>PVBE012144510.1_pt1 | contig 20389 bp, 16 predicted proteins | sample 1631181 | NCBI WGS metagenome assembly PVBE01 (sample SAMN08397723, study PRJNA350692) | Marine metagenome, whole genome shotgun sequencing project. | isolation source: water | place: Pacific Ocean | collected 2012-04 | reverse complement strand
GCGCACGCCATCTTCGCCCGCGCCTCGGTCGCCCAATCCTCGACGTACCTCTGGTACGCCTGCGGTTGAGCTCGGTCGCCGCGAACGAATCTGACGCACGCTCGCGGCGCGAAACTGGGAAGTTATTCCTGCGCGGGCCCTAAGCTATCCCTTGCGCGTGAAGACGAATGGATAACGAACGGTGACCGTGCCTCCGCTTGGTTTCGGGAACCTGATCCGCTTGAGCCTCTCACCGACGCACCGGGCGACCTTCCCGCCGCCGACCCCGTCGTGGACGGTCTTCACCCCGGAGGCGCGCCCCATCTCGGAGATGGTCATCTGCACGACGACCTTCCCGGCCAGGGTCTGGTCGTTGCGGAGCTCGCGCTCGTAGCAGCCCTGGATGTCCTTCAGTCGCCTGCGCACGGCGTCGGCGATCGCCACCGGGTCAGCGTCACCGAGGCCGATGGGCTTCTTCGGGACGAGCGCCTGCACCGATCCGCGTACGCGGGCCTCGCGCTTCGGTCCGACCGAGACGGCGACGCCGCCACGCGCCTTCAGTTCCGGATGGATGGACACCACGCCCGGGCCCGGCCTGACCAGCCTGCGGTCCCGCTTCTTGTCATTCGAGGCGACGCGCATCGTTGCGCCTCGGAACGCTTCGGCGACTGTCACGTCCTGGGCCGTGGCGACCATCTCCTCGACCATCGTGAGCCCGTTCTTCCCCTTGCTCCCGATAATCGAGATGACGGTCTCGTCCGGCTTCACGGGCGTGTCCTTCTTCTCCTTGTCTCCCTTCGGCGGGCGCTTCGCGTCATCGACCGGGGGCTTCGGCTCTTTCGGGCCAGCGGGGTCGATCCCGTCTGCCACGACGGGCCCCATCTCCTCCGGCGTCTCGGGGACCTGCTCGATCCGGCGCGCCTCGGCCTCGATGAAGCGGTCGACCCACGCGTCGGGCACCGTGCGCAGCTCGGCCATCGGCTCGAGCGTCGCCATGAACATCACAGCGCCGACCTGCAGCGCGAGACTCGCGGCGAAGAACGGCGCGAAGCGCATGTCGACCCGGTCGCGCATCCGGCGCCGCATCGACGCCGGCAGCTGAAGCGCCTGGGGCGGCGGCCCGTCCACGAGTTGGAAGAGCAGCGTGACTTCGCCGACGACCAGCTTGCCGCGCGCGTCCTCGGGAAGCGGCACCTCGAAGGTGTCCTTCCTTCGCCTCGCGATGCCGCGGGCGCGCAGCGTGCGCAGGTCGAGCACGGCGTCGCTGGACGCCAGCTTCCCGCGATCACCGTCGCGAAAGACCAGGGATGCGCGCCGCCGGTCGCGGCGCAGGACCACCACCCGTTCGGGGCCGTGGTCGGTGACGAAGGTGCAGCGCGGCGAGGTGCCGAGCGTGATGTCGCCGAGGCGGCGGACGAGCCGCTCCTCGACGATGCGTCCTTTCTTGATGACCCCCACCCTGAGCAGACGGGGGGTGTTGCGCAGATGCGCCATGGCGGTTTCTCCGAAGGTGTATTCCCTATCGAAGGCTTTGACAGCGCGGCTCGGCGGGGGTTCCGCGACTAGGGGCTCGTGACGGAATTAGTGCTCAGATTCGCGCCGCGAGGGTGGGTTGGATTCGTTCGCGGCGACCGAGCGCAACCGGAGGCGTACCAGAGGTACGTCGAGGATGGCGCGACGGAGGCGCGGGCGAATCCAACCCGCCCTCGTGGATGCGAAGCGAGCACTCATTCTGTCACGAGCCCTTAGAGGGCGAACCCGGTCTCGACGAGCAGCTTGTAGCGGCCGCCCTTGGCCAAGAGCTCCTCGTGCGTGCCCTCCTCGTCGAGTCGCCCGTGGTGCAGCACGAGGATGCGGTCGGCCTTGGTGATGGTCGACAGGCGGTGGGCGATCACGAGCACCGTCTTCTCGGCGAAGAGCTCCGCGACCGCCTCGTCGATCAGCTTCTCGGTGAGGGAGTCGACGCTCGCAGTCGCCTCGTCGAGCACCACGATCGGCGCCTCGCGCGCCATCGCCCGGGCGATGCACAGGAGCTGCCGCTGACCGGCGGAGAGGTTGCCGCCCCGCTCGGCGATGCGGTGGTCGAAGCCCGCGGCCCAGCCCTCGATGAAGCCGGTGGCGCGCGCTCGGGTGGCGGCGACGCGCACGCGGTCCGGCGGCGCCTGCCAGAGGCCGATGTTCTCCTCGATGGTGCCGTCGAAGAGGTACGTGTCCTGGTGGACGACGGTCACGTTGGCGCGCACGTCCTCGAGCGCCGCGTCGCGCAGCTCCTCACCGTCGAGACGGATCGACCCCCCGTAGCCGTCGTACATCCGCTGCAGGAGCTTGCCGATGGTGGTCTTGCCCGAGCCGGTCGCTCCGACGAGCGCCACGACCTCGCCCGGCTTCACCCGGAAGTCGACGCCCTCGAGCACGAGCGGCCGGTCCTCGCCGTAGCGGAAGGAGACGTCCTCGAAGACCACGTCGCCGCGCACGTCCGTCAGGTGCTTCTCGCCGCGTACGACGCGCTCGTCGGTGTCGAAGAGCCCGAAGACCCGCTCGAGGGCCGCCACCGCGCGCTGGAGCGTGGCGAAGCGGCCGGAGAACTCGCGGATGGGGACGAAGACCTTGTTGAGGTAGTCGACGAACGCGACCAGCAGCCCGAGCGTGACGCCGCTCCCATCGGACAGCCCGAAGCGGGAGGCGCCGTACCAGAGCAGGAGCCCCACGGCGAAGGCGCTCATCCCGTCCATGATCGCGTACAGCGCGGCGTCCCACCAATTGGCGCGGCGGTAGGTGTCGAGGTAGTCGTGCGCCATCTCGCGGAACTGCCGGCGCGCCCGGGCCTCGCCCCCGTAGAGCTGCACTACGGTCATCCCGAAGATCTGCTCGGCGAAGAACCCGTTGAGCTGGCTGAGCGACTTCCGAATCCGCGTGAACAGGACCCTCAGGCGCCGCCGGAAGATGTCGACCACGAGCACGATGACCGGTGACAGCGCGAACGAGACGAGGGTCAGCCGCCAGTCGAGCCACAGCATCGCCACCAGCGTGCCCAGGATCAGCAGCGCGTCGGTGATGAGCCCGACCGCGCCCCACGCCAGGCTCTCGTAGATCGCCTCCACGTCGTTGGTCGTGCGCGTCATCAGCGAGCCGGTCGTTCGCCGGTCGAAGAAGCGCTGCCCCTGACTCATCACCTGCTCGAACAGGTCGCGCCGCAGCACGGCCAGCGCCCGCAGCCCCATCAGCTGCAAGCCGTACAGGCCCAGCGAGCGCATCCCGAAGGCCACCGCGACCACGCCGAGGAAGAGCCCCGACACCATCGTGAGCCCCGCCGTGTCGCCGTTCGCGATGTAGACGTCGATGCCCTCTTTGAGCAGGAGCGGCTGGGCCAGCGCCGCCGCCACCCCGATCGGGATGGCTACGGCGCAGATGATCAACCACCCGCTCGACTGACGGGCGTACGGCCAGATGCGGCGGACGAGCTCCCAATCGGTCGCCTTGGGCGTCTGCTCAGCCATCGGCTTCGATCTCTTCGGCGGCGCGCTGGAGGCGCCAGGCCTTGGCGTACGGGCCCTCGCGGTCGACGAGGTCGGCGTGCCGCCCCTCCCCCACCACGCGGCCTTCGTCGAGGACGAGCACCCGGTCCGCGTCCTTCAGGGCGCTGATGCGATGGGAGACGATGATGGTCGTGCACCCGCGCGCCCGACGTTGCACCGCGTCGATGAGCTTCCGTTCGGTGGCGTGGTCGACGGCGCTCATCACGTCGTCGAGTAGCAGCAGGTCGAAGTCGCGGTAGAAGGCGCGCGCCAGCGCCGTACGCTGACGCTGGCCACCGGAGAGGGTCACGCCCCGCTCACCGACGGTGGTGTCGAGGCCCTCGGGAAAGGTCGACACATCCGCGGGCAAGGCGGCGTCCGCCACGGCATCTTCGAGGCGGCGCTCGTCGATGTCGGCGGACTCGGCTGCGACGGCCACGTTCTCGCGGATGCTGCGGCTGAAGAGGAACGGCTCCTGGCCCACGTACGCGACGGCGCGCTGGAAGTCGCGCACGGGGACGTCGAGCACGTCGGTGCCGGAGAGCTGAACGGTGCCGCGCGGTGGGTCGTAGACGCGGGCGAGCAGGTCGAGCAGCGTCGACTTCCCGGAGCCCGTGAGCCCGAAGATGCCGAGGGTCTGACCGGCCGGGATGGTGAAGCTCACGTCGCGCAGCGCCGGGTGCTCGGCCCCGGGGTGAAGGAAGGTGAGGTCGCGCACCTCGAGCCCGTAGCCGCCGCTGCCCGCCGGCGGGAGCTCGCCCGAGGGGGCGGTGCGGTCGTCCTTTGCGTCGAGGACCTCGTAGATGCGCCCGAGCGAGATGTAGCCGCGCTGGGTGGCGCCGATGAGGAAGGACATGCTCATCAGGCCCGAGGCGACGAGCTGCAGATAGACGACGAAGGCCGCGATCTCGCCGGTGGAGAGCTCGCCGGCCATCGCCATCTTGCCCCCGACGAAGAGCACGATGACCACGCAGACGTTGCTCGTGAAGCTGACGATGGGCATCAGCCAGGCGCGAATCTTGAGCAGGCGGTGGCCGAGGTCGAGGTGGCGATGGTTGTCGACGTCGAAGCGCCGCATCGCGCCATCCAGCGCGTTGTACGACTGCAGCACGGCCACGCCGTTGTAGCTCTCGAGGATGCGCTCGCTGAGGGTGGCGACTTGCGCCTGCAACTGCGACTGCAGGGTGAACATGGACAGCACCGCGGTGCGCATCACGAGGGCCGCGACGACGAGGGGCGCCACGCACCACAGCGTGAGCTCCCAGTTCATCCAGGCCATCTGCCCCACCGTGGCCACAAGGGTGAGCACCACGTTGAACAGCTGCAGCGACCCGTAGCCGATGAGGGCGCGCATCGCGTTGGTGTCGTTGGTGCCGCGGCTGACGATGTCGCCCGCCTTCATGTGGTCGTAGAACCAGCGCGGCAGCTCGAGCAGGCGGTCGAAGAGGGCCACCTTCACGCGGAACTCGACCGTGCGCCCGGGATTGAAGAAGAGGGTGCGGCTCAGCGTGCGCACGATGATGACGCCGACGCCGGCGACGATGATCGTCAGGCCCCAGCGGGTCGCGGCCCCTTGGTTGCCCGCCTCGAGCGCATCCACCGAGTACTTCACGAATTGCGGGATCGCGACCGACAGCAGGACCGTCGCGCCGAGGCAGACGAGGCCCAGGACGTACCACCAGCGGTAGCGGTGGGCGAAGTCGAACCAGAATCGAAGGATGCGACGCAAGAAGACGGCTAATGCCCCTTTGCTGCGTCTGGATTCAATAGGAAGTGGTTTCGTTTCGCTCGGCCCGCGAAGGCGTGGTCAGGCCGTCACGTCGTCGAGCTGGCTGGGCGCCGGCTCCTCCTCGGCCTTCACGAATTCGGGCCGCACGCCGGGCCGCTCCACCGGGGTTTCCGCGGCCGCCACCTTCGCCTGAGGACGCCGGACGAAGGGGTTTGCGAAGAGGTCGGCCTGGGTCGACCGCGTCGACTCGCGTCGGTCGCCGCCGATGCGAACGACGTCGCCGGCCTTCTCGGCCTTCTCGAAGCGCGGCCGGTTCTCCGCGTCGAGGCGCGCCCGCTCACGGCGGATGTCGGCGTCGTCTCCGTCGGGGTCCGCTCCGCGCTGCCCGCGAGCGGTCTCCGGCGCCGCCTGGACCGCGTTCGCCTGGGCCTTGTCGCTCGCCGCCGCGTTCCCCTGCTGGGCCCCCGCTTCAGCGGTGCCGGTGCGGAAGAGGTCGCTATTGAACGACTGGATTCCGCTGAGGTGAGGGATGCCGGGCATCGAGCGCTCCTGCGAAGCTGGTCCCAGCTTATCATGCCGGCCGGTTCCGTGCAGCGCGCGGCGAGCCCGCGGACCCTAACCGCGCGCGGGCCGGATGCGGGTCCCGGCGCGGCCGTCGTAAGCGTCGACCAGCCCCGCGGTGTTGCAGATGACCGCCTCGCGGCCGCCGTGCTCGATGAAGCGGCAGGCGGCCTCCATCTTCGGACCCATGCTGCCCGGCGGGAACTGGCCGGCGGCGGCCAGTGACCGCACCTCGTCCACCGTGACGTCGCGCAGGGCCTGCTCGTGGTCGGTCCCGAAGTCGATGTAGACCGCGTCGACGGCGGTGGTCAGGAACAGCCGCTCGGCGCCGAGACGGAACGCCAGCAGCGCGCTCACCCGATCCTTGTCGATGACGCCCTCGAGCCCGGTCAGGTGCCCGTCTTCCGAGCGCATCACCGGGACGCCCCCACCGCCGCAGCAGATCACCGTGACGCCGTTCTCCAGGAGCAGACGGATGGTGTCGAGCTGGACGATCCGGCGCGGCGCGGGCGAAGCCACGACCCGGCGCCAGCCGTGCCGCGGGACCTCCACGAAGTCCCAGCGCCGCTCGACTTCGAGCACGCGGGCTTCGACGGCGGTGTAGTAGACGCCGATGGGCTTGGTCGGGTGACCGAAGGCCTCGTCGTTGGGGTCGGCCGCGACCTCGGTGACCACCGTGACCACGGGGTCCTTTCGGCCGCGAAAGTGCAGCGCCTCGCGCAGCGCCCGCTCGATCATGTAGCCGAGCCCGCCCTGGGTGGACGCCACCAGCGAGTCGAGCGGCACCTCGTGCACATGTTCTTTGGACAGCGCCGAGCGCAGCGCCATGAACCCAATCTGCGGCCCGTTGCCGTGAGTGAGCACCAACCGGGCGCCACGCTCCAATAAGTCGGCGATGGGCTCTGTGGACCGGGCGGTCACCGCGAATTGGTTCTCGACGCTCGGCGTGAGCGCCGGATCGATCAGCGCGTTTCCGCCAATGGCGACGACCTCAATGACTGCGCTCAACGCACCTCCGGAACCTGCGCGGTCTCGAGAGGTCAGGATACGAGCCGCGGCGTCATGTCACCAATTCGCCACACGTAGGACATTTCTTTACATATCGCACAGTGTGGGGATAGTGGGGCGAGGCCGCATACGCAGGGCGGCCGTTGGAGGTTGCGATGATCCGTCGTCTGTTCTGTCTCGCGCTCGCGCTGCCCGTCGTTGCCCACGCCCAGGACACGCCGTGCGCGGACGCCAAGGTGGTGACCGTGCTGCCCGAGGCCGGGGCCATCGAGGTGCCCACGAACGCGCGCATCCTGGTCGAGATCACCGGCGAGGCCGCGTGCCACGAGACCCTCGACCTGAGGCTCGTCGAGGCGGGGAAGGACATCTCCGTCACCCAGCGCGCGTGGGATGTGCCGGGCGGGCGCACCTACGCGCTCGAGCCCACGACCCCGCTGCGGGAGGGCGCCGAGCACACGATTGAGGTCCTGGGGATGAGCGGACGCGCCGGGCACGGCGAGCTGCACCGCTTCACCACCGGCAGCGGCTGGGCCGAACCGAGCGTTGCCAGCCCTCGTCTACGACTCCACGCCGCGCGCTCCGAGGGCACGAGCGAAGACGAGGTGCGCTACGAGATCGAGCTCGACGTCGCCCCCACCCACGATGTCGCCCCGTTCGACCAGGTGCTCCTCACCATCGAGCGCGGCGACACCGCCCCCGACGACGAAGGCGCCTACGCGGTCGCACTGCGGCCCGACACCGAGGGCTGGGGCACCACGCTGACCCTGGTCGAGCGCGGCGCGCCGGCCACCACCGTTTGCGTCGTCGCGCGGCAACAGAACATCGCCGGTCAGTGGAGCGCGGCCAGCCGCGCCTGCATCGTCGCCGACGTGATGGACACCGACACCTCGGAGCGCGGCGGAGGCTGCAGCGCCGCCCCGGCCTCGCCCGCCACAGCCCTGCTCATCCTGCTCCCGCTGCTGGCCCTGCGCCGGCGTCGCTAGATCACATCCCGCCGAGGCAGGTCGCTGCCTGGCCCCCTGGGTCACGACCGACCCGCGGGGGTGGAGACTCGCACGATAAAGCCCGACTGAATCGAGACTCATCGCGGCGCGGGGGGCGCTCATGAATCTCGAAACGGTGCCCGGCCGTGTGACCAACACATCCGGGGTTACGACGACGGCGGCATTGCGCCTCCACCCGGACGCATACGTCGCTCTGCGGGTCCGCAGCCTGGGCCGGACGCCGGAGCGCATCGTCGCCGATGCGCTCGCGCTGGGGCTGGACGCCATCGCGCTCGCGGACCGTTGCGACCTGTCGAACCTGGTTCCGACCATCGAGGAGGGCGCGCGCCACGGGCTGTGCGTGGTACCGGCGGTGGAGGTCCCGACCCGAACGGGGCCCCTGGTCGGCTACTTCGTCGACCACCAGGACCCGGAGGTGCTGCGGCTCGTCGAACACGCCCGCGAAGCGCCACCCTCGACAGCCGAGGCCGCCGCAGTTCTCAGGTGCGCCGGCGCCGTGATGGCCCGCGAGTGTGACGTGCCCGCGCGCAACGACGGTCGAGCGGTGGCGGCACTGCTGGCACGGGCGGCCGCACGTCGCGCCGGGCGGCCGCACGTCGTCTAGTGAGCGCGCTTCCAGAGCACCTTTCCGGTGTGCAAGTTGATCTTCGAGAACGACTCGGTCGACGAGAAGTAGAGATGTCCGGACGCTGGCTTGATCCAGGCGTTCAGCAGCGTTCGCTGGTCGTTGAGCGCGACGTCGTCCTTTCGCAGGCGGCGCGAAGTGCCACCCGGCGCGAAGTGCCACCCACTTCGCAGGCCGAGCGAAGTGCCACCCACTTCGCAGGCGGCGCGAAGTGCCGGCGCGAAGTGCCACCCACTTCGCAGGCGCGTCGGGCAATCATCGCGGGGCGCGCTCGCCACCGTGGTGCGCCCACGTCGACGCCCACCCGCGACTACGAGACCCAGCGCCGAAGCCGGAGGCTCACATCCCGCCGAGGCAGGCCAGGAAGGCCTCCTCGTCGCAGGCGCCGTCGACGTAGATGCGCAGAGCGCACTCGATGTTGAGCACGAAGAAGTCGCCGATCTGGCCGTCCGGGCACATCAGCGCGACGCACTCCGCCGGGGTGCCGACGATGCCCAGCGGGTTGCAGTCGCTGAGCAGCTGGCAGCCGGCCTCGCAGTCGCTCGCGAGTTCGAAGCACGCGAGGGCGTCCGCGGCTTCGCAGCCGTCTTCGAGCCCCTCCAGACATTCGGCGGCGTCGCCGGCGTAGTCGCCGCCCGCGGCGCCGGAGGCTTCGCGACCGGTGCAGATGGCGGCGCATTCGGCGACGTTGCCGCCGCACGGCTCGACGCCGCCGCACGCCTCGACGCAGTCGTCGCTCGGATCGGCGTCGAGGCCTGTGCAGTCGTCGATGTCGGCGCACTCGGCGAGCTCGGCGCAGGCGGCGCGGATGCCCAACCCCTCCGGTGGGGGTGTGCAGCCGAGGCCGCAGCGGAAGATGTCGATCTCGACGTCGCAGGCGGCCTGGGCGTCGCAGAGCGCGGCGCACGCGGGTGAGGGGTCGTCGGCCTCGAAGCCGACGCATTCCGCAATCCGAGCGCAGCCGCGGCGGCGGGTCGTGGCGTCGAGCACGCAGCCGGCGGCGTCGGCGTCGGGGGCGTCTGCGCAGTCGGCGGCGCAGGCTTCGGCGCCCACACCGCAGCCGTCCACGGTCTCGCAGAACTCGTCGCAGTCGACCTCGACCTCCTCGGGAATGCAGGCGATGAGGGCGTCGCAGCCTTCGGCTTCGAGCAGGCACTCGGACGCCGCCGCGAAGCGCAGGGCGTCGGCGCCCTCGAGCCCGTCGCCGCAGTCGCGCACGCACGCGGCGAGATCGCCGTCGTCCCCGGCACAGGGGAGGCGGGCGGTGCACCAGGCGAGGCAGGCCCGGGAGAAGGGCTCGCCCACCGCCGGGTCGAATCGGCACGCGCTGACGGCGTGCTCGGGCTGGAACGGGTTGGCCGGGTCGCAGACCGGGGCCCCGAGCACGCAGGCCACCCGGCTGAGGCCCAGCTCGGGGTCGGCGAAGTGCTGGTCGTCGCATTCCGCGATGCACGCGGCCGGATCGGGCGCCTCGGGCGGCGGATCGGGCGGCGGATCGACGTTCATCTGGGCTTCGAGGTCGCACTCGGCGACCCGCGCGCAATAGTCCGCGCACGGCGGCGGCTCGGGCTGCTCGCACTCGGCCATCGCCTCGCAATCCTCGCCGGCCGCCTCGACGCAGTCCCGCTCGGCGCGGTTGCGGGCGCGCCCGAAGTCTTCGGCGCATGCGTCCGGGCAGGCCTCGTCGCCGAGCTCGCACACGTCGAGGACGCCGCAATGGGCCGCGCAGCCAGCCTCGGGGTCGGCGGCGTCGAGGCATTCGCCGAACGCCTCGCAGGTTGTCTCTCGGCCGCACGGGACCTGGAGCCCCCAGAGCCCGCCGCCGCCGGCGAGGCGCCCCTCCTGGCAGGCCTGGACGCAGACCATCTCGCCCATCCCCTCGTCGCGCTCGCACAGGTTGCGCGCCTCGCAGAGCGCCACGCAGGGGGCCGGGCGGGTCGGCGGCTCCAGACCGAGACAGTTCATGAACGCCTCGGGGGAGCATTGCGCCGGGACCAGGAACTCGACCGTGCAGTCGATGATGAACTGGTACCCCTCGGGGTCCATCTCGAGGTTCGCCTCACACTCGCCGAGGCATTGCTGGAGCGCGTCGGCCGCCACCACGCCGCACTCCTGCAGCCCCTGACACGCCTCGATGCAGGTGTTGCCGAGGCCGAAGACCGCGTTGGGATCGACGCATTGGTTGATGCGGAAGCAGTCGTTCGCCGACGACGCCACGCACTCCGCGCGTTGCTCCGAGCGGCGATGCGCCAGCGGGTCGTCGCCGCGCGCGACCTCGATGCACTCGTCGAGGCACATCGCCTCCTCGAAGATGTTGCACTCCGCCGCCTGCGCGCAGACCCGCCCGCACTCGGGATAGACGTTGGTGCCGAGGCAGCGACGGAAACCATCGGTGTCGCAGACGCCCTCGGCCAGGGTCTCGGCGCACGACGCGATGCCGCGCGCCTGCGGGCACGCCTCGGCGCAATCGGGGAACAGCGCCCCCGCGTCGCACATCTCGACGGTGGCGCACACGGCGTCGCAGTCCAGCTCGACCACCTCGGGGATCACGCAGGTCTCGATGTCGGCGCATTCGACGGCCTCGAGGCACGCGAACCACTCGTCGGGCGAGCCCTCGCGCGCCGCCCGGCCGCACGCGTCGAGGCACGCCGCCTCGTCGCCGAAGAGGTCGAGTCGCTCACACGCGCCGTACACCGAACAGGCGTCCGCGCAATCGTCCACGGTCGGCGCCGCGTCCGGGAGCGGCCCGTCGCCCACCGATCCATCGGGCGCGGCGTCCGGGATCGGCCCGTCCGGGGCGAAGTCCGGGAGCGGGCCGTCCGCGAGCAGACGGCCGCCGTCGGCGATGGCGGCGTCGGTGCCGCTGGATCCTCCGCCGGTGTCGTCGTCGCAGGCGACGAGCGCGAGAAGGAAGGCTGTCGAATAGATGAGCGAACGCATGACTGTGGATCCCCCGGATGCCCTACGGCGCCGAGAAGATAGGCCGAACCGCGCGCCGGTTGGGACCGGAATCTCTACCAGGACGCGCGACGGCGGCGCCGAAGCCCCATCAGGAGACATACCCAACCGAGCGGCGCGGGGCCGGTTCCGCCCACCGCGCAGCCGTCGTCGCTCTTCTTCGACGCGCTCGGCGGCGCCGGCTCACCGGAGGTGGGCGGGCCGCCATCGGTCACCCCGACCTGGGCGTCGGGGCGTACGCAGGCCACGCCGCGATCGACCCCTCGCGCGTCGGGCAGTCGCCCCGGGTCGGGTGCGGCTGCGTCGCCGGGCGAGGGCGCCGCGTCGGCGGGCGGTGCTGCGTCCACGTCCTGCACGCCGCCGTCGGGCGCGGGGCCGCCGCCCGGCGAGAGCGCGAGCTGGACGCGCCAGGTCCCGAGCTGCTGACGCGCGAGGCCGTCCTCGATGCAGTCACCGTTGCGCTCCGCCTCGCCGATGTCAGTCTCGACGTGGGTCGCCCGGACCGCGGAACGCAGGCGCGCGCCCGGGAAGAAGAGGCGCGGGTTGCGCGGCGCTTCCGCGAGGTTCCACAGCCGCACGATGGCGCCCGCCTCGATCCCCTCCTCCGCCGGCTTGAGCGCCCACAGGAGCACGTCCGCCTCGCGGGTGCGCAACAGCGAGAAGGTGTCCGCCGACAGCGGCGCGTCGGCCCCGCCGGAGGCCGCCACTGCGACCAACGGGTTCTGGTGCGCGAGCGCGAAGCGCATCGCCGCCGGGCCGTCGTATCCACGGTGGGCCCGGAGCGCGTAGCGGTTCTTGAACGCCTCGTCGCCGCCCTGGTTCTGGAACGCCACGTCCGCGCCGTCGCTCTGCATGCCCACCACGGCAAAGACCGACGGCACCGCGGTGTCGAGTCGCTGGATGGTGCTCTCGCCGAGCCGGAAGAACTGGCTGTCCCAGCTCGACAGCGTGACGCCGAAGCGCGGCTCGGCCAGATCGACGAAGTGGTTCAACGTCAGGTAGTCGGTGCGCGTGCCGCGCTCGGCGTAGTCGCCATTCGCGCCGCGCCCCACCTTGGCGACCATGCCGACCTCCTCGTGGCGCGCCACGAAGTCCGGGCCGAGCGCGAAGTCGAAGTCGTACCCCGTCACTGCCCCGAAGTTGGCGGTGATGCGGTTGTCGACCTCGACGCGGTCGACACCGGCGACCAGCGAGATCCGCGCGATGTGCCGCGGGGCGCCCGGCGCAGTGACGCGCAGCGTCGTGCGCACGGGTCCGCGGGCTTCGACCTCGACCGGCGCGTCCCCGGCCGGCCCCTTGTGGGAGATCGCGCCGCCCGGGCGAACGAGGTCGCGGCCGCTCGCGAGATCCGTCAGCGAGGAGATGGAGCCGTCGCCCGCCACGGTGACCCGGTAGCGCTCGCTCTCCATCGTGGCGCCCTCGATCGAGGCGGCGGCCTCGAAGTCCGGCCCGGGTCCTGGGCGGATCTCGACCACGCGGTACCCGACGGCGGGCACGTCTTCGGCGACCGCTTGTAGCCGGCCAGCGACGATCTGACTGCGCAGCGGCCGACCGGTGGTACGTCGACGGCGTGGGCCGGGCCGGGCGCTGGACCGAGGTCGACGACGTCTGTGCGCGTCCACGAGAGCGGGTTGAAGACGACGTGGCGGTTCGCTGCGCCGTTTGCGGTGACCAGGCGTCCGAGGGCGGCGCGGGCGCCTGTGTGCAGGCCTTCGACGTAGTCCCGGACCACGGCCAGCGTGTCGCGTTGGAATTGCTGCCGCAGGTCGCGCGGCACCGGCCCGTTCGCCACCCAATTGTGCTCGTAGTAGAGGCCGATCCGAACGAACGCCTCGTCGCGCGCCGCGTCGCGCGCTTCGACCGAGGTGGGGTCCGCGAGCAGCGCCACGGTGGCCATCGCTTCGGCGGCGCGAAGCCGCTCCATCGCCCGGCGCATGCCGGCGGTCAGCTCGCCGAGCGACGCGGGGTGAAGGTCCCATTCGTTGCCCAGCGACTTCGCGAAGGTCGGGATCTCGTCGCCGTGGTTGGCCGCGAAGTCCTCGAAGAAGTCGACCTCGTTGCTGACGATGACCCGGCGCTCGTCGTTCGAGAGGTCGCGCGCCGCGTCGACGATCGCGTCGGTCATCGAAGAGAGGTCGTCGAAGCCGTACCCGAAGGCCGCCTTGACCGGCCACGGCCAGGCTGCAGCGTAGTCCGCGTCGCCCCCGGTCATGTACGCCACCGCCGCCGCCGGGTCGCGCGCCTCCGCGTAGCCGCCGAGCGAGGCCCAGAAGTCGAGGGAGTTCCACTTCATCAGCACCGAGGCGCCGTCCGGACCGGCGAAGTGGTAGATCTCGCGCGGCCGCGACTGGAGCCGAGGCAGGCCCACCTGGCTGACGCAGCCGCACACCCCCTTCCACGAGAAGCGCGCGCCAGATCCGGCCCAGAGCGAGGCGATGCCGCCGGGGAGCGTGGCGTTCTCCATCATCACCGCGAGGTCCAGGTCGAGGCCGAACCGGCGCTCGAGGCGGCCGGCGTAGTACATGTCGCGCAGGACGGCCTCGGTCGGCATCGCCCCCGGGAGCAGCACGAGCGACTGGTAGGGCACCGAGATGTTGCCCGCGCGCACGTGGCCGATGAGCCGCTCGAAGGCCTCCGGCGGCCGGTTTCGCTCGAATTCGTAGAGCCAGAAGCTGCCGTCGCAGTTGAAGCGACCGCGCTGATGGGGCGGCCGGTCCGCCGTCCGCTCGGCCTGCGCCATGTAGTAGTCGAGCATCTCGGGCAGGACGCGCCGGTAATCGGCGTCCGTGCCGACCCAGAAGTAGTCCGTGTGGTCGTCGTTGGCGAGGTAGATGCGCTGCTGACCCCACGCGGTGCCGGCGAGCAGGACGATGACCCACACGATGCGCATCGCAGGTACGCTAGCAGAATGTGCCGGACCCTCTGCTGCCTGACTCTGCTCATCGCCTTCGCAGCGTGCGACGACGGCGGGACGAGCGCCGCCGATGCGAGTCCGGAGGCGGGTCCGCCCGACGCGCAGCTCGCCGATGCGGAGGTCATCTCGGACGGGCCGGTGCCGGACCTGGGACCGTTCGACCCAGACGCCGCGCCCGACGCCCAGGCGGACCTCGGCCCGCGCACACCAGAGACGCCGTATAGCGACAATCTGCATTTGTCCGAGCAGGTGCTCGCCATCGCGCACCGCGGGGGCCGGCGCGCCGCGCCCGAGGAGACTTTGCCGGCGTTCCAACACGCCGCCGAGCTGGGCATCGACGTGCTCGAGATGGACCTGCACACGACCTCGGATGGCGTGGTCGTCTGCCAGCACGACGCCGAAGTCGACCGCACCACCGACGGGACCGGGCGGATCAACGACATGACCTTCGAGGAGGTGCGCCGCCTCGACGCCGGCTACCGCTTCACCGCCGACGGCGGCGCGACCCATCCGTTCCGCGGCATGGGGGTGCAGATCCCGACGTTCCGCGAGGTGCTATCGGCGTTCCCCGACCTCCACTACGCCATCGAGATCAAGCAGGCGAGCCCGCCCATCGTCGACGAGGTGGTCGCAATCCTGCGCGAGACCGGCGCCGACGCCCGCGTCTCGGTCGCCGCCTTCGCAGACCCGGTCGTGCTCGCCGTGCGCGAGGCCGCGCCGGACCTCGTGACCGCGCTGGCGCTGGGCGAGATCGTGGCGTTCACCCGCCTCGACGACGACAGCGAAAGGGACTACCGGGCCCCCGGTCACCTGCTTCAGATCCCCACGCGTCAAGGCAACCTCGAGGTGCTGACTGCGGACCTCGTCGAGCGCGCGCATCGGCTGGGAATGCGGGTCCAGGTGTGGACGATCAACAACCCGGCCGAGATGCGCGAGGTGCTGGACCTGGGCGTGGACGGGGTCATGACCGACGACCCCGAGCGCCTGCTCGAAGAGATGGGACGCTGATGTCGCTCGAGCTCGCCCGACGCTTCCTGCCGCGGGAGGCTGGCAGCGCGGCCGAGGCGGTCCTGCATTGGAAGGCCACCCACCCCGACGCGCCGGTCGCAGCCAAGCGTCTCAATGGCGGCTGGATGCTCTACCCCGGGCCGGGCGTGCCGTGGGGCGGCGCGGTCGCGATCGGCCTGGCCGCCCCGCCCGACGACCTCATCAACCAGCTCGCGGCGTTCTACGCGCCATTCGGGCACAGCCCGCGCGTCCTGGTGTCGCCCTACGCCGATCCGAAGCTGCTCGAACAGCTGGAGGCTCACGGCTTCCGCGCCCGCTGGTTCCGCCACGTGATGGTGCGCGACGGCGCGCCCCTCCCTGCTGCTGGCCCGACCCCAGGCGTCGTCGTCAAGCGGCGTCCCGAGTCCGGAGGTCTCATCGCGCGCGGCTTCATGGAGGGCGCCGACCCGGGGGAGCCCGAGCTGCACATCGAGCGGATGTTCGCCGCGCAACCCACCGCACGGACCTACGGCGCGACCCTGGATGGACGCCCCGCGGGTGGCGGGCGGATGAGCATCGCGGACGGGTTGGCCTTGCTCTTCGGCGCGAGCGTCCTCCCGGATGCCCGTCGACGCGGCGTCCACACGGCTCTCATGCAGGCGCGGATTGACGCGGCGGTGGCGGCCGGCTGCGACACGATCATCATCGAGGGCGCGCCCGGGAGCGCCACCGAGCGCAACGCGGTTCGCTTCGACTTCCGCGTCGCGTTTACTCAGATGGCGTTCGGTCGCGCCTGATTCGCCACAGCTGGAAGCCGTCGGTCGACTTCACGTGCTCCGCCCGCGTCTTCAGTCCCGGCACCCGCGGCGCCGCAGGGTCCGCGTCGGTCTGCAGGAGGACGTGGTCGTAGAAGGCCCACTCCTCGCTGGTCACGTGCAGGTTGCGGACGCGGCGATAATCCGGCCAGCGCGTGTGCCGCATGGGCTGTTGTCCGGCGCGGGCGAAGACGTGGGGCCCGTACCCGTTTCGTAGCGTGACGACGTGGTTACCGAAGCGGTGCAAGCGCTCCTGCAGCGTGTGGGGCGCGGGCGGCGTGGGCAGATCCTGGAGCGGGAGCAGCCGCGCGCCGTCGGGCAGCATCGCGGCGATTCGGCCGGCGGGCGCCTGGTAGACGGCGTGGTCGCGCCAGGTCGCGGCGATCGAGGCCGCGCCGAAGCTCACGAGCACCAAGGCCATGACGGCGCGCTCGCGGGGTCGCTCGGGAACCGCCAGACCGGCCAGGATGAGCAGCAGGCCCCAGAGGGTGAAGCGCTGGCCGATGTCCTCGAAGCCGGTGGGCTCGCGGATGCCGGACGGACCGAAGTACGCCAGGGCGCACAGGGCGATCCCGGGCGCGACCAGGTCCCATCGCGGCTGTCCGCGGCGGCCCATCACCACGACCAGAAAGGCCACGAGCACCACCGAGGGCAGGGCGGACGCAAAGACGATGCCGATTGGGAATCGAGTGAGGGCGCCGAGCCGCCAGGTGGCGAAGTCGAAGACGAGCTCGCCGTGGTTCGCGTCGGTGCCGTGGGATCCGACGATGAAGTAGACGGCAGCGAAGAAGGTCGCGCCCGCCACCGCCGCGGCCGCCCATTGCCCACGGGTGATGCGCCCGCGCCGGAGCAGGGTGTGCATCCCGATGGTGCCGAGCAAGGCGCAGACCGCAAAGACGTGGCTGAGGTAGGTGGCCACCGCGCAGGCGACGAACGCGACGAGGCGCCGGCTGCGCAGCGGATCGAGGCCGAGGTAGAGCGCGTACCCGGCGAAGACCAGCGGGAGGCCGAGCAGGAAGCTCGCCTCGCCCAGCCAATAGGCCCAGTTGAAGACGCTGACCGCCCCGAGCAGAGCCAGCGGGGCGTTCTCCGGGACCGCCGTGCGCAGGAGCCAGAGGTACGAAAGCGGCAGCACGACCACGTAGGCCGCCATCAGCACGCGCCAGGCGAGCAGCGGCTCGAACACAACGAGCAGCGGCTGCATCAGCCAAGTCGGCAGCCAATACGGGAGCGGTGCGGCATCGAAGGCGTAGAACGCGGTCACCGTGGGGTCGCCCTGCAGCACGCCTCGGAAAGCCACGGCGGTGGCGAGGTGGCTGGACGCATCGTTGGTGGGCGGGAACGGGTGGACGAGCACCGTCACGACACCCGCCAGGATGAGGAGCGCGAATCCGGTCTGCTCGGCGCGGTTCACGCCACGAGCCGCGCGGCGGCCTCGCCGATGGTGGCGAAGCGGACCTCGGCGATACTCGCGAGGTCGGTCACGAACCCCTCGATGCGCGCGTAGAGGCGCTCCACGTCGCGGGCGCTGCGCGTGAAGGGTGACAGGCCCGGCGTCAGGCTCTGGCTGTGCAACATCAACTGAATATGCGGGACGCGCTGGGTCAGCAGCTGCCGGGCGAGGGCGCCCATCTCCTGGCGCGAGGCGTCCTCCGGCGAGCACAGAACGTGGCGCACCAGGCCGACGCGGTGAGCGAGGCCACGCACGCCGCGGACGCGCCCCATCGCGTGGAGGACGTCGTGCCACGCGGCGAAGGGGCGACGGGTGTAGCCCGCCGACATCGGAAGCTCGCGTAGACCGCCCTCCGGGTCGGGCACCAGCGGCGCGTGACGATCGCCGACGCGGTACGGCACGAGGGGCGCGCCGGAGAAGTCGGGTCCCTCGTATTGGGCCCACGAGGTGTACGGCGTGACGCTGCTGTCGACCGTGTACCCGCAGCTGGCCAGGGCGCCCACGGTCGAGCGGCCCAGGCCCCACCGCCCGGCACGGAAAGTCGTCGGCGCCTCACCCCCGCGGACCGCCGTGAGCGCGTCCGTCAAGCGCCGCAGCTTCTCGGTCTGGAGCGCGCCGGGCAGGTTGCAGAGCATCGTGTTGCGCGGCTCGAAGGCCTCGTCCATCGGCGGGTTGTCCCAGGGGTGCAGATGGGCGCCCACCTCGGCCTGCCCCGACGCGTGCAACTCGGCGAGAAGCGCACTGCCTGCGGGGTCGTGGGCCACCTGCCAGGTCGGCAGGTAGGTGCAGCGCACGCCGAGCCGCTCAAAGAGCGACCGTGCGCGGCGGAGCTGGAGGACGTTCCCGCAGCCGTACGCGGCGCGCGTCGGCGACCACGCGTCGCCCTCGGTGTCGATCGAGACGACGAGCGTCACCTGCATCGGCACATCGTCCCACGGGCGGCGGGTACCTGGAAGGACGCGAGGCAGCGCCACCGCCGGTGATGTACACTGCGGACCTCCGAAGGCCGAGGACAGTCGAATGCGCACACTCTCTTTCGCGGTGATGTTGGTGACCGGGCTCTTCGCAGTGCCCGCGTGGGCCTGCGGGGGCGGATGCGGGCAGGCGGCCGCGAAGGCCGGTTGCGGCGGCGGCTGCGGCGGCGCGAAGACAGGCTGCGGTGGTGGCGGCGGCGGCTGCGGCTGCGGCGGACAGAAGGCGGCGCGCAACCGCGTCGACCGCGGCACCCACGCGCTGCCGTCCTCGATCGCGTGGCGCTCCCTCGAAGAAGGTCGCCAGGAGGCCGCGCGCACCCGCCGGCCGATCCTGGTCTTCTTCTCCTTTGGGAAGCTCGACCCCTACTCGAAGGACCTCAACCAGGTGCTCTTCGGCGACGCCAATGTGCAGGCCACGCTCAACGGTGACACGGCCGCCATCCCGGTGCGCATCCCGCTGTGGGCCATGACCCCGGCGGAGCGGGCCCTCGGCGAGAAGCTCGGCTACCAGGAAGACGCGCTGCTCGCGCTGATGAACGCCGACGGCAAGGTCGCGCGCACTCGCGGCGGCCAGCCGATGCAGACCACCGGCGTGCCCGACCCGGCCGCGCTCCTGGCGACGATCGGTCCGCTGGTCAACTGACAGCAGTGAACCACGCCACCACAGCGCTGCTGGCGCTGACGCTGGCGGCGTGCCTCCAGCCAAACAGCCCCACTCAAACGGCGCCTGACGCGGCGACGGTGGCGCCCGCCGTGGTCGCCGCCGCCTGGCCCAGCACCGTCCGGGCCGGTCGCAGCGACAAGCCGAAGATCGGCATGCAGGCGCTGTCCCGGCAACGTGACTGGCCGCTGCTCCGGCGCGCTCGTAGGGGCGAGGTGCTGCCCCGTGACCCGAGCTTCTCGCCCGCTCGCGAGCCCCGGGAGCTGCAGATCCTCGGCGAGCAGGTCTACGCCACCTACTGCCGCGGCTGCCACGGGGTGGGAGGTCGGGGCGACGGCCCGATGGCGGCCCGGATGAACCCGCGACCGCGCGACCTCGTCCGCGGCGAGTACCGGTTTCGGACCACGCCGTACGGGCAGCCGCCGACGCTGCTCGACCTCTTCCGGGTGGTGACCGGTGGCCTCCACGGCACGCAGATGAACGCCTTCGCGGACCTGCCCGAAGAGCAACGCTGGGCGGTCTCGGAGTATCTGCGGACGTTGTCACCAGCGTTCGCGACCGCGGTGACGGGGACCGAGCCGCCCGAGCCGCCGGCCGACCTGGACACACCGAAACGCCGTACGCGGGGCGCGGCGGTCTACGCCCGTCTCGGGTGCGCCGCTTGCCACGGCGACGGCGGCGCGGGCGGCGTGACGAGCCCGACGGTGAAGGCACCGGCCCTGACGCGCACACGCTTCAAACGCGGCCGTGAGCCAGGCGGGCTGTACGCGACGGTGACGACGGGGCTCAACGGCACGCCGATGGTGGGCCTGGCGAGCGCCACGCCGGCCGACGACGTCTGGTCGCTCGTCGCCTGGTTGCGCGGCGTCAACCGCCGCTGAGAGCGCGGCCTTACGGGTGGGGTAGACCTCGCCCTCGTCGCCGATGACCAGACCACCGACAGCCCGCGCGAGGGCGTGGAGGATCCGCATCACAGCATAGCGCCGGAGCCGGCTGCCCCCATCTCGGCAGGCGGTGAAGTACACCGGATGCGACAGGATCAGAGTTGCTCGAAGGTAGCCTGTAGCCCACGGTCGTAGAGCGCCTCCTCCAGCAGGACGACGAAGACCTCGACCGGCCCGACGTTGATGAGGAGGTACAGCCCGCTGGCGTTGAGCTGGAGGAAGCCATCTTCGGGCCATGTGGTGCGGTCCCGATCGATGTCGC
>PVBE011013883.1_pt1 | contig 20393 bp, 19 predicted proteins | sample 1631181 | NCBI WGS metagenome assembly PVBE01 (sample SAMN08397723, study PRJNA350692) | Marine metagenome, whole genome shotgun sequencing project. | isolation source: water | place: Pacific Ocean | collected 2012-04 | reverse complement strand
GGTCAACGGCGAGCCCTGAGCGTCGTAACCTATGGGGACGCACCCGATGAGCACTCCTCGATCAGGGAGATGCTCGGCAGCCGGTTCTCGATGGAGATCTCGGCCAGCCGCCGCGTCTTCCACATCCCGATCTCGTTGACCGCACCGCCCTGCACGGTGGCCTCGCTGGCGGTGACCATGCACTCCACCCCCGAGATCAGGCCCACCCCACCGACGATGCCGGCTCCGGGCTTGATCAGATCGACGTCACGACCGGCCAGGGGGCTGAGTTCGAGGAACCAGCTGTCCGGGTCGAGGAGCTTCTCGATGCGCTCGCGGGGGAGCAGCTTGTCCCGGTCCAGGTGACGCTTGACGTAGCGCTCCCCTCCCCCCTCCAGGCTCTTGGCGAGCTCCTGCTCCAGCCGCTCGCAGGCGGCACCGTTGTCCGCTGCGTTCTCCTGAAAGGTGGGATCGCGAGGGTTGACCCGGGAGCGAAGGACTCTCATGCAACCAGCGCCCGAGCCTCGTCGGGGCTCACGACTTCCCGCCCCGCCTCACGGGCATAGCGCACGAGGGTCTCGATGAGTGGTCCGTTGCCCTCGGTCTTGGCTCCATCGGGCAGGTAGAAGGTGTCCTCCACCCCCGTGCGGAGGTGCCCACCCAGCTCGGCCGAGGCCCGATGGACCTCCCACACCTCCTGACGGCCGATGGCGATGGTCTGCCAGTGCGCGTCCGAGGGCAGCTCCTCTACAAGCAGGGGAAGCCAGGAGGCCTTGGCGGGCATTCCACTGGCCACGCCCATGACCAGGGAGACATGGGGGTTCGGCCCCAGCATGCCCACCTGTTGGAACATCCGGATCGAGCGGACGATGCCCGTGTCGAAGCACTCGCACTCCGGGGTGACGCCGTTGGCACCCATCACGTCGAGGAAGGCCTGCACCTTGGCGACCCGGTTGTCGAAGAGCATCGGGGGCCACGCCCACTGGCCGTTCCGACGGGTTCTCAGGTAGTTCAGGCTTCCCGCGTTGAGCGCCGCCATCTCGGGCTTGCACTGCTCCAGGCAAGCCACCGGTCCCGAGATATCCGCACCCATCACCCCCGTGCTGAAGTTGAGGACGACACCCGGACAGGCCTCACGGATCGCATCCGCGATCTCGCTCACCACACCCACATCCCAGGTAGGCATGTGGCCCAGCCCGGGGCGCTGATCCCGAAAGTGGCAGTGCATGATGCTGGCACCCGCCTCAAAGGCCCGACGCGCCTCCTGCGCCATCTCCGCCGCCGTGACCGGGACGGGGTGGTGCTGGGGGTTCGTGAGCACTCCCGTGAGAGCGCAGGTGACGATGGCCTTGTCCGACATAGATACCTATTGTAGTCAGTGACTACATTGTACGAGGTACGCCGTCAAGCAGGGGAGCCAGGTTTGCGGCGAGGGTGTTGGCGAAGAGCCTCAGGCGAGCCTCCGGTTCCATGTCCTCCAAGCCGGTCCCCCGCGCCACCAGCGGCTCGAAGAGCATCCAGCCCAGGGTGGCCGCCTCCCCCACCGCAACCACCATGCGCATCTCCTGGTCCGGCTCCTTCATGCGCTGGTCGAAGACCGGCATCATCGAGGCCTCGGGAATGCCCTCCGGGAAACCACGAGCGAGCAGGTGCGCGACGACCGCCGCGATCCAGCGCTCCGCCATCAGCACGCTCAGACCCTGGTAGACCGCCTCCGCCGGGTCACGGTCCATACGGTCCACGATGGCGCGTCCCGTCTGACGAAAGATGCTCTCGAGAACGGCGGAGACCAGACCGTCCTTGCCACCGAAGTGGCGGTGCACGAGACCGTGGTTGACCCCGGCTCGCGCAGCGATCTCACGCACGCTCACCTCGCCCGGCGGACGCTGACGCAACAGCTCCGTTGCGGCCTGGATGAGCAGGGTCCGAGATTGCTCGGAACTGAGACGAGAGGACGCCATGGCGCCCGGCACCATAGCAGCGGTTAGACGACGGGCAATGGCCAAGACCCCCCCGCTGGAGGAGCTGCTCGAGTTCCCCGCCACCTTCACTTTTCGCGTGGTGGCGGATCACGACGACGGTCTGGAAGACGATGTGCGGGGGCGAGTCGAGTCCACTCTCAAGCGGCCCGCGCTCACCGTGAGCACCAAGGCGTCCAGCCACGGTGCGTTCACCTCCATCCGCGTGACCGCCGTGGTCACGACGGCCGACGAGATCCGCTGCGTGTACGCAGAGCTGCAGGGCGTAGCGGGAATTCGGATGCTTCTCTAGCCCCTGACTTTGTCCAGGGGTGGCGCACGAGGGCTCGTCCGGGCATAAGCTGCAGACATGATCTGGTTGCTCGCCTGTACGGGAAACAACGGCAAGGCCCCGGTCAGTGATCCCTTCTACGGCCAGACGGCCTTCACGGTGGAGAAGCCCGCCCCGCTCGAGCCCGAGTTCGTGGAGCTCCATTTTCTCGGTATCTCCGCGATCCACGAGGACGGCTTCGCGGTGCTCGCGGCCGCGGACGACCAGGACGCCTTCGACCTGGCGATGGTGTTGCCGGACTGGTCGGGCCCGGGCAGCTACGTCCCGGTACTGGTCCGCTACCGCAAGGGGCAGCAGCACCTGGTCGACTCCGACGCCCAGTGCGAGGTGGAGGTGACCGACGACGGGGGGAGCTTCGAGTGCGAGGGCCTGCACGAGGAGGACAGCGAAGACAGCTGGGCGCTGCTGGACGGGAGCTTCTCCGATGGCGCGCGCACCGAGTTGGACTTCCGAGGAGAGCGCTTCGCAGCGCAGGGCTACAACCTCTCCCTGGACCTCCTGCTGGAGGAGGGCCAGATCTCCCACGAGGACGCCGACGCCGCAGTGGTGATCCCGTGGCGCGGGTTGGAGACCTGGGTGCTGATGGACGATGGCGTGGATGGACACCCCGACGACCTGCAGCTGCGCATCAAGGCCGAAGCTGGCCGCGTGGAGGTGCACAAGCGCGCCCGCAGCCTGGCTGCGGATGGCGTGGCGGTGGAGCTGGGCATCTCGAGCGAGACCGAGCTGGAAGTCTCCGTCGAGGATGGCGAGAGCCAGACCGGCAGCTCGCTGCACTTCGAGCTCTGGTCCGATCTCCACGAAGAGCCCGATCAGGCCGTGCTCTTCATCAAGTAGGGCTCAGCGGATGAGCTTCTTGTAGCGGATGCGCGTCGGCACCACGTCGCCACCCTTTCGCTTCTTGTAGTCCGCCTCGTAGGCCTGGTAGTTGCCCTCGAACCAGACCAGTTCGCTGTCCCCTTCGAAGGCCAGGATGTGGGTGCAGATGCGATCCATGAAGAAGCGATCATGGCTGATGACCACCACGCAGCCAGGAAAGTCCAGCAGCGCCTCCTCCAGGTTGCCCAGGGTCTCGACGTCGAGATCGTTGGTGGGCTCATCCAGGAGGAGCAGGTTGCCGCCCCGCTTGAGCAGCCTGGCCAGGTGCACGCGGTTTCTCTCTCCACCCGAGAGCGTCCCCACTTTCTGCTGCTGGTCACTTCCTCTGAAGTTGAAGAGCCCCACGTAGGCGCGCGAGTTCATCTCGCGGCCGCCGATCTCGATCAGATCGTGCCCGCCGCTGATCTCCTCCCAGACGGACTTGCCCGCATCCAGGGCATCGCGGCTCTGGTCCACGTAGGCCAGGTCCACGGACTCGCCCAGGCTGAGCGTTCCCGCATCCGGGCTCTCCTCACCGACGACCATGCGGAAGAGGGTGGTCTTGCCCGCACCGTTGGCGCCGATGACGCCCACGATTCCACCCGGAGGCAGATCGAAGTCCAGGCACTCGATGAGCAGCTTCTCGTCGTAGCCCTTGCGCACGCCGCGGCACTCCAGGACCTTGTCTCCGAGACGACGCGTCAGGGGGATGGTGATCGTGGCGCCCGTACCGCGGCGCGAGGCCGCCTCCTGGGCGACCAGATCCTCGTAGGCGGTGATGCGGGCCTTGGACTTGCTCTGGCGCCCTCGGGGCGACTGGCGGATCCACTCCAGTTCACGCTGCAACTTCCGGTTGAGACGGCTCTCCTGCTTCTTCTCCTTGCGCAGCCGCTCCGTCTTCTGATCCAGCCAACCGCTGTAGTTGCCCTGGAAGGGGTAGGCCTTGCCGTGGTCCAGCTCCAGAATCCACTGGGCCACGTTGTCCAGGAAGTAGCGATCGTGGGTCACGGCGATGACGCAGCCCGGGTACAGCTCCAGGTGGCGCTCCAGCCAGGCCACCGACTCGGCATCCAGGTGGTTGGTGGGCTCATCCAGCAGCAGCATGTCCGGCTTCTCGAGGAGCAGGCGGCAGAGGGCGACCCGTCGCTTCTCGCCACCGCTCAGGTGTTCCACGCCCGAGTCCCCGGGAGGCACCCGCAGCGCGTCCATCGCGATCTCGATGGTGCGGTCCAGGTCCCAGGCACCGACAGCGTCGATCTGGTCCTGCAGCCTGGACTGTTTGGCGATGAGGGCGTCGAAGTCGGCGTCCTCCTCTCCAAAGGCCTCGCTGACCTTCTCGTAGGCGTCGAGCAGCTCTCGCCAGTGCTTCAGGCCCAGCTCGATGTTGCCCCGCACCGTCAGGCTCGCATCCAGCTCGGGCTCCTGCGGGAGGTAGCCCACCGTCGCTCCCGGCCGCAGGATGGTCTGCCCGTTGTAGGCGTCGTCCAGCCCCGCCATGATCTTCATGAGGGTGGACTTGCCGGAGCCGTTGTGCCCGATGACACCGATCTTGGCATCGGGAAAGAAGGACAACCACGTGGGGTCCAGCAGGCGGCGCCCACTGGGAAGGACCTTCTCGGTCCCGATCATCTGGTAGACGAATTCAGCCATGGGTCGGCGTCTAACGCGTCACGAGGTCGCTCAGCACGTCATCACCAAAGCGCCAGGGATCACGGCTCATCGGCATGCTGACCAGCCGCTTCAGTTCCTCCAGGTAACGGTCACGAGGGATCTCCTCGCCGCCGAAGCGCTCCAGGTGCCGGGTCCGGATCTGGGAGTCGACGAGCTCGTAGTCCCACGCCCGGAGCTGATGAACCAGGGCGACGAAGGCCACCTTGGAGCCATTGGGCTCGGTGGTGTACATGGACTCACCGAAGAACACCTTGCCCAGAGCCACCCCATAGAGGCCGGCCACCAGCTTTCCGTTCAGCCAGGTCTCGGCGCTGTGTGCGAAGCCCGCCTGGTGGAGCTCGGTGTAGGCCTGACCCATGTCCCGGGTGATCCAGGTCCCCTTCTGGTCGGGCCGTGGCGTCTCCGCGCAGCGCTGGATGACCTCCTCGAAGGCCCGATCCAGGGTCAGCTCGAAGCGCTGCTGGCGCAGGACCTTGCGCAGACTTCGGCCGACGTGCAGCTTGGGTGGAAAGAGCACGAAGCGCGGATCCGGGCTGTGCCAGAGGATGGGCTGGCCCTCGCTGTACCAGGGGAAGATCCCGTTGGCGTAGGCCAGCAAGACCCGCCGTGGGTCCAGGTCACCCCCCACCGCCAACAGCCCATCGGCCCGGGCCAAGCGGGGATCTGGAAAGATGTGTTCGGGCGGCAGTGAGAAGACAGGCACGGTACAGTGGTTGGCCGTGCTGTTGTTAATCGCCGCGTGCCTGCCCGACCTCGTGAGCGTCGGAGAATCCGATCGCAGCAGCGACCCGAGCACTCCTCTGGACAGCGTCTACAAGCCCGCGGACAGCGATTCTCCGCAGCTCACGGACGAAGACCAGGACGGTTTCTTTCTGGAGGAGGGTGACTGCGATGACCAGGATGCGGGGATCCATCCGGGCGCCACGGACATCTGCGACGGCCGCGATCAGGACTGCGACGATCAGATCGACGAGGACGCCACCGGCGACAAGTTCGAGCCCAACGACAACCAGGCTCACTCCCTCGGGAACCTCACCGACGATGCCATGACCCTCCAAGCAACCCTCACCCACGAGGAGGACATCGATCGCTACAGCTTCCGGGTCGACGACTGGTACTGGGTAGGCCCAGCCATCAACATCCGACTGTGGGACATCGCCGCCAACAGCGACTACGCCATCAGCCTGTACTCACCGACCGGCGACTTGCTGGTCACGGCGAACGACCACGGTCGCGGGCACGCCGAGGAGCTGCACTGGGAAGGCGCCCTGACCGGTCAGGAGACCGGCGTCTACACCGCCAAGGTGTGGTCTGCCGACGGTGCGGACTGCAGCCGCATCTACACGCTGGAGGTCCGGGAAGATTAGAGGGGGCTCATGGACAGCCTTCAGGATCTCTTCATCGGAATCGCCGGCATCATCGGAGCCGGCAAGAGCACCCTGGCCACGGCCCTGGGCGAGCACCTGGGGCTGCCGGTCTACTACGAGCCGGTGGGCGACAACGAGTACCTGGCTGACTTCTACCGGGACACCAAGCGCTACAGCTTCGCCACCCAGATCTACCTGCTGAATCGCCGCTTCCAGCAGCACCAGGAGATCATCTGGCACGGTGGCGGCGGCGTCCAGGACCGCACCATCTACGAAGACGCGGTCTTTGCCAAGATGCTCTCCGACATCGGACTGATGGACGAGCGGGACTACAGGACCTACCTCCAGCTCTTCCGCCACATGAGCAACTTCATGTGCCGTCCCAGCGTCATCGTCTACCTGGACGTGAAACCCGAGCGCAGCCTGGAGCGGGTCCGCATGCGCAGCCGCGACGTGGAGACCGGGTTGACCCTCGAGTACCTCACCTCGCTCTACAACGAGTACGAGAACTTCATCCGCGACATCTCCCGCACGGTCCCCGTCATCAGCGTGGACTGGGACCGCTTCCGGGACGCGGAGGAGATGGCCGAGGTGATCGAGCGGGAGTACCTCCACGGCAACTTCCTGCGGGAAGCGACCTGGAGGCCCACCCAGGGCTGATCAGCCACAGAGGCCGGGAATGTTGGGCTTGTAGACCCTCTTCCCAGACCGGTTCTTGCGCATGCCGAAGGCCACGTAGATGGATCCGAAGGCACCCTCCTTCGAACAGGCACCGGCCGCCATGTTGCCTTCCTTCTTCCAGCACTTCCAGCAGAGTTCGGCGTAGCGGGTGTGGGCCCTGTCCGTGGGGAACTTCCACCATCCGTAGACGGTCGCAAAGGAGTGCTCGAGCGAGGCAAAGCGACAGTAGCGAACGAGCTGCTTCTTCTTGAAGGTGCCCGACTTGAGCTTGAGCTCGATGGGGAAATGCCCGGCGAACAAGATGTCGATGCCCGATGAGGGGGTGTAGTTGTTCGAGGACCCGGAGCAGCCGCTGGACTTGCTGCCGGTCCGAACTCCACAGGTCGTCACATCCACCTCGAACTCGAAGGGCATCGTCAAGTCGTCCGAACCACCGCCGCAGAGAATGTCGGCCAGAGCCTTGGACCAGGTGGTCTCGCCGGGCATGACCCCCGCCGGAACCCCCAGCGACATCAGGGCCGCCTGAATCCCGGGCGCGATCGCGTTCCGAGCCATCTGGCCAACCCAGGTACCGAAGGCCTCACCAATGCCATCAATGACCGCCTGCCGCGCACACAGCGCGATGCCGCGGGTGGCGAGACTGGAGAGGGTGGAACGGATGTTGACGGCAGCCATCATCCCGGACAGGCTGAAGAACTCTCCGCTGCGGTCCAGCTTGTTGATGGGGTCCCCCGCTCCGTAGGCGTAGCGGTGGATGGTGCGGGGGTCGCGGGAGGCGCCCGGATAGGTGTCCGGGGTCAAGAAGCGCCCGGTGCTGGGGTCGTACCAGCGGGCCCGCAGGTACACCAGGCCGGTCTCGGGGTCCTGACGCTCTCCGATCCATCCGTAGCCGACGTCGCTGTCGCTGCCGCCCCAGGGGTCGGTGCGGAAGAGCTGGGACTGGCTGCTGTCGGTGATGGCGTCGACGGTGCCGTTGAGGCCCTTGTGGAACCAGGCCTCGTCGTCACCCGTCTGGCCCAGAGCACCTTCCGGACCGTGGACCATCCAGCGCACCTCGCCGGTGCCCGTCGCCCAGGCCGCGCAGTCGCTGTGGCCGAAGGGCGTGGCCTCCATGGGCACACACATCCACTCCACCCCGTCGGAGCCCGTGCGGGACATCAGCCGACCCGAGACGTCGTAGGTGTAGGTGACGCTGCTGCCGTCCGGCAGGTAGACCTCCATCAGCCGATCCAGGTCGTCGTAGACGTAGTCCGTGACGTCGGCGCCATCGCTCACCTGCTCCAGAGCGCCGCGATCGCTCCAGGAGAAGCTCCGGCTCCCGGCCGTCAGCAGGCGGTCGTCGTCGTCGTAGGTCCAGCTCTCGGTCCCGCTGTCGCTGCTGCGCTGGACCAGGTTGCCGACCTCGTCCCAGCTGCTGTTCCAGGTGTCCGTCACCGAGCCCGTGCCGTCGTACTCGATGGCCTGCGAGAGGCGACCCAGGCTGTCGTAGGTGAAGTCGTAGCCCAACTCCGGGCCCTGGATCGAGCTCACCTGCACGCCCTCGTAGAGGAGGTCCCACAGCCCCAGGCTGGCTCCGCTGCTGTCGAAGTGCTCGACGGTCGCCGGACGATCGGACACCGTGTAGGTGCTCTCGGTGCGGCTGCCGTCAGGGTAGTCCACCGCCGTCACCCGACCCGAATCGTCGTGATCCAGGGTGGTGATGCCGCCGTTGGGATCCTCGATCTCCACCATCCAGCCGTTGACGTCGTGTGTGTAGGTGGTGAGCCCGGTGGTGCCGTTCGGCAGGGTCACCATCAGCTCCGTCAGAAGACCGTCCGAAGACCAGTCGTAGGCCACGCTGGCCCCGGCATCGGTCTCTTCCCAGACCACCCGGTCGGAGGCGTCGGCCAGCAACCAGTGTGTGCCTCCCGAGGCACCCTTCTCCGACCGCAGGCCTGTGGAGTCGAGGCTGACGGACAGGACGCTGCCGTCGGGTAGCGTCATCTCGTGGCCATCGGCGGTCGCCACCATGTCCACCACCGTGCCGTCGGTGCGGGTCCAGAGCAGGTCACTTCCCGAGTACTCCCAGCTCTCCACGTCACCGCCCGGGTGAACGAGGTCGTAGGACTCCCCGGTGCGCGTCCAGCTCCAGCTCCTTCCGGCCGCGTCCACGACCTCGACCAGAGCGCTGGACTCGTAGCTGAAGGAGGTGCTGTAGCCGTCGGGATCCGTGACCTGGGTCAACAGACCTGAGGAGTCGTAGCTGTAGTCGAAGTTCACCCCATCACGCCCCTGGCTGGACTCCGGATCCGAGCCCTCGACCGTCAAGACCGAGCCCCATCCCGCCTGCTCCGTGGACCCATCCGGGTAGGTCCAGATGGAGGGGTAGCCGTTGGCATCGTAGGTGAGGCCGATCACGCGACCCATGGGGTCCGTCAGCTCCGTGACCAGACCGGATCGGTCGTACACCAGATCCGTGCGGTAGCCGGCAGCATCGACGATGGCCGTGTTCTGACCGGCCCCGTCGTATTCCAGGTCCTGGTAGCCGCCATCGTCGTTGGCCACCCGAATGAGGTTGCCCGCAGCGTCGTAGGTGTAGCTCACCGTCCCTGCGTCCGTGGTCGTCTCGATCACGCGCCCAACGGCGTCATAGCGGTAGGTGGTGGTGCCTCCCGCCGACCACTTGGAGGCGATCCGACCCAGGCTGTCGTAGCGGACCGTCTGGACCGTCACGCCATCGACCTGCAGCTCCGTCATGCGCCCGCTCGCGTCATGGGTCCAGGTCTGGAGGGCGCCATCCGGACGCACCACCTCTTCCAGTCGACCTCCGCTGGAGTAGATGTACTCGAGCTGGTCCCCGCTGTCGTAGTCGATGCTGGTGATCCGACCCGACGTATCGTTGGTCACCGTGTCGACCCGGCCGTCGGGCTCGTAGATCGTGGAAGTGCGCTGGGTGTCGTCGTAGACCGTGGTGATGGTCTCCCCTTCCTCGGTCACCTCCTCGGTGACGCGACCGCGGCTGTCGTAGGTCCTGCTGATCGAGTTTCCGCGCGCATCCGTCGTGGTGATCGTGTCCCCGCTGTAGCTGAAGGTCGTGGCATAGCTGCCGTCCGGGAGCATGTAGCCACTCAGCCGATCGTCGCTGCCGACGACCTCCTGGAAGACCCGGCCCTCACCGTCGGTGATGGAGATGAGCGTGTCCGATCCTTCTTGGTAGCCGAAGGAGGTGGTGTCCCCGTTGGCGTCGGTGATGCTGGTCTTCCGGCCTTCGCTGTCGTAGGCGAAGGTGGTGGTGTTCCCCAGTGGATCGGTGACCGTGGTGGGCTGGATCTCGTCCCCGCTGTAGGTCTGGGTGGTCACGTTCCCCAGCGGATCCTCCACCCGGACCACCCGCCCCGCCGCGTCGTGGGTGGTGATGACCGTGTTCCCCTCGGCGTCGGTCTGGACGACCATGCGGTTGGGGTCGTCGTAGGCGTAGTGGAGGTACTCCCCCGTGGGCGCGGTGTGCGAAATCAGGCGTCCGTCGGAGTCATACTCCCAGATCTCCGGCTCGATTCCGGGCAGGTCGTAGTCGATCAGCCGGTGGTTCGACCCGTAGGTGAAGGTCTGCTGTCCATGCCGGGTGGGGGTGGACTCCACCAGGTCTTCGTTGCTGTCGCGAACGTAGTCCACCCGCGTGCCCGCAAGCTGGTCTTCCGCAGCGATGATGAAGCCGTCCTGGTCGTACTCGAAGACCACCAGGGTGGTGCTGCCCAGGCGGATCTCTCCATCCTCCAGGTCGTACTCGACGTCCCCCTCCCAGAAGGTGTCCTGCTCCCCGTCCTCGGCGGCGAAGGCGATGCTGCGTCCGTCCGCGGTGGTGATCTCGTAGCTCCCCGGGTTCCAGGGGTTGAAGGAGAGGTCCTCGTAGATCGTGGTCCCGCCGCTGGTCACGTAGAGGGTGTCGTAGCTGCTGCTGCTGTAGGCGCTGCCGTTGCTGTTGTAGATGGACAGCGAAGCCCCGGTGCCGCCAACGTCGTAGATGTCCAGGCGAGCCCCCAGGATGGAGCCCAGTCCCGGCTCGACCTCCAGCTCGATCAGGAAGGCGTGTTCGGTGCCGTCGGTCTCGGTGTAGACCAGCTCGTGGTCCGAGGTGGACACCACGTAGAAGTAGGGGCTCCAGCCCCCCGAATACTGCACCGACCACCCGCTGTGGATGTTCTCCGGCACATCGACGGTGCCGGTCTCCCACTTGTAGGACCAGCCGTAGCCCAGCTCGCCCAGGCTCAGGTCCAGGCCGTCGTAGACCCGCGTCAGGGTGAAGGAACCGCCGTTGGTCTCGATGTAGAGGTCGTCGAAGGCCAGCCGCGTGCTGCCGAACTTCTCGCTCTCGATGCTCACGTCCACCTCGGTCTCGGCGGAGGCACCGCCCCCGTCTTCGGCCGTGATGGTGATCGTCCAGTTGCCGTCCGGAAGCACGTGGGGATCGAGGGTGGCCAGGGTGCCGCTGGAGACCGGCACGAGGCCTTCTTCCAGAGTCTGGCAGGAGTCTCCCTCGCAGGCCGTCACGGTGTAGCCGGCCAGGCTGTCGTCCGTGACCGAACCGGTGATGTCGATGCGCCCGGTCACGTCGTCCCCGTCGGAGGGCGAGCTGATGCTGATGGTGGGCGCGACGCCATCCCCACCGATGCCGATGGTGAAGACCTGGTCCACCTGGTTCAGACCGTCGCTCACCGTCAGGGTGACGGCCTCGCTGCCGGAGGCGCTGGACGGAACACTCCAGCTCACGTTGCCGCTGCTGTCCACCGACATGCCCGAGGGGCCGCTCACCGACCACGTGAAGCTGGTGTCGTCCGGATCCTCCACGGCGGCGCTGTAGGTCCAGGTGGTGCTGGCGGTGGCGGACAGGTCGGGGGTGGTGGTGAAGACCGGCGGCTGGGTACCGGCCGCCACGTTCAAGCTGAAGGTCTGCTCGTCCAGCGCTCCATAGGGATCCACCACCTGGACGCTGACGTTGTAGGTGCCGACGTCGCTGTCTCCGGGCGCCCAGTGGAGCATCCCCTCGGCGGTGATCGCCATGTCCCCCGGCGCCTCGGTCAACGACCAGGTCAGCAGGTCCCCATCGGGGTCCTCCGCCATGGCCGGGTAGCGCCATCCCTCCCCCTCGCTGGCCTGCTGGTTCGGATCGGACCAGATCGACGGAGCGTGGTTCACCGCGTAGTCGGCGGGCCCGCCAAAGCCCGAGTCGTTGGGATCCGTGTCCGTGTCCGTGTCCGTGTCCGCGTCCGCGTCCGAGTCGGTGTCCGTGTCCGCGTCGGCGTCGGCGTCGGCGTCGGCCTCGACCACCACGCCGGTGTCATCCACTTGCTTGTCATCCGGCGTACAGCCGAGCCCCAGTCCGACGACACCAAGAGCCAACGCGCGCATCAGGCCTCCGAGAGATTCGTTCAAGCTAACCCCCGTCTCGGGAAGTCCAGACCCGAGACGGAAGAACACTTCAGTTCGCCTGAATCGAGGGGAGTCCGCTACTCGTATTTCCCCCTCTCCGGGACTGGCCCTCGCAGGGCGATCCCACCGGATGGAAGAGGCTGAAACTCAGCTTTCTTCTGGAGGGCCCCAGACCTGCACCCAGCCATCGCAGTCACGTGCTGCGCTCGTCGGGGCCCCTAGCAATCCATCACTCCGCGGACACCGAGATGGCGTAGTGCTCCACCTTGGCCACCGAGGACGTCTTCCAGGCGTACTTGTCCATCTCGTCGTAGACCACGTAGAGGTCATCGTCCTGGGTCTCCAGCATCACCCGGAAGGCCGGGTCCCCATCGTTGAGCGCGATGGTGTCGATGGGGTTCCACTGGGCATCGTAGATGGAGACGAAGCTCGGTCCGAGCTCACGGTAGTCCTCGCCCGGCGGCTTCTCCGTCCCGGCGCAGGCGTTGGCTCCCATGACCACGGATCCATGAAGCCCTGCAGCGATCTCCCGGGTGTACCCGACCACCCAGATCTGATGTTTCTCGTTCCAGTCCGCTCCCGTCGGGAAGTAGAGATCCAGGTCGTCCTCGGCGATGGTCCGCGTGGAACCGGAGATCAGCTCCAGATCCCCGGCCGTGGTGGCAAAGGTGTGGATGCCCGACAGGGTGCTGCTTCCGTAGTCCACGTTGGAGCTGAAGCTCTGCAGGGTGGCCTCGGTCACTCCCATCTGGCCGGCGGGTACAGAGACGATGGATGTACCGGTGATGAAGTTGCCCTGCTCGGGCTGGACGACCCCCTCGCCCACCACCTCGAAGCTCGAGGGGTCCACCTTGTAGAGCTGCGCCCCCCAGTCATCGGGCTGACTGTTGGCGGGCTGGTTGAAGAACTGGGCGTAGAGGTGGGTGCCGTCGTTGCCGAAGCCCATGTCCAGGAGGCGGTCCTCGGCCCCCTCGTCTCCCACCCTGCCCAGTTCTTCGTCATCGCCCAGGTCGTCGATGGCGTTGAAGTCCGAGTCGAAGCGGATCAGCCGCGCCTCCGGCTCGCCCGGCACCGTGGTGAGCATGTAGATGGTGCCCGCCATGAAGGTGAACTTGTGGTCTCCCAGGTCGCCAGGACGATCCTGGGTCGGACCGAAGATGGTGCTGTCATTCGACACGTCGATGACCATCCTGGCGTCACCCTGCTCGTCGAGCTGCCGGTCGAGTTGCTGGACGTAGAGGGACTTGTTCTCGCAGAAGGTGTCGGCGGGTGCGAGTTGGTAGGTCACGACGACCCGATCGGGGCCAATCAGCATCACGTCCGCGAAGACCGCTCTTCCCTCCGCCTCGCTGTGCAGGCCAAGACGAGAACCACTGAGGCCCAAGTGCACCTCATGTCCACCTCCGCTCCTGTGGATCCTACAGCACCTATACAGACCCCTGAACGGGGAGCGATCGATCCGTTAGGGGCCGCCATGGTCCAACGACTGAGGCACCTGCTGGCTCTTCCACGCGGCCGACAACTCGCGGCGGTGCAGGAACTCTGTGAGGAGCTCGGGACGGGGGCACGGGAGGACTGGAACACCCAGTTCGGAGCCGGCTCGCTCTTCGAGGCGTGGACCGCATCCAAGATGGTGCTGGGCGTGTACGAGGCGAACCGTCGAATGCTCCCACGCTCCGGACGGGTGGTGGAGATCGGTGGTGGCGACGGTCGGCTGTGGCGAGACGTCGGCTTCGAGGGCGAGGTGGTGCTCTTCGATCCGGCTCCGGAAGCACACGAGCGGGTGGCTGAGTACGTGTCCCTCGTCTCGCGGGTGGAGCCCGTGAGCACGGACATCCCAGAGTGCGATCTCGTGATCAGCAGCCTCACCCTGCACCACGTCGCGGGTCGGAGCAGCGCAGAGCGAGCCCGCTGGGGCTTGAGCGGGCCCGGCAAGGTGGAGATCCTCCGGGCGATGGCCAAAGCCGCGCCACGCATCGTCCTCAATGAAGCCGACGTGCACTGTGAGTTGGACCTGGCACCGGGGGATCCGGTGCTCGCGGACAACCTCCTGGACAGCTACGTGCGGCGCTGCGCGCACTCCCTGTTGGACGAACTCGAAGCGGATCCGACGAGCCCCTACGCAGCACGCTGGCGGCACATCATCCACCGCTGGTGTCTGGACCAGGTCGCGCTCTACAAGGCACCCCGGGTCGAGCGAGATGTCTACGAGTTGGATGTCCGGCGCTGGGAGGAGTGCTTCGACGCTGCAGGCCTGCGCGTGGAGTCGCGCCGGTGCACCGATGACTACGGGCTCTTCTACCAGTACGTCCTCACTCCCGTCGACGGATCTCGCTGAGCCAGTCCATCCAGCGGGCCTCGACCCGCCGGTCCTCCACTCCAGCGTCCAGGCGCCGCTCGAGCTCGAGGGCCAGCCAGGTGTACTCGGCCTTGCGGTCCAGCTGGATCCCGCCGGCGCTCCGATAGCCGGCCATGAAGGCCTCCCGAGACTTCGGGATCTGCCGGAACACCGAGATGTTCATCTCCACGAAGTCAGCCTCCCGAGGCCCCCAGCGACACAACACCCAGTCCACGACCCCGCTGACCGCGTAGCCGCCGCGACGACGGTCCCGCGTCACCTGGACATTGCCCAGGTGGTAGTCCATGTGGAGCAGACGTGCGTTCTCGAGATCGGCACCCGGCAAGTCCGGGATGTCCCCCGGAGCCGAGGGACGCTTGGCGGAGTGCACCCCTGCCAGGCCTCGCCCCATACCAAAGCAGAGCTGACGCAAGCCGTCCTCGTTCAGGCGTCCCCGGTCCCACAGCGCCTGCCCCGGCTCGCCAGGGACAAAGGGCAGCAAGGCGGCTGGCGGGTCGCTGCTGAGGATGCGAACGGGGTTGGGAACGGTGATGTTGCGGGCAAGCTGGACCGCCTGGGCCTCGGCCTTCAGGCCGCAGTAGTGCTTGCGATCCACGTCGAAGACGTCCCCGAAAGGCTCCCCCTGACGCGCGATCTTGAGTACCGAGCTCCGTCCGTCCGAGGTGAAGACCCGGTAGAGGTGATGCTGGGTACCCGAAGGGGCAGCGCTGAGCTCCCGCCACGAGATGCCGTTCTCACGGAGCAGCCGTTCAGCTTCCTCGACCATGGGGCAGAGGGTAGTCGACGGCCGGCCTCACTCTGTCGTGAAGGTCCCCGAGAGGGTCTCCTCCTCCCCGCCGAAGAAGACCACCATCTCCATCTCGTACTCGGTAGCGGGCATCAGCGGCGCGATGGGCACCGCGGCCACCGTAAAGGAGATCCACTCGTCCTCTTCGGGCTCGAGCGTCAGCAGGTCCAGCTCTCCATCCGGGCCAACCAGAGAGGCCGAGACCAGGTGCAGATCGTGGGGATTGTGATCCGGCCCGTCCATGGTGGCCTCACCGACAGTCACGGTGATGGGTGGGCCGACATTCCCCTGATCGGGCGCCGGGTCGGGATACTCGATGTCGGAGTTGAAGGTGGTCGGCACCCCCGTCTGGCCATCCGCCGGGTAGAGCAAGGCCACGCGACGTCCATAGGGGTAGCTGACGACGAAGCTCATGGAGCTGTAGAGCTCCGCCTGGCCGAAACCCACCGCGATCCACCCGGGCGTGGTGAAAGGAACCCGGTGGTAGACGCTGTTGAGCCAGAGCTCCACGGCACTGACCGGCTGCTCCCCTTCCGCGACCACCTCGCTCCAGGCGCTTCCAGCCAGCAGGGGGTAGCCGGCGCTCTCCAGCCGGTCCCAGGCCCACACTCCGGTGAAGCCGGGATTTCCCTCGATCTCCTGGTGGTCCAGGATTCCGTTGCTCGTCATGTAGTCGGCGTGGGCCTGCGCTGCCTGGTCCACGCGTGGGTCCAGACTGCCCGGCGGGAGCCCCACCACCTGGCGAGCACAGTTGGCGCGGTCCAGTGCGCGGACGGCCGCAGGGCTCGGATCCTCGTAGCCCGCGTCCTCGGTGCAGCTGGTTTCGACGGTGGAGGCGGGAGTGCAGCCCAGCAGGATCAACAACATCACGGCTCCGTACGGAAGGTGCTGCTCAGCTGCCGGTCATCGGAGAGTTGCGCGCTGAAGGTGTACTCGGTGGACGGGTCCAGCGCTTCCACGGGGACAAAGGCGCTCATGAAATCGAGTTCCGGATCCTCTCCGGAGTGGAGATCCGCCAGCTCGATCAGGCCCTCCGGTCCGGTCAAGGTGGCCGCCTCGACCTCGGGTCCGGTGATGCTCAGCGGAGGCCCCACAAAGGCCAGGTCCGGGAGCGGGTCTGGACTCTCCCTGTCGCTGTCGAAGCGCTTGGGGACCAGATCCTGGGCATCCGCCGGGTAGATGACCGAGCCCTGCGGCGACCGATAGACCACGGCGAGTGAGGACCAGCCCTCCTCCGAGCCGAAACCCATCGCGGACCAGTTGGAGATGGTCAGGGCCTCCCGGTGGTAGACCGAGTTCATCCACGCGTCCACGGCCGAGCCCGGGTCGGGGCCGTAGGCGACGAGCTCGCTGACGATCTCGTCTTCGCCCAGCGCGTAGCCTGCGACGGCGACCCGGTCCCAGACACGTTCACCGGTGAAGCCCGGTGCACCGGGGTCCTCGGCGTGGGTGAGGTCGTCAGCCTGGGCCATGTAGCGGGCGTGCGAGTTCGCCGCTTCGTCCAGGCGCGGGTCCAGCACACCGGGCTCCAGACCCATCAGGCTCCGGTAGCAGTTGGCCCGCTCCAGGGCTTGAGCGGCATCGTCCGGCGGGCCGACCGGCTCGTAACCCCAGACGGTGGTTCCGCAGAAAGCATCGACTGCGGTGAAGGCGGAGGTACAGGCGAGCAGCGACAGTGAGAGCACGGGGGCAAAAGATACTTGACCTCCACCCGGAGGTGCTCACCCTGCGGACATGAGCCTCCCCCCCATCCGACTCCATCCGAGCTTCCTGGTGCTCGGCGGGGCCTACGTCGGGTGGCAGCTGCTCACCGGCGGCTTCGGCGCAGCCCTCGCGGCGCTGATGGTCGGCGTGGCGGTCTTCGCTTCGGTGGCCCTGCACGAGCTGGGACACGCCCTGATGGCACACCGCTTCGGCATCGGTACCCGCAGCATCACCCTCTACCCCTTCGGTGGAATCGCTGCCCTGGAGCGCGAGCCCAGGGGCCATGCCGAACTCTGGATCGCGCTGGCCGGGCCCCTGGTCAACTTCGGCCTGGCTCTGGGCGCTCTGCCGCTGCTGGGCACCCTCCCCGGCGCATCGCTGTTCGCCCTGCTCAACCTCGGCATGGGGGTCTTCAACCTGCTGCCCGCCTTTCCGATGGACGGAGGCCGCGTGGTCCGGGCCTGGTGGAGCCGTGATCATGGTCACGTCCGCGCCACCGCGCGAGCGCTGGCTGTGAGCCGCTGGTTCGCCTGGGGCTTCATCGCCCTCGCGATTCTGAGCGGAGCCTGGAATCTGGCCCTCGTCGGGGCCTTCCTTCACTGGGTCATCGCGGCGGAGAAGCGGCGCCTGAGGTCCGAGCAGTGGGCCTCTCGTCGCTCGTGGCACTTCGCCTAGCTGGCCTTCTCGCCGCGAAAGAGTGAAAGACCCGAAGGCTGCGGAATGGGAATGTGGAGCGAGGGGGTATCCGCCGGGGGGCTGTTCGCGAGTCCCCGAGCGCGCTCCAGCTGAAGGCGGAGCTGATGCACGGAGCCCGTCCGGTGCGCCCAGCGGGTGGCCGTGGCGCGAACCAGGGCGAACATCAGTTCCTGGTCCAGGTGTACCGACGCCAGATCCAGGGCCTTGTCCAGGTCGAGAGGAGGATGACCTGAGACCAGGGCGAGCAGGGTCGCCGCCAGGCTGAAGACATCAGCTCGCTCATCGACGACCTTGGCGTCGCGTTTCTGCTCGGGAGCCATGAAGCCAAAGCTGCCGATGGTCTGTCCCGTCCGCGTCGTGCTCACGTCCCCAAGAACGCGAGCGATGCCGAAGTCCAACACCCGGCACCTGTCACCGGGAGCCACCAGGATGTTCTGAGGCTTGAGATCCCGGTGGATGACCCCCACGTCGTGGGCAAAGGCAACCGTCCGACTGACCTGAATCACCGCCTCGAGCGCGAGCGCAGCGGGCATCGGTCCGTGCATGCTCGTCCAGGAATGCAGACAGTGACCACCCACGAGCTCCATCTCGATGTAGAGCTGGCCCTGGTCTTCCCCAAGCCCGTGGACGTGAACGATGCCCGGATGGTCCAGCCTCGCCATGACGAGCGCCTCACGACGGAAGCGCGTCCTCAGGGCCCGGCTGCGCAGAAAGGCGGAGGCGAGCAGCTTGACTGCGCGCCACTCACCACTCCGCGCGTCCCAGGCCCTGTAGACCGTGGACATACCCCCCTGGCCAAGCACATCAGCAAGCCAGAGGCGACCGTCGTCGAGCGTGTTCATCCTGAAACCAAAGTAGCTGACAGAAGGGCTGGTCAGGCGGCCAGAGGCTGCCGGAGCTTGCCGAGCTCCTTGTCGACGGCGTCGAGCACGGTCTTGCGCTCCTTGCCCGCGACCTCGAAACGACGCACGCGGAGCAGTTCCACCCAGTCCAGACCGCGCACGGCGCGGGCAGCGGCCTTGGCGTTCATCTCGCTGAACTCGATGACCGGCAGCTCGGTGACGTGGTCGAGTCGGGACTGCACCAGCCGCTCGGCGGTGGGCACGACGAGCTTGAGGACCGGAAGCGACTTGCCTTTGTCCAGCAGGTCAGCGGCGCCTTCCAGAGCGCGAGTCTCCGCATTCCAGAAACGGCTGTGTCCCTCTCCGCGGGCCACAGCAGCGCGATGGCGAACGGTATCAACCAGCTGCTTGCGCTGGCTTGACAGCTTCTCAGGGGCACTCTCGATGGCGGTACGCAGCTTGTCCAACATGCTCATCTCCTTGTTGAATGAACAGTCATTCATTCCTTGGCGGCCGGTAGGTAGTCGCGGCCAGATGCACCGTCAAGGGCCCCAAAACAAAAAGGTGACGGTGTCGTCAGCTTTGTTGCACATCTGCCTCATGATGGATGGCATCCACCGTGCTTCCGAGTGCGTCGAGCAGAGGGTGCGTCCACCCCTGACCCAGTGCTTCCACGACGCTCCGGTAGTACCAGAGCGTGGCTTCTCTGGGTGCGCTGAAGCGGGCCCAGATGGCGTCCCCGATGCTGCGCAGATCCCGAAGGATGCAGGAGGCGTTGTGGAGCTTGTCTGCGCAGCTGATGAGCTTCACCTCCGCGGGCTCATCGCGGAGGTGCGCGAGGTAGGCCTCCTTTCGTTCGCGCCAGGGGGGCTTGGGCCGCACCTTGGTGTCGCTGAGTGCAGCGACCATGCGGGCCACTCGCTCGCCGAAGCGCTCCGCCAGCTCCTCCTCGCTGCTGCCCTCCACATCTTCCAGGTAGTCATGGAGGACCGCCGCGATCAGCTGGTCCTCGTCGCCCCCGTGCTCCCCGACGTGGACCATCACCTGGAGGAGATGGGTGAGGTAGGGAATCTCCGTCCCCTTTCGGCGCACACTCCGAAAGCTCCGGGTCGCCAACAGCAGCGCGTCGTCCAGACGCTCGGAATAGACGGGTCGGGTCATGACGTCTCCGGTTGCGTGGGGATCGACGGTCGCGATAGGAGCGAAGCTCCCGAGGGAACGAAATGCCTACCTACGAAGTGATCGGCGGCAGCGCCAGCCTGCGTGTAGAAGGAGAGGACTGGTTGAGCGCACTGGGCGCATCGCTGGAGTACTTCGGGCTGGACAGCACGGCGGTTGGAAGGCTGGCGATCGAAGTGCGTCCGAATGGGGAGATCGACGTCAACGATCCGGTCTCGGGCCGCTCCTTCAAGCTGGCCCCCGCCGGTGAACTCAGGCCGGTCGCGGTCAAGCTCAACGACCTGAAGGCCCCCTCGGTCGTGGAGCCGGAGGAGTGGTCCGAGAAACCGATCCCCCTTCGCAGACCCCCCACGTCGAGCAGTCCCCCGCCTCCGCTGGTCATGCCCGACCAGTCGCTGGTCGACCCGACGGTCTCGCCTCCGCCGCCCGAGCCCGTCGTGGAGCCCGAGCCCGTGGTCGCCCTGCCCGAGCCCGAGCCCGAGCCCGAGCCCGAGCCCGAGCCCGAGCCCGAGCCCGAGCCCGAGCCCGTCGTGGCCCTATATTCGGAGGCCGTG
>PVBE010469299.1_pt1 | contig 20394 bp, 15 predicted proteins | sample 1631181 | NCBI WGS metagenome assembly PVBE01 (sample SAMN08397723, study PRJNA350692) | Marine metagenome, whole genome shotgun sequencing project. | isolation source: water | place: Pacific Ocean | collected 2012-04 | reverse complement strand
TCGAGGCCTATCGTATCCTTTGTGGGCGAGGCCGGTACCGTCTGAACATCGTGGGGGACGGACCGGTGCGCAGTCGACTTGAGCGCCAGGCCGCCGATCTGGATGGCGTCTCGTTTCTCGGAGAGCGGCAGTATGGCGAGCATCTTGCGAACGCCTACGCCTCGGCGGATTTGCTGGCCAACCCCAGCCCCGCCGAGACCTTCAACCTGACGATCCTGGAGGCTTTCGCCTCCGGGTTGCCGGTCGTGTCGGTCAGCCAGGGTGGACCGGTGAACCTCGTGGGGCCGTCACTGGGAGAACTGGCGGTTCCGGGAGATCCCGCCGATTTCGCGGCCAAGATAGAGCGAGTCGCCAGCCACCCACAGGACTATTCGGAATGTCGGCGGTATGTCGAGGCGCGTTACTCCTGGGCCAGCAGCTTCGAGAGGCTGCTCGAAGTCTACCGCAAGGCCGGTGGCGCGAACTTCGGTGGCAGCGAGGCCAAATCGGCTCGCTTCATCATCGTCGGTGCCGGTGCGGTTGGCTCCTACCTCGGTGCCGTCATCGCCCGAAAGTCTGCTCGAGTGGCCTTTGCCGACACCCGCCCAGAGGTGCGGGCGGCATGGGCCGGCCGCGGATTCGAGGTGATCGATCCGGCGGAGCTGGCAGAGTTCCAGTTCGGTGGCTCGGACATCGTTCTGCTGGCCACCAAATCCACCGTTGCGGTCCGGGCACTGGAGCCGGTTCGGCCTGAAGTGCCGGTAATTTCTATCTCGAACGGTATCAACCCGTTACTGCGTGAGAGTGAGCGTGTCAGTTTTGGCGTGGTCGACTTCGCAGTCAGCAGCACCGAGCCGGGAAGCTACGAGTGTACGCGGCAGGGAAGTCTGATCCTCTCCCGAAGCAGCGCCCGGGATGCCACACGGCGTCTGGCCAAGGCGCTGGCAGGCTCCGAGATCAGCGTCGAGTTGACCGACCAGATCGAGGGGTACGTCTGGTCCAAGCTGCTGCTCAACGCGAGCTTTGACCCCGTTGCTGCCGCAACCGGGCTGACGTACGGACAGATCTTCGATAACCGCTCGAGTTTTTGTGCCTTTCGCGCGTTGCTGCGGGAAGGTGTTCGGGTTGCCCGTGCGGCGCGGATCCCACTGTGTCCGGTCCAGGGGGTCAGCCCCGTCACGCTCTCGCTGATCCTGCACACGCCCTTCCTTTCGCGGCTTTCGGCACGGGTTGCTGCATGCCGAGCCCGATTGATCGAAAGCGCGATGCTGGTCGACGTGCTCCGGGGACGGGCGACCGAGGTTGATTTTCTCAACGGACAGATCGTCGAGATCGCGGCCCAGGTTGGTGTTTCCGCACCCTCTCACGAGAGGGCCTTGGGTGTGATGGCCGAGCTACTGGTGGGTGATTTGACGCCTGCCCCCGAAAATGCCGCACGATTCATCTCTTGATGGTGCGGGCTCTGATCGAGCTCGCTCCGATGAGGGGGCGGCCGCCAAAGCCACGAACCGCTGCCGGATCGGAACACCTGCGAACGGTCAGTTCTGCTGGCCTCGATCGACAACGACCCGCGACATCCAGCAGCGGAGGACCGCCGAGTGCCCCCTGGCCGAGATACGCCTGGATCAGGCGGCTCTTGGACTAGGGGGTCGAGCTTGCGCGCTTCGCCACTGCGGGTAGTGGCGCCGGCGGGAAGTCCCGCCAGCGCCAGCTACACCAACTTCCGAAGGAGTCGTCCGCGTAGGTCGCTGTGAAAGCCAAGAGCGCGTGTCTCAGTCTGTTCTGTTCTGGGGGTAGTGGTTTCCGTCCTCGCTCCGCACGATGCCTGAAACAGGCCCGCCCCTCGAGCCCCACCGACTCTGCCCAGATCGATCTGGTCCGGGTGCCTGCAATAAATGTCGCGACAGTCGGGACCCAATCAATGCAGGGGAATTCGGCCGCCAGATCTTCGTTTGAAATTCGCTGATTTGCGTCGTCAGGCTCGGGTGCAGGTCGGTCGGATGTGTCGGCGCAGGTCGACCCTCGATGGGGGCGAGACCGAGATGGCCAGCAAAGGCCTTCAGCGGTTGTTGTCGTTCAGCGCTGTTTTTTGATCAGGTGGATCAGCCAGACGTCCTTCTTTTTCACGAACTGGATTGGCTGAGTCAGCTGCTGACCCCGGATTTCGCTGATGAGCGTGCCTGTGGCGGAGTCTCCGTCGGTCGTCACCTTGGCGAGCTTGCCGAAGTGTCCTGGGCGCAGGCGGAGGTGCGGACCGTTGGAATCGATGAACTGGCAGAGTTGAGTGAGCAACCTGGCCTTGTCCTGGACCTGAGTGAACATACGTGTCAACTCTTTGGCGGAGCGCTGCTTGGTGTCCAGGCGGTGAGCGACCAGTAATGCGCTGAGTGCATCGAACTTGGTGGGGTCTGGCTTGTAATCCTTGTTCAAACAGCAGAATCGAGCCGTCGCTCCGAGCCCGATGTTCAATTGGTCCAGGGTCGATTTGTCGAAAAAGAGGGCAAATCTGCGGTAGCGCTTCTGTTTGAGCGCCTCGATCATCTTGGAATAGGCCTTGCGCGGAGTGTTCTGGCCGGAGCCGACGATCTCCAGTCGGATCTTGGCGGGCAGGATGGTGAGCTTCAGTCGCTCTAAACCCAGGTGGGTTTCGCCGGTGACGCTGGCGACGATCTTGCGCCCCTCGACCAGTTTGTAGACGAAGGACAAGTCGGAGATCGTTGGCCCCTTGCGCGTGATGCGGGTCACCAGCCAGCGGTTGTTGTGATCGGTCCAGCTGAGCAGGGTGGTCACCATCGGTCGTCCCACGTGTGTCTCCTCGATCCGCTGGATGCGCTGTGTTTCCGGGGCAAACGTGATTGACGCACGGATCAGGCTGGTCTTGCTCCTGATGCGGGGCTCGAAGATCAACCGGGCCTTGCCGGCGATCGTGCCGCGGTAGCCGTCCCCCAGAAATCGCAGCAGGAAGTTGTCGGGTTGCTGCGGGAGCAGGTAGGGCGCCACCACGAACAGCGCGAACGAGCGCATCTGCCTGACCAGGCGTGTCTTGTCTGCGTCGGCCGCTCCCTCGATGGTCAGGGCCATGCCGTTGGGGGTGGTGCTGAGAGCGTTCCAGGTCGCGTTGAAGGTCGCCTTGAGTGGGATCTTCTGCTCGGCGACGAATTGTCTGGGGAAACCCGAAGTGTCGAAGCTGAAGCTGAGCGTGTCCACCTTCTCGAGCTGGTAGATCCGCGCCACCAAGCGTTGGAGCTTCGCTTTTGCTTTATCTTCTGCGGAGGCCGGTGCGATGCAGGCCAGTAGCAGGAGGAGAGGGATGGGATATCGCATGTGAGATTCTCGCTTGAATCAGAAGGAGGACCAGAAGGTCTCGCTCCTCAGCTGACCTGGAGGTGCAGGTGACGAGTCAGATTTCGAGGGCCGGGTGTTCGCCTTGCCGGACATGCGACTATTGTAAGATATCGGCGTGGTGTGCACACCCGTCGGTCTCCCCTGGCGTGTGACTGGGCCGAGTGCTTCCGCTTGCGGCCCGGCAGGCACCCGCTCTGGAGAAATCCGAGCCTTCGTGGCAAACTACCGGATGCTGTCGGCGATTGCCGCCGTGGCCAGGCTCGGACACAAGCCACTTTCTGGACGTTGTTTGTGCTGGGGTGCGTCGGGCTGAAAGAGTGGTCGGTCGTCCCGCCGCGGTTGTAGCCGGATCAGCCCATTGTCTGACAGAGCCCGATCTCCATGAGACGGCTGGTGATAACGAGAACAGTATGTCCACCACGATCAATTTTCAGCTGGTCGGTCTGAAGCCGCCACACGATGGCAAACCGCTCGCGTTGGCTCCCGGCGAGGTGATCGTGGGGCGAGCCGGTGGCGCGTCGATCCGGCTCGAGGAGGCTGGAGTCTCGACCCGACATGCCCGCCTGGTTGTTTCGGCCGAGCAGGTGATCGTGCACGATACCAGCCGGAATGGCACGTACGTCGACGGGGCCAAGATCAGTGAGCCGACCACGTTGCGGGGCGGTGAGCGGCTGAAATTCGGCCAGACGCCGTTTCGGTTGGAGAGGCTCGGTGCTCCAGCGGCGGAGCCGGTGTTTCAGCTGATTGGTCACTCCGCCCCCCACACGGATCGAGTTGTGGCGTTGCGGGCCGGGCAGCTCACGATCGGCCGGTCTCCTCAGTCCAACCTGCTACTAGCGGACCATATGATCAGCTCGAACCATGCGCGGATCGTCGTCGAGCCGGAACTGGTCACGTTGCACGACTGCAGTAGCAACGGGACGTTCGTCAACGAGCAGCGGATCAGTCAGCCGCGTCCGCTGCGGGGCGGTGAGACCCTGCGTTTCGGACCGTTCAGCTTCACGCTCGAGCGGCTGGGTGGCTCGCGTCCCGCGACGGCCAGAGTGCCTCGCTCTTCGCGGATCCGGGAACGGCCAGAAGTTCCGCAGCCGGAGCGGCGGGTGGTGGGATGGGGGGTCCGGCTGGGTGTGCTGGTGGTCATGCTAGGAGGCTTGGTGGTCGTCGGTTACCGGCTGTTCGAGATGCGGCGAGAGAGGGTGCAAAGTGGATCAGTGAGTCGTGCCCCGGAGGATGCGGGGCAAAAAGAACGTCAGGCGGACCCCGGTCGCTCGGTGGAGTTGGGGGCGCTCGAGCAAGCCTCAGTCGAGGCCTGGAGAGCGGCGAATAGTTGTCTGGCGCGGCAAGACGTTCTCGGCGCCCGGGAGTTGCTGCTCGGCTTTCGCAGGCAGATCGGCGATGTCGGCGGCCGGCTCAAGCTGGACGCCAATGCGCTGGAAAAGCACATCGAAGATTGGATCGACACTCACTTCGGGACGACCCAGAAGGCGCTTCACCAGGCCTTACGAGCAGGTCGTCTGGAGAGTGCCGTCAACTTGCTGGCATCCGTCAAGCGACCGGGTATGGAGAAGCTGGGCGAGCGGGTCACCGACCTGGATCGGCAGCTGGCGGTCTACTATCCCAGTCTGTCCCAGATGGGGATCAAGGAGAGAAATCAGCCGCTGGTTGCGCCGGAGGAGCGGTACAAGATCTCTACCCACAAGGTGTGGGGCGGCACGATCAAGAAGGGGGGCTCCGAGAAGCGGCCGACGTCGATCTGGAGTATCGGGGTGGATCGAGCAGCTCACCTGGTCTTTCTTTCGGTTCCGCGCAACATTGCGCGCTACAAGACACTGCGCTTTCGCATCAAGGGCACGTTGCCGCTGAACAGCTTTCTGTGCGTGCAGCTCTCGAATCCAGATGTGCGGCAGCGGATGCGGAAACGGATCGAGCCGCCTGGCAAGCTGGAGCAGATCCAGATCCCCTTGTCGGCAATGAAGAAGACGTCGCAGTTCAATCCGGCTCGGGTGTTGTTGCTCAGCTTCCTGGCCATCGGTTGCCGGGGCCAACAGGTGGAACTGGCCGAGATCGAGCTGGATGTCCTGCCGCCGGGAAAGCGCTAGAGACTTCGGAGTTCCCGTGGATGTGCTGTCCGGGCGCACGGGCCAGGTCGTGCTAGGCCAGGTTCGCGACTGCTTCGGGGCCGCCGAGCTTCTCGGCCCAGTCGGCCAGCCGGCGTAGTCCGTCCTCCAGATCGATCGCCGGCTGGAAGCCGAGTTCCTCGCGTGCTCTCGTCGTCTCGTAGCGTCGCCCGGTGACCGCCATCCGATAGCCGAAATAGGCCAGAGGCACCGGCAGTCCAAGCCCCCCGGCCACGCGGTCCATCATCCAGCCAAGCGACGCTGCCAGGATCTTGGGTACCCGGCAGTAACGCGGCGCCACGCCGATGGCCTCGAGTTGTCTGGAGAGGAACAGCCGCGCCCCGATCTCGAAATCATCCACGATGAAGTAGCAGCGTCCTCCGGCTTCAGGGTGGTCCAGCGCAATCAACATGCCATCGGTGAGGTTGTCGATGTAAGTCGTTGCCTCCAGCTTGCGGCCGTCGCCAGGGGCGGGTATCCCCAGCGGTCCACTGGCCAGCTTGGCCATGATCGGCAGGATTGTCGTGTCGCCGGGCCCCCAGACGACAGCCGGTCGCACGCTGACGACCGTCATCCCTCCTGGGTCGTGCGCGGCCATTGCAATCTGCTCTCCTTCCGCTTTGGTGCGGCTGTAGGGGTCGATGAAGCGAGTCGGGTAGGGGGTCGATTCATCCGCGCCGTCGAGGTCGGTTCCGTCGAACAGGACGGCCTGGCTGGCAACATTGAGAAACCGTTGTGTTCCGGCCGCCTGGGCGGCAGAGACGAGGTTGTCGGTCCCGGTCACGTGCGCCCGGCGAAATGTGCGCCAGGAGGCGGGGCGAGGAACCCCGGCACAATGCACGACAGCCTGACACCCGTGTGCAGCCTGGGTCAGGCTCTCCTTGTCGGCCAGGTCACCGCGCATCGCCTCTGCCCCGAGTTGAACGAGTGCCGCAGCTTTCTCGGGTGTGCGCACGAGCAGGACGACATCATCCCCGCGCTCGACGAGCCGGCGGGCTATCGCACCGCCGACAAAGCCAGTGCCACCGGTGACCAGGATCTTCATCCACCGCATTGTACAATAGGGACCATGAATACCGACTATGACGTGATCGTGTTGGGGGGGGGAGCGCCGGCACTTCGGCCGCGAGCGAGGCCGCTGCTGCAGGTGGTCGGGTGCTGATGATCAACGACGGCGAGCTCGGCGGGCTCTGCATCCTGCGCGGCTGCATGCCGACGAAGGCGATGCTGTTCAGTGCGGAGCATTATGAGGAGTTGAACCACCTCGAACCGCTGGGGCTGTCGATCGAGTCTCGAGGTTTCGACTTCGCGACGATCATGGGGCGTAAGGAGGCCAAGGTGGCCCGCTTCAAGCGGGCCAAGCTGGCGAGCATAGAGAACTCGGCCTACGAGGTACTGGACGCGCGGGCCCGTTTTGTCGGACCGGACACGGTCGAGGCGGGGGGGCAGCGCTACCAGGCGCGGGGTTTCGTCATCGCCACCGGTTCGGCGGTGAGCCCGCCAGCGATTCCGGGGATCGAGACGGTTACTGTGCTGGACAGTGACGCGGTGATGCAGATGCGCGAACTACCCGCCTCGATGGTGGTGCAGGGGGGGGCCCGATCGGACTCGAATTTGCCTGGTTTTTCGCCAGGCTCGGGGTCGAGGTTCTGCTGGTCAACCGCAGTCCGCTGTTGTCGAAGGTCGATGCGGAGTTCACCCCACTGATCGAGGCCGCGTTCGTCGAGCACCAGCATGGGACGCTCGAGACCCCGGCCACGATCACCCGGCTCGAGCCGTCTTCGAGTGGAATACGATTCACGCTGGACGTTCGAGGAGAGCCACGAGTGCACGAGGCGGAGAGCTATCTGTGCGCGGTCGGTCGACATGCGGCTCTGGACGGCATTGGGCTAGAGCCGGCCGGTATCGAGGCGTCGAGAGGTGTCGTGAGCCATGATGCCCATCTGCAGACGTCCAATCCGCGAGTGTTCGTTGCCGGCGACGCGACCGGAAGCCATCAGATCCTCCATCTGGCCAATCAGGAGGGGAAGGTGGCGGGTTGGAATGCGATGCGTGGGCCGGAGCGGATCCAGGACTATCGGTTGAAGATGTCGGTGGTCTTCACCGATCCGCCTTTTGCCAGCGTCGGGATGAGTGAGCCGGAGGCGCAGGCTGCGGGGGTGGACGTGCTGTGTGCCCGCAAGCACTGGCCCCAGCAGGGGCGGGCGATCGTGATGGAGACCCGTCACGGGATGATCAAGCTGCTGGCCGACAGCGCGAACGGCCGAATCGTCGGCTGCCAGATCCTCGGGCCACGGGCGGACGACCTGATCCACATTCCGGCGGCGATGATGCACTACGGTGGCACGGCGGAGGACGTCGGGCAGTTGCCCTGGTATCACCCGACCCTGGCCGAGGCGTTCATCGAGCTCGGGCGGGAACTGAGCCGTCAGTTCGTCGCGGCCTCAGTCTGAGCCGATCTCCAGCGAGCTGAATCGGCTCTGAAGCGCGTCGGGTGCGGCTGCGGGGCGGGTGCGCCAGCGGCGGACGACGAATAGATAAGCGGCGCCACAGAGTGCTCCGCTCAGATGAGCGACATGGCCGATCCCGTCACTCGTGCCGCCGAGGACGAGCAGGAACTCGATCGCCATCAGGACCCCGACCAGGTGTCTGGCCTTGATCGGGATCATCATGAACAGGAGTATCATCCGCTCGCCAAAGATCATCGCGTAGGCCGCCATCAACCCAAAGATCGCCCCGGAGGCGCCCAGTGACGGGATGGCCCGTCCCAGGAGCATGTCGTAGGCCAGCGTGCAGAGTGCCGCCCCGATGCCGCAGAAGAAGAAGAAGACCAGAAACTCCCGGCGCGACCAGTGCGCCGCCAGGGCGCTGCCGAAGAACCAGAAGAAGAGCATATTTCCCAGAAAGTGCGGGAGCCCACCGTGGAGGAAGATGCTGGTGACCAACTGCCAGAGATACAGCTTGGCGATGACACGGTCGGGGTTCAGCGCTAGCCACTCAATGGCAAATATCCGGAATGACGGTGAGACGATCCACAGTGCCAGCAGCGAGCTGAATATCGCCAGCATCGCCTTCATTGATCCCGTGAGCGGTTCGGCGATCGTGAGGCGACCGCCGGAGTGGTCTTGGTGCATAACTTGTGGATGCAGGAAGGAGAGCATCCGTCACGCCCAATTTCGAAGTTTTTGGGCAGCATGCCCCGTCCCGGAGTTCTCGGGGCGGCCTCGAGGGGATGCGGTGGGCCCTAGCAGGTGCTGGGGTGTCGTACTCAGCCCAGGAGGCTCTGTGCCCGTGCGGACAGTCCCAGGCCGGTCCGGTCGATCCGCCCGTCGTCGTGCCCCCCGAGCAGTCCGTTGACTCTGGCCGCCGCGGTGCTGTTGAGCAGGTCGGTCGAGATGGGGTAGATCGCGGTGAGTTCCGCGAGGAGCTCGTGGCTCTGCCTCAGGTGGTATTTCTGGTGATAAGCCTCCGCCAGATAGAAGCGAGTAGCGGGCAGGATCTCGGTCACGGTAGGGCGTCGGAGGGCCTTCTCCAGCTGGTCGCGACTGCGGATCGCCAGCTCTCGCTGGGCGGCGTCATGGTAAAACACCGCCCGCTTGTACTGGCGGCTCTGGATCTGGCGGGTCGGGTCGTGGGCGGTCCAGAACAACTCCAGTAGATCGAGGTAACTGACCTGTAATGGATCGAAGTCCAGCTGAAGCGTCTCGGTGTGGTCGCCGAGGCGATGATAGGTCGGGTCGGGTTGCTCCCCCCCCGGCGTAGCCGACGCGCGTACGGACGACAGCCTCAAGACTGCCGAACTGGCAGTCGGGACCCCAGAATCAGCCCAGCGCGAACGTGGCGGTTTCTAGCACCTCGGGAAGGAGCCTGTCGATCGGAGGCAGCTTGGCTGTCGCGGTCATGGGTTACCTTGCTGGGTTCCCTGATGACGTGGGTATGAGGGCCTGCGCCGGATGGTATCGGGTCAGCGTTCCGGAGAGGGTCGTGTTCGTGTCTGTCGCCATTTTTACTTGTTGGTGTGGACGAAGCTGCCGCGGTTGCGCACGGCGAGTTGACGCAAGAAGTTGCCGTCGACCTGCTGGCCGACGGCGATCACGTGAATGTGCATGTTGCGCTGTTGGTTTCGCGAGGTGATCTCTCGGAGGATATCGGCGGGGTCGGTCAGATAGCCGCTGGTCGGCGTTCCGTCGGTCAGGAAGTAGATCGTGTCGGCGTCCTCGGAGAGGCCGCGCGCGAGGGCATCGAACATCCGCGTTCCACCCAGGGCTCGGATGCGATAGCGCAGCCAGTTGGTGACCTGCGCCTTGTCTTTCTTGGAGGCCGTCAGCATCCCGTTTTCACGGTAGATCCGGACCGTTCCGTTGAAATAGACGATGTTGAATCGTGCGGCGTCGGAGAGCTGGTCGATCGCCTTTTGCAGTTCGTACCGCGCCACCTGCAGTTTGCTGCCGCTGCGGGGATAACGGCGATCGACGCCAGCGATCCTGGGGTCGATCGCGCCGGCCTTCTCTTTCATGCTGCCAGAGACGTCGATGACGAAGCAGATCCGGTGGGAGCTGGTCTGGATGCCGTAGAAGGACACGGTTCCGAAGGAGTGGCCGCTCTTCAGTGCGGTCTTTTTCTGCTGGATCACCTGGTCCAGGCGATGTTTGTTGGCCGAGTACCACTGCTTCCAGCTGTCCGGGCTGTTGCCGAATGGGAAGCCGGTGATGCGGGACAGTGCCTGGTGTAGGTCGCCGGTCAGCCGTCCCCTCTCACGCTCGAGCGCTTCGACCAGAGCTCCTACGGCTGGCCGGTGGCGCAGCTGCCCCAGGGCCGTGATGGCGCCATCCCGCACACGCCAGTCCCGGTGCTGGAGCTGTGCAATCAGCCTCTTGCCGGACTGCTCGTCGGCTGACGGAGCGATCGCGCCGAATGCGCGCAGCGCCATCGATGCCACTCCTGGATCGGGATCAGTGAACAGCGCACGGATGGAGGACAGACAGTCCTTTTCACGCGCTTGCCAGAGGGCCTGCACTGCGGCGCCGCGCACGTGGGGGTGCTTGCTGGCCAACCCGTCTGCGTATAGCGCGGCTCGCGCCCTGCCGTCGTTCGAGGCGGCCAGCGCTTCGATCACATCGTGGCGCAGGATGTCGGCTTCCGTGAGGGCTTTCTCGAGCCGGCCCAGATCCCGGTTCAAGCGTTTGAACCGGCGAATCAGTCGGTCGTACTGTTCGTGTTCCTGCTCGGTCCAGTTGCGGTTGCCAGAGCGCTTGAGCTTGTAGAGACGGTCCCGCTCGGCCATCTTCCCGTCAAACTCCTGCCGCAACGTGCCATATTGCTTGCGTTGCTCGGGCGCCGCGATTGCGATGTCGTCGAGCAGTGCGAGTAGTCCTCGCGCGCTTTCTTCTCGATCGGCTTGTCCCAGGAGACCCAACGCTTGCCGCCGCTTGGCGAACTTCCGCGTTGCCCACAGAGCGTTCGACTGCCTCTGGAGTTGTTTCCAGCGGGCGTCGCTGACCCGCCCCGAGGCTGGAGGAGCACTGCAGAGGCAGGCCGCAGCGCACAGCGCGATCTTCAGAAATCCGTCTCTCACGAGTGTTTCTCTCGGCGCCAAGCTTTGTCCACCACGACGCGCGTCTTCAGCACCACGGGTTGTTCGGTCAGTTCCTGCAGTTCGAGCCGGGCCTGGGTGCCGATTTCACGGATCATCCGGCCCCCCTTGCCAATCAGGATCTGCTTGTGTGTCTCTCGCCCGCAGGCGATCGTCGCGCTGATGCGAAACGTCCCATCTGGCTCCTGTGTCAGGTGGGTCACATCCACACGCACCTGGTGTGGGATCTCGTCATGAGTCAGCCGCATCACCTTTTCCCGAATCGTCTCCGAGACGAACATGTCTTGGGGGATGTCGGTAATCCAGTCTTCAGGATAGTGGTGGGGCCCCTCGGGAGCTCGGCTGAGCAGTTCGTGGCGCAGCACGTCCAGGCCGGTCCCGCGGGTCGCGCTGGTGGGAATGATCAACTCGAACTCGGCCAGCTCGGCCAGGGCCTCCGCGGTTTGTCTCGCCTTGGGGCTGGTCCGACCCAGGCGGTCCACCTTGTTGATCACCAGCAGCGTGGGGATGTCCCAGCGGGTCAACCAGTCGATCAGATAGCGTGTCCCACCGTCTGGTCGGTCGCCCGGCTCCACCACGGCGACCAGCAGGTCAGCGGCCGAAGCGGTCTGGCAGGCGCGCCGGATCAGGGTCTTGCCGAACGTGTCCTTTGGGCGGTGCAGTCCCGGCGTGTCGGAGATGACCATCTGTGTGGCCCCTTCGGTCAAGATCGCTCGAACCGGTTGCTGAGTTGTCTGGGGTCTGGAGCTGGTGATGTTGACCTTGGTCTCGGCCAGGGCGTTGATCAGGGTGGACTTGCCCACATTGGTTCGCCCAACGAAAGCACAGAAGCCGCAGCGGGTCGCGGGGGTGTTCATTGCTCCAGCTGCTTGGCTAGCTGGGTAATCATGGCCTTCAGGTCGGTGTCCATCTGCGTGAAATCAGCGGGGTTGAAGATGTTGTCCAGCGCTTCTTCGTTCGATTGCCCGGCGCGCAGCGCTTCGACGAACTTCATGAACAGCGACTTGTACTTTTCCGGGTGGTGCACCAGGCACATGTAAACCCAGGCCCAGGCGTGCGGATAGGCCAGTGGGTATGTCATGAACTCCCGCGTGCTGTAGGCCGTCAAGGTCTTGGTCGAGACCATCCACTGGGGGTACTTCAGTAGATTACTCAGTCGGCCCTTCTGGATCCCGTGGCGCAGCGGCTTGCCCTTCTCGATGATCATCGCGCCGAAGTACTCGGCCAGTCCCTCGTTGAGATAGCGTGGAATTGTCGGCACGATGTTGTCGACGTACATGTGCCATGCTTCGTGGCGCAGGGTGTCCGAGGTCGCCGCGACCGTCTTGGTACCGGTGTCCTCCTGATCCTTGAACAGGTGCAGGTGCTTGTAGCCGGGGTGGTAGTAGCCCAGCGTGTTGTGGGATGGCTTGGCGCCCAGCGTCAACTCTCGGTAGATCAGGTACGTTGCCTCGGTGGCGAAGATGTAGCCCAATCCCTTGCGGATCTTCACCTCTCGCGGTGGCATGAACTGGCGGTACTGGAGCTGTATCCGTTCGAGTTCGGCAATCATCTCCTTGGCTTGCTTGTCGGGCAGGTCGGTGAGAATAGTGTAGCGTGCGCTCTGCCGTGCCGATGGATGAACGCGTGGCCATGGTGGACCCTTGAGAACGGATCTGAGCTGGCTGATCTTCTCGCGAATGCCGCGGTTCTTCGGAGCCAGAACCGCGGCCACTTCCATCTGCCGAATGGCCTCGAGTCCCTGTTTGCGTGTCTTGCGACCGTAGAACTTCTGTATCGCCAGCAGGGTGAGCGCGAAGGTGTAGTCGGGCTGAAGCTCCAGCGCTTGGCGGCAGTTCCGCGCCGACTCCGCGGTCCTGTCGAGTGTGTCCAGCACATCCGCCTTGCGGGCCATCGCCTCGTGGAAGTTGGGCTCGAGCTGTACCGCCCGGTCAAAATCTACCAGCGCCTTCTTGTACTCGCCGCTGATGTTGCGGAACCAGCCCCGGTAGAAATAGAACGCAGGGCAGGTCTTGGTCTTTTTCTCGAAGCGCTCCATGGCCTCGATGATCATGTACCGACCCGAGGGGTCGGGCTGCTTGAGATAGGTCTGGACGGCCGAGATCACCTCCCGGTAGGGCAGCCCTTCGCTGGGGGCGAGCTGGGCGCTGTACTCCGAGCCGATGACCGGGAGGTTGGTCGGGTCGTCCTTGTCTGCGCCCTCTCCGCGGTCCATCTGGCGCAGCTTCCAGGCCCGCTTTTCTTCGATCACCCGGGTGTACTTGGCCTCGGAGACCGACCCGGTGAGCTTGATGTCTGTGACCTTGAAGAAGGCGTCGGGGTTGCGCGAAAAACCCATGAAACGGAACTGCACGTCGGAGACGTCCTCGACCGCCCTATCGAAGAGCATTTCCTCGCCCGCGAGGATCCCGATGCGCTTGCTGTCGATCAGAAAGCGGATCATCTGGCTTTTCTTCTGGATGCTCTTGAGCTTGAGGCGGCTACCGCCGGTCGCCATCAGGAGCAAGGGTATCTGGAAGCTGTGGCCAGCGCTGGCGAGGTAGCTGTCGTACTTCTCGTTGAGAATGATATAGACGCCGTCGTAGCCCTTCTTGGTGGTGTACAGCACCTGCAGCATCACCTTGCCGCCGGGTGGCGCCTTGCCGAGCGTGAAGACCAGCTCGACCGTCGGGCGGACGGCGGCGCTGTCACAGGTGACCATCACCTGCGACTCGAAGTTCAGTTCTCCGTTCTTGCTGTAGATCGCTTTGGAGGCCTCGCCAAAGTCTTCCAGCTCGGCGTCGTCATCGAACGGGTAGTGGATCGTCGTCTTGTTGCCCTGGCGGCTGACCTTGCCCGAGGCAAACGTGGTCGGCTTTCGATATTCAGCAACGTCGGGCACCTTGCCCTTGAGCGTCGGATCGAGTTGAACTGCCGTACGGATCAGCTGAGCGGCGTCGTCGTACAGGCCGTTGGTGATGCAGAACTTGCCCAGCGCGAGGTACTCCTGGGAGTCCTTTTCGGTCAGCGTCAGCGCCTCCACCCGCGCGCGGGAGCTGGGCGTCATTCGCGTCCAGAGGATCTGACGGGCCGAGAAGGCCTTGCCCCGGAGCTTGCCGGTAACGGTGACGGCGTTGTCCTGGACGCTCTCGATCGTGGCGCCGCTGTAGGTCTCGCCGCTTCGTAGGCTGATCCTCAGGGGCCTGCTCCGAGATCGTGAGCGGCCTTGCGCACCCCGGACCTTCAGGTGGACCGCCCGCGCCGCTTGACGCCGGCCGAGTTCCTTGCGGGCTGTCGACAGTCGCTTCTGGCCCTTCGACCTGCGCTGCTGTCGAATCCGAGCGAGCTGCTCGTCCAGGATCTCCTTCTTGCGGATCTTGAGCTTCGACTCGTAGACTTTGACCAGGTCTTCGCCGATCTTGCCGTAGCCGCTGAGCCTGCGAACGGATTTGTTGACCAGCTCCCAGTTCGCGGCCGTGAGGGCGCGATCCAGGGTGGCCTTGAGGTCCTCGATCGCCTGGCTCTCCGCTGCCTTGACCTTCTCCGAGATCGTGGTGAGCTTGGCCTGGACCTGCTCGGTTTTCTGGCCCTTGAAATAGCGCTTCACGTCGGCCAGCAGCGAGCCGGCGTCGAGTACACGCTTCTTGGCCAGCAGGCTGTTGACCTCCTTGATGTCTCTATTCAGGTCGTCAATCTCGTCTTGTATCTCCTGAGCCTCGGCCTTCTTGCCCAGAGCGATGGCGCGCGCCTCGAGGTCCTCGAACCCGAGCTTCCGGGCCTTGAGGACGGTCTGCTTCAGCACCTCGCGGGCCATCCGGCCGGAGAGCATCCCCATCTCCTTGCTGGTGGTGTCGAGTTCCGTCTTGAGTTGGATGTAGGCCGGGCTGCTGGTGTACGTTGGCTTCTTGTCCTTCCCTCCACGGGTGCCGTTGTTTTGCTGGTCCTTGGATTTTCCCTTGGTGGGACCGAACAGGGCCCAGGCGCCGACCAAGATCAGCACCGAACCCAGGATGGCCGCGCTGATCATCGCGGGATTGGGCCCCCGCTTTCCGCTCTCCGCGGCGCTGGCCTTGGCCGACCATCGACGGGATTCACGTGCGGCTCCCTTGCGGCTGCTGCGCCGCTTCGGCACTGTGCCGGCCTCTTCCTGGCCCTTGCGCCGCTTGCGCGCCCTGTCGCGCATTTTCCGCTCCAGCTGTCGGCGGGTGATGCGCGCGGTCTCTCGCTGGACCTTGATCAGCGGCTGAAGCTGGTCGTGATCGATGTAGCCCCGCATCAACAAGACCTCGCCGAGGCTGCGCTTCAGGCCGAGCGTCTCCAGCTGCTGTTTTATTTCCAGGCACTCCTGGATCGCGCTCTCGGGAGCCAAATCGTGCTTGGCCAAGATCTTGGCCATCTTCTGTTCTGTCGCGCCCTCGGGCAGGAGAAAGATCTCCAACTCCTCTTCGCCCACGCGGCTATGATCCGACTGGGTCTCGAGGATGGACCGGACATCCTCCTCGGTTACTACCTCCTGCGCCAGCAGGACTGCGCCCAGGCGCTGCGGGAAGCCGGTCTCGGCCAGCAACTCGCGCTGGAAGCGCAGCGCGTCCTGGATCTGTTCGGGGGACACCAGTTTCTCGTCGATAGCCATCTGCGCGAACTGCAGATCCTGATGCTGGGTCGGTAGGCTGGCCAGGTCGTCCTGCGAGCCTTCGGCGCTATCCAGCCGCTGCACCACTCGCTGCAGCTCGAGCACGCTCTCGAGCACCTCGAGGTGGACCGCGGCGCGGCCAACCAGGATCTCGCCCAGGTGTAGCTTGACCCCGTCCTCTTCCCGCATCTGTTTCTGGGTCTGAAGCGCTTGTTCGAGCACTTCGTCCGAGATCAGCCCATTGTGGACCAGCAGCTTGCCGAACTTGCGGTCCTCTGTCGGCGTCGGGTCGAGACCACGCACCGGCGGCGCCTCCAGCGGTGCCTCCAGTCTCTTCTCGACCAGCTTTCTTACCGCTTGCGCCGCCTTGGGGGAGATGACTGAGCGCTCGACGAGCAGGTCGGAGAAGGGTACGCTGATCCCGAGCTCCTCGAGACGACTGGCGACCTCCAAATTCTCGGTGGCCTGTTCGGCACTGATCAGTTTGTTGTGGATCAGCAACTTGCAGAACGCTTCGTTGACGCTGATTGCCATGTATACCCGCCTCTCGGACTGGTCTCGGTGACTGACCCAGATCAACCTGGGGGGGCATTCTACTGCAGGACCACCTTGCTTTTCCACCGAGGACCGTTCTGAAGTTTACTGGGTTGATTCTCTGATGGAGCGGCTCGTGATCGTTGGCTGTTTTGGAGGTGCGGTAGACACGGCTGGATGGTGTCGGTGTCTTTATATGGCCCTCGGTCGACGGCTCCTGGCGCAGCTGCCGCGCGCCGTAGCCACGACTCTCCTCATCTGCCCGAGTTCCTCTACGGGCTCGGTCCGGTCGCCGTTTTGGCGGTGACCAGGCGGCCAGGCCGCCGGGATTTTTGGCCCACCAGGCCATTCGAATGGCCTGGTGGATCTCGCCACGGTCCCCATTGTTCGCTACCATGAACAGTGCATCGCATGGCAGCACTCGCCTCTTTTTCCGTTGGGTTGCAGGGGGGCGTCGAGGTCTCCGCGACTCTCTATCGGCCAGAGACGGAGACCGAATCGACGTCACTGTACGTCTATGCGCATGGCGCGGGCGCCGGTATGCAACACCCGTTCATCGTGCGCACTGCAACCGAGCTGGCTCAGCGCGGGGTCGCCGTGCTCAGCTTCAATTTCCCCTACAAGGAGCAGAACCGAAAGGCGCCTGACCGCCCTGCGGTTCTGTCAGGTTGCTGGTGTGATCTGTTTGGCTTCGCTCGCACGCTGGGGTACGAGCGGATTGCGATCGGGGGCAAGTCGATGGGTGGGCGCTATGCCTCGATGGGTGCTGCGGACGGCAGCCTCGAGCCGGCTGGCCTGGTGTATTATGGCTACCCGCTCCACCCCGCGGGCAAACCGGACAGGTTGCGCAAGGAGCATCTCGGCCGGATCAGGGTGCCGCAGCTGTTCATGGTGGGCACGCGGGACAAGCTGAGCGAACTGGAGCGACTACACTCGGTGACCGAGAGGCTGCCCGGAGCTTGTGTCGCCGTCTTCCAGGGTGGAGACCACAGCTTCAAGGTGCGCAAGAAGGACGGAGTGGATCAGGAGTCGTTGTTTGCGCGGCTGGCAGACCGCGCGGCGCAGTTCATCCGACAGCTGGGGCCTTGACGCCGGGTTCGGTGTCGAAGCTCAACGCCACTTCCCGGGCCAGATCATTCTCGGTGGAATAGATCATGCAGGTCGAGTAGGGGTAGGAGCAGACGTGAATCGATACCGTTTGCTGGTCTAGCTCGGCTGGGTTGCTGACGGTATGGATCGGCATGTCAGGGTCGACGAATGCGGGATGTTCAGGCGTCATCCAGAGCTGGCTTGCCGGTTCCAGCCTGCAGTGACCGCCCCGCTCGTCACCATCGACGACCCGGTAGTTCTGCACCAGCAGCTGGCCCTCGGGGGCAGTCATCCAGCAGTCCTGGTCGCAGTGATTGTGGATTGCGCTGACGACGCCGCGGTCCCAGCAGAGCACCATCACTTCGAACTTCTGGTGCGCGTGCACCAGGTTCCGCGTGTACTTGTTCTCGCAGAAGTGGTGGTACGGCTGGAGCGTCTCGGGATCGACAGGATAGTCGGTCAGCAACTGAAGGACGCTCTCCTGGGAGTACTCCCCTTCAAAGTGCGTGATCAACTTCTCTACCAGCTCTGAGATCGAAATCGGGATTGTCATGACGGGCCTTATCGGCCAGTTTCCGGTCGTGGACAAGCGTTATGTGGGGTGGAAATACCCTCAGTGCGGGTGCACTCCCCAAGGTGGGCCGAATCCGTGGCAAGGCCCAGGAAAGCCGTGTTGAAGGGCTTCTGGGGGCGTCTCAGCGGAAGCAGGCGCCGCTGTTGAGATAACGCAGGACCTGGCTGTGGGTCCCTGCCGCATGGGGCGGGATGACCGTCGCCAGCCGGTCTTTATCGTCGGTCAGCGCAAATCCCACGCGCAGGGGATATCGCCCGCTGGGTGCGCAAGGCGTCGTTGGGTGGTCACCCCACACCAGGCATTGCGCCAGCATTCTGAAGCGGATGGGCCGTCCGCTGTCGCCGTCGTAGATCAGTTCGCCCGCGAGTTCTCCCTCGATACCCGCGGGGATCAGCGCCTCATCGCCACCCTCCATGTTGCCGGCCGGCGCCGAGACGAGGAATTGGCCGCCTAGCCGCACTGAGGTGATGGACCCTTGCCGAGTGACGCGGGCCGTGAACTCGGCGCGCCTGACATGGGACGCCGAAAACAGTCTGGGCTCCCCGCGGACATTGTCCCGCAGGTTGCCCAGCAGTACTCTCTGCTGGAGCGACCAGGGAAAGCGTCCGGCCATCAGTTCATCCAGCTCATGTTGGGGGATCCAGAGGAAGTCTCGCCCGAGGAAGCGGTTGATGCGGTGTGCGTCCTTCGGTAATGGCCTGATTCGAGTTCAGACCCGTGCGATCAGGGTGCTGGCGGGTGGCGATGGGTAAATCGGGTTGCGGGGTCCTGGTGTATGAGTTCTTTCCGGCGGGTTCTGGCGGTAGGCGACCAGCGCCCGATCCAGCATGCCGGGCATGATCGTCTCTTTCCCGCGTTCGACCGAGACGAAGGTGTAGGCCTCATACAGCCGGCCCGCAGAGTCGAAGGTGTAATAGCCCTGCGTGGCGCCGGGGGAGCCCAGTGCGAAGTCGAGCTTCTTTCGCTGTGAGATGACCTTGCGGTAGAACGTGTGGAGCGCGTCGGTCAGCTGCCGGCGCTCGGTGTGGGCGTAGTCCTGTGCCACCGGGATGAAGTCCCGGGTCAGGCGACGCTGGATCGTCTTGTCCGAGAAGTGGAGCCCACGGCCCACCTGCCCGTTGCATCAGACCAGCCCCAGCGGGTGACCATCCATGACCCACATGAACAGCGGCTTGCCTGTCCGCTCCGCCTCATCCCGGGCCTCCAGCAGGTCTGTGCGCCAGGGAATCGCCAGAAACCGGTCTTCGCCAGGGGCGGGGACCAGCCGGGCGATTTCCTGGGCCAGGTCGGGTAGCGGGCGGATCTCGGTGGCCAGCCTGTTTGGGGTAGCCGGTGCGGGTCGAGGTACCGCTGAGTTGGCAGGAGCCGGCGTGTTTTCTTGCGCCGTGTGCTGAGCGTCGTCCCCGCAGCAGGCGCACGCTGCGAGCATGATAAGGAGCCAGGTAGTTCGCACTCACTGAGTTTAGTGATGGTCCAGTCACCCGTCAAATAAGCGTTGGCCGCTGGGCGACCAGTCTCTGGCGTTCCGGCCGGCATGTGTTCGGTGTCCGTTCGGCCGTGCTGTTGCTTGGGGCAGGGTTGCTTGGCGCATCCACGACTTGCGAGTGGGTCTGGTCAGGATCACCTAGAACAGCTCGAGCTTGCTGAACCGCTGGCCCAGGATCGGCCTGGAATCGAAGCCTAGCCAGTCTTCGAGAACCGTGGCGTAGATGCTGCGGAAGTCCGTCGAGTAGACCATGTCGCCGTCTACCAGCTTGTCGAGTGATGGATGGGTGCCATGGAATCCCCCCTTGATCGCTCCGCCGGCGAGGAACATCGGGCCGGCCGCTCCATGGTCCGTGCCGGCACTGAGGTTCTCCTTGACTCGCCGGCCGAACTCGCTGAAACCCATGACGAGGACTTGTTTGTCCCGTTTGTGGGCTTTCTGGTCCTTGATGAACGCGGTGACCGCGCTGCTGATCCAGCTGAACAGCCGCGTTTGATTGGGTGCCTGGCCGGCATGAGTGTCGAAGCCCGGGATCGTGAGGTACATGATTCGCACCCCCAGGTTGGCTGCGAGGATCTGTGCGCAAGCTTTGAATCCCTGTCCCAGGCCCGTTGCCGGATACGGTACGGCGGGTTTGTAGTCTCGAGCCATCTGCGAGAGTTCCTGCGCCGAGAGGAACGCGCTGCGCGTCGCCTTGCGCAGATAGTCGAGCGTCGAGTTGCCGGTGCCTCTTCCGGGTCGGCGCATCATCTGTCCCAGCGCCACCTTTTCGTTCGCAGAAACCGCTGCGGGGCCGTAACTGGCGGGGGTCTGGATGGCCGGGACGGTGCTGGTCGCAGCCCTCAGCGAGAGTGGCAGTTCTTGGCCGATGAACGCAGCGGGCAGCTTGGACTTGCGCGCGAGCTTCTGGGAGTCGATCGTCCGGCCCAGCCAACCATGTCCCGGGGAATTCTCCGACACGTCGGGCCGGGCGGTGTGCCAGACCGCCATCGATCGAAAGTGCGAGCGGTCCGGGTTGGGATAGCCGACACCGTGGATGAACGCGATGTCCCCGTCATCCCACAG
>PVBE010641557.1_pt1 | contig 20398 bp, 18 predicted proteins | sample 1631181 | NCBI WGS metagenome assembly PVBE01 (sample SAMN08397723, study PRJNA350692) | Marine metagenome, whole genome shotgun sequencing project. | isolation source: water | place: Pacific Ocean | collected 2012-04 | reverse complement strand
GTGAAACACAACATTTGCGCTTTTCCGGCACAACTGACCCATGATGTTGAGGCTTAGGGGACGCAAACCAGGGCACTATGGCTTTCTTAGCACGCCAAAACTCGCCTTGTGGGAAGAGCCAAAAAATTCCATAAACATTTGTGTTTTCTGGCAAAATTGTGTATTGAAATTCAGGAAGCTAGCATCTGGGAGGACAGATAGTGTCTGGGCGCCAATCAATTTTCTGGCGCGCGCTGAGCAGCCTGGTGGCGCTTGCGCTCGTCGTATCACCGACAATATCGTTTGCACAGACCGGCGTGGGCAACGCTGGCAAAGTGGTCAATCAGGTTAGCGGAGCACTGCAAAGCAAGGTGCGCAAAATCGCGCTGAAGGATCAGGTTTATCAAAACGAAAAGATCAGTACGGGCTCGGCCAGTGCGACGGAGATTGTCTTCAAGGACGAAACCAAGCTGACCATTGGACCCGATTCCGATGTCGTTCTGGACAATTTCGTTTACAAACCAGGGCCGGTAAGCGGCAGCCTAATCATGACCGTGAGCAAGGGCGTCATGCGCTTCACCACGGGCAAGCTTTCAAAAACATCCTATCTGATCAAGACACCGACCGCTACCATCGGCATTCGCGGCACTATCTTTACGGTCTATGTGGCCGCCAACGGTGCCACCACCGTGACCGTACAGGCCGGTGCGGTATCGGTCTCCAACGCCATCGGCGTTTCGCAAAGTGTTGGCGTCGGCCAGTCGACTTCGGTGGCACCAGCGCCGGCAGGCGCTTCGGCGCCGCCACCGTCGCCGCCCTCGGCACCGCCGCCGCAAGCCCAGGCCGCTGTGTCGTCGATGGATAACGCCATCGCCACCGCCCCAGGTGGGTCGGCTGGCGCGCAGGCGGCAGGCACGGCAACCGGCGGTTTGACGACAGGCGCGCTGGCTGCCGGCATTGCCGTGGCAGCGGCCATCGCCGTGGCCGTCTCCGTGGTAACCGGTGACGACGCGGACTCGACCACCTCGACCTCAACCTCGACGGCGACATCGACCCATTGATAAATCCAGAACCCCGCGCACACCGGCGTGGCCGAGAACAGCAAAGGCCCCATCCTGGCGATGGGGCCTTTTTCGTCTCTTTGGGCGAACTGGTTCAGCGACCGTGATTTCCGGTTACGCACCGATTTCGGTGCTCACGAGACATTCTATCCGGCGTCCTTGAACATGGCGACGGTGCGGGCGCGGCGCTCGAGCCACCAGCCGTAGTTGGGTGGCCAGGCGGCATAGGGTGCGCCGCCGTATCCCAGTTCGTTGGCCGCCCTAAGGGTCCAATTGGGATCGTCGAGCATTTCGCGTCCGACGGCGATGAGGTCGGCCTGGCCGGCAGCCAGGATAGCCTCGGCCTGCCGGGCCTCGGTGATCAGGCCGACGGCCATGGTGGTTAGGCCGGTTTGGCGCTTGATGGTTTCGGCGAACGGCACCTGGTAGCCCGGCCCGCGCGGCACTACGGCAGCGGTGGCGGGACCCCGGATGCCGCCCGACGAGCAATCGATGACGTCGACGCCGCGTTCCCCCAACTCCCGGCATAGCACCAGCGTGTCGTCGAGCACCCAGGCCCCCTCGCCCTCGCCGTCGACGGCCGAGACGCGGAAGATCAGGGGCTTGTCGGCCGGCCATTCGCGGCGTACCGCCTCGGTCCCCTCGAGGGGTAGCCGCATACGACCCTCACGGTCACCGCCATAGGCGTCGTCGCGCCGGTTGACGGCCGGCGACAAGAACTCGTGCAGCAAGTAGCCGTGCGCCCCATGGATCTCGGCCACCTCGTAACCGGCCTCCAGGGCGCGCCGGGCGCCGGCGGCAAAGGCGTCGACGATGACCTTGATGTCAGCGCTATCAAGCTCGGCCGGTATCGGGCTGTCGTTGTGTTCGGGCACCGGCGAGGGCGCCACGGCCTGCCAGGCCACGTAGCCCAGGCGGCGCTCGTCCTCGGCCGTCAGCGAGCGGCCGCCGTGGAAGGGCGGCTGGCTGGAAGCACGGCGGCCGGCGTGGGCCAATTGCACGCCGGGTACGCAGCCTTCGCCCTTGAGGAAATCGGTAAGCCGGCGGTGCGCCGCCACCTGATCGTCGCGCCACAGCCCAATGTCACCAGGCGTGATGCGGCCGCGCTCCTCGACCGCCGTGGCCTCGCCGATGATCAACCCGACACCTCCGGTGGCGAACTTGCCGTAATGCACCAGGTGCCAGTCGTTGGGCATGCCGTCCTTGGCGGCATAGACGCACATGGGCGGAATGACCACCCGGTTGGGCAGCGTGACTGAGCGCAATTCGAGCGGCGCAAACAGCAACGGTTCGGGCCTGGGAACGTCGTTCACGGGAATCTCCTTAGACGCGTGGGGACGGAGATCAGTCAAACAGGGCGTCGATGTCGTCCTGGCTGGTCTTCTTGTCGCCCTCTTTTTTGGCCTCCCCCTCGTCGTCGTCGCCGACGAACATGGCGTCGACGTCGTCCTGGCTGACCCCGCCGCCTTCCATTTGCGGTCCATCAAGAACGGTGCCGCCATCGACCGTGACGGTTTCGTCGGCCTCGTCGTCGCCGGCCGCCGGAAGCAGATCGCCGTGGGCCTCCAACAAAGTGCTGATGCGATCCTCGATGTAAGTAAAGGTCTTCACCACCTTGGTGATGCGCTGGCCGGTCAGATCCTGGAACGAGCAGGCCTCGAAGATGCGCATGCAGGCATCGTTGACCAGAGTCTGATAGGCCTCGGCGTCAGCAGTGTCGGCACCCATGATCTCCTCGGCCGCCCCCATGATGGTGTCGGTGGCCTCCTCGGTCGAGCGCACGATGGCGTCCAACTCCTTGCCGGCCTTGGGGATCTTCTCCGATTTGATCTTGTCGGCACGAAGGCGGACGATCTCGGTGCGGGTCTGGGAGATGTGGTCTGCAAGATCGCGAAACTCAGCGTAGATCTTGGTGTCGACGGCGGCGAAGAAGCGCCGAATGGTGGTGATCAAAACCTCCGTTACCGCCGCCACGTCGGACATGCTGAGATCGTCGTCGCCGCCCTGTCGCAAGGCATCGACAAGAGACTGAATGCGGCCTGAAAGCTGTTCGCTATCGATTTCGTTCACCCGAATCCCTCCGCGGACCAAACCTGAAGAGACGCGGTGGCGTCACAGCGCAGCCTGGTCATTGTCACCGCCTCGATGATACCGGGGCCATCTTGGCAGGGTAAACCCCCGACTTGTGAGCCCGTTGCGGCTTCGCTATATTGCGGCGCACAAAAATCGTCCCGAAAGATTTGGAGCCGCCATGTCCGCACAGTCCGGTTACGCTTTCGAAGATCTTGCCCTCGGCATGTCGGCGAAATTCGTCAAGACCATCGAGGAACGAGACGTCGTGCTGTTTGCCGAGATATCCGGCGACACCAATCCTATCCATCTCGACGAGGACTTCGCCGCCCGTTCGCCGTTCGGCGGCCGCATTGCACATGGCATGCTGACGGCTGGCCTGATCTCCACCGTCATCGGCACTTTGCTGCCGGGGCCGGGCGCCATCTATCTCGGCCAGAACCTGCGCTTCAAAGCACCGGTGCGGCTGGGCGACAAGGTCGAGGCCGAAGTCACGGTGACCGAACTCGATGCCGCCAAGAACCGGGCCAGCTTTGCCACCCGTTGCAGCGTCGGCGATACCGTGGTTCTGGACGGCGACGCCCTGATCATGGTGCCGTCGAAAGAATAGCAACTGGTGACGGCTGGCAGCTTCGAACACATGCGCATCTTTCGCCATTTTGAAGATCTGCCGGCCGAATTCCGTGACGCCGTGGTGGCCATCGGCAATTTCGACGGCCTGCACCGGGGCCACCTGCAAGTCCTGGGCAGGGCGGCTAGGTTGGCCGAAGCCGCCGGCACGAAGCACGGCGTGGTCACTTTCGAGCCCCATCCCCGACATCTTTTTCAGCCCGACGCGCCGCCCTTTCGCTTGACGCCGTTCCGCGTCAAGGCGGCGGAGATCGAGCGCCAAAACGTCGACTTCCTGGTGGCGCTGCATTTCGACGCCGCTTTCGCAGCCCTCGAGGCGGAAGCGTTTGTCGACCGGGTGCTGATCGCCGGGCTCGGCGTGCACCACATCGTGGTGGGCTACGACTTCGTCTTCGGCCGCGGCCGCAGGGGTGACGCGGCGTTGCTGCGCCGGCACGGCGAGGAGGCCGGCTTCGGCGTCGACGTAGTGGGGCCAGTGGGCCACGGCGATGCCGCCGCGGGTGGCGAGATCTACGCTTCCAGCCGCATCCGCGAATACCTTCACGGCGCCCAACCGATGCCGGCGGCCGAGCGCCTGGGGCGCTGGTGGGAGGTTGACGGCCGGGTGCGCGAAGGCGAACGCCGAGGCCGACAGATCGGCTTTGCCACCGCCAACCTCAAGCTCGAGGAATATCTGCAACCGGCCATCGGCGTCTACGCTGTGCGTTTGCTGATCGAGGATGACGCAGGCGGCTGGCGCCCCGGTGTCGCCAATCTGGGAAACCGGCCGACTTTCGATAACGGCGAGTTGCTGCTCGAAGTCCACCTTTTCGATTTCGACGCCGATATCTACGGCCGTCACGTCCGTGTGGCCTTCATCGAGCATCTGCGTGCGGAAAAGAAATTCGTCGGTATCGACGAACTCAAGGCGCAGATCGCGAAAGACAGCGAAGCGGCGAGGCGCCTGCTGGCTGATCCGGCCTACGCCCAGGACCGCTTCTCAGCGTGAACCTCGACAGAGGCAACGACGACTGTTACAAAGCCGCCATGCGCGGAGCAAAATTGTCACACCCCGGCAGCAGCCGGCGAATTACCGGCCCGGCCCTCGGCTGAGGGTCGGGACACGCACGCCCCTGCTTCCGCCGTCTCCCACTAGCGCAGAACCGCACGCCATGTCCGCCAATCAGAATTCCGGTGGCAACGGCCAGGCCGCCGACTACCGACCGACGTTGTTGCTCCCCAAGACCGACTTTCCCATGAAGGCCGGGCTGGCCAAGCGCGAGCCCGAGATCCTGGCGCGTTGGCAAGAGATGGATCTCTATGCCCGCCAGCGCCAGGCCGCCAAAGGCCGTGAAAAATTCATCCTGCATGATGGCCCGCCCTACGCCAACGGCAACATCCACATGGGCACGGCCATGAACAAGATCCTCAAGGACGTGATCAATCGCTCGCAGCAGATGATGGGCAAGGACGCCAACTACGTGCCCGGCTGGGACTGCCACGGCCTGCCCATCGAATGGAAGATCGAGGAGAAATACCGCGCCGCCGGCCAGAACAAGGACGAGGTTCCGATCGGCGACTTCCGCCGCGAATGCCGCGACTTCGCCGAGCACTGGATCGGCGTCCAGCGCCAGGAGTTCGAGCGCCTGGGAGTCATCGGCGACTGGCACAACCCCTACACCACCATGACCTTCGCGGCCGAGGGCCGCATCGTTTCCGAGCTGCTCAAGTTCCTTATGGACGGCAGCCTGCACCAGGGCTCGAAAGCGGTCATGTGGTCGGTGGTCGAGAAAACCTCGCTGGCGGAAGCCGAGATCGAGTATCACGACCACGTCTCGACAACCATTTTCGTGCGTTTCAAGGTGCGTGACGAGGCCCCGTCCGAGGGCTGCGCCGATCTGCGTGGCGCCAGCATCGTCATCTGGACCACCACGCCCTGGACCATACCCGGCAACCGCGCCATAGCCGCCAGCCCCGACGCCAGCTACCTCAGGCTGCGGCTCAGCGAAGTGGCCGAGGGCTCGCTGGCTGAAGTGGGCGAGGAGATCCTGGTGGCCGAACCGCTCAAGGATCAGGTCTGTGCCGAAGCCGGCATCACCGCCTGCGAAGTGGTTTCCCAACACACCGGCAGCGAGATCATCGGCTTGGCCTGCACCCACCCGCTGGCCGGCCAGGGCTACGATTTCGGGGTGCCGGTACTATCGGCCGACTTCGTCGAAATGGATCAGGGCACGGGTTTCGTCCACATTGCGCCGGGCCACGGTGCCGACGACTTCGAGCTGGGCACCGCACACGGCATCGAGGTGCCGCAGACGGTGGACGAGGCGGGCTGTTTTTACGATCCGGTGCCGCTGTTTGCCGGGCTTCACGTTTTCAAAGCCGACGACCCCGTATGCCAGGCGTTGACGGCGGCCGGCGGCCTTTTGGGCCGGGGCTCGATCAGCCATTCCTATCCCCATTCCTGGCGTTCCAAGGCACCCCTGATCTTCCGCAACGCGCCGCAGTGGTTCATCTCCATGAGCGACACCGGGTTGCGCCAGAGCGCCCTCGCTGCCATCGAGGCGACGCGCTTCTATCCCGCTTCGGGACAGACCCGGCTTTACAACATGGTCGAGGCGCGACCCGATTGGCTGATTTCGCGCCAACGCGCCTGGGGCGTGCCGATCACGGTTTTCGTTGAGCGCCAAAGCGGCGAGCCTTTGCGCGACCCCGCCGTCAACCAACGCATTGTCGAGGCGGTCACGGCCGAAGGTGCCGACGCTTGGTTCGAGAGCCCGCCGGCACGTTTTCTGGGCGACGCTTATGATCCGGGCGATTACGACCGAGTCGGGGACATAGTCGATGTCTGGTTCGATTCCGGCTGTACCCACACCTGGGTGCTGGAGGACCGCGACGACCTGGAATGGCCGGCCTCGCTATACCTCGAGGGCTCGGACCAGCATCGTGGCTGGTTCCACTCCTCTCTGCTGCAGTCTTGCGGAACCCGCGGGCGGGCGCCCTACAACGGCGTCCTCACCCATGGCTTCGTGATGGCCGCCGACGGCCGCAAGATGTCGAAGTCGCTGGGCAACGTCGTCGCACCCCAGGACGTCATCGACCAGCAGGGTGCGGATATTCTCAGGCTCTGGGTGGTCAACTCGGACTATTCCGAAGACCTGCGCATCGGCAAGGAGATTCTCACTGGCCAAGTCGATTCATACCGCCGCCTGCGCAATACACTGCGTTTTCTGCTGGCCAACCTAGCCGGCTTCGAGGCGGGCGAGAAACTCGACCCAGCCGAAATGCCGGAGCTCGAACGCTGGGTGCTGCACCGGCTCTGGGAGCTCGACACCGAGGTGCGTGAAGCCTGCAAAAATTTCGATTTCCACCGGCTGTTCGTCGATCTCTATAACTTCTGTGTCAACGACCTTTCGGCCTTTTATTTCGACATCCGTAAGGATTCGCTCTATTGCGACCGCGCCAACCAGCAGCGCCGCCGGGCTGCCCGCACTGTGCTCGACCAGGTCTTCACCTGCGTCGTCACCTGGCTGGCGCCGGTGCTCAGCTTCACCTGCGAGCAGGCCTGGCTATCGCGCTACCCCGACGAAGCAGGCGAGGCCCAAGACAGCGTCCACCTGCAGCTCTTTCCGGAAGTGCCGGCATCCTGGCGCGACGACGCCGTGGCGGCGCGCTGGGCCAAGATCAGACAACTGCGCCGCGTGATTAACGGCGCCCTCGAGGTCGAACGCCAGGAAAAGCGCTTGGGTTCGAGCCTGCAGGCCCACCCGGTGATTTTCGCCGAGGAAGGCTATCGCGAGGCCGTGGCCGATCTCGATCTGGCCGAGATCGCCATCACCTCGGGCGCCACGCTGAGCGCCGAGGCAGCACCGGCAGAGGGCTTTCGGCTGGAAGACGTGCCCGGCATCGCGGTATTACCTGAAGCCGCCACCGGCGCCAAGTGCCAGCGCTGTTGGATGGTGCTGCCCGAGGTAGGCAAGGCCGCACCCGACGACCTTTGCGGACGTTGCGCCGACGCCGTGGCCGCGCACCGGGCCGGCTCCGCGGCCTGATGGAGCGGCGCCTCGGCCTGGCGCTGGCAGTGGCGGTGCTGCTGCTCGACCGGTTGAGCAAGTGGGCTTTGATTGATGAGCTGGCCGACCTGGGCATTATCGAGGTAACGCCGTTCTTCAATCTGGTGATGGTCTGGAACCGCGGCATCTCTTTCGGCTTTTTGCAATCGGGCTACGACTGGGCACCCTACCTGCTGGCCGCGCTGGCCTTGGCGGTGGCGCTGGTGCTGGCGGTTTGGCTGTGGCGCAGCAGGCGCCGCCTGACGGCGGCGGCGCTGGGTTTGGTCATCGGCGGCGCGCTGGGCAACGTCGTTGATCGGCTGCTCTGGCAGGCGGTGGCGGACTTTTTCGATTTTCACCTGATGGGTTATCATTGGCCGGCCTTCAACATCGCCGACGCCGCCATCGTGGCGGGTGTCGCCGGATTGCTCATGGATGGCTTGTTCGAGCGGCGCGAAGCGGATAAACAGGGCACATGAAACTTCGATATCTTCTTCTGCCTATCTTCGCCTTGCTGTCGCTAAGTGCCTGCAGCGGCGTGCGCGACGAGCTCGGCCTGACCAAGAAGGCGCCCGACGAGTTCACCGTCGTGACCAAGGCACCCTTGATCCGGCCGCCCGACTACACCCTCAAACCGCCGCGCCCCGGGACGCCACGGCCGCAGGCCGTGCCGACGAGCGAGACCGCACGCCAGGCACTGCTGGGCAATACGGCTCCGGCCCGACCGCAGGCCGAACGATCCTCGGCCAGCCGCAGCGAGCGGATATTCCTGAAACGTGCCGGGGTGGAGCAGGTACAGCCCGGCATTCGCACTATCATCGACCGCGAAATGACCCAGGTGGCACAAAAGGGCGAAGGCTTCACCGACAAGATCCTGTTCTGGCAGAACAAGCGGCCTCCGGGCGAAGTGGTCGATGCCGGCAAGGAAGCAGAACGCATCAAGGAGGCACAGGCCAAGGGCCAGGCGCCCAGCGGCCAGGGCGTGCCGGTAATCAAGAGGCGCAAGCGGGCGCTGCTAGAGAACGTTTTTTAGCACCGGGTTGGCCCGCCCTGTAACGCTGCTGTGATGATTACTGCCCTTGCCCAGCTAGGGGGGTGGTAACTATTTTCTTCGCCATGAACGTATTCCGTCACCTACCAACTGCGCCTCTAATTCTCGGGCTGGCCGTTGCCCTGATGTTTGCCGGCCCCGCCTGGGCCGGGCTCTTCAATCCCACCACCTTCACGCTGGAAAACGGCATGCAGGTGGTGATGATCCCCGATCACCGGGCGCCGGTGGTCACCCACATGGTCTGGTACAAGGTCGGCGCTGCCGACGAGCCGCAGGGAAAGTCGGGCGTTGCCCACCTTCTTGAACACCTCATGTTCAAGGGCACGGCCAAAGTGCCGGGTGGCGCCTTCTCCAAGACGGTGGCCCGTCTGGGCGGGCGCGAGAACGCCTTCACGGCCCACGACTACACCGGCTATTTCCAGACCGTGGCGGCCGGCCGCCTGGCCACCGTCATGGAGCTCGAGGCCGACCGCATGGTGAATCTCGTGCTCAGCGAGGCAGACGTGCTGACCGAGCGTGACGTGGTCATGGAGGAACGCCGCTCGCGCACCGACAACGATCCCGGAGCGCTGCTCAGCGAGCACATGGCGGCAGGCCAGTACCTGGCCCATCCCTACCGCCTGCCGGTGATCGGCTGGGCCCACGAGGCCAGCCGCTTGGTGCGCGCCGACGTGCTGGCCTTTTATGACACTTGGTATGCGCCCAACAACGCCATCTTGATTGTCGCTGGTGATATCACCGAGACTACCTTGCGGCCGCTCGCTGAGCGCATCTACGGTGCCCTTCCGGCAGAGTCCGTGCCGCCCCGTATGAGACCCCAGGAGCCCCCGCAACTGGCGGCCCGGCGTGTGATTCTCGAGGATGCCCGGGTGCGCCAGCCAAGCTTCAGCCGCAGCTATCTGGCACCCAGCCGCACGGCCGGCGAAAGCCGCCACGCGGTGGCGCTCCAGGTCTTCGCCGACATCCTCGGGGGCGGCGCCACCAGCGGCCTCTACCAGGCCCTGGTGGTGGAACAGAAGCTGGCCTCCGGAGCCGGCGCCTATTACCGCGGCAGCACCCTCGACCTGGCGCGCTTCCACATATATGCCAGCCCGCCGCCGGGCGGCGAAGTGGCGGCGCTGGAGGCGGCGGCCGACCGGGTGCTGGCCGAGGTGCTGGAAAAGGGCGTCAGCGAGGCCGAGCTGGAGCGCTCCAAGGCCGGCATGATCGCCGCCGCCACCTATGCCCGCGACAACGTGCGCCGAGCCGCCCGCTTTTTCGGCACGGCCTTGGTCACGGGACGCCGGGCAGCCGACGTCGAAGCCTGGCCCGAACATATCGCGGCGCTAAGCATCGCCGACATCAATGCCGCCGCCCGACACGTGCTCAGGCTCGAGCGCTCGATCACCGGGCTGTTGCTGCCCGAGCCAGCCAGTTGAAGCTGAGTACCAACATGTTGCGCATCGCTGCCGCCTTTTGTGTGCTGCTGCTGGCCCTGCCGGCCGCAGCCGCCCCGATCCAAAAGCTCCAGACCCCAGGAGGTATCGAGGCCTGGCTGGTCGCGGAGCCGAGCATCCCCATCCTGGCCCTGGAGCTGGCCTTCCGCGGCGGCGGCAGCGCCAGTGATCCGGCAGGCCGGGAGGGCCTGGCCAACCTGGTCTCCGGACTACTCGACGAAGGCGCGGGCGAGATGAAGGCGCTCGCCTTCCAAAAGCGCCTGGAAGAACTGGCCATCAGCCTCGACTTCGATAGCGGCAAGGATACCTTCCGGGTCAGCCTGCGAACCTTGTCCAAGCATCGCGACGAGGCTTTCCGGCTGCTCGGCCTGGCACTGACCGCCGCGCGCTTCGATGCTCAGCCGCTGGAAAGGGTACGCAACCAAGTCCTGGCCGGCATCGAACGCCGGGCCGAGGATCCCGATTCCATTGCCGGCCGCACCTGGTTCGCCAAGGCTTTCCCCGACCACCCCTACGGCAGACCCGGCTCGGGCACCAAGGAGAGCGTCAAAGCCATCGACCGTGAGGGCCTCAAGAATTTCGTCAGTACCCGGCTGGCCCGCGACAACGTGCTCGTTGCCGCCGTCGGGGACATAGCGCCCGAGGAACTGGCAGACCTTTTGGATCTGGCGCTGGGTGATCTGCCGGCGCGAGCCACGGCGCTGGAGTTGCGCCCCACCAAGCTTCCCAGCGGCGGCTCGCTGACGGTGGTGCGCAAGGCCATACCACAGAGCGTGGTCTCTTTCGGCCTGCCCGGCATCATGCGCCATGACCCCGACTGGTACGCCGCCTACGTCATGAATTACGTGTTGGGGGGCGGCGGTTTTACCTCGCGTCTTTACCAGGAGGTGCGCGAAAAGCGCGGTCTGGCCTATTCCGTATACACCTATCTCTATCCCTACCAATATGCCGCCGCCTACCTGGGCGGCGTCGCCACAGCCAACGCCCGGGTCGCCGATTCGTTGGCTTTGGTGCGCAGCGAGCTTGACCGCCTGGCCGGCCAAGGCATCAGCGATCAGGAACTGGCCGACGCCAAGACTTTTCTCAACGGCTCCTTTCCGCTGCGCCTCGACAGCAACAGCAAGATCGCCGGCATCCTGATCTCCATGCAGCTCTACCGGCTGGGCATCGACTATCTCGAGAAACGCTCTGGCTACATCACTGCCGTCAGTGCCGGCGACGTCCGCCGCGTGGCAAAGCGGCTGTTGCGCAGCGAGGACCTGATCATTGTGGTCGTGGGCGACCCCGTCGGCCTCGAGACCGGCCATTCGGCCGAATGACCGTGCCCTACCGCCAACAGATCGACGGCTGCTTCGCCGAGACCATCGGTGGCGACGGCTTGCCGCGGGCCGACTTCGATACGCTGTGCCGCTCGGCCGTGGCAGCGCTCAGAGCCATCGGCGACGACGTTGCTGCCGGCCGGCTGCCGGCCTTCGGCGTCGTCGGTGACGATGACGATCTGGCACCGCTCGAGGAGTTGGCGGCGCGGCTGCGCGGGGATTTCGAACGCCTGGTGGTGCTTGGCACCGGCGGCTCGAGCCTGGGCGGCCGGGCGCTCGCGGCACTGGCCGATGCCCCGCCGCTTTGCTTCCTCGACAACCTCGATGCCGATGCTCTCGATGCCGTGCTGGCCGACAGTGCTGGCACCGCCTTCCTTGCCATATCCAAGTCGGGCGGTACGGTGGATACGCTGAGCCAGTTGCTGGCCTGCCTGCAGGCGGTTGGGGCAACGGCCGGCGGAGAGGATCTCTGCCATCGCTTCGTGCTGATCAGCGAGCCCGGCGACAACCCCTTCCGGCAACTGGCGGGGCGCTACAAGCTGCCCCTACTCGACCACGACCCCGACATCGGCGGGCGCTACTCGGTGCTCTCGCTGGTCGGCCTGCTGCCGGCCCTGGTAGCGGGCCTTGATGCCCGGGCCGTACGGGCCGGCGCCCGGGAAGCGCTGGAGCAGGCCCTGTCGGCCGCTCGCGGCGACGACCCGGCGGCCTCCGCCCCGGCCGCCGGGGCGGCCCTGGTGGTGGGACTGGGACGCCGGGGCCGAACCTCCAGCGTGCTCATGCCCTACGCCAGCCGGCTCGCCGGTTTTGCCGAGTGGTATTGCCAACTGTGGGCCGAAAGCCTGGGCAAGCAGGGGCTGGGCACGACGCCGCTCAGGGCCCTGGGACCCTTGGACCAGCACAGCCAACTGCAGCTCTACCTGGACGGGCCGGCCGACAAGATGTTCACCCTGATCGGCATACGAAGCGGCGGCCGCGGTGCCGTCATCGATCCCTCCGCGCTAGCCGGCCAGCACGATTATCTGGCCGGTCGCAGCATCGGCGACGTGGTAGCGGCTTCCTTCGCCGGCACGTCGGAAACGCTGGCCGGCCATGGCCGGCCGCTGCGCACGCTGCACCTCGAGACCCTCGACGAGCACGCCTTGGGGGCGCTTTTCATGCATTTCATGCTGGAAACCGTGGTGGCAGCGCGGCTCTATGAGGTCAACCCGTTTGACCAGCCGGCGGTGGAAGACAGTAAGATACGGGGGCGCCGGATGCTTGGCGCCATGTCAACGGAGGACGCTCTGGCCAAGGACCCGCCTGAATGACCTTGCGCCGCCTGCCCGAGACCATCATCAATCGCATCGCTGCCGGCGAGGTGATCGAACGGCCGGCGGCGGCGCTCAAGGAACTGGTCGAAAACGCCATCGATGCCGGCGCCCGCCACATCGACGTCTCCTTGCAGGGCGGCGGCCGGGTGGCGCTTGTTGTCAACGACGACGGTTGCGGTATGTCGGCGGCTGAGCTCGAGCTTGCCGTCGAACGCCACGCCACCTCGAAGCTGCCCGATGACGATCTGGAACACATAGCGACGCTGGGTTTCCGCGGCGAGGCCCTGCCCTCTATCGCCGCCGTCAGCCGCCTGACCATAACCAGCCGCGCCCGCGGCGAAGCCGAGGCCTGGTCGCTGGCAGTCAACGGCGGAGCCGTCGCCGCGCCGCAGCCGGCGGCCCAGTCCATCGGCACCCGGGTCGAGGTGCGGGACCTCTTTTATGCCACGCCGGCCCGACTCAAGTTCCTCAAGAGCGAACGCACCGAACTCAATCACGCCGTCGACGCCGTCAAGCGCTTGGCCATGGCCGAACCGGGCATCGCCTTTAGCTTCGTCGACGGCACGCGTCAGGTGTTGCGCTATGCAGCGCCGCCGCTTACAGCCTCTTTGGACGATCTCGAAGCCCGGCTCGAGCGCCTGGGCCAGGTTCTGGGACGCAACTTCCAGGACAACGCCGTGGCCGTCACGGCCGAGCGCCAGGGTTTGCGGCTTTCCGGATTTGCCGGCCTGCCCACCCTGAGCCGCGGCAACGCCCAGGCCCAGTACCTTTTCGTCAACGGCCGGCCGGTGCGCGACCGCTTGCTGCTCGGCGCCGTGCGTGGGGCCTATCAGGATCTGCTGGCGCGGGGCCGTCACCCCATGGTGGCACTGTTTCTCGATCTGGCACCGGAGCTGGTCGACGTCAACGTGCATCCAAGCAAGACTGAAGTGCGCTTCCGTGATGCCGGCCTGGTGCGGGGGCTGATCGTCGGCGCCCTCAAGGCGGCGCTGGCCGAGGCCGGGCAGCGTAGCGCCACGACAGTGGCGGCCGGTGCGTTGGGGGCGTTTCGGCCGGGCAGCGGCGCCGGCGGGGCTTACCAGATGTCACAATCGCGCCCCGGAACTGGCTTGGCCCAGGCCGCCCTGGCGTACCAGACACCGCTCGACGCCGGCCTTTCCCCCGCCGCCCGCAACGAAGTTCCGCCACAGGCCGACACATCGGCCGGGGCACCCGAGGAACTGGCCACCCGCTTCCCGCTCGGCGCCGCCCGGGGCCAGCTTCACGCCACCTACATCGTGGCCCAGAACGCGGAGGGCATCGTACTGGTGGACCAGCACGCCGCCCATGAACGCCTGATCTACGAGGGCATCAAGGTCGATCTTTTGGGCCAGGGCGTGGCCAGCCAGGGCTTGCTGCTGCCCGAGGTGATCGAACTCGACGAGGGCGACGCAGCGTTGCTGAGCGGACGTGCTGAGGAACTGGCCAAGCTCGGCCTAGGCCTCGAGGCCTTCGGTCCGGGCGCCGTGGTGGTGCGCAGCACGCCGGCGCTATTGGGCGAGGTCGAGGCCGGGGCGCTAATCCGCGATCTGGTCGACGACCTCAAGGAGCTGGACCAGACGGCGGCGCTGGCCGACCGTCTGACCGAGGTCTGCGGCACCCTGGCCTGCCATTCCAGCGTCCGCGCCGGGCGCCGCCTGACGCTCGAGGAGATGAACGCGCTGCTGCGCCAGATGGAGGCGACGCCCAATTCGGGCCAATGCACCCACGGCCGCCCGACCTATGTCGAACTCAAGCTCAGCGACGTGGAGAAGTTATTCGGGCGGCGCTGAGTCCGGGCGGCACACCAAACAAGTCACCCCCTCCCTGCCCTCCCCCATCAAGGGGGAGGGGAAAAAGGGGCATGGGCGCGGCTGACTTCCTCCCCCCTTTGTGGGGGAGGGTTGGGGTGGGGGGACGGCGACAGCCATTGACGTCCGGTGCCAATTTTCTTCACGGGCGCCGCCGCCAGCAAACCTAATCGGGCGGCGCTGAAACCCGAAGAATTACCAGCCGCGTGCTGCCATAGCGGCGGTCGTCCAACAATGCGAAGCCGGGCGGCGCAGCAAAGCTCTCGCGGGTCGAAAGCTCGACGCAGGCGATGGCTTGGGCCAGCCAGCCGCGGTCCTGCAGGGCCTCCAAGGCAGCCTCGCTAAGGCCCTTGCCGTAGGGTGCATCGAGCAGCACCAGATCTGCCGGCAGCCCCGGCGCCCTCGGAACCGGACCAGGCAGCGTGGCGTCACGCTGGTAGACGGCAACCCGTTTGGTGCTCAGTCTTTCGGCGTTCTGGCGCAACAGTGGCAGCGTGCGGCGGTCGTTTTCGATGAAGCTGACGTGATCGGCGCCGCGTGATAGCGCCTCCAGGCCCAGAGCGCCACTGCCGGCGAAGACGTCGAGCACCCGGGCACCTTCGGGCAGACTGCTCCCCAGAGCACCGTGAGCAAGGATATTGAAAAGTGCTTCGCGTACCCGCTCCGAGGTCGGGCGCACATCGCGCCCGGCCGGTGCCATCAACCGACGCCCCTTGTGCTTGCCACCGACAATACGCATGGCCAATCCCCTCTCTTCGTCACCCCGCGCCCAGTTGTTCGCGCAGCACCTTGGCCGGCACCTCGCGTACCTCGCCGGCCCCCAGGCGTCCGAGCTGGAAGGGGCCGTAGGCGATGCGGATGAGGCGGTTGACGGTGAAACCGAGATGCTCGAAGACGCGCCGGATCTCCCGGTTGCGGCCCTCGGTCAGACCCACCGAGAGCCAGGCGTTGGCGCCCTGCTGGCGCTCCAGCGTCGCCTCGATGGGGCCATAACGTACGCTGCCCACGCTAAGGCCGTGGGCCAGCTTGGCCAACGCCGCTGCCTCGGGCCGGCCATGTAGCCGCACCCGGTATCGTCGCTTCCAGCCGGTGGCCGGTAACTCCAGCCGGCGCGCCAAGCCGCCGTCGCTGGTCAACAACAACAGCCCCTCGGAAGTCAGGTCGAGACGGCCTACCGAGACCAGTCTGGGCAGGCCTTCGGGCAGGGCTTCGAAGACCGTCGGCCGGCCGCGCGGGTCTCGGTGTGTGGTGATCAGGCCGCTGGGCTTGTGATAGCGCCAGAGCCGGACCCTCCCGGCCGCCGGCAGCGGCTGGCCATCGACCAAAATTTGGGCCTGGTCGCCGACCACCAGGGCCGGACTGTCCAGCACCACGCCGTCGACCTCGACCCGGCCGGCGCTGATCCAGCGCTCGGCCTCGCGCCGCGAACAAAGTCCGGCATGGGCCAGGCGTTTGGCGATGCGTTGACCCTCTGGCATGGCCTCAGGTAGCCGCGATCAGGGCGGCAAAAAGCCGCCCGTCGCCCGGGTCGATGAGATATTCGGGATGCCACTGGACGCCGAGACAAAAGCCAAAGTCCGGGTGCTCGATGGCCTCGATGACGCCGTCGGCGGCTCGACCACTGACCACCACGCCGGGGCCCGGCTCTCCGGCTGCCTGGTGGTGGGCCGAATTGACCGCCATCTCGTTACACCCGACGATGGCGTGCAGCTTTGTCCCTGGCACCACGGTGACGCTGTGGCCGGCCTCGGTGCGCGGGTTGGGCTGCTCGTGGGCCAGCGCCCCCGGTACTGCGTCGGGGATGTGCTGAATCAAACTTCCGCCCAGCGCCACGTGCAGAAGTTGCTGGCCGCCGCAGATGCCAAAGAGCGGCAACTCGCGGTCCAGCGCCGCCCTGGTCAGCGCCAGTTCGAAGTCGGTGCGCCGGTCCTTGGTCTTGACCGTTGGATGACGATCGCTGGCGCCGAAGTGGGTCGGATCGAGGTCGAAATCGCCGCCGGTGATGATCAGCCCGTCGAAGCGGTCAAGGTATTGCGCCGCCAGTTCGGTCTCGTGAGGCAGGAAGAGCGGCAGACCGCCGGCCGCAGTGACGCAATCGGCATAGTTCTGCCGCGCCGCGTACCAGGGAAGCTTGGCGTAACCGCCGGGTTCCTCGGAATCCAGGGTGAGGCCGATCAGCGGACGTGCCATGGCGGGATTCTAGCCCGCATTTCTCACCGGGTCACGGCCTGCGTCGCGCCCAGGTGATGCGATCCGCTAGGAAAAGACCGAAGAGCGTAGTGGGACTACGCACTTCGGTCTTTGACAACGCGGGCGCGCGCCTGGGAGCGACCCTCCGGGCGGCGCTGTCGCACCGGCAGGGTGCGTCACGCTGCTTGCCCGATGTCCCACATCGCGCTACGCAACGCTCCTACCCTGTCGGCGCGACAGCGCCGCGCAGGCCATGACCCGGTGAGAAATGCGGGCTAGCCTGCCGCCTGATGGCGGCAATCAAATCCGTACCTCTTGACCCATATCAGCCGGCCCGGCACGGTGCGGGCATGGCCCAACCTTCCTACATGCTTCTGGCGCTGGACGAAGCGGCGCGCGCGGCGGCGCGCGGAGAGGTGCCGGTGGGTGCCGTGGTGGTGACCGGTAGCGAGATCGTGGCGGCGGCCGGCAACCGCGTGATCGAGCTTAGCGATCCCACGGCCCATGCCGAGATGCTGGCCATCCGGGCAGCGGCGGCAGCGCAGGGCAGCGAGCGTCTGGTCGATTGCGACCTTTACGTCACCTTGGAGCCCTGCCCGATGTGCGCCCAGGCCATTTCACTGGCCCGGCTGCGCCGGCTCTATTACGGCGCCGCCGATGCCAAGGGCGGCGGCGTCGATCACGGGCCCAGGCTTTTCACTCAACCCAGCTGCCATCACCGGCCCGAAGTCTATGGTGGCATCGACGAAGAGCGCGCCGGCCAACTCTTGCGGGACTTTTTCCGCCAAAGGCGTTAGACTCGAACAGCGGCGGGGGGGCGTACAGTCCCGCCGCCCATTTTTGTTTGTACCTTTGTCCCAACCGTATCCTCAATCCTAACCAGGTAGAGAAAAGATGGACTTCGAGTATTCCGATCGCGTCAAAGAGCTGCAGGATCGAATCAACGCTTTCATGGAGGCCCATATCTATCCTGCCGAGCCGATCTACGCCCAGCAGACCGACGAGGGCGACCGCTGGTCGCATCCGAAGATCATCGACGAGCTCAAGGCCACGGCCCGCGAGCAGGAACTGTGGAACCTGTTCCTGCCCGATTCGGAGCGCGGTTTCGGTTTGAGCAACCTCGAATATGCGCCGCTCTGCGAAATCATGGGGCGGTCGCCGATTGCCCCTGAGGTCTTCAACTGCTCGGCTCCCGATACCGGCAACATGGAGGTGCTGGAACGCTACGGCACCGAGGAGCACAAGAAAGAGTGGTTGGAGCCGCTGCTGGCCGGCGAGATTCGCTCGGCCTTCGCCATGACCGAGCCCATGGTGGCGTCGTCGGATGCCACCAACATCGAATCCAGTATCGTCCGCGACGGTGACGAATACGTCATCAATGGCCGCAAATGGTGGACCTCTGGCGCTCCCGATCCGCGCTGTAAAATCCTCATCTTCATGGGCAAGACCGATCCCTCGGCCGACAAATACCGTCAGCAATCGATGATCCTGGTGCCGCTGGACACGCCGGGCGTAACGGTGCTGCGGGCGCTGCCGGTATTCGGCTATGACGACGCGCCGCACGGCCACGCCGAGGTCGAATTCAAGGACGTGCGGGTGCCGGCCTCGAACATCCTGCTGGGCGAGGGCCGCGGTTTCGAGATCGCCCAGGGTCGCCTGGGCCCGGGCCGCATTCATCACTGCATGCGTCTGGTCGGCGTCGCCGAACGGGCGCTCGAGGTGATGTGCCGCCGCGCCCAGGAGCGCGTCGCCTTCGGTGGCCCGCTGGCCGACCAGGGTGTGGTGCGGCGTCAGATCGCCGACAGCCGCATGGAAATCGACCAGTCGCGCCTGATGACCCTTTATGCCGCCTGGAAGATGGACACGGTGGGCAACAAGGAGGCACGCAAGGAGATCGCCGCCATCAAGGTAATCGCCCCCAACATGACCTGCCGGGTGGTCGACCGGGCCATCCAGATACACGGCGCGGCCGGCGTCTCCAACGACTTCGGCCTGGCCAAGGCCTACGCCAGTTCACGCACACTGCGCCTGGCTGACGGCCCGGACGAGGTTCACGCCAACCAGATCGGCCGCCTCGAACTCAAGCAGTACGGCTGGCCGGCCAACAAGTAAAAGAACATGGATTTCGAACACTCGGAACGCGTCCAGGAGCTCAGCAAACAGCTTACGGCTTTCATGGACGAGCACGTCTACCCGGCCGAGCCGGTCTATGACCGCCAGGTCGGAGAGGGCGAACGCTGGGCCCAACCTGCTGTGATGGAGGAGCTCAAGGCCCGAGCCCGCGAGGCAGGGCTTTGGAACCTCTTTTTGCCCGAATCCGAGGTCGGCGCCGGGCTCAGCAATCTGGAATACGCGCCCTTATGCGAGATCATGGGGCGTTCGATGATAGCCCCCGAGGTCTTCAATTGCTCGGCCCCCGACACCGGCAACATGGAGGTGCTGGAGCGCTATGGCACGGAGACCCACAAGAAAGCCTGGCTAGAGCCGCTACTGGCCGGCGAGATCCGCTCCGGCTTCGCCATGACCGAGCCTCAGGTGGCCTCCTCGGATGCCACCAACATCGAGTCCACCATCGTGCGCGATGGTGACGACTACGTCATCAACGGCCGAAAGTGGTGGACCTCGGGCGCACCGCACCCCCACTGCAAGATCCTCATCTTCATGGGCAAGACCGACCCCGGGGCTGACAAGTACCGCCAGCAATCGATGATACTGGTACCCTTGGATACGCCGGGCGTCACCGTGATACGGCCGCTCGAATTGTTTGGTTACGATCACGCACCGCACGGTCACGCCGAGGTCGACTTCACGGAGGTACGGGTGCCGGCGTCGAACATCCTGCTCGGCGAAGGCCGCGGCTTCGAGATCGCCCAGGGCCGGCTGGGCCCCGGCCGCATCCACCACTGCATGCGCATGATCGGCCAGTCCGAACGCGCCCTCGAGATGATGTGCCGGCGCGCCCAGGAGCGCGTCGCCTTCGGTGGCCCGCTAACCGACCAGGGCCTGGTGCGGCGCCAAATCGCCGATTGCCGCATGGCCATCGACCAAACCCGGCTGCTCACCCTGCACGCCGCCTGGAAGATGGATACCGTGGGCAACAAGGCAGCCCGGGCCGAAATCGCCATGATCAAGGTGGTGGCACCCAACATGACCTGCCAGGTGGTCGACACCGCCATACAGGTGCATGGCGGCGCTGGGGTAAGCGAGGACTTCGGCCTGGCCCATTCCTACGCCATCGCCCGCATGCTGCGCATCGGCGACGGCCCAGACGAGGTCCACGCCGACCAGGTCGGACGGTTGGAGCTGCGCAAGTACAATTGAGCTAGGTGGGCGGCGGCTCCCCCCGCCCCCACCCTCATATGGGGATCTCATTGTCAAGGTGGGGCTCCTTTTGGTTTGGTTGTGATCGTCTGGCTTCGCACAGGGTAGCCTCGTTTAGGTTTTGAGCGGCATTGCCGCATCACCTCATATCCGGTCGGGCACTGTTTGCCC
>PVBE012644990.1_pt1 | contig 20400 bp, 17 predicted proteins | sample 1631181 | NCBI WGS metagenome assembly PVBE01 (sample SAMN08397723, study PRJNA350692) | Marine metagenome, whole genome shotgun sequencing project. | isolation source: water | place: Pacific Ocean | collected 2012-04 | reverse complement strand
CCGCAGGCACTGGCGACCGCCGCGAAGTCGACGTTCGCCGAGGTGGTCGGCTGCCCGCCCGTGGATTCGTAGGCGCCGTTGTCGAGGATCAGGTGGATCAGGTTGCCCGGTCCGCAATGGCCGACGGTCGCCATGGTGCCGAGCTTCATCAGTGCGGCCCCGTCGCCGTCGATGGCGACCACGGGACGTTGTGTGTGCAACGCCACCCCGAGCGCCATGGCCGCCGCGCAGCCCATGGAGCCTACCTGGTAGAGGTTCTGTGCCCGGTCGGCGAGCGTGAAGAGTTCGCGCCCGCAATAGCCGGTGGCGGCGATCACGCACGCCGCCGCCGGAACCACCGTGAGAAAACGCTCCAGCGCGGCCGCACGGCCGGGCGAGGCGCCCGGGCTTCGCAAGTCCGCGAACGACCCCGGGGGGCGTTCGGGCGGGGCCGTGGTCACGAGCCCCTCGTCGCGCACCGTTCCCTTCTCCATGACGAACGCGAACGGAAGGCCGTCGCGCTCCATCTCCGCCACGGCCTCGGCGAGCGCGGCGTCCACGTCGCGTTCGGTCGCCGGGAAGGGGCGGTGCGCGATTCGCATCACGTCGAGCAGGGCGGTCGTGATGGCGCCCATGAGCTCGTGCTGGGGTTCGTCGCCGAGGCCGGGCGCGCCCCGCCAGGTGACGATCAGCAAAGTCGGGATGCGGAATGGATGGTTGAGCGAGGTCAGCGGATTGACCGCGTTGCCAAGGCCCGAGTTCTGACACATGACGACCGTGCGGCGGCCCGCGAGCCAGCTTCCGGCGGCGATCGCCACGGCCTCGCCCTCGCTCGCCGCCGCCACGTACGCGAGCGCCGGATTGCCGATGACTCGGTCGATGATGGGCGTCAGGAACGAGCACGGGACGCCGGAATAGAAATTGAAGCCCGCTTCGCCGGCGGGCCCGAGAAACGCGTCCGCCGGGATCACAGAAACTTGTCCGCCTTGACGAGATCGGCGGCGACATCGACATCGAGCCATTGGCCGGTGACGTACACCACCCGGACCGCGTGGCCGCGCTCGACGAGGCGGGTGAAGAACTGGGGCAGGCTCGCCTGGGGAAGGCTTCCGTCGGCGCCCATGGCCTCCAACTCGTTTCGCACCGTTTCCGATCCCCGCGCGTTAAGCCGCGCGAGCCCGATCCACTCGCCGTTCACCTGGTTCTCCGGCACGTCGTCGCCGAGCCGCACGAGGAAGGCCGGCTCGTCGTCGAGCAAGTCGCGGGTGAACGGGCGGCTGCAGGCAGTCAGGTCCCGATAACGGCCTTCGGATTCGCCCGCTCGCTCCGGCCAGTGGGCGTCCACCGCCAGTACGATGTCATCGTCGGCCGCCATCAACTCGTCCAGGATGAACCGGCGAAACAGGATGTCGCCGTATGCGATCACGCACTCCTCGCGGATGTGGTCTTCGGCGCACGCCAGCGAGGCGGCCTCACCGGTCGCCGCATAAAGGTCGTTGTCGACCGTGCGGATCGAGGGCAGGTTGATCATGTCCTTCTTGTAGCCGCGGACCACGGTGACGTCGCGCACGCCGCTTTCGCGCAACGTCGCCACCAGCCGGCGCAACAGGGGCTGGCCGCGAATGTCGATCATGCACTTGGGCCGGTCCTCGGTGAGCGCGCCGAGCTGGTCTCCGCGGGTGGCGGCGACCACCACCGCGCGCGTCTCGTCTCGGGCCGGAAGATAGCGCCGCTCGGCGTCCGCCAGTTCCTCGTTTCCGGTCAAGTCGAACACGTCGCGGACGCTGACGACCCCGTCTTCGACGCCGAGAAGGCTTTCTTCGCGGTAGACTTGGCGGCAGACGTCGCGCATGGCGGTGATCGCCGAGCGCAGGTTGTGGTTTGCCCAAATGGCGAGCGAGATGCCAGCCTCGCGGAACGCGTCGGTCGGCGTCTGGTAATAGGTGGTCGGCACGATGACGACCGGGCAACGGTCCCGCCATTCGGCGGCGAACGCAAGAATCTCGTCCGCCGCCTTTTGCTTGGAGTGGATCAGGATTCCGTCGGCGCCGGCCGCGCGGTAAGCATGGGCCCGGCGCAACGCCTCATCCAGCCCCCATCCCGAGATCAGGGCCTCCACGCGCGCGATGACGACGAAATCCTCGTCCGTCTGGCTGTCCTTGCCGGCTTTGATCTTGCCGCAGAATTCGTCGATGTCGGCGAGTGGCTGGCCGTCGCCGATGAACGAGTTGGTCTTCGGGAACAGCTTGTCCTCGATGCAGATGGCAGCGATTCCGCGTTGGCAGAGCTTTCGCACGGCGCGGCGCATGTTGTTGAAGTTGCCCCAGCCGGTATCGCCATCCACCAGGATGGGGAGCGTGGTGGCGTCGGCCATGAACTCGAGCACCTCGAGCACCTGGGTCCACGAGGCCTCGTTGTTGTCGCGAACCCCAAGCGCCGCCGACATGGTAAGGCCCGAGGCCCAGATGCCTTCGAAACCCGACTCCTCGACGATCTTTGCCGAAAGCCCGTTGTGCGCCTCCATCAAGAATTCGAGCTTCGGCGAGGCGAGCAGCGCCCGAAGCCGCGCCGCCTTGGTGGCGGGCTCGGGCGACGGCGCAGACAGGGGCGCGGAACCGGCTATGACCATCCGTATTCCCAGATCACTCGGCATTCGAACGAAGGCGTGTCCTCTCGCGATGCATAAGTTGCACGCCCGCCCATTGCAACAGCTTTGAAGCAACCGAGCTCCGGCGAAGGGCCGGCGCACGGACCGCAAGACGGAAACCGGGATCCGCGGCCGCCGCGCACGCGCCGGAGGCACTTGGTTTCCTTGATGTTCCCCTTATATACCTTTTCTATTCCCCTGATGTTCGAAATGTGATAGTATTACGATAGTGATCTACGCGTGATACAACCTATGACTAGTCACCTCGCGCGAACGCGGCGTTTACGGGCGCAGGCGGGACCCGGCAGGCGGCTCCGGCGGGTCGCGGTCGCGCTCGTCCGCTCAGCCGCCGTTCTCTCCCTTCTCGGCGCGGCCGGTGTGATGACGCCGGCGCCGGGCTTCGCAGACGCGCCCGATGCCATCGACGGTCCGGTCCCGGCGACCGTCCTTCGCATCATCGATGGGGACACGATCATGGTCAGCGCGCGCGTTTGGCTGGGTCAGCGGATCGAGACCCAGGTCCGTCTCGCCGGCGCGGATGCGCCCGAACTTCGCGGACGGTGCCCGCGCGAGCGCGATTTGGCGGTCCGGGCGCGCGACTTCGCCGAGGCCCGCCTCAATGGCCGCGCCATTCTCCTGCGCGACATTCACTTCGGGAAGTACGCCGGCCGCGTGATCGCGCGGGTCGAGCTAGCCTCCGGGGACGATTTCGCCCAAGACCTGATCGCGGCCGGTTTGGCGAGAGTCTACGGCGGCGGCGCCCGCGATTCGTGGTGCGCGCTCACCCGATCAGAATAACGGGCGGTCCATACTCGAATCCACGAGCCCGTGCGCCGCGCCGGCCGGATTACGTTTCCTGGCCGAAACGTTCGATGTCGTCCGGGCCCTTGCGGGTTTCCACCTTCCCCTCGCCCTGGACCATGACTCGGATTTCCTCGACCACGTCCGGGTTGGCCAGCGTCGTCACGTCGCCGACGTCGAAGGTGTTGGAGATGGCGGCCAGCACCCGGCGCATGATCTTGCCGGACCGCGTCTTCGGCATGTCGGGAACGATGTAGACGTGTTTGGGGCGCGCGATCTTGCCGATCATGCCCTCGATCGCGGTGACGATGCGCTTCTCGATCTGGTCGTCGGCCGCGATTCCCGGCTTGAGGGAGACGTACATCTCGGGCACCCGGCCCTTGACGTCGTCGGCCACCGGCACCACCGCGGCTTCGGCCACTTCGTCCACGGTCAGCGCCGCCGATTCGAGCTCCTTCGTCCCCAGCCGGTGGCCCGACACGTTGATGACGTCGTCGACGCGCCCGAGGATGCGATAGTAGCCGTCTTCGGCCAGCATCGCGCCGTCGCCCGCGAAGTACGGCCAATCGCGCCAGTCCTTGCTGTTCGGGTTCTTGCAGTACTTGGCATAGTAGGTCTCGACGAAGCGCTCGCGGTCGCCCCAGATGGTCTGGAACGCGCCCGGCCACGGATTGCGGATGCAGATGTTTCCGGCGATCTCCGAACCGGCGGGGATCTCGCTACCGTCCTCGTCGTAGATCACGGGGTGGATCCCCGGGACCGCCGGCCCGGTGCTGCCCGGCTTCATGGGATGCAGGCCGGGCGTGGTGCTGCACAGGAACCCGCCGGTCTCGGTCTGCCACCAGGTGTCGACGATGACCGCCCGGCCCTTGCCGACCACCTGGTGGTACCAGTTCCAGACCACGGGTTCGATGGGCTCGCCCACCGTCGTCATGTGCTTGAAGTGGTAGTCGTACTTCTTGGCCTCGTCGGGACTCGCCTTGCGCAGCATGCGGATCGTGGTGGGCGCGGTGTGGAAGATGTTGACGTCGAGCCGCTCGGCGATCCGCCACGCGCGCCCGGCGTCCGGGTACGTCGGAACGCCCTCGAACATGACGCTCGTCGCCGCCAGCGCGAGCGGGCCGTACACGATGTACGAGTGGCCCGTGATCCAGCCGATGTCGGCCATGCACCAGTAGACGTCCTCGGGGTGGACATCCAGGATGTACTTCGTCGTTCCCGCGACATAGGCGAGGTAGCCGCCGGTCGAGTGCTGGCAGCCCTTGGGCCGGCCCGTGGTGCCACTTGTGTACATGAGAAACAGCGGGTCTTCGGCCGACACCGGGACGGGATCGACCCGGCGTCCTCGATATTCGGCGAGGATGTCGTCGACGAAATAGTCCCGACCGTCGACCATGGGCGTCTTGGACAGGAACTCTCCGGCGTAGCGCTTCCACACCAGCACCTTGTCGACCGCCTGGCCGAGCGATTCGGCCGTCTCGACGGCGATGTCGGTGTTCGCCTTGTGGTCGATCTTCGTGCCCGAGCGCCAGTAGCCGTCGATGGTGATCAGCACCCGGCTTCCGGAATCCGCGATGCGCTCGCCGCAGGACTTGCCGCTGAAGCCGCCGAAGACCTCGGAGTGGATGACACCCAAGCGCGCGCACGCGAGCATCGTGACCGGCAATTCCGGCACCATGGGCATGTGAAGGGTCACCCGGTCTCCTTTCTTGAGACCGGCGAAATCCCGCAACAAAGCCGCAAGCTCGTTCACCCGCACATAGAGCTCGCGATAGGTGATGACGACGTGCGCCTCATCCTCGGGTTCGGGAACGTAAATAAGCGCGGCCTTGTTCTTGTGCTTCGCCAGGTGCCGGTCGACGCAGTTGTAAGACGCGTTCAACCGGCCGCCGACGAACCACTTCCAACAGGGCGCGTCCGAGGTATCCAGCATGGTGTGCCAGTAGGTGTCCCAGCTCAGAAGCTCGGCGTACTCCTTGAAGCATTCGGGAAAGTTGTCGAGGCTGAAACGTTCGAACACGCCCCAGTCGGTGAGGTTCGCCTGGCCGACGAACTCGGGCGGCGGCGGGATTTTCGCCTCTTCCTTCCAGTGGACGGCTATTTGGGATTCGCTGACCTCGCCGCCCGCGCCATCATGGGACTCGCTCATGCTCTCTCCCCCTCGGGTTCAGCTGGTAACCGCTCGATCCGTAAGGCCCGCGCCGGACGGGACGACTCGGATCCCGCCGCCCGCCTCAAAGGCGCCCTCGCGGTCTCGAAGGTATCCGCAACCGGCCCCGCCAGACAAGCGCCGGCGCAGGGCAGTCACCCCACCACAAAGACGGTCTCGCCTGTGACGCGGGTCGCGAGCGGGCGGAGGCGTGCGTCGAGGCAAGGCCCCCACACGCAAACCCCGTCTTCGATGCGGAACAGCGCCCCATGGTTCGAGCACAGAATGTGCGTGCGCTCGGCGTTCAGGAATTGGCCCGGCGTGAAATCGAGCGGCAGGTCCTGATGGGGGCACGTGTTGCGGTAGACGAACACCCGGCGCGCGCGCCTGACTGCGATCAGGGATTCGCATTGGCCCGCGATCTCGGCTTCGAGCGCCGCCGACCCGCCGTCCGCGATGTCGTCCAGCCGGCACAAAGCGCGTGGCGCCGGGCGCGCGGCCCGGCGCGCATCACCCGCGTCGTTCACGCCTCGATGCCCCCTTTCTCGCACAGCAGCCGCCAGGCGTCCGCGTCGATCGCCATGACGCTGAGGCGCGATTGGCGGACCAGCGCCAAGTGGTCCATGCGCCCGTCGCTCTTGACGTCGGCCAGCGTGACCGGGCGCGCCAACGGCTTGACGGTCTTGAAATCCACCATGCCGAAGCGCCCCGAGGCATCCGTCGGGTCCGCGTAGTACGTCTTCACCACCTCGAGCACGCCCACGACCGCGCGTTCGTCACCCGAGTGGTAGAAGAACGCGCGGTCGCCGATCTCCATCGCCTTCATGTTGTTCGCGGCCTGATGGTTGCGGACCCCGTCCCATTCGGCGACGCCCGCGGCTGCGTGCTGGTCCCACGACCACGCGCCCGGCTCCGACTTCACCAGCCAATACGCCATTGCTTCCCTCCTTTTTGCGTTGCCGGGGGTCCTGTTCTGCCGGGGGCCCCTCACGTTTCCGAAGCGCGTCCCTGGCCGGGGAGCCCCACCGTCTCCTCGCCGGAGGGGCGCGCGAGTAGCTTCCGAATTACGTCGTCCAAGGGCTCGCCCCGATTGACGACCGCGTCCACGGCGGCCGCGATGGGCATCTCGACGCCTTCGCGGCGCGCCCACGCGCTCACCGAAGACGCCGTGAACACCCCTTCGGCGACCGAGGTGCGGGCGGCCAGGATGTCGGCCAGCGCCTCGCCTCGCCCGAGCGCGACCCCGAGCGAGTAATTGCGCGACTGTATGGCGTTGCACGTCAGCGTCAGATCGCCGAGGCCGGAAAGTCCCATGAAGGTCTCGAGCCGCGCGCCCTTCGCGAGCCCGAGCCGCGCGATTTCGGCCAGCCCCCGGGTGATGAGCGCGGCCCGTGCATTGTCGCCCAGGCCTTTGCCCTCGACGATGCCGCACGCGATGGCGAGCACGTTCTTGACCGCGCCGCCGATCTCGGCGCCGATCACGTCATCGCTTCGGTAGATGCGAAAGGTGGGCGAGCCGAGCGCCGAGCCGAGGGCCGCGGCCACGTCGGCGTCCGTCGCGGCCAAAGTCACCGCGGTGGGACGCCCTTTGGCGACCTCGGTGGCGAAGCTCGGACCAGACAGCACCGCGATCGGGGCCGCGGGCAGGGTTTCGGCGATGATCTCGCTCATCAGCGCGCAGGTTTCGCGCTCGATCCCCTTGGCGCAGATCACCGCGGGCACGCCGGCGCGCCAGGCGGGCGCGAGCGCGGCCGCGCAGGCGCGCAGGAACTGGGCCGGAATCACCAGAAGAACCGCGTCCGCGTCTGCGGCCCGGGCCAAATCGCCGCTCACGGCGATCGCGGGATCGAGCGTGATGCCGGGCAGGAAGCGAGCGTTCTCGCGCCGCGCTTCGATATCGGCGACCACTTCCGGCTCGCGCGCCCACAAGCGCACGTCGCGCCCCGCCCGCCGCGCCACGACCGCCAGCGCCGTTCCCCAGGCGCCGGCGCCGACGATGCCAATTCGCTGCAAACCCGGACTCCGCTTTCCTGAACCGGCCCCCGTTATCGCCCGAGGCCGTCGGGCGGGGCAAGGGGGAGGCTTGGAGGGGGCGCTACGAAAGTTGCAGCTACCGGATCGCGCGGTGGTTATCCTGGGCCGGACGAAACGGCAATGAGGGAGGGGTGAGGATGGAAACGCGCAAGCTGGGCCGGACCGGCCTCGAGGTTTCGGCGCTCGGGTTCGGCGGCTCGCCCATCGGGACTTTGGCGGTCGCGCAGGGCACCGTCACCGAGGTGGTCAATCTGCTATTGGATTCGGGCGTCAACGTGATCGACACGGCTGCCGCCTACCACGGCTCGGAAGAGGCGCTCGGGGTTGCGGTCGGCCACCGGCGGGACGAATTCGTGCTTGTGTCCAAGTGCGGCCAGGCCTTCGACGACATCGAAGGTGCGGCGTGGTCGGCTCAAGCCATCACCCAGACCGTGGACCGGGCGCTCAAGCGGCTCGGGACCGACCATCTGGACGTGATACTTCTTCATTCGTGCGCGCTCGAGGTCCTGGAGCGCGGCGAGGCGGTCGGCGCGCTGCTGGCCGCGCGCGAGGCCGGCAAGATCCGCTTCGCCGGCTATCCTGGCGACAACGAGGCCGCGGTCTTCGCCGCCGGCTTGGACGGCATCGACGTCATCGAGACCTCTCTCAACATATGCGATCTCGCGAACTTGGATGGCGTCGTCGCGCTTGCCCGCGAACGCGGCTTGGGCGTGATCGTCAAGCGCCCCATCGCCAACGCGGCTTGGAAGGATCTCGCGGAACAGGAGGGCACGTACCAGAACTACGCCCGCGTCTATACCGAGCGGTTCCAGAAGATGGCGCTCGCGCCGACGGATCTCAGCTTCGCCGGCGAACCCGCGCAAGTGTGGCCAGAGATCGCGCTCCGCTTCACCCTGTCGCTGCCGGGCGTCTCTACCGCCATCGTCGGCACAACCAAGGCCGAAAGCGCGCGGCGCAACTTGGAAGCGGTGGCCAAGGGGCCCCTTCCGGAAACGGCCGTTCAGCTAATCCGCCAGGCTTTCTCTCGCGCCGAGGCCGCCGCCGGCGAAACTTGGGAGGGGCGGCAGTAACGCGTTATCCGTTTGGTCGGCTCCAGCCCTCATCCGCGATGGACACGGCCGGTCGTACGGCCATGAAAAGTCTTGCGGCCGCCGCCTTCGCGCGCCATGGTGGGGGCCGGATTCAACAACGGAAAGGAGGTGATCCAGTGTCTCATTGTCATTTACGGCCGTTGGCCGCCCGGGCCTGGATCGTCGCCGCCGCCAAGAGAGGCCGCTTCTGACGCGACGCGTCCCGGCCAGCAAGGCCGAGGTCTGACAATGGAAGGGTCGCCCCGAAAGGGGCGGCCCTTTTCATCGTACAGGCGGGGAACGCGGCCCTACAGGAACGGCGCAAGCTCGGGCTTGGGCGGCGGGCCGAAGATCTCTTCGAACGTGCGCGCGATGGCGAGCAGGCGCGCATCCGCGCCGCCCGGGCACATGAGCTGGAGCCCCACCGGAAGCCCGCCCGCAAGGCCGTGGATGGGGGTCGAGGAGGCGCACAGCCCAAAGTAGCTGACCGCGGGCGTGTTGGGCCAAAGGTTCGAGGGCGTGGGCGGCCGGGCCTCGGCCTCGGCGCGGCTGATTACCGGCGCCGGCACGGTGGGTCGGGTCGGCGCCACCCAGCCATCGAAGCCGAGCATGCGCTGCTGAGCGATTCCGCAGAGCGCGTGGTGGCGCTTGAGAAGGCGGGCGTAGGTGTCGGCCGAAACGTCCAAGCCGGCGTCGCCGCGGGCCGCCACCAGCGGGTCCATCTCGGCGCGGTGGGCGAGGAAGCGTTCGCGCCCCAGGGAAGCGATCATCTCGATGGGCAGGAAGTCGACGAAGGACTCCACGACCTCGGCCGCCTCGGGCAGCTCGAGAGGCACGATCTCGGCTCCGGCGGCGGCAAGGCGGGCGAGCGCCTCCGTCATCGTCCGCTCCACATGCGCGTCCAGGCCTTCGAAGAAGAGCCGCGATGGTCGGCCCAGGCGCAGGCCCCGCGCCGGTGGCGGTACCGGCACCGGGGTCCCGGTGAGGCCCGAGAAGATGGCGGCCGCGTCGGCCGCAGTCCGGGTGAGCGGCCCCAGCGTGTCGAGGGTCGGAACCAGGGGGTAGACGCCGTCGGTGGGCCACAGTCCCTTGGTGGTCTTGAGCCCGAAGACGCCGCAATGGGCGGCCGGCCCGCGCACCGAGCCGGTGGTGTCGGAGCCAACGGCGAAGCCGCAAAGCCCGGCCGCCATCGCCACGCCCGAGCCGCTCGACGATCCCGAGGGCTCGCGCTGGGTCTCGGCGTCCCAGGGGTTCCACGGCGTGCCGCGGACGTAGTTGATGCCGGTGCCGCCGGCGGCGAACTCCACCGTCTTGACCTTGCCGAGGATGACACAGCCGGCGTGCCTCAAGGACCGCACGAACGCGCCCTCTCCCCCGATCAAGTCGGCGACGTCGACGGTGGAGCCGGCGGTGGTCGGCATGCCATTTGTGGCGATGATGTCCTTGACGGCCACCGGCACCCCCATCAAGGGGCCGAGATCGATGCCCGCCGCCAACAACGCGTCCAGCGCCCCGGCGGCGGCCCGCGCTGGCGCGGTGGCGACGTGCTCGAAAGCCCCAAGCCGCCCATCAAGGGCGGCGATCCGCTCGAGATAGGCCTCGACGGCGGCGGCGATGGTGATCTCGCCGCGCCGGATGCGGACCGCGAAGCCGGCGATGCCGCCCGCCGCCATGGGATCGGGCACCAGTGCCGCCATCGCAGGCGTCTCCCCCCTTCGCCAATGGCGCGCATTCGGCGCCGGATCCCGGTTATCGCCCGGGGCGCGCGGCCGGGCAAGCGGCGTCGCGAAAAGTGCGCCCGCGCGTCACAAATTGGTGATGACGCCAGAGGCCGCCCCCCAGTCGGAGATCGAAATCCGTCCCTGGTCCGGCGTAGACTGGACCGTTATCCACGTGCGTGGAGTCGCACCGGCCCGGGGTGCGGGCTGAAGCCGATCAAACGGACAATGCGCTGGGGCGCCGGGCATTCCGGCGCGGCGGACGGAGGAGGAGGAACCCATGCGATTTTGCATCGATGCGGTGGACGCCCACACCCAAGGCCAGCACGGTCGCGTCGTGCTGGGCGGCATAGGCGTCCTTGATGTGCCGGGGGCGACCATGTTCGAGAAGATGAAACACTTCGAGCAGAAGGCCGACTGGTTCCGCCGCTGGATGTTGCGCGAACCGCGCGGCAACCCGCAGTGCTGCGTCAACGTGGTGCTGCCGCCGACGACACCCGAGGTCGACGCCGGCTTCGTGATCATGGAGCAGCAGCAGTACTACGCCGCCATGTCGGGGACCAACACCATCATCGTCGCGACCGTGCTGTTGGAGACGGGCGTGCTGCCCATGGTCGAGCCGGTGACGGAACTGATCCTGGAGCCACCGGCCGGACTGATCCGGGTCCGCGCGCATTGCGAGGGCGGGCGGGTGCGGCTGGTGGAGTTCCAGAACGTGCCCTCGTTCGTGACCGGGCTCGACGAGGTGATTACCGTCGAGGGCCACGGCGAGGTCACGGTGGACGTCGCCTTCGGGGGCATGGCCAAGGTGCTGATCGACGTGCGCCAACTCGGGCTTGAAATCGCACCCGAGCACGGCTACGCGCTCCGCGAGGCGGCCCTCGCCGTCGCCGCGGCAGCGAACGAGCAGATCGGGTTCCGCCACCCGCTGAACTCCGAGTTGAATACGATCGAGAGCGCGGTCCTGTACGAGCCGCCCAGCCAGCCGGGACGCAACATTCGTCAGACGACGGTCAACATCGGCGCCCAGATGGACCGGACCCCGGCCGGAACGGGAGCCTCGGCGATGGCGGCGGTCCTATACGAAAAGGGGCGGGTCGGGCTCGACGAGCCCTTCCAGATCGAGGGCATGTTCCAAAACCCCTTCCAATGCCGGATCATAGACGAAGTCGCGGTCGGCGAGTTGAGGGGAATCGTGCCCGAGATCGGCGGGCGGGCTTGGATCACGGCGTATGCCAAGTACGTACTGATGGAGGACGACCCGTTCCCCGAGGGCTTCATCGTCGGTGATCTCTGGCCGATGGCCAACGTCGGATCGAGCGCGGCCAAGCTGGCGGCGGCGGTACGATAGGGCACGATTTCGCCGCTGACACGCCGGAACCGCGCCTCGCGGGCGGTTGTCGAGGGCGCGTCCGGTGCGCGCGCGGGTGCGGCCGCGATTCCCCGCCGGGCTATTTGATCTCGATCTCGAGGAATGCGTATTCCTGGTCGCTGGCGCTGAACACGTCGTGTTCGACGCCGGCATTTCCGAAATGCGCCTCTCCGCTGGGGCGTTCGCTGATCGTCTCTTGCCCGTCCGGGCCGACGATGTGGAGCTTGCCCGAGTTCAGCGGCACGGCGACGTAATCGTACGCGTGCCGGTGATACCCGGTTGTCGAGCCCGGCGCCAACCTCCACTCGGTGACACGGACCCTGTCGTTGTCGATTTGGACCGTCGATTTCGCCTGTTCTGCCATGACTTTTCCAAGCTCCTCTCGTTGTTCGAAGCGTACCGCCGGGGCGTGATACCGGGTCCGGCCGACGATTTCCGTGGCGCCGCCGCTCAGGTCGGCCCCGCCGCGCCGTTCGCGTACACACCGCGTTGATCGAGCGGCCAGCGGGGGCGCGCCTTGAAGTCCAGTTCGTCGGTGAGCCCGCGCTGCAACCGCTCAACGCCCGCCCAGGCGATCATCACGCCGTTGTCGGTGCAAAGCCCCGGCGGAGGCACGACCAGCCGCATCCCCCTCCGGTCCGCCAACTCGCCGAGCCGCCGGCGGACGGTTCGGTTCGCAGTCACGCCTCCGGCCGCGACCAGGGTGCGGGCGTCCGCGTGGCGTTCGCGAAACAAATCGATGGCGTTCGCGCAGCGTTCGACCAGGACGTCGCCGACCGCCGCCTGAAAGGACGCGGCGACGTCGGCCACGTCGGCATGTCCGAGGTCGGCGTCCGACAGCGCCGCCACCGCGTGTCGCACCGCCGTCTTCAGGCCGGAAAACGAGAAATCGCAGTCAGGCCTTCCCGTCATCGGACGGGGAAAGGCGAACCTGGCCGCATCGCCGTCGGGCGCGATGCGTTCGATTTCGGGACCGCCGGGAAAACCGAGCCCCAGCATCTTGGCGACCTTGTCGAAGGCCTCGCCGACGGCGTCGTCGAGGGTCGTTCCGAGCAACTGGTACGCACCCACGTCGTCCGCGATCAACAGCTGACAGTGGCCGCCGGTCGCCAGCAGCACGAGGAACGGGAAGTCGATGCTGTCGGTAAGCCGCGCCGTGAGCGCGTGCGCCTCCAGGTGGTTGACCGCGACGAAGGGCACGCCCAGCACCAGCGCGATCGCCTTCGCCGTGGTGGTGCCGACCATGACTCCGCCAATCAGGCCCGGCCCGGCGGTGGCCGCGACCGCGTCCAGGTCCTCGAAGCCGATGCCCGCCTCGTCCATCGCCCGCCGCACAAGCCCCTCGATGTGATCGAGGTGGGCACGCGCGGCGATCTCTGGCACAACGCCGCCGAACGGGCGATGCTCTTCCAACTGGGAAAGGACGACGTTCGCCAGAATCTCGCGCTTGTGCGTGACCAGCCCGATGGCGGTTTCATCGCAACTGGTCTCGATTCCCAATACGATCATCGAAGAAGCATCTTGTCCGCAGGCCCAGGGTCTTTACTTTCTATACCGCTTGCGCCTTGGGCGCACGAAGATCGCGTGGTTCGATTGTTGGATCGTTATCCATACGGAAAATGCGCGACAGGGGGAGCGAGGGATGGCGACGCCGCTATTGAAGATCGGCACGCGGGGAAGCCCGCTCGCGCTCGCCCAGACCGAAGAGGCGCGGGCGCGGCTGGTCGCACGTCACCCGGAATTGGCCGCCGAAGGCGCGATCGCGCTCGCCGTCATCCGTACCACCGGCGACAGGATCCGCGATCGACCCCTTCGGGACATCGGTGGCAAGGGCTTGTTCACCAAGGAGCTCGATGAGGCCATGGTGGAGCGCCGGATCGACATCGCTGTGAACTCGGTGAAGGACTTGCCTTCGGTGCTCGCGGACGGGATCGTGATCGCGTGTTCGCTACCGCGCGAGGACCCGCGCGACGCCTTCGTCTCGGCGAAAGCGAAGACGCTTAAGGACCTTCCGTCGGCGAGCGTGGTCGGGACCTCGTCGCCGAGGCGCCAGGCCCAGATCCTGCACCTGCGCCCCGATCTGCGGATTGTGGATCTGCGCGGCAACGTCGATACCCGGATCGCAAAGATCGCCAACGGCGACGCGGATGCCACTTATCTCGCGCTCGCGGGCTTGAAACGGCTGGGACGGGCCGACGCCGCTTCTCACATCGTCCCGTCCGACGAGATGCTGCCGGCCGCCGGCCAGGGCGCCATCGGAATCACTTGCCGTGCCGACGACGACCGACGGCTCGCTCTGCTCGGCGCCATCGACGACCGGGCGACGGCTTGCGCGATCGGCGCCGAACGCGCCTTGCTTGCAGCCCTTGGCGGTTCCTGCAACACGCCCATCGCGGCGCTGTGCACGCGAACCGAAAGCGGTCTCGGGCTCGAGGGACTCGTCGCCGAGCCCGATGGCAAGAAGCTTTGGCGGACATGGCGCGAAGGACCGTCGGACGAGGCCGAGGCCATGGGCCGCGACGCCGGCGCCGAGTTGCTCCGGCGGGCGGGTCCCGGCTTCATCGTTTCCTTGGGCTGAAGACGGGACGGGCGGGTTGCGAGTTCTCGTCACGCGGCCGGAAGACGACACGACTGCCCTCGCCCGGCTGCTCGGCGAACATGGGATCGACGCGATGATCGAGCCCCTTCTCGTGATCGAACACGCACCCCCGGCCGCGTTCGGCCTCGAAGGCGTCCAGGCTGTGCTGATGACCAGCGCCAACGGCGCGCGGGCCTTCGCCGCGAGCACCGAGCGGCGGGATCTCGCCGTGTTCGCCGTCGGCGACGCGACTGCCCGGGCCGCCGCGGAGGCCGGGTTCACGACGATCGAAAACGCGGCCGGCGACGTGGGCGCGCTCGCCGAACTGGTCAAGGAACGTCTCGATCCCGGGGCGGGCGGGCTCGTTCACGCGGCCGCCTCCGAGGTCGCGGGCGCATTGGGCGACGCCTTGCGCGCCAGCGGCTTCGCCTATCGCCGCGAGATTCTTTATCGCGCCCGCCAAACGACCGCGTTCTCGCAAGCCGCCCACCGGGCACTTCGGGATCACGCGCTCGACGGTGCGTTGTTTTTCTCTCCCCGTACGGCCCAGACCTTTGTTAGTTTGGTTCTCGACGGTCGCTTGTGCGAGTGTTGCGAGGTCATGGTGGCGTTCTGCCTGAGCGCGGCGGTGGCGGGTGAGCTTGCGGCCCTTCCGTGGCGCGCGGTTCGAATAGCCCGCCGACCCAACCAGGGTTCGCTCGTGAGCTTGGTCGAAGACATGGCCGGGAACCGCACCGGCGGTCGGTGGGACGACTCCTAAAGCGGTCGGGGCAGGACGGGATGGCCATGGACTCGGAAAAACCGGAAGCCCGTTCCGCGACGCGGCGAAATCGGCCCGCGACGCGGCGCACCGCCGCGCCCGCGGCGTCCGCCGCCACCGAGGGCTCGGTCCTGGAACCGGATGCGCGATCGCCCGCGGCCGAGACCGAAGCAAACACGGTGTCCGGGGCGCCGCCGGCGCCCGCGGCCGCGAGTGAGTCCACCGCAGATAGAGGGCCGATCGCGGCCCCGCCGGCCCCGGCACCGCGGCTCTCCCCGCGCGCTCGTCCCGTCGCCCTGGTGGCGTTTCTGCTCGCCGTCGTCGCCGCCGCCGTGATCGCGGGTGCGATCTACGCCAGCGCGCCCTTTTGGGTTCCGCACGTGACGCCGTACTTGCCCACGGCGCTGCGCGATCCGTTCCTCGATCCCCGGTTCACCACGCTCGCGGGCCGCATCCAATCGCTCGAGGAGCTGGCGCGCGCGCGTGCCGTCTACGGCAACGCAATTCAGGATCTCGAGGAGGAAAGGGCCGTATTCAGCGGAAGGCTCGAAGGCCTGCTCGCGAGGCTCGACCAGCTCGACAGCGCGCTCGGCACGGTGAGGGCCCTGGTGACCCAGGTCCAGGACGGCGCCGATCCGGACGTTACGCGGGCGTCCCTGGAGCGGCTGCGCGAAAGGCTGAATCAGCTCGAAACGATGGGCGATACGGTTTCCGAGCGCATCGCCGAAATGGCGCGGACGGCGGAGTCCGCACCGGCCGCCGGCGCGCTGGCGGCGGTCGAAGAACTCGATGCGCGAAATGAACGGCTGAGCGCCGCCGTCCGGGGCATGGCCGGCCGGCTGGACCGACTGGAAACCGTCCGCGCGCCGGCCACAGACAGCGAATCCGCGGCCCGCGCCCTGATCCTCGCGGTCGGCCAGCTTCGCGAGGCGCTTCGGACATCGGGGCCGTACACGGTCGAAGTGGCGGCGGTCAAGGCGCTGGTGGGTGGTGATCGCGAAGCGCTCGGCGCCGTCGCCGTTCTCGAAGAGACGGCGGATGCAGGTATTCCGACGCTCGAGGCCTTAAGCGCCCAGTTCGACGCCGTCGCGCGCCGCGTCGTGACTGAATCCATCGATCTCGGCGGCGATGGCTGGCTGCAACGGGCGGGCAAGTGGTTCTTCTCGATCGTGTCCATTCGCCGGACCGGCGGTGGGGCGGCCGGCGCCGAGCCCGATTCGGTCGTCGCCCGCGCGGAGGCGTTGCTGGCCTCGGGCGACCTCATGGCCGCGGTCGACACCTTGGCGGCGCTTGATGGCGCGGGCGCCGCGGCCGCGGCCGAGTGGCGCGCGCGCGCGCAGTCCCGACTGGCCGCCGAACGGGCGATCGCAAAATTGCACATCCACGCCATCTCGCGCGTCGGCGCGGGCTGAAGAGCGGAGACGTGCTGCGCGCAATCGCCTTTTTCGCGGTCGTCGCGGCGCTGTCCTTTCTCGTCGCCTGGCTCGCCGACAATCCCGGCGCGGCGACGGTCGTCTGGCAGGGGTACCGGATCGAGACGTCGGTGTCTTTCCTGCTCGGCGCCGTCGCCATCATCGCCGTGGTCATCGCCTCGGCCTGGCGCGTCTTGAGCCTCGTGCGCGGGCTGCCACGCCGGATCCGGCGGGCCCGCCACGCGATTCGCCGCCGCCGCGGCTACCTCGCCCTGACCCGTGGAATGGTCGCCGTTGCGGCCGGCGACGCCGACGAGGCCGCGCGCCAGGTTCGAAGGGCCGACGCGCTTCTCGACGAGCCGCCGCTGACGCTTTTGCTGTCGGCGCAAGCCGCGCAGCTCTCCGGCGACGAAACGGCCGCGCAACGGTTCTTCACGACGATGCTGACGCGCCGGGAAACCGAATTCCTCGGCGTGCGGGGGCTCTTGACCCAAAGCATGAAGCACCACGATTGGGAACAAGCGTTGCGGCATGCGCGCCGCGCCTATCGCCTGAGGCCCGGCAGCGGGTGGGTCGCGGCGAACCTGTTCGAGCTGCAGATTCGTGCGAAGCAATGGCTGGATGCCGAGGCCACGGTCTCGGAATCGGTAAAGCGCAAGCACCTTCCGGCCCCAGAGGGCCGCCGGTTGCGAGCCGTGCTGAAGCATCTCAGGGACCTGCAAGCGGAAGCAGCCGGGGACCTGGGCCAGTCGGCGGCGCTTGCGAACCAAGCCAACCGCAGCGATCCCGGCTTCATTCCCGGCGCGGTTCGGCTGGCCCGGCTCCTACTCGGCAAGGGCCGGCGCCGCCGCGCGCTTCACGTGGTCGAAAAGACATGGGCCATCAATCCCCATCCCCGGCTGCTCGAGGTGTACCGCGCCGCGACCGCGCCGCAGACACCGTTGGACACGGTGGCGGCGGTCGAACGGCTCGCGCGGCTCAATCCCGATCACATGGAAAGCCGGTTCGTGGTCGCCGCGGCGGCCGCCGAGGCGCAGCTCTGGGACCGGGCCAGAGGCCGACTCGGGGATCTCACCGACGCGGCACCCGCCAAGGTCTACCGCCTTTTTGCCGAGATCGAAGAGCGCCAGTCGGGCGATCCCGCGCGCGGGCACGAATGGCTGATACGGGCCTCGCGGGCGGAGCCCGATGCTACTTGGGTGTGCGGAAAGTGCGATGCGCACGTCTCCGAATGGATCCCCGTCTGCCCGCGGTGCGAGAGCTTCGCGAGCTTCGTCTGGGCGTCGCCTGCGCCGGCCCCTGCGTTGACCGGGCCCGAGGTGCGCGGCCGCGAGATCGTGAACGAAGGGCGAAGAGAATTGCCGGCGGTCGGCCGCGACGGGGGTTGAGCGAACCCCGGGCCGCGTGACGCGCTCCGCGCCTGATCGCAACCGCAACGCAGTTCCAATCAACCGCGATCCACACTAGATGGTCATCCGCTCACGTGGAATCGCACCGGCCCTCACCGGCCCGCACCGCCGCTCGGCCGCCCACGGAATGGTACGCTTAGGGCGACTGGGCGGCGCTGAGGGCTGGAACCGACAAAACGGATAGTGCTCTAAACGCGTTCGCGGCATTGCATTTTGCCCGTCGCCGGGCAAGATCGCCTCCATGGTCGACGCCGTGCTCACCGACTTCACCCCCGACGCGTGGTCGCGGTTGACCGAGACCGCGCCCGGGTACAGCTTCGTTCAGTGCTGGGAGTACGGCGAAGCGAAGGCGCGAACGGGTCCGTGGCGGGTCGAGCGCGGTGCGTTCCACGAGAACGGCCGGCGGATCGGCGTCTTCCAGGCGTTGGTTCGCGCCTTGCCCTTGGGGCTGCCGGGCGGCCTCGCGCGGGTCAATCGGGGGCCGCTCGCGACCGGCGAAAACAGGACTAGCGAGATGACGGCGGCGATGCTGAACGCGCTCGCGCGCCACTACGTGGGCGCGCGGCGCCACTACCTTCTCGTAGCGCCGCCGTTGATCGACGGCGCGCTCGCGCCCGAGGCGACGCACGCGGCCGGGTTCCGCGCCACCGAGTGGCCCGGCTGGGCGTCCGGCCGCATCGATCTGACGGCGCCCCTCGAGGATCTGCGCCGCGGCCTTCACCGTAGCTGGCGCACCAGGCTCAACAAGGCCGAACGGGCGGCGCCCGAAGTCGCCCACGGGTGCGATGAAGGATTGTTCGAACACGTGCTCGCGGGCCAGGCCCGGACCGTGGCCGAGAAGGGATTCGCCACCACCCTCGACGGCCGTTTTCTGCGCGCGCTTCAGGATATTTTGCCGCTCGAGCGCAAGATGGTCTCGTTCGTGGCGTTCGAGGACGCCGCGCCGATCGGATGGACGCTTTTCGCGCGCTATGCAAGCACGGCTGAATACATCGTCGGCGGGGTGACCGAGATCGGCCGCCGCCGTGATGCCAACCGGGTGCTTTTGTGGCGGGCGCTCGCGGCCATGAAGGACGCGGGGTACCGAACCCTCGACATGGGCGGGATGGACGATGTCACCACGCCGCCCGGAATCTACGAATTCAAGTACGCCATGGGCGCGTCCCCGTACCGGCTGGAGGGCGAGTTGGAGGCGGACAGCGGGCGCTTGATCGATCGGCTGGTGCGCCAACGGGTCCGCGCCGCCCGCGCCCGGGGCACCGGTTGAGACCCGCGGGTTCGCCATGATGCATCGCCATCGTCTCGCCCGGCCATGGTTGTGGGCCTTGCGCTCGGTCCACGCCGCCGTCGGGGACGAGGGCGAGAACGCGTTCCGAATCCTCATCTTCCACCATATCCCCCGCGACGCGCGCGAAGCCTTCGCCGCCCTCGTGGCGGAACTGCGGCGCCACCACGGCGTGCTCGCGCCCGAAGACGCGGAGGCCTGGCTCGAAGGCCGCCCGGTGCACCCCCTCGGGGCGTCTACGGCGCGCAGACGCGGACGGCTTCCGTGCCTTCTCAGCTTCGACGACGGTTTCGGGTCCAACTTCGACGTCGCGAACGAGGTCCTCGCGGCCAACGACATCCGGGCGCTATTCTTCGTCTGTCCGGGGCTGGTCGATCTCACAGCCGACGAGCAGCCGGACAGCATCGCCCGGGCCATCTTCCAGGGACGCCTGGAGGCGGACGAGATCGGCGCCGATCTCAGGTTGATGTCGTGGTCCGAGATCGCCGAGCTGAAGGCGCGGGGCCATACGATCGGCGCCCACGGCCTCGGCCATCGCAAGCTGTCGCGGCTCGCCGGCGAGGAGCTGGCGCGCGAGGTCGTGGAGGCCGGCGACATCTTGGAAGCGCGGTTGGGCGCGCCGGTGGCGTGGTTCGCCTACGCCTTCGGGACGGCCGCCAGCGTCTCGCGGCCCGCGTTCGAGATCATCGCCGAACGCTACCGCTATTGCCGGAGCGGGGTGCGCGGACGAAACACGCCCGCAACCAACCCCCACGCCCTGCTGGCGGACGCCCTCGATCTGGACGCCCCGGCCGAATACCGCGCCCTGGTCATCGAAGGCGGGCTGGATTTGGCTTACGTGCGCGCCCGCGCCCGCCTCGCCCAGATGGCAGCGCCTTGAGCGGGGGCGACACCGCTATCCACTTCCGTTAAATCGCACCGGCCCGCACCGCCTTCCGGCCACCCACGGAATGGTATGTTTGGGGCGGCCGGGCGGGGGTACGCCCTCGAGCCGACATAACGGATAATGCGCGAGGGCGCCGCCTCACATGGCGGTGCAAACCAGGAACATGTTGAGCTGTGAATTGACGTGAATCTGGGTCACGTACTTGAAGCCGAACTTGATGTCCTTGGCGACGCCGGATCCGCCGGCCCCGCCAATCAGGATGTCGCAGTCGGACACGTTCTTGTCGAGGCCGGTGGCCTG
>PVBE011187300.1_pt1 | contig 20400 bp, 17 predicted proteins | sample 1631181 | NCBI WGS metagenome assembly PVBE01 (sample SAMN08397723, study PRJNA350692) | Marine metagenome, whole genome shotgun sequencing project. | isolation source: water | place: Pacific Ocean | collected 2012-04 | reverse complement strand
CTTCATCCGGATCTGGTTGATGAAGATGATCGTCGCGCCCGACTTCGCCACCGTCCCCGCCAGCTTCCGAAGCGCCTGGCTCATCAAGCGTGCCTGCAGGCTGACATGGGTATCGCCCATCTCGCCTTCGATCTCCGCTCGAGGTACCAGAGCCGCCACCGAGTCGACGATCACGAGATCGATCGCACCCGACCGCAGCAACACGTCCCCGATTTCGAGCGCTTCCTCACCGGTATCCGGTTGGGACACGAGCAACTCGTCGACGTTGACGCCGAGGTGTCGGGCGTAATTGACATCGAGGGCATGCTCCGCGTCGATGAAGGCCGCCACCCCTCCGACCTTCTGGATCTCGGCAATCGCGTGTAGAGCCAGCGTCGTCTTGCCACTCGATTCCGGTCCGTAGATCTCGACGATCCGCCCGCGTGGGTAGCCACCCAGCCCGAGCGCAATATCGACGCTCGGTGCCCCGGTCGAGAAGTAGGGAATCTCGTGGTGGACGGCGTCTTCGGTCATCCTCGTGATCGAGCCTTTGCCGAACTGCTTCTCGATGCTCGAGACGGCAAGCTCGATCGCCTTGGCCTTCCGCTCGTTCGTAACCCCCCCGCGCTCAACCTTCGGCTTCGGCGGTCCTTTTACTTTCCCAGCCATGTTCCCGTTCCTCCACTCGTGGTCTGTCCTGTCGCCCGGCCTTTGCGCTTCTTGCGCTTCCTGCGCTTGCCCCGACTTCTCGATCGAGCGTCGGTTGAGCCCAGGATCGGCAGGTCGACAGGGGTGATTATGGATTGCTCCGGGCGGAACCACCGCCCACTCTCCTCAAAAGACTCGGACCCACCAATTCGGCACCGAGCAGACTCCTGCGTATCCAATCGAGCGCCACCTGGGCGCTCAGCCCGCGATGGCGCGATCGATCCACTGGGAAGACGAAGGAATCCGCGTGGACCTCCGCCTTGCCGTCGACATCTCGAGCGATCGCGATCCAGACGAGACCGACAGGCTTTTCGGGTGTCCCGCCGTCCGGCCCCGAGATGCCCGACGTCGCGACCGCGAAATCGCTCCCGAAGCGCTCGCGCGCGCCTGCAGCCATCGCCCGCACCACCGGCTCCGAGACCGCACCGTGCGTTTCGAGCAACGCAGTCGGCACCCCCAACAGCGAAGCCTTCGCCTGGTTCGAATACGCCACGACACCACCGCGGAAATAGGCCGAGGAACCGGGCACGTCCGTGATCCGCTCGGCGATCAATCCGCCGGTACAAGATTCCGCAGTCGCCAACGAACGGCCGCTTTCCCGCAGCAGCTCGCCCACGACACTCTCCATGCTGTCGTCGCCCTCGCCGTAGACGATCGGGCCGAGACGACCGCGAATCGCCTCGACAACCTGTGCGATTCGCGCATCCGCTTGCTCGGCGGACTTGGCGCGAGCAAAGGGACGCAGGAAATTGTCGGGAAAGCTCGTCCGAAAGCCGAGTTCGACCTCGCCGTCGCGAGCGAGATCCGAAAGCTCCGCCTCGAGGGTCGACTCGCCCATCCCGAAGGTTCGCAACAACGCGGCCCGCACGACTCGCCGCTCCGGACCGCCCCCACCTGCCTCGGAATTCGAGCTCAGCAACGCCTCGACCCGAGGTAGGACCTGCTCGTCCATCATCTTGTCGAGTTCCCTGGGCACCCCGGGCATCGCAAAGAAGACCGCCCCGCCCGCCCGAATCGAGAAGCCCGGCGCGGTTCCGATCGGATTGCGCAAGATGTCCGCACCCGCTGGAAACAGGGCCTGCTTCCGGTTCACATCCGCCATCTCGCTGCTGACCCGCTCGAAGAAGGCCCGAATCTCCTCGAGTGAGACCTCGTCGAGCTCCAACTCGCGGTCGAAGGTCGCCGCCAGCACCTCGGTCGTCAGGTCATCACGTGTCGGACCGAGCCCGCCAGAGACGAGCACGAGATCGCTTCGCTCCGCCGCTCGCCGAAATGCATCCTGCATGTCCGCCGGGTCGTCGAGCACCGAAACCTGATACCGGCATTCCACATCGTGCAGCAGCAAGCGGTCCGCAATCCGAGCCTTGTTCGAATCGACGATCTCTCCCCGCAGCAGCTCGTCCCCGATCGTGATGATCTCCACGATCATGAGAGCCTTCCGCCCATCAAGAGCCTCCGCCCGTCAAGAGCCCTCCGCTCGCGGGCGATAGCACCGCCACGGCCAACTCCAGCACGATCAAGGCGAGGGCGGCGTACACGCCTGCGACGAGATCATCCGCCATCACACCGCTTCCCCCGTCGAAGCGACGCTCCGCCCATCGGACCGCCCCCGGCTTCCAGATATCAAACAGCCTGAACAGGACGAATCCGGTCACGACTCCGACGAGGACCGAAAAAAAGCTGGCGTCGGCACGCAGTAGAACCAGCAGCGGCGCCAATGCGATGAGCTGACCGACGAGCTCATCGATCACGATCCGAGCGTCGTCCTGGCGCCCGAAATCCCGCTCCGCGCGACCGGCTGCCCACACGCCCACGAGCAACAGAGACCCGACGAACGCGCCAAATAGAACCTGGAATGCGATCGGTGTCAGCGGCTCGAAGCCAGCCGCCCCGAACCAGGGCGCACCGTTCCCGATCCCGAAGACGAGAAGAAAAAGCAGTGCGCCGGCTGCCGATCCCGCCGTCCCGGGCGCCGCGGGGACATATCCAAGACCGCCCACGACCGCGATCCAGCGGGCAACCGCCCGCGAGAGCGAGTCCACGGCGAATCGCCCGGAGCCGGGCGACGAGGCCGAGGGATCAGATCCGACCGAGCTGCCGCCCGCGGCAAGAGAATCCGAGCCCCGAAGGGCTGCCGAGATCGCGCGGGACCCGGGCCGTGACCCCGTCTGACGGCCACCTGAGCCGCGATCGAGTCCCCGATTCACGTCAGAGACCCCAATCCCATAGGGCCTCGAGGCTGCCACGGCTTTTTGCATCCCAAGCACGAGCTCTCGCTGTGTCGGTTCGATCGGTTCGATGGGAAAACCCAGATTCCGGGACCACATTTCAAAATCAAGACAAAATCAAGAACGTGGCCGTTTCGTTGCGCGGGGGGGCGTCGGTCGGGCCAAAAGTAGCTGCCGGGATCAGCGGGCGTCAATCCAAAAGGCGAAAATTTGACGAAATTGCGAGAATCGCTGCTCTCCACGCGACGGTACAGGCCAACGCCTGGAGTGCCGATGAGTGGCGCAAATTCACGCGCAATTTCCCTCCACCACAAGGGAAAAGAGAGTTCCCCACGGTGTCCGATTCGACCACCGACTGGGCCGTGAGGACCGCGGCCGATCTGACGAGCCTTCTGCTCGAGATCGCCCGGGCCTTTCGCGGTCTCAGCTTCTATTGCGAAGCGGACCCCCGTCGAGGGCCGCTGGTCGATCGGGCCTACCGCGCGATCGAGAGCGAATTGTCCCGCGCCGGCGAAATCGATCTGCGAGTCGATGCCGAGGGTTTTCATCTCGTAGGACTGAATCAGGTGGTGCCACCCCACGAGGCGGTCCGCGAGCTGGCGAATGCTCTTTGGCGGCATCGCCTCGAACGCATCCGGCTCGACACGACGCTGACTCGAAACGCTCTCCACGGACTCCTCGACTTGCTCGGCCATCCACGCGACCGCTACGAAACGCCAGAAGACTTTGCGCGAACGCTCTCGACACGCGAAGGCTCGGGCATCCGACTGGGCGAGTTCGAGTTTCAGTCCGAGCCGATTCATCGCGAGCCGAGTGCGACACCTGCTCACCCGGCCGAACCCCCGACCACAACGGTCGTCGGGCTGGACGCCCGGGTGGGGCCCGACCCGCTTGCCTCGCTGGCGCGAGAGCAACAACAGCGCCTCGATGCCGATCCCCTGGCCGCCGTGTCCCCGAACGACCGTGGCGAGCGGCTCCGCGCGCGCCTGATCGAGCTCGACCAGACGCTTGAAGACCGGGCCTACAACAAACGCGCCGCGCAGATCGTGGGTTGGGCGGAGGATCTGTTTCACCAGGAGTTGAGCGACGAGTGCTATCGCGCACTGCTCGTCTTCGCGGATCACGCGATCGGATCCAGAGGGCGTTCAGAGACCCAGGCGCACGCAGCGGCGGCTTGTCTCGTGAAACTCGCCAAGGGTCCACGACTCGACGATCTGATTGGGCGGGCCTGTGGACGCGCCGCAGGATCCGGCGTGCGTGCGACCCAACTTCTGCTCCAGCTCGGGCGCAACGCGGCGCCGGCGATCTTCGAGAGAATCTGTTCCGCCGCAGACCTCGATCGAGCGGCCCCCTTGCCCGGGCTGATGCGGAGCCTGGGCGAGAAATCGCTGCCAACCCTGGTGGCCGCCATCGAGGGCCAGAATGATCGGCGCGCCCGGATCGGCATCAGACTGGTCGGCGAACTGCGGAGTCCGCTCGCCCTTCCCGTGCTCGTCGATTCCCTCTCGACCCGGGACGTCGGTCGAAAACTCGAAGCCATCCGCGCACTGAGCCTGCTCGAGAGCGAGCAGTCCAAGACCGCCCTCGAGACCGCGCTGGGCAGCGAATTCGACGAGATCGTCGTCGCAGCCTCATCCGCGCTCGCGAAGAACGACGGGCTCGAGTCGATTCCAGCTCTGCTCGATGTACTCGAAGTCAGCCTCCATTCCAAGCGCACGCCAGTCTGCGTCGAACTCGTCGAGGTTCTCGGGCGCTTCGCTGACAAGCGCGTCGTACCGAGACTCGCCTCCATTGTCCAGCGTCGTCCGATCCTGCGGCGCGCCCATTGGCATACCGTTCAGCTTGCCGCCGTCGAAGCGCTCGCCACACTCCCGACGAAGGAAGCCCGACGCAGCGTCGAGCGCTCGGCGCTACACGCTGCGCGCCCGGTCCGTACGCGTGCCCAGGCGCTCATCGACCGCCTCACCAGCACGCCCTCCGACACACCCTGAAGGCTCAGGCCTTCAGATCCGCAACGACATCGGCCCATTGCGACGGATCGGGCGCGCGGTTATGCGTCAGGCTCACCCCGTCGGCGATGCCTTCCAGCCGATCCCGCAGCTTTCCCGCGATCTCATTGCGAGGACCGACAACGGCGATCGCCTCGAGGACCTCGTCGTCGATGAGTGAAGTCATGTCGTCCCACTTGCCCTGCTTCGAAAGGCGATTGAGTTCGAGATGGAGATCACTCCAGCCGTGACAATCGAGAGTTGGACGATAGGCCGGCGTCGACCCGTAGAAGGCAAGCTGCTTGCGCGCCGCGAGCTTCACCCGCTCGAATTCCTCCTCACCGTCAGCTGTCACGGTCAACGTCGCGCAGATGACGTCCAGGCTTTCTCGCGAGCGACCCACCTTCGCCAGGCCTTGGGCGAGTGCCGGCAGCGTATTCTTGCGAAGCGACTCCCGCGAATTGAAGGGATGAGCAAAGAATCCGTCCGCGACTTCCCCGGCGATCCGGGTCATCAAGGGCCCGAAGCCGCCGGTATAGATCGGCGGCGGACCGAAGGGATTGGGGCCGGGATCGAAGGCTGGGATCATCAAAGTGTGGCGATAGAACTCGCCCTCGAAGGCGAGTTCGGCCTGTCCCTCCCAACACGCAAAAATTGCCTTGATGGCCTGCACGATCTCCTTCATGCGTCTGGCCGGGCTCGACCAGGGCATGCTGAAGCGATTCTGGATATGCGGTCGAACCTGCGAGCCGAGGCCCAGGATGAATCGCCCGCCACTGATCGACTGCAGGCCATAGCCGAGATTGGCGAGGTTCATCGGATTGCGGGCGAAGGCGATCGCGATCGCCGTTCCGAGCTGAAGGCGATCGGTACTCTCCGCGGCGAGAACCAGGGGCAGGAATGGGTCGTGTTTGGCTTCGAAACTGAAGGCGCCGTCGTAGCCGATCTCTTCGAGATGACGGAAGCATCGTTTCGCTTCTCGCGGGTCTTCGAGGGGAGCGGTCGTATAGACTCTCATGTGTGAAACAAAAGCATTTCGGACAGAAATGTCAAAGCCAGCGTGACCTCACTGCGAGGCGCTCGTCAGCTGAATCCCGCTGCGAGCCGCTACACTGGCTCGCCATGCGGGTCCTCGGTGTCGATCTCGGCAGCAAACGAATCGGCCTTGCCGTCTCAGACGAGAACGGCGAGATCGCGTTCCCGGCTGGGACGCTGGCCAGCCGTGGCAAGAAGAAGGACATCTCGGCCCTCCGTGCGCTGATCAAAGAGCGCAAGATCGGGTCTGCGGTGGTCGGACTGCCGATCCACATGGACGGACGTCGCGGCCCGGAAGCGGAGAAGGCCCTCGCCTTTGCAAGCGAGCTCAGCGACGCTGCCGGGATTCCCGTCGACACGCTCGATGAGCGCTGGACATCCCAGGAAGCCGAGCGCCTGATGAAGGGCACCTCGAAGAGGCGGCGCAGGGCGAAACGCGACGCCGGGGCCGTCGATGAGGTGGCGGCTTCAATCATCCTTCGAACCTATCTCGCGACTCGCCGCGTGAGCCAGGCGGGCAGTCACGAGACGTGATGCGGAGACTCGAGTCGTAGTGCTGAAACTGTTGCTCGCTTTTCTGGCGCTGGGGGTCGGCGGCGCCCTGTCGCTCTTGCTCTGGATCCAGCATGCGCTGGCTCCCGTCTCGGCCGAGACACAGCGGGCGACGCTTCTGCGCTTCGAGGTGGAGGCTGGCGATTCGATTGGCCAGGTCGCAGAGGCCCTCGAGGCCGAGGGCCTGATTCGCGACGCCCGGGCCGCGCGCTGGTTCGCGCGCGCAGAAGATCTGTCTTCGAAGCTCAAGATCGGCGAGTACGAGCTCTCCGGGAGTCTGTCGACGCCGGAGATTCTCGAGATCCTGGCCAAAGGTCGAGTCCAGACGCATCTGGTCGTGATTCCGGAGGGTTGGCGAGCGAGCGAAATCGCGGCTCGTCTCGAGGCGTCGGGCCTGGCGGACCCCGAGGCCTTCCTCGCAATCGTCATGGACCCCGCGGCAGCTCGCTCCCGGGGCATCGAGGCCAACAGTCTCGAGGGCTACCTGTTTCCCGATAGCTATCGATTCGCTCGGGGGCTGCCCCCGGAACGCGTCGTCGACGCCATGGTCGGCGAGTTTCTGAGCGTCTACCGGGAGCTCGGGCCCGTCGTGAAACGCACGGGGCTCTCGATGCACGAGTTCGTGACTCTCGCGTCGATCGTCGAGAAGGAGACCGGCGCCCCGCAAGAGCGGCCGCTCATCGCGGCCGTCTTCCTGAATCGTTTGAAGCGCCGAATGCGACTCGAGACGGATCCGACCGTGATCTACGGGATCCAGGACTTCGACGGCAACCTGAGACGCCAGCATCTGCTCGACTCGCAGAACCCGTACAACACCTACAAGATTCCCGCGTTGCCACCCGGCCCGATCGCGAGTCCGGGGCGCGACGCGCTGGAGGCGGTTCTGAATCCGGCCGATACGCCCTACCTCTACTTCGTGTCGCGCAACAACGGGACCCACGCCTTCTCGAAAACCTACGCAGAACACCGCAAAGCAGTCGACCGTTTTCAACGACGAAGACGCCGATGAGCCTGGTCGAGGCGCAGCACTCGTTCTACCGCGAACGGGTTCCTGCGCAGTTCAACCAGACCCTCGCGCTCCAGGTCGAGTTGGCCTCGAAGGATCAGGCCGCCCTGCACATGCTCGAAGAGATGCGGGCGGTGCGAACCGCGATCCGGGTGGAGGTCGAGTGCGACGCGGGTCTTCGCATCCACCGACTCGAGATCGAGCGCGGCGAGATGCGAGCCGTCGAAGCCGCAGCGCGCTCGCCGTTCTTCATCCTTCAGCATCGCCTGGACCAGTTTTCGAATCTGCGCCGGGAATGTGACACCTCGATTCTCGGCTTCCTCGGCGTGATGGCGGGCCTCGAAGCCGAGATGAAGCTCACCAGCCAGCGCGTGCGGAGCTTGCGCGCCTTGAAGGGCAGTCTGCAATTCGAGATCGAAGGCCCGCAAGGATTCGTGCTCGTCGCGAGCTTCGGAGTGGACCCACCCGAGCCGCAACCGCGCGCGAAGATTCGGCTCTCCTCGGAGATCTTCGAGGCGCTGCGCAGCGGTGTGCTCGACGCTCAAGAGGCGTTTCTCGACGAGCGAATCGGGGTGGCTGGAGATCTCGAGCTGGCGATCGGCGTGGCGATCGCTGCGGCCTCACCGGATTGAGCCCAGACTCGGCGACACAGCTCGATGGCCCTCGGGTGCCCCCTTTGACGGGGCGCTCGGGTCGGGGCTAGATTAGCGCGACCTCGCGCAGCAGCGCGATGTTGTCCAGGGCCTTTCCGGCACCGTGAACCACGGCCGTAAAGGGATCTTCGCTGCGAAGAATCGGCAGACGCGTTTCCTGTCGCAGGAGATGATCGAGATCCCTGAGCAACGAACCGCCTCCAACGAGCATGATGCCCCGGTCGACAATATCCGCGGCCAACTCGGGTGGCGTCTTCTCGAGTGTCAGATGCACGGTCTCGACGATCGCGTGGATGGGTTCGACGAGCGCCTCGCGCATTTCGTCGCTCGTCGTGGAAACGACCTTCGGGATACCGGCCACGAGGTCGCGTCCCTTGATTTCCATTTCCATGCTCTTGCTCTCGGTTGACGCCGTCCCGATCTTCATCTTGACCTGTTCAGCGGTGCGCTCCCCAATGAGCATGTTGAATTTCCGCTTCACGTAGTTGATGATCGCCTCGTCCATCTTGTCACCGCCGGTGCGGATCGAGCGCGAGGCGACGATGCCGGAAAGCGAGATCACAGCCACATCGGTGGTTCCGCCGCCGATGTCGACGACCATGTTACCCGTCGGCGCTGTGACGTCGAGTCCAGCACCGATCGCGGCCGCCATGGGCTCTTCGATCAGGAAGACTTCGCGCGCACCGGCAGACATCGCCGACTCGCGGACGGCGCGCTTCTCGACGCTCGTAATACAAGGGGGGACGCAGATCACGATGCGCGGGCGAGCCAGTGTGCGGCGATTGTGGGCTCGCTGAATGAAGTAGCGAAGCATCGCTTCGGTGATCTCGAAGTCGGCGATCACGCCGTCCTTGATCGGCCGAATGGCCTGGATCGATCCGGGCGTCCTGCCGAGCATCTCTTTCGCGGCGTGTCCCACTGCACGGACGCGCTGTCCGCGTCCGGATGGGTCAACGGTCACCGCCACCACGCTCGGTTCCGAACAGACGACGCCCTTGCCCTTGCTGTAGACGAGTGTGTTCGCGGTTCCGAGGTCGATTGCGAGATCGTGGGAGAACAGTCCGGCGATGGCGTCGACAAGCATCCGAATCTCCAGGGATCAGGCCAGCCGAGGGGCGGCGGCTCACGTCCTTGTAGATCGGCAGCGGTGGGCAGAGGTTGAGCTAAATCGCGCGGTGGCCATCGAATCCCCCGCTTGGGTGTGAGACGGCTCACAGTTGCCCGCGCACACGCTCCGGAACCCGACGCAGAGACGCACTCAGGAGTCTCGCCGAGACGATGCCTACTCGGTCTGCTGTGGGTCGATCTACTCTGCGGGCAATCGAGCGGGAATCGAAGCTCCGGGGTTGTCCACGGGCAAGGCAACGACCGAAGCGGGCTCATTCGGATCGGCGTCCACCAGCACCCGAAGACCTTCGAGTTGGGTTGCCAGGTCGTGAACCCCCCCGCGAATCTCGGCCAGCCGAGACTTGTGAGCCCCCAACAGGACTTGGGTCTCGCGCAGCTCCAGCTGGAGACCGCCAATCTCCTGCTTCAGCTGCCCGGCCACCCGGAACTGCCAACCCAACGCGACGGCACAGGCCACGATGACCACGACACAGAGCCAGATCGGGGGGCGCCGCCGCTCCGAAGCCCCCGAGTCATGCCCTGGCTCGGCCGCCGCTCCAGACGGCCCTTGCTCCAATTCAGACGGGCCTGGGGCGACACAGGCGCCCTCCTCCTCCTCCTCTGAGGCATGAGAGGCATGAGGGGCGTGAGGGGCCTTCGAGGGCCCCGATGCAGGACCCGGATTCGGAACCTCTTCGAACTGCGGGACAGACACGAGCTTCAGCTCCGCCGGCCTTTCGACGGACCTCCCACCGGGATTGGAGGTTTCGGGGTCGGTCGAGTTCGAGGCCGAATCAGAGCCGGAATCAGAGGTGGAATCAGATTTGGGAGGCATCGACACCCTGTGTGTACCCGACTACGTGGACTACGGCTGGATGACGAGCTTCGAAAGGCTCGTCTTTCGCAGATTGGTTTTCTGGATCGTGCGCACCAGTTCAGCCACCTTCTCGGTATCAGTCTCGAAGGGGTTGTTGCAGATCACACGCACGTTGAGGAGATTGCCGAGCCGGATATTCGACCAGTCGAGATCGTATTGGATCGAGTGCTCCCGGGCGAGCTTGATGAACTCGCCGCGCATTCGCGCCCGCGTATCCTGGGGCGGCTCGGTCTTGGCATTGTCGACCTGCTCGTCCGTGAAGAGTCGCTCCACCGCCCCTTTACGCTCGAGCAGATAGTAGAGGCTCCGTTCACGGCGGATGTCGTGGTACTGCAGATCCAACATCAGGACTCGAGGGTCCGTCCAGGTCGTCTCGTGCTTGTTGACCCAGGCCTGGATGAGCTTTCGCTTGATGATCCAATCGATCTGACGGTCCAACTTGTTGGGATCCGTATCGAGACAGTCGAGCACGTACTGCCACATCTGGACGGCCTGCTTGTGGTCGTCCGAAACGGGATACTGCTCGATGTATTTCTGGGCCATCTCGCAATATTCGCGTTGAATCTCGATCGGCGAATATTCTCGGCCGTTGTCGAGTCGCAGGCGCCGCTTGCAGGTCGCGTCATAGGTGATGTCCTTGATCGTCTTGACCGGGTTGCGAAGCGTGAAGTCCTTGTTGATGTAGTTGTCCTCGATCATCTGGAGGACGACGGAGCAGGTTCCGACCTTGATGAAATTGGTGTACTCGCTCATGTTCGAGTCACCGACGATGACGTGCAAGCGCCGATATTTCTCGCGATCGGCGTGGGGCTCGTCACGGGTATTGATGATCGACCGATCGTTGGTCGTCGTTCCCGAGATTTTCTGATAGATGTGCTGGGCACGCTGTGAGACGCAGTAGTGGATGCCGTCCTGGGTCTGGAAGACCTTGCCCGCACCGGTGTAGATCTGGCGCGTGACGAGGAACGGAATCAACTGCTCCGCCAGGTAGTAGAAGTCGACGTCACGATCTACGAGGTAGTTCTCGTGACAGCCATAGCTGTTGCCCACGAAATCGGTGTTGTTCTTGAAGATCGAGAGCTTGCCGGGGATGCGTTCTTCGCGAATCTTCTCCTCAGCATAGATCTGGAGGTCTTCGAGGACCCTCTCTCCGGCCTTGTCGTAGATGATGAGCTGGCCGGGCGCTGCACACTCGGGGGTCGCGTATTCGGGATGACAACCCGTATCCTGGTAGAAACGCGCACCATTCTCGAGAAAGACGTTCAGGAAGTGTTCGGTGGTGATCAGCTTCTCGAAGAGAAAGCGGATGGCCTTCTCGACGGCCAGCGTCTTCCGGCCCTCGGGCGTGAAGATGATCCCGTACTCGGTTTCGATGCCGTAGATGCGCTTCTGCACAACACCGCCTGACCGCTCGAAAATGACGTCGAAGAGAGAAAGACTCCTACGCGTCACTCACGAGTCTAAAATACTCTGCACCTCATCGGTAGAAAGGCGGCAGAACTTGCGACCCGGCCGCACCCGATCCAGGAGACACACTTCGAGACTGGTGACTTCCAGTTCAGAGCTTCGTTCTGCGCCAGCAGACAGCGCGCGGCGAGCGAGGCGCGCGGCGTCCCCCAAGGGCATGGCATCTCGATAGTCGTTCTTCAGCACGGACTCGACGTCTTCGACGTTGCCGCCGATCGCACAAAACCCGGAAGGGTCGCTGATGAAACCGTCGTATTTGACGCAGTAGAGGGAGTTCCTGCTGTGGTCCGCGTATCGATCATCGCCTACTTCGGCCACGATGATCTCGATCTCGAGCGGCTTGATCTCTCGCGTGAAGACCTCGCCGATCACCTGGGAATAGGCATTTGCGAGCGCCTTGCCTGCCACGTCCTCACGACTGTAGGCATAACCCCTCGTATCAGCAAAGCGAACGCCGATCTTTCGAAGCTGATCGAACTCGCTGAACTTGCCAACCCCGCAGAAGGCAATGCGATCGTAGATCTCGCCGAGCTTCGACAGGCTGGTCGCATTCTCGGCCATCATCAGGACCCCGCCCTGGTGCTCGAGAGCCACGATCGATTTCCCGCGTGCGATACCCTTTCGAGCAAATTCCGCTTTGTCAGCCATCACCTGTTCGGGTGAAACGTAGAAGGGCATCGACATCAGAGATTTCCTCCGGCCGTGCGGGCCTCGAGAATGCTTCGGTAGCAGGATGCGATCTCTTCTTCACTGGCGTCGCGATGCCCATCGGATGTGCAGACTTTGATGACCGGGTAGATCCCGCGCTCGAGATCGACGCCGCCCGTCGCGCGGTCTTCGTCGGCGGCCGCGGTCAGCGCTGCCACGGCGGCGCGCACTCCGAGATCCCGATCCATATCGGCAGACCAGCTGTGTTTCAGCGATTCTCGCGCGTAGAGCCCGCCCGAGCCCGTAGCGTCAAACTCGGATTCTTCGTAGCGGCCACCCGTGATGTCATATTTCCAGAGCCGGCCGCTCTTGCGCCGCGTGTCGAAGCCAGCAAAGAGCGGCACCACGGCAAGCCCCTGCATTGCCGCTGGCAGATTCGCGCGGATCATCTGGGAGAGCTTGTTGGCCTTGCCCTCGAGTTCGAGGCGCTCGCCTTCGATCTTCTCATAATGCTCGAGCTCGACCGAAAGAATCCGCGCCATCTCGATGCACGGCCCGGCGGCACCCGAAATGGCCATCAGTGAATGCGGATCGGTCTCGAAGACTTTGACCACGTCTCGCGACGCTACGGAATGACCCGCTGTGGCAAGTCGATCGCCCGCAACGAGAACTCCACCCCCAAAGCGAAACGCCAACACGGTCGTGCCGTGCGGCACCATCTCAGCCGCACTCTTTCCCCATGCCGAGAGATCCGGCACGAGATGAGACTGCTCTGTCTGGAGAAGCTCGAAAAAACTCGAGCCCTCGTAACCACCTCGAAACGGCACTGTCCCCCCCCTCGGAAAACAAAATCGGTATGGCGCGTCGCTCTCTTGCGCCGTTCTACTCCGTCCTACTCGCCGCCTCGCTGAACGTAGTTTTTCACGAACTCCTCGGCATTTTCCTCGAGAACCGCGTCGATCTCGTCGAGGAGACTGTCCATCTCCTCCTTGAGATCTTCACCTTTCTCGGCGAGCTTCTGACCACCCTCGCCCTTTTCGTCGCCGTCATCGCCGCCGCCGCCCTTGCTCTTCTGCTTCTGCTCGCTGGCTGCCATGTATAGCGGGATGGGGTCGACCCCATCGACCCATCGATCCCGCTTGGACTTCGTCGTCAGTTGCTTGATGAATGTCGCCATTTCTCTTGTCCTCCTGGACGGGAGTCATTCCCCTCGATCCACCGGCGGGCTGTGCCGCAGGATACCGCGTTCGCGGCCGTAGAGAGGTTACGCCTCCATGTTCTCGAGGAGTGCCGCCGCCGTTTCGGAACGGTCGAGCAATCCCTCGACGAATTCGCTGGTGCCCTTCAAGGGCTCAGCCATCATGATCCGCTTGATCGATTCATCCTCGAGCCCGAAGGAAATCGAATCCCAGTTCACCCCGAAGACTTCGCTCGGGTACCGGCGCAGACATTCGCCACGGAAAAAGGCCCGCGTATCCCGAGGCGGATGGAAGATCGCGTGCTCGATCTCCCCATCGGTCACGATGCGTTCGACCTTCCCCTGGCGCTCGAGCAGATGATAGAGCCCTTTGTCCGGTCGTGAATCGTGGTACTGAAGATCGAGCATCGAAACCTGGGAATCGCCCCAGCCGAGCCTCTTGCGATCCATGTAGCTCTCGACGAGCCGCTTCTTGATGATCCAGTCGATCCTCGTATCGAGCTCCATCGGATCCCGAGCGAGCGCCTGCATGACGTCTTGCCACTTTGCAAGCACATCTTCCAGAATCGGATCGAGGGAGCGTGAGGAGGTGTAGACCAACGCCATCTCTAGAAAGTCGTTCTGAATCTCGATCGCCGTCCGAGAGATGCCGTCGTCCATCGAGAACTCCTGCGTCAACGACAGGTCGTGGGAGACCTCTCGAATCGAGCGCACGGGGTCTCGAAGCGACAGATTCTTGGTAATCGCACCGTCCTCGATCATCGACAGAATCAACGCCGTCACGCCGTTGCGCAAGTAGATCGTATACTCGCTCATGTTCGAGTCGCCCACGATTACATGCAGTCGGCGGTACTTCTCGCGATCTGCGTGAGGTTCGTCACGGGTGTTGACGATCGGCCGCTTGACCATCGTATCGAGCGCGACCTCCGTCTCAAAGAAATCCGCGCGTTGTGAAAGTTGATAGTCACAGGGTTGACCGCGATTCTCGCTCCCGACCTTGCCTGCACCGCACCAGATCTGGCGCGTCGCAAAGAAGGGCAAGAGCGGTTCGACAACCTGCTTGAAGGAAGTTCGACGGTCCATGAGATAGTTCTCATGGCAGCCGTAGCTGTTGCCCTTTCGGTCACTGTTGTTCTTGTAGATCAGCATCTTCGCCCCGGCCGGCAGCAGCTGATCGGCTTCGCGGCGACTGATCTCGATGATCCGCTCCCCGGCTTTTTCGTGGATCACGAGGTCTCGCGCGTTCGTGACCTCGGGGCTCGAATACTCGGGATGGGCGTGGTCCACGTAGAACCGCGCACCATTGATCAACGTCTTGTTGCGCGCGATGTTTTCCTGCTGATTGGGCGTGTATTTCTCGCCCTCGACCTGGAATCCACGGGCATCGGCCAGGGGATTCTCCTGATCGTAGTCCCAGAGAATCTTGCCGTCGGGATCCTCTCGATATGCGTTGACGATCAATACGCAGGAGGAGATAGGATCGAAGTCGGGATCGTTCTTGACCATGATCCCGAACTCGATCTCGGTTCCCATGACTGTGGGGATAGCCATCTCGTTTGACCTGCTTCCTGGGTTCCAGCCGTTTCGGTGTCGTTTCGGCGACCTTGCTCGATTTGCTCGCCAGCTCCATTGCGTCGAACCAGCGTCGGGTAGCGAATATTCCTCAGGCCGGCCTGTCGAGTCGGCGGCTCGGTACTCGTCGATTCCCGCCCCAAGGCTCTCGCGAGGTCCGATGCTGCATCCGCAACGCTCACGGAGAATTCGCCAACTCGTCCAGTCCTGAAAGACTAGAGGTACTGTCCCTGACCACTCGAGACATTCTCGATGGTCTGTTCCCGACGCTCCACTCCGGTGATGAGGGTTCGAACGTTGATGATCCGTTCGCCCTTCCGCCCCGAGATGCGAGCCCAATCGTCCGGGTTCGTGGTGTTCGGGAGATCTTCGTTCTCTTTGAACTCCTCACAAACCGCTTGGGACATGTCATCCAGCGTGATGCCGCGCTCCCCCCCACCGATGAGGCGCTTCACCGCCTTTCTCTTGGCGCGGGCCACGATATTCTCGAGCATGGCGCCGGAAGCGAAATCCTTGAAGTAGAAGATCTCGCGCTCACCCTTGGCGTAGGTCACCTCCAGAAATTTATTCTCGTCACCGGTCGAGTACATGCTGTCGATGACGTCGTCGATCATCTTCGCGCAAGCAACCTCGCAATCACCGCCGTGTTTGGCGACGGCACCCTCATGGATCGGCAGATTGGGTGTCAGGTACTTATTCATGATCTCACGGGCCGCCTCTCGATCTGGCCGGGACACCTTGACCTTGAGGTCGAGGCGACCGGGCCGCAAGACCGCGGGATCGATCAGATCTTGCCGATTGCTCGCACCGATCACGATCACATTCTCGAGCGACTCCACTCCATCGATCTCCGACAGGAACTGAGCGACCACGGTCGCCTCCATATCGGAGGAAATGCCCGAACCGCGCATGCGGAAGAGCGAATCCATCTCGTCGAAGAACACGACGACCGGCACATCCTCGCTGGCCTTGTCACGAGCCTTCTTGAAGACCTCCCGAAGCTTGCTCTCGGTCTCGCCGACGTACTTGTTCAGGAGCTCTGGCCCCTTCACGTTCAAGAAGTACGCGTTCGTAGCCTTGCCCGTGCTCGTCTCGATCCGCTTGGCGAGGCTGTTCGCGACCGCCTTGGCGATCAACGTCTTGCCGCAGCCAGGCGGGCCGTAAAGCAGGATGCCCTTGGGCGGGCGCAGCTCGTGCTCTCGGAACACTTCCGGGTGCAGATAGGGTAGCTCGACCGAATCACGCAGGATCTCGATCTGGTCACCGAGCCCACCGATATCTTCGTACGAGACGTCCGGAATTTCCTCCAGTACGACCTCCTCGACAGAGGATTTGGGTAGCTTCTCGAACGCATATTGCGTTCGCATGTCCACCAACAACGGATCGCCGACCTTGATATTCTCGCGCCGCAGCGGCTCAGAGAGAGTCACGACGCGTTCGTCGTCGGCGTGACTGGACACAATGATGCGGCAATCCGAGATCGAATCAACGACGATGCACACTTCACCGCGCTGGGCGTAGTCACCTCCCTCGATGATATTGAAGGCCTCGTTGAGCACGACGAATTGGCCTTCGTCGAGCTGGAATGGATCGAAATTGGGGTGCACGTTGACGCGCATCGGCCGACCGTCCACCAGAATCTCGCTCGTCCCGTCCTTGTTGGCGCGAATAAATACGCCGTAGGTGTTGGGCGGAGCGCAGAGCTTGTCCACCTCTTCCTTGAGCAACTCGATTTGCTGTTTGGCCTCCTGGAGCATCGCCACCAGCTTCTCGTTCTGGCGCTCCGCATCGTGGTGCTGCGAGCGAGCCTGCTCGTAGCGGCGCCGCAAGGTCTCGAAGTCCGCGAGCATGCGATCGAGCCTATGACGGAACTCGCTCGAGTCGGAGCCAAAGAATCTCATCGCGTCCTGAAGTCGCTCGGCCTCGCTGGCCGGACGCTCGCGGCCGGACTCGACTGCGGGATCGGTGCCCCCGGAATCCTGGTCAGAATCGCCAGAGGGACGCCCACCCACCGGGGCAATTCGCCGCATGACGTCGCGCACGAATCCCTTGCGTCCCGATCCCGTACCAGAGTCTGAATCATGTTCGCTCATCGCGCCATCTCCTCGTGCCTTCGTCGCCCCGCAAGAGCTTGCGTAGGCCGGTGGTCTTCCCGATCTGTTCTTCGATGATTCTGCAAAGGGTGTGCCGCCCCAGACCACCAGCTGTGGAATACTGCCACTCTCCCGCGAAATCCGTGAACGGCGGTCCAGGGGCAGCCAGGTCGGTGTCGAAATGCTCCCGCGGCAGAGCGGCGCTCGGGCCGGCGAATTCGTCTGCAGAATCTGAAATTCGCTTGATCGGCCGGGGAGATACGCGCGGTTCCGAATGTCTCATACAATCCGAGGGCTTCGGAGGGGGCGCCCCAGGCCCCGGGGAAGCGTTCGAGCCGCCCGTTGCTGACCGGCCGCGGCGGCGACGCCTCTGCGAAGTCGTTCAAAGTCGAAAAAAACGTGGAACCTCCCGATTTTACAACCGTTTTTAACTTTCTAAGTTTATCGGCTAGGTCGGACGTGTCAACGGAAAAGAGCAGGCAGACGTTGCCATAAACTCCCGCTCTAAAATGGTTTCGACGTTCCATCTTGAACACCTCGGCTCCGATCGGTGCAATCTGCAGCGCCGTGTTCCCCTGGCTCAGGTCTCCTCCAGCAAGACCCGGTTTCAACCTATACGGGTGAGTACCCTCTGTTGTTTCGGTGGTTGCGAACACTTTGAGTGCAAACCCAGGCGGCATCTCAGCATCGAATTTGCCGGGATTTGGACAAGAGGGTCGAAAATATGCCGCCATGACTTGCGGACGCATTGCGACGCCACGTTTTGCATGCCACGCAGCTTGGCAGCCTCGAGTCCTCTCGAATCCCCCCGCCACCAGTTCGCAATAGCGGAGCGGACGCTGGGCCTCAGCCCGTCGGTGATCCATCGTATTCAATGACTTCGACGCCCTCCGGTGCCTCGAACTCGAAGGCCTCGGGGCCCGGGGCCAGATTGGTTTCGATCTCGCTGAACTCGATCCGCGTGAGGTTCCCAAAAAGGTCGAGCACCGAGGTCGCCAGGACGTCGCCCGTTCTGGGATCCGCGACGAGACCCAGTCGTTCGTAGGTCGCAGCGCTCTTCGGAACCAGATCGAGACTCACGCGACGCGCCTCACATCGCAATGCCCGAACGTCAAAGGACTGCAGGATCACGCCGTCCCCGAGCAGAAATTGCAGCGCTGCACCGCTCAGGAACCCGGACGTGACTTTGAGCTGGGTCACGGATTGCGCCTCGACGTCATAGATCCAGAGCGTGCTGCCATTGCTCACCACCACGCTCTGCTCCGGGGCCTGGTAGGTCCAACGCATCTTGCCGGGCTTGGCGAAGAGAACCTCGCCCGTCTTCCTCTCGGGCGACATCAACGGTTCACCGCCAAAGGTCGCAGACTCGTTGGTCTGTGCGAAATCGGCGCGGAGATCGCGAATCCCCTCGTAGCGCGTCTGAATCAGCCGAGCGGTCGCTTCTCCCGTTCCGGCCTCACACGCGGATTCTTCTTCCGCGGCTCGCGGCGCAGACATCACCACGATCGCGAGCAGAAAGCTCGAAGCCGCGCTGAGAAAGGGGCGCCGAATCGGGTTTCGCAACTTCCCACCTCAATCATCTAGCGCCCAGCAGGCCGGCTTGCCGAATTCCCTACGAACGCTCAGTCCAGTCGCTCGAAAACTACGCTTCGTAGCCCGCCGGAAAGGGCATGAGGACCTCCCGACCCTTGGAGCCGATCTGAGGGCCAATCATCCCATCGAGCTCCATCTGCTCCACGATTCGCGCCGCACGGTTGTAACCGATCTTCAGGCGCCGCTGAACATACGAGATCGACGCGTTTCGAGTCTCGGCCACGATGGCGACGGCCTGGTCGAACATCTCGTCGACGTCTTCTCCTCGAGCTTCAGTCTTGTCCGCCTCGATATTCACCTTCATGAGGTCGGCATCGAAGATCGGGCGGCCCTGCTGTTTCAGGAAGGACACCAGCTCCTGCACTTCCGTTTCGGTGACGAAGGAACCGTGAATGCGCTGCAGAACCGCTGTGCCGGGTGGCAGGAAGAGCATGTCTCCCAGTCCGAGCAGATCATCGGCACCCTTCTGATCGAGAATCGTCCGAGAGTCGGTGCCGGACGAGACCTGAAAGGATACGCGCGCAGGGAAATTCGCTTTGATGACGCCGGTGAGCACGTCGACGCTCGGACGCTGGGTCGCGAGCACCAGGTGAATGCCCGAAGCGCGCGCCATTTGAGCCAGGCGTTGGAGCGATTCTTCGACTTCTTTCGCCGCGGACATCATCAGGTCTGCCAACTCGTCGATCACCACCACGACGTAGGGCAGCTCCTGCCATTCGACCTCGTCGCCTTCGGTCTGGCCGGGCTTCGGTTTGAGCTGGAAGACCTCTTCGCCGTTGGCAATCGCCTCGCGGGCCCTTTCGTTGAACTGATCGATATTGCGCACACGAGCCGCGCTCATCATGTGATAGCGGTCTTCCATCTTCTGCACGATGCCCTGCAACACCGCCGCTGCGCGCTTTGGGTTCGTCACGACGTCTGTGATCAGATGCGGAATACCATCGTAGACCGAAAGCTCGAGCATCTTTGGATCGATCAACAAGAGCTTCAGTTCGTTTGGCGTGGCGCGGCAGAGCAGCGAACACAGGAACGAGTTCAAGAAGACACTCTTGCCCGTACCCGTCGAACCCGCCACCAGCAGATGCGGCATCCTGGCCAGATCCGATGTCACCACGTTGCCGAAGATGTCCTTGCCCATGACGACGGCCAGAGGACTGTGGTTCTTGCGAAAGCTCTCGGCCTCGAGACCTTCTCGGAGGTAGACGGTCTCGCGCTGTGGATTCGGAACCTCGATGCCGACGACCGACTTGCCGGGCAGCGGTGCGATGATTCGAATCGAAATCGCGCGCAGCGCCATCGCGAGATCGTCCGTCAACCCCACGATGCGGTTCACCTTGATGCCGGCGGCCGGCGCGTACTCGTACATCGTGATCACTGGACCCGGATGAACCCGCACGACGCGCCCCGTCACACCAAAGTCCGCGAGCTTCTTCTCCAGAATTTTCGAATTCATCAACAACGAGTCCCGGTCGTAGATCCGATCGCCTGCGGGAGGCGAGACGAAGACCGAAATGTCCGGCAGCTCGAAGGGGCCGCTGGGCCCGGACTCGTTGAATCGGAAGGCTTCCTGTTCGGGCTCGTGCGATCTTCGACGCTGTTCGTCGTGATCGACGATGTCGGGCTCTTCGCCGGTTTTCAGCTTGCTCCTGGCCACGGGTCCGATGCTGTCCTGGCCGGGCAGGACGGCAGCCGGGCG
>PVBE010151391.1_pt1 | contig 20400 bp, 13 predicted proteins | sample 1631181 | NCBI WGS metagenome assembly PVBE01 (sample SAMN08397723, study PRJNA350692) | Marine metagenome, whole genome shotgun sequencing project. | isolation source: water | place: Pacific Ocean | collected 2012-04 | reverse complement strand
CGGGCACGGCGGCAGCCTCCTCTAACACGAACGTTTCTAGCGGGGTCTCCGCTTGGTGTTCCGGTCGATCCTCAGGTGGCGGCGACTCGGAAGCTGCTTCCGTGGATTCTTCCAGCGAAACGTTTTCCTCGTCAAGGGCAACATCCGTGTCGACCGGCGCGGCCCTTTCAACGAAAAGCGACTCCTCGACGGCATCCTCAAGAGGAGTGGGCAAAGCGTAAATGGACGCGGCCTCTACATCGTTTTCCTCTTCCTTCGCTTCTTCCGTAGAGTCGCCAGTCAGGTCCGAAATGATATCTCGCAAGCTATTGGCCGCGCCGCTGTCCGTTACCGGTGGCCCGACGATCACGTCCTCCTCCGCCGTGCCACCCGGTTCGAAGGTTTCGGGCGCAAGCGCGGTATCGACGTCATCGACTCCTTCTTCGTAGAAACTGAGGGGCGCATCCGGATCCATGTCTGGCGGCAGCAAGGCCGGAGAGGCTGGCTGCGCCGGAGAAATTGCCGGCGAGTCGACGACGTCCGATTCCGGCGCGGGTCGCGTGAGTCCAGTCATCTGAATAAAGTCGAGATCCGCGTTGACGGACTCGCCAACGGTTCCGCTCGCCAGACGGCCATCTCCCTCGGCGCCTTCCATTAACGCGCCTTCAAGATCCTCAAGGCGGATCTCGACATCATCCGGCGTATCATCGAGGATTGGGTTCAACTCTGCCATAGCCTGAAAAGAGCGTCAAGTCCCTTTCTTTTTCACCGAAGCTGGATTTGGAGTGCCTGCCCTGCATCAACCGGGCTAGCCTTTGCGCTTCGCGCGCACCACGTTCAAGAGCATCTGGTTGGCCTCGTCATCTTTCGAGTGCGCCTTTCGTGGAGCCGCCGCGGGCAAATCCAACGCAGTAGGCAAAGGAGTTGGCGATGGAGGAGGCGATGCCGCCGGCGCAGCAGCCGCGGCCGGACGTTGCTTCGCCACGCCCGCTTCTACCGCTACGCACGCGCGCGCCGTTCGTTCCGGGTCCGGAACCGTCGTCTTCTCGATCGTGTGGAGGACGATGTCCTGGCTGACGCTTTCTTTTCCCGTTTGCGCGGCGAACAACAACGCGTTGCGGCACAGCGTGACGATCACCCGGGGATTCCCCTCCGCGTAGGCGTGGATCATCTCGATGGCCGCATCTTCGTAGAGGGGAGCGCCTTCGACGCCCCCGCGCGCACGGGCCACCCGGAATTGGATAAACCTTTTCACTTCGCCAAACTGGAGCGGTTCGAGCGTGTAGATCATGTTGATGCGTTGCGTGAAATTCGGCGCCGCTTGGAGGATTGGCGTCCACTCGAGTTGAGCAAAGAGGAGGAGATTGAGAAGCTTGTGCTGGGGGGTCTCAAGATTCTGCGCCAACCGCAACAATTCCAACTGCCCTCGCTTGTTCAGATTCTGGGCGTCGTCAATAATTAACGTGCTAATCCATTGCCGGTTATCAAGCAGATACTTGTTCAGGCACTCCATGTACGAAACAAACGAGCGCTTCGCGGGAGTCAATCCAAACTGGCTTATGATCGCCTCGAAGAGCGCGAAGCTCGTCCACGATGGAATGGGCGAACCGATGATCGCCGTGTTGTACTTCTCAGGGTCCGCCGCCATGCCGGTCATCAGCTTGCGCAGCAGCGTCGTTTTTCCCGTGCCGTAATTTCCGAGAACCACGGCGATGCCATGCCGTTCGTCAATAGTGCCCCACAGGCGATGCAAGCAAGACTTATGGTCCGCCGACGCGTAGAAATACGACGGGTCCGCAGTCGGGGCAAAGGGCTGCTCCCGCAGTCCGAGCTTGTTCAGGTGTGTTGCGCTCTCAACCATACAGAATACGCCAGGCACAGATTCGAAGGCTGGCTCACAGTCGCCTTCCCGGAGTCATCAAAGGCCTCAAACGCGGCAAAACGCGGAGCTAAGGACGAAATTCCAGCCCCAAACTCGAAAGCCCTTGATACTGTTCTATTTACAACGTCGTATTCTAGCGAAATCTCGAGATTCTGTCAAGCAATTGTTGACAAGGTTTTAGATTCTAGCACTTAGCATGGATATCTGCGCTTGTTCGCGGGCTCGGACCTCTCCGCCCACTCGAGCGCTCATTTGTCGCGCAAACCTACTCAGCAGGAGGCTCCATCTTCCGGACGATGTCGAAAAACGAGAACAATTTCGACACCATCTCCTCGTTTTGCGAGATGAACAGCGCATGGTCGCCCCCCGGCACCTCAACATAGATGTGCTGCATGCCGATCTCGCCCATTTGGGCGACCCACTGCCGCGACGTATCAACGAGCCCGTCCTGGTCCCCTTGCAACACGAGAATGGGTATATGGGCAATCGCCCTCAGTGCTTCCGGTTTCGTCGAAGGAGCGGGCGCGGCGACCGCGAGCGCCGCCCATAATCCCGGATGCTTCGCGGCCAGGTGATACGTTCCCGCGCCGCCCATGGAATGGCCCCACAAATACATGCGGTTCTCGTCGATGTTGAATTCCTTGCGGGCGAGTTCAAAGACATTCATCACGTCCTTTTCGCTCAATTCGCCTTCCTTGCCATTGTCGCGCGAACCATACCATCCACGCCGCGTGTATCCCAGAGCCGTCGCGACGATGAACCCGTCCTTCTCGGCCCTGTCGAGCAGTCCGTGATACCCCATCAGCCAGTCGTACTGCCGGTCCAGCCCATGCAGCGCGAGCATGAGAGGAGACTTCTTGGCCGGGTCATAGGTGCTGGGAACAAATAGCGCATACGGGATCTCCGCGTTGTTCGCCTCGGCGAAGGTGTAGCTCCGATGCTGGACCCTCGAATCCTCAATCGAGCGCTCGTCGTCGTCTGCGGCGCGCTCCGCTTCCGCCGGACCAGTTGGCGACGACGACGCGGCGAGCGCGGGCAATCGAAAACGTGGGATCGGACGAGTCTTCTTTATTGGCACGGTCATGAAAGGATCTCCTTGTGGCGCTGGTGTTCCGCGTACAGATACGTCAAGCGGGAACTGTACTCACTGTGCCGAGGAATGGCAAATCCGATGGCCGCAGGCGGGACGCGCCGGCTGCGGCTGCTTTACTCGCGAAGCAACACATCGCACACGAGCCGCACCTTCGACAAGCCCTTGCGGAAGATCCCCCCCTTCTTCGCAGCCGAACGCAAGCGCATGATCGCTTTGCGCTGCATGCGGTAGCGAAGCGGCCCTTGCCCCTTTTTCTTGGGCGGCGAAGAACCCGCTGACTCCAGGGGCTGCCAGATCGATTTGACGGGGTATCCGACTGTCTCCAAGTCCTCTGGATCGAGGCGGTCGATTAGGGCCTTCATAAACTCCAACAAGTTAGGATCTTGAATTAATTCGTCGACCCATTTCTCGGAGGAGGCTGTGGTAGGCCTGGAATGCCTACTCACGCCGATGGGGTCGCCGAGCCCTTCGCGCGGTTTGCCGGCGTCTTGGCTTTTTCCGTAGTCGATAGTGTCCGCGTCGAAGGGGACGCCGATGTATTCGTAGACCTGCTTCATGCAACCTTCGGGATCGCGCACGAGGTCTTCGTAGCGCACATGTTCCGACGGCACATCGTCTTGCCGAAGGAACTTCGCAAGCGCCGGGACGTAGCGCTCGATAATCGGGTTGTACTTGTGCGCTTCCTTGTAATCCCCATCGAAGAACGAGTGGGCGTAGGAGGAAAGGATCGCGGCTGGGTGGCGTGTCAGCACCACGTACTTCGCGTCGGGGTAGACCTTGGCCAGGAAGGGTAACACGAGAGCATACGCGGGCGTCTTGTCGAGGCAGATAGTTTCGCCGCCCCCCTCGCCGAGGAAACGGCCATAGAGCGTGTCGCAATAGGCACGGCAGGCGTCCCAATAATCCTGCTCCTTGCCAGGGAGCCCCTCGACGAACAACTTCTGCGACCAGGCCGCAAGCACATGATCATACGGTGCCTTGTCGACGTTGTCCCACACGCCCAAATGCGCGAGTGGCGTCATCAGATGAGGCTCGGGTCCGCCGAGGATGGCCGAGTGCGATTCGAGGATGCGCTCCAGCAGGGTGCTGCCCGAACGAGGAGAACTCATTACGAATAGAAGTTGAGGTTGCATTGGGGATACTCGTCGTGATTCCAGACAGAGAAAAATACTGCGTGGGCGCGAATGATATCAACTGGCCGGAGCTTCTCTCCACCCGGATTCGCGATGGCCATTGGTGGATTCCGAGGGTACTTGGAATGTCCTCAGCCTCGACCCTCTTCCAGCCCCTCCCAGAAAAAGGGAGGGGCTCCTCGCCTGACCTATTCCAAAACGGCCTCCGTTGGACCAGGAGATCACTCCCTTCCCTTTCAGGAGGCGCCCGACAAGAGTCGTCAGGGCTGTCATCCTGAGTGAATGCTAAGGGTCTCTTTCGTGCCTAAGTCGTTGGCGAAGAGGAGGTTCCTCACTTCGTTCAGAATGACGATGTCGTGCCTTTATCGAGATTGCCGACAAAAGTCGAAAACATTCTCTTCTTGCCCTCGCGTTCTTCTCCCAATTTCCCGCGAAACGGGGTCTGACTAGCAATGACAATAGGGCATGGCAGAGGCCCTATCCCCAACTCGCGCCCTATCGCCCACTTGTGCTAGGGTCAGAGATATCCGGGTTAAGTGTGGACCGAGAATACTCGGTGCCAGGAACCCAATATGAAGAAAAAGTACATTTTTGTTGCTATCAAGCTGCTTTTCATTGCCTCGGTTGTCTTCACGTTGATGCGGCCCGACCAGGTCGCGGACCTGGTTGAGGAATGGACGGGATTCACTATCCTCGAGAAGTTTGACGGCATCAGCCTTGGCGATGTCGTTGAAGTCATCAGGCAGTTAGACCTAAAGACAGCGGCGATCTGGCTTACCTTCGCGGCAGTGATCAAACTTTTCGGCATCTTCGCGGGGATTACGCGCTGGCATCTGTTACTTAAGGGCCAAGGCATCAAGTTGCCGTTCTGGTATCTGACCAAATGTTGGCTCATGGGGCGCGCTATCGGCCTGTTCCTGCCTGGAACGGTTGGGCTGGACGGGTACCGCCTGGTAGAGTCGGCGGCCTACACCGGCGAGGTCATCAAATGTACGACGGTGATCGCCGTCGAAAAAGTGATCGGCTTCGTAGCGCTCGGCCTTCTCGTTTTCTTGACTCTTCCCCTCGGCGCACGATTGTTCGATTTCAATTACGCCGTTCTCGGCGTGGTCCTTACCATCCTCTTCGTCTTTATCGCCACGGCATTCCTATTGCTGCTCAATCCCCGCATCGCGCAGGTACTGGTCGCGGCCGTGCCCACGCCGGCAATCATCCGCGCCAAGGTGAACAAGCTCGGGATGGCCGTCACCGCGTACAGCGGCCACCGGACCACGCTCATACTAGCGGTGTTGATGGGGCTTTGTGTCCATCTCGGCATTTGTCTGATGTATTTCGGCACGGCCATGGCCATCAGCGGGGGCCGATCCGAATTGATGATGGACATCCTCTTCGCCAGTCCACTGGTCATCGTCGCTTCCGTTATCGCGCCGACCGTGAGCGGCCTTGGCGTGCGCGAGGGCGTCATGGCAATTCTCTTGGGAGCGCAATACGGCGAAACCGAATCGGCCCTGTTCGGCCATCTGGGGCTCTGGGCAGGCGAATTCGTGCCGCTCGTATTGAGCCTGCCCTTGCTGATCCTCGCGTCACGCCCCAACCGGCAAGAGTTCCTCGCAGAAATGGAATCTGTGCGAGAGATGAACGCGGAGTCTGGAGAGCGACGTTTTTTCATCGCGCCGGACACGCTCGCGAACTACCGCCGGAAGCTTGCCGGCTGCATTGGCGCGGGTCTTTTCGGCGGGCTGATCGCGGGCGCTTTGGTGGGCCTCGTCGAGGCGTCGTGGCACATCTCCACGCTTAACAGTTACGGCGAGGCGACGGCCTTTTGGTGGGCGCCGACGGTTTACGGGGTTGTTTTCACCGGCATGGGGCTGGCCATCGCCGCGGGCTTGACGTTCTTCTACCTGCTCTTCGACCGATTTGCTAAGACCGCCACTACCTTCGCGCTTAGCCTGGGCGGGACTCTCGCGGTACTGACTCTGGTTTTTGGACAGTTCCGCTACAAGCGGGATGTGGTGGCTGAACACGCGCTGGCGCTTTCGGATTACGGCGCTCTGGCGGGAAGCGCGGTTGTTCTTGCGCTGGTCGCCATGATCGTTGGCCGCTTGATTATCGGTCGTGCGCGCTGTTGGACTGGGGGCGCGCTTCTCGGCGTAGGCGCTTACGCGATGCTCGTAGCGCTGGGCGTGGGCGCGAGCGCCGCCATGAAGCCGTCCGACGAGCCGCCAGCCTTTACGGTCGACGCCTCGGTAAGCGGCCCGAATATTTTCGTCGTGGCAGTCGATACGCTGCGCGCGGATTTCCTATCCATTTACAATGAAGAAGCTGGGCCGAGGACACCGAACATCTCGGCGCTTAAAGACGACTCGGTCCTGTTCCAAAGCGCCTACGCTCAATCCTCGTGGACCAAGGCCTCCTTCGGCGCGATCTTCTCTGGAGAGTATCCCGAGTCGCATACGGCGACCGGCAAAGCGTCTACCCTGCCCGACGAGATTGTCACCTTCGCGGAGACGCTCAACGAGGGCGGTTACTACACGAAGGGTTACTCGAACAATCCGAATATCACGAGCATCTTCAACTACAACCAGGGCTTCGTCGATTACACGGACCTCAAGCCCGACCTCTATTTCTGGGCGCAGCCGTCGAGCGAAAAACTGGTCCTCTACGACATCCTGCGGATGGTCGTAAATCGCGCGTACGGAAAGCTCGGCGGACGCGTCGCGATCACCGACTACTATCAGCCAGCCGACAGCGTCACGAGTACGGGGCTCGAATGGATCGACAGCAATCTTCGGCCAGCGGAATCGCCCTTCATGTTGTTCCTGCACTACATGGATCCGCACGATCCCTTCCGCGATCCAGAACGTCCGGGCAAGGGTTTCTCCCGTGCGCAAATGCCAAACCCCGATCCGGAAGCGAGAAGCGACGAAGACGGACCCACGATGAGAGAGCGCATGATCAACGCGTACTCCTACGAAATTGAGTTCATGGACGCTGAGGTGGGGCGTTTCTTGCAGGGCTTGCGCGACCGCGGGCTGTATGACGATTCGGTAATCGTCTTCACCGCGGACCACGGCGAAGAATTCTACGAGCACGGCGGTTGGTGGCACGGCCTGAGCTTGTACGACGAACAAATCGCCGTGCCCCTGCTCATCAAGCTGCCGGGAAACGAGTACGGTGGAAACAAGAACGCATTCATCGCGCGCCACGTAGACCTGGCCCCGACGCTGGCCCGGCTCGCCGGCCTCGAGCCTTCGGAGCGCTGGCAAGGCGTTTCCCTCTTCGATAACGATCTGCTGGAAGGCAATTCGCTGACCACGCATGTGTACGCCCACCTCGATTTCGAGGGCATCCTCCTCCGCGCGGTGCGCACCGAAATGCTCAAACTCATCAAAGCGAATGAAGGCAACAAACGGGACTACGCGCCGCTGGAACTCTACGACTTCGGACTCGAACCGGAAGAACAGCAAAATGTTTTGGATTTGGACGATCACGAATCGTACCGCGAAGACTTGGCGCAGCTCTCCGGGGCGCTCGTCCAGATGGGTGAATTCATCACAGCCGGCGCGGCGGAACCGAGAGTGTCCATTGAAGGCATGGAGGCGCTTCAGGATGAACTCGAGTCGTTGGGGTATCTCAACAAGTAACTGAACGAGGTTGCTTTACTCCCAAGAGGGGGGTGTTCCCTCGACACCGCGTTCACGAGCCAACTTCTCATGATGCGGGACAAGCGGGAAATCGTGACGGTGGACGATCGGGGCTTCGAAGAAACGACGATTAATCGAGATAGCGAACACGCCTTCCTGGCCCTCCTCTCTTGAGGGTCGAAACCGTTCTTCTGGGACCTCGCCTACCGGGACGTCTCCCCGCAATTCGATCCCCGACCTGGGTTTTGTATCGCGCCAAAACATTGTTGGGCCGTCTGTGGGCGTGAGCCTTAGAGAGGAGGTTGAGGCGCGCGGCATCGAACGCTACAGCGTTGCCTTTTCGAGCGTTCTCTTTCAGAATCACGATGGGCAAACGACCCTTCGCGATGCGGGTTAGCGGCAGCTTGAGGCTGAAGAATAACATCGATATTTTCGTCTTCAAGGACGAGGATTACCGAAAACCTTATGACAACAGAAGAAATCGGATCGTCGTTTATCACAATCTGCAGGACCGCTGGCATCCCATTCGGTTTGCCTATGGATGGGGAAAGTTCCAGGATATTCCCTACGACACGGTTGGCGCCAGGAAACCGTGGAAGACAGGGGACAACTGGACCTTTGAAGTTGAGGGAACTTTCCGGCGCGAGAGCCCACGGGGAACGGACGATCGGGATGTGTGGCTCGCCCGCCTCGAATCCGAATACAACTTCTCTTGGAAAGGGCGCCTCAAGCTGACCTGGGAAGAAACCGACACGGACACTTACAACCGGATCCTGTTGTTTACCTACGAGGACATTGGCGATTGGGACTTCTATTTCGTCGCCAACGATGGCCGTTTTGAGGGCGAGACCGTGCGCGGCGCGTTCACCAAGTTCGTGTACCGCTGGTAGCCAGGCCGCTCTCGCTAATAGGAACCACGCCCGCTCAGAACAACGCCGATGGTCTTGAGAAGAATCCGGAAGTCAAGCCAAAGGGACCAACTCTCGATGTAGAGCAAGTCCCACTTGAGCATTTCTTCGGGCGTATGGGCGAGGCGGTTGACTTGCCACATCCCGGTGATGCCGGGCACCGCGGAGAAACGCCCTTGCTCCCACTCGCTGGGCATTTGAATGTCCATCACGGGCAGCGGCCGCGGCCCCACCAGACTCATCTCGCCTTTGAGAACGTTGAGAAGCTGCGGCAGTTCATCGATACACATGCGCCGAATGAGGCGGCCCACGAAGGTGACGCGCGGATCCTCCTTGATCTTGAAGAGCGGCCCACCGGATTCGTTCAGGTCCGACAAAGACGCGCGCCGTTTTTCGGCGTCCTCGTACATGGATCGGTATTTGTACATTTCGAAATGGCGGCCGCTTTTGCCGATCCGCCGTTGCCGGAAGAAGATCGGGCCTTTGCTGTCGAGCCGGATGGCCGCGGCCGTGACGAACATGATGGGGCTCAAAGCGACGAGCGCCACTACCGCGAGCACGATGTCCTCGATCCGCTTTACAATAGCCGCGGTTCCTGCAATGGCGATCTCGTTTATTTGCACGACGGGCATGCCCGCCAGCTCTTCGACAGAACGCTGGCGAAAAAGAAGTCCATATAGATCGGGAACGAGCTTCACGACGACACCGACGCGGTGGCATTCTTCGACCAGGCGGGCCAACTCGGTATTCAGCGTCTGGGGGTTCGTAATGACCAATTCTTCGATGTTGTGCCGGTTGACCAAGTCGAGGATGCTATCGGTGCCACCAAGCCGTTTCACTTCCGTCCCTTCAACGGTGATCAACGAATCCCGCGAGGCATCGTCAACGAAACCCACAACGGAGTAGCCCATTCCCGGACAGCTGTTGAACTCTTCGATGAGCGCCAGCGCGGTTTCGCCGGAGCCCTGAATGGCGATTTGACGAACGGATATACCCCTGCGGCGAACCGCGTTGCGAAACGTTCCAGCAAACATGTGAATGGAGAGGACGGCGATCAGATTCAGCCCAAAGTCGAATCCGAGCACGATGCGCGAATAGGAGAATTCGCGCATCTCGAGGAAGTTATTGTATTGCGCGACGCCGAGGTAGGAAACGATGATCAGGCACGCCGAACCCAACACGACCGCGGCAGTTAGCTGAATCACGTCGTCGGCGAGGTGGTAGGTGCGCCGTTCCACACGGTAGGCCCCGACCCAATAGGAGCAGGAAAGGCGCACGAAGGGCGCGAAAATCATCAACTGCAGGTAGGGCTGAAATCCTGGGGAGGACCAGGTCCGTCCAAACTCGAAAAAAGCCTCGTAATGAAACTTCAACTGGAAGGCGGCAAACAGGCAGGCCGCCGACAGAAACGCGTCCGCGAGGACAAGGGGGAGAATGGAAAGGGCGGACGCCGAAGGCCATGCCAGGGATTTGCTTGAGGTCTGGGCCCAACCCTCGCCGGCGCGTCCGATGGCGTGGAGCCGTTGACTCTGTCCTTCCATCATGTGCATTCCTCACCCGAGTGGAGGCCCACGCCGCCATCGCCGTTCCAGCACCGCAGTGGCGTACATCGGAAGTATAGTGCATTTGAAAGCCGCGCTCCACATCCGGAGAAAGGGGGCTGTCGAACTTCTTGTGGGTGGCGCAACTCACGAATTGGGCTGGCGTTCTCGCGGCTGCGCCTTGATATCCAGGCCGTGGGTGGCCAGAAGGGCCTCGGGGGTCAATCCGTATTCATCCGGTGCGCCCGGATTGGCCCCGAATTCGAGAAGAAGGGCCGCCACGCCGTTGCGCCCAGCCGCGGCGGCCACATGAAGCGGCGTTTGTCCGCGGCTGTCTGCAACGCCCACATCGGCCCCCGCGCTAAGGAGCGCGCGTGCGGCGTCTGGGTTCCCCTCTCCGGCGGCACAGTGAAGTGGCGACCACCGCGCCGGATTGTCCCGGTCGCCCAGCGCGGCCCCCAGGCGAAGCAATGTCTCAATCGAAGCCAGTGCTCCCACCTCCGCTGCGACGTGGAGCGCCGTGTACCCGTCGGCGTTTCGTTGCATCACGTCTATGCCCAACTCTTCCACGATTACCTCGATCGATTCCGGCTGGTTGTGCCGGGCTGCGGCGAGGAGAGGCGTGTGGCCCTCGTGGTCCTCGATTGAAAGGTCGGGCAACGCCGCGCTTCCTAATTTCGCGGTGTTGCCGGCCGCTGCCGCCTGGTGCGCTGCCGTGTCTGCGCGCTTTGGTTGAAGATAGCGCTGGCCTCCATTTCTTTTCAGAAGAGCCGCGAGAACGCTGTGTCCGTTTTCCAGCGCGGCATCCAGAGGAGTTTCCCCGTCAGGTCGTTGCGCGTTGACCGCGGCGAGATGGTGGATCAGCGACTTCGCCACGAGAAAGTGGCCCGCTGCCGCGGCACGGTGAAGCGGGGTGCGGCCATCGGGCGTCGTCAGAGATACTTCGGCGCCGTAGGCGAGCAACAGCTCCGCCGTTTCGCCATGCCCTCCCGAAGCCGCCAAATGAAGGGTACTCCAGCCCCGCCCATCCAAGAGGTTCGGGGCGGCGCCGGCCCGAAGAAGAACCCGTACAACTTCTCGATGTCCTTCCTGCGCCGCGTGATGCAGGGGCGACCATTGGGGAGTGTTGTCCTGGTCGTTGGGGTTTGCGCCCGCTTCGAGCAAGATCCGCGCAGACTCCGAATGGCCCTGCGCGGAGGCGGTGTGCAGCGGCTTCGTATCGTCGTCGGCGACGGTGTTGACATCCGCTCCATACTTGAGAAGTGTCGCGATAATCCCGGCCCAGCCGCCGTGAGCGGCCTCGAAAAGGGGCGTCCATCCGAGAAGCGAATCGTGGTAGCCTGAGTCCGCGCCCCGCTCCAACAGCAACGAGACAATATCGTCGAAGCCATGCTTGGTGGCCACATGGAGAAGGGTCCTGTCATCGGAATTTTCTTGCTCAACAGATTCGAAGCTCTCAAGGAAAAGCACGGCAATCTCGCCGTGGCCCTTTACCATAGCCAGGTAGAGAGGCGTATTCCCCTCCTGATCCGGCATGTGGGCATCGGCGCCTTGCTCGAGGAGGAAACGGACGGTCGCCAAATGACCGCCGCGCGTGGCTTCATGAATGGGCCGCGCCCCCTTCCGATTCTTCGCATCAATGGATTCCCCGTGTTCGAGCAAAATGCCCGCCGTTGAAATGAAGCCCTTCGCGGCCGCCAGATGGAGCGGTGTGTTTCCATTCAGGTCCTGGGAGTTGTTGATATGACGAGCTCTTAGCAGCCGTTTGAGAAGGGCGTCGTTCCGCGCGCCCGCCGCCACATGGATCGGTGTGGTCCGCCTCTGGACAACGCGGCTCATGTCCGCGCGGTTTGCGAACGCGAGTTCCACCATCGCCGTATTGTTGTGCCGAGTCGCGTGGAAGAGAAGAGTTTCGCCCCGGATGTTTGCATCCATCGGATTTGCGCCTGCTTTAAGCAATAGCCGTACCATCCGCAGATAGTTCTTTCGCGCCGCCAACAGGAGGGGCGTATCTCGGTAGCGGTTTTTCGCGTTCACGTTCGAGCCCGCGCCGATAAGGATGTGCGCGCACTCTAGAGAGTTCCATTCGGCGGCCGAGTGCAATGGCTCGTATCCGCTCAATTCAGTCCGCTCTGACCACGCGCCACGTCTCAGCAAGAACTTGGTGGCCTCTGGCTTTCCGTTGCGGACCGCCTCGAACAGGGGGAGCAGGCCGTTCGCGTTACGCGCGTTCACGTCGTTGCCCTCCGCAACAAGACGCTTGAGCGAAGGCACGTTGCCCTCCGCCGCCGCCGAGTGAAGCGTTTGGATGGGTAGCGCGTCACGTCCGGGAAAGGGTCGCAGCGCCTGGCCATGGCCATCCAGCGATAGGCAGGCCAGCCACAGCAGTAACAGCAGGCCGCCGAGACTCCGCCGCCAAACCGGCACAGTTATCGGATCCGTCACAAGCATGACCCGATTATAGCCGCAACGCGCAGACGCTTCACGCTTTGGCCTCAGGAAGGAGTCAATCGCAACAAGCAGGGAAGGCTGAAGGGGCGAACTGCTCTCGGTTCCCGAGGTCCGAAACGCGCGCGCGGCTATTCGGAAACGGCACCGGCTAGCCGAGATTTGCTTTGGCGAGTTCATCCAACTCGTCGTGAATGCTCTGGGTGACGGGAAAACGGAAACCCGTTTTCGGATCGAGATCGAGGTCGAGAACTTTCAGCGAGGCGGGCAACTGTTCGCGTTTCCATTGGCTCTGGACGAATAGGCGTCCGAATTTCGAGGTCCAAACCCGTAATTCTTCGGGGTCGTTCTCCTCATGGCGATGGCACAGCACACGCCAGCAATCGGGCAAGGCCATGCGCCGTCGCGCGAACAGGTAGAGCAGGTCGTCGAGGATAGCGTAGGGCATGAGGTCGGCTTCGTCTTCCTGGTCGGGTGCGAGTTCGGCGCTCGGCGGAATATCGAGGACCTGCCTCAGCGCCTGAATGCCATCGCGCTCAGCGAGATAGGCGAGCAAACGCGTGACAAGGGTTTTCGGCAAGTTCGCTATAGGGGAATAGCCACCTTGATTGTCACCACCGGTCGTGGTGTAGCCGACCGCCGCCTCGCTCAGGTTCGAGGTGACGAGTAGCAGCGCGTTCGTGTTATTGCCCCAGTTGAGCATCATCGCGCCGCGCACCCGGGCCTGAAGGTTCTGCTTGGCCAAATCGGTGACGTGTTCGGCACCACCCACCAATTCGGCCGCCTTCGCCAGTGCGATTTCCGCTTCTTCTGCAATCGAAACCACCTGAAACGATACGCCCAATTCCTCGGCAAGCGACCGCGCGGCGTCGTGGGTCGCGCTGGTGCTGTACGCGCCGTTGGGCAAGTACACGGTGTTGATGCGCGAAGCGAGGTCCGTTTCGCCAGCGCCGCGCATCGACTTCGCCGCTTCCGCTGCGATGAGAAGGCACAACGCGCTATCGCGTCCACCCGATAGCGCGATTAGAAAACGGTCGAAGGCCAAAACTTTTTCGAAATAGTCGCGCAACCCCAACGCCAGCCCATCGAAGAGTTCATCGAGGAAACGTTCCGCTTCCGTCTTCGCGTTGGGCGGCGCCGCATCCGTCTCGAAGAAGCTCGCCGGCATCTGCGCGACGTAGTTTCGCAGAGGCGCAGGCGTATAGAGCCCCGGCACATGGACCATCGTGGCCGTGCAATCGTTCTGGTTCGACACGGAGGAGCGCCACGAAGAGTTCTCAGCCCGCTCTCGGGAAATTTCATCGAGATCGACGGTGGCAGTCGTCAAGGTCCACGGTTCCTTAGATAGGATTTCTCCTGCTGCAACGATCCGTTCGGGCTTGGCGATGATGCCGCCACCATCGAAGACGAGCCGACAATTGTCGAGTCCGAGCACGTTGGCGAAGGCGTATACGCAGCTCATGCCCGCGGCCGCGCCCTGGACGAGCCGCTTGCGCGATTCGTTTTTTCGTGGCGTGAAGGGAGACGCGCTGATGTTGCAGATGATCTCGGCGCCGGCTCGGACCCGAGCACGGGCAGGCGATTCGGGCGCCCACAAGTCCTCGCAGACCTCGGCACTTACTTTGCCGTACGGCAGGTCGAAAACGAGATCGCCCGCCGGAACTCCCTGATGCTGGGTGACGCCGTTGCTCCAGGCCGTCCAGTTTCGGCCTTCGTAGAAAATGTTGTAGGTCGGAAGGAACTTCTTTAGGACTAGGCCGCGCGTTTCCCTGTCATGGACTAACGCGGCGGCGTTGTACATCAGTGAATTCATTCGGATGGGCAAGCCGAGAAATACCGAGATGCCCTCGCACCGGCCCGCAATCGATTGCAGGCTGTCCCAACTGCGACGCGCGATATCGGGCCACCAGATGCGATCCTCGAGGCTGTAGCCTGACACGCACAATTCGGGCGTGACCAATAGGTGGACGCCTTTTTCTTGCGCACGGCCGATAACCGCGCAAAGGCGTTCGGCGTTGCCCTGGAAATCGCCGACCTTTACCGATACGGCGGCGACGCCAATCTTGACTAAGCGCATGTGGAAGCTCCCTATGTGCGGAAAGCGCCATTGTGCCATAGCTGCAAGCAATCTTGAAAGGGCGGCAGGTATCTACTCCGGTTGCGGCGAACAGCCGCGCTAAGTACAATGCGCCACACCGAACGTAGAGATGTTGTCCACGGAGCGAAAGAGGAACGTCTACATTCATGTCTGGTCCATCAAAGGAAGTGGCCGACGCCGTAGTCCACCTCGGCGATCCCAGCGTCCCGCCTCTGGAGTATCGATCGCCCCTCGAGCGCTTCCTTCACCACGACATGATGGGCTCGATATTCCTGCTGCTCGGGGCTCTCGCGGCGGTGATAGTGGCGAACTCCCAACTCGAATACTGGTACCACCACCTCTGGGAGACCGAGTTCGGATTTGTGGTCGGAGATGCGGTTCTGATAAAAACCCTCCATCACTGGGTCAACGACGGCCTCATGGCCATCTTTTTTTTCCTCGTCGGACTCGAAATTAAACGAGAACTCCTCGCCGGCGAGTTGGCGTCCTTTAACCGGGCGCTCCTGCCGGCGGTCGCGGCCATCGGGGGCATGGTCTTTCCAGCCTTGGTCTACGCCACGATCAATCTTGGGGGAGAGGGCAGCGCGGGCTGGGGCATTCCCATGGCGACCGATATCGCATTTGCCGCCGGATGCATCGCCCTTTTGAAGAAATGGGTGCCTACGTCGTTGATGGTCTTCCTTGTTGCGCTCGCGATTGTGGACGATCTGGGCGCGGTCACCGTCATCGCTATCTTCTACACCGACTCAATCGAATTTCCGCCTCTCATTATTGGAACAAGCCTCATCATTGTCTCGTTTTGCATCGGCAGACTCGGCGTTAGATCGACTCTTCCCTACGCCGTTTTCGGAATGGTCATCTGGGTGGCTTTCCTCAGTTCGGGCGTTCACGCCACCATCGCGGGAGTACTCCTCGCGTTTACGATTCCCTCAGATGCGCGCTACAAGCCCCGCCTATTCCGGGGCCGCATCGTCGAGTTGCTCGACCGTTTCTCCCAAGCCGACGAAAACCTGAGTCAATACGCAGAGGAAGGCGAGGTCGGTGTCGACAAACGGAATCTGGTTACTCAGCGGCAGCAGACTCTGATCCGGGCGATGAATACCGAATGTCTCCATGTCGAGGCTCCGTTGCAGCGGTTCGAACACAATATCGAGCCGTTTTGCGCATTCATCGTCATGCCAATATTCGCCTTCGCCAACGCGGGTGTCCACCTTGATTTGGGAAACCTCGGCCATCTCGTGTTGCAGCCGGTAACGCTCGGAATCTCCCTGGGCCTTTTACTCGGCAAGCCGGTCGGCATCGTGTTGGCCTGCTTTCTCGCCGTCAGATTGGGATGGGCCAGCCTGCCCAATGGCGTGCGCTGGACACAAATCTTCGGCGTCTCACTCCTCGCCGCTATCGGGTTCACCATGTCCCTGTTCATTAACGAACTGGCCTTCGTAGGCGTGGATCCGGAACTGGCCGAGGAATTTGTCTCCGCGGGGAAAGTGGGGATATTCGTGGCAAGCATCATCGCCGCCTGTGCCGGACTCATCGTGCTCAAGATAACCTGCCGGAAAACGCAAGGCGGTTAGCCGGTTTGCCGTCGCCAATTCTGGGCGCGACGCGCGTTAGGCGGTAACGCGGGATTCTTCGAAGGCGACAAAGTAGTCCTTCAAGCACTTGGTTAGGTCTTCTGAGTTCAACACCTCGGCCCGGTCCAGGATAATCCCGTCCGCGCCTTCGCGCGACAGCAGCGCGGCGTCTTGCACGGTGAGATTGCCTTCCACTTCGATTCGGGCGCGGCTCGCCAGATAATCCAAGTTTTCGCGAAGGATCCGCACGCGGTCCAGTGTTCCTGGAAGGTACGCGGCGGCGCCCAAAGGATCGGACGCGAGGACGAGTAACCGGTCTGCCCCGCCCATGAGATATTGAATCTTGGTTAGGGGCGTCGACGGACAAACCGCGAGCCCCGCCTCGGCGCCCGCGTCGCGGATCTGGGCCAGCGCGCGGTGGGCATGGATGTCGGCTTCGGCGTGGGTGTAAATGGCGGCGCATCCGGCTTGAATGAAGCGGTCGATGTGCTTCCCTGGCTGCTCGACCATAAGGTGTGCGGCGCAGGGAAGTCCACACGCATCCCGGAGCGCTCGAACGGCGTCTGGCCCCAAGGCGAAATCGGGCGTGAACGAACCGTCGGCAACATCCACATGGAGATCAGCGCAGCCGGCCGACTCCAATTCCTTGGCGGATTCCGCAAGCCGCCCCAGGTCGCACCGCAAAACGGACGCGCTCCAAATTGTGTGTGTCACGTGCCGCTCCTTCGCCGTAACGATCTCACCCTTCGTTTTCCCCGCGCAGTTTGGCCATCACCGAGAAATCTTCAAGGGTTGTCGTGTCGCCGGTAGTCTCGCGTCCGTCGGCGATATCCCGGAGCAGGCGCCGCATGATTTTCCCGGAGCGCGTTTTCGGGAGGGTGTCGGTGAAGCGGATCTGGTCCGGCTTCGCGATAGCTCCGATCTCCTTGGCCACATGATCGCGCAGGATCTGTTTGTCGTCCTCCGAGGGCGCGACCCCCGCGGGAACAGATACGAATGCGCAAATGCCCTGGCCTTTGATCTCGTGGGGAAAGCCGACGACCGCGGCTTCGGCAACCATGTCGTGCGAGACCAGGGCCGATTCGATTTCCATAGTGCCGAGGCGGTGGCCCGACACATTGATGACATCGTCGAGCCTTCCGATGATCAAGAAATAGCCGTCCTTGTCGCGGAACGCGCCATCGCCCGTCAGGTACCATCCCTCTTTAGCGAACTTAGAGAAATAGACTTCTTCATAGCGCTCGTCGTCGCCATAGAGCGTGCGCAGCATGGATGGCCACGGCTGTTTGATGACGAGCAGCCCGCTGTGCATGCCGTCTTCCGGCTTGCCTTCCTCCGAAACGATTTGAGGTTGGACTCCAAAGAAGGGCAGCCCGGCCGAGCCCGGTTTCGTCGCCATGGCACCGGGCAGCGTGGTGATGAGAATCGATCCGGTTTCCGTTTGCCACCAGGTATCGACAATGGGGCAACGCCCGCCGCCTATGACGTCTCGGTACCACATCCAGGCTTCTGGGTTGATGGGTTCGCCCACCGTGCCTAGAAGGCGGAGGCTGCTCAGGTCACGGCTTTTGGGGTGTTCGTCGCCCCACTTTGCGAAGGCGCGAATTGCCGTGGGCGCGGTATAGAACACGCTGACTTTGTACTTTTCGACGATGTCCCAGAAACGGCCTGGATCGGGATGGTTCGGGGCCCCTTCGTACATGACCGATGTGGCGCCGTTAGCGAGGATGCCATAGACGATGTAGCTGTGCCCGGTGACCCAGCCGATATCGGCGGTACACCAGTAGGTGTCCTCGTCGCGCAAGTCAAAAACGTATTTTGACGTAAGCGCAGCGCCGACCATGTAGCCGCCGGTCGTGTGCAGAATGCCCTTAGGTTTTCCCGTGGAGCCGGAGGTGTACAGGATAAACAGCGGATGTTCGGCGTCGTGTTCTTCCGCGGGGCAGTCCGCTGAAGCAGCCTCGACCGCGTCGTGCCACCAGACGTCGCGTCCATCCTTCATCTCGACTGGACTTTCCGTACGTTTGACGACGAGCGCCTTCTCGACACCAGGACACTTTTCAAGCGCCTCGTCCACCGTGGCCTTCAGGCTAACGGCGCTCCCTCTGCGGTAGCCGCCATCCGCGGTGACGACGAACTTCGAGTCGGCGTCTTCGACGCGGTCGACGATGGCGCTTGCTGAGAATCCGCCGAAGATAATCGAATGGGGCGCGCCGATGCGGGCGCAGGCCAACATGGCGATAGCCAACTCGGGCACCATGGGCATGTACAGCGTGACGCAGTCGCCCTTCTGGACACCAAGGCCCTTGAGTGCGTTGGCGCACTTGCACACTTGCCGGTGAAGCTCTTGATAGGTGAGCGTACGCGAATCGCCCGGCTCCCCTTCCCAGATGAGCGCTGCTTTATTCTTGCGCCACGTCGTCAAGTGGCGGTCCACACAGTTGTAGCAGAGATTCGTCGTGCCGCCCTCAAACCACTTGTAGAACGGCGCGGCGTCCTTGTTCAAGACTCTGTCCCATTTCTTGAACCAGTGGAAATTCTCCGCTACATCGCCCCAGAACGCGTGAGGAGCGTTGATCGAGTGGTTGTACATCTGATCATATTCTTCGCGCGTCTTAATGTGCGCCAACTCCGAAAAATCGGAGCTAGGATGAAAGGTGCGTGTCTCCTCCAGAACGTGTTCTATGCCGCTCATGGCCTACTCTCCCCTTAGTTGCGCCAAATGAATTCGTGTCGGAATCGTTTCGATGGAATCCTGATATAGTGCCATGTTTGCCGGCAGAAACCAATCCTGCGATGCGGTACGATGGGGAATGGTGGGAAGCGCTTTCACAACACCGAATGAGAAACGTAGAGATCCCGATTCTGAACACGATTCATCCAAGCTGGATCCGGCTGCGACCTTGCGCTGCGCGCGACGCCCACGTCATGCCCATAGCCAGTGTCCGTTACTACGCCAGATCGAGAGCCTCTATGACTCTACCGGTTGCCTGGCATTGGTTGAGAACGTAGAAGTGGACTCCGGGCGCGCCGGAGGCGACGAGGCCGGCGACTTGTTCAGTGGCGAATTCTACGCCGATGTCGAACTGGGCGTCCGCGGCATCCGGATCCTTCGCGGCGCGTTCGAGCTTGGCGGTGAAGGCGCTCGGAAGGGCCACGCCGCACAGGGACGTGATCCGCTGGACTTGCTTGAAGTTCGAGACGGGCATAATGCCGGGCACGATGGGCACATCGATTCCCGCCCCTGCGCAGCGGTCGCGAAAGCGGAGGTAGTAGTCGTTCACGTAGAACAACTGAGTGAGTACTACATCCGCGCCTGCATCGACTTTCCGCTTGAGGTTGTCCAAGTCTTGCGCGGGGTCCTGGGCTTCCGGATGCGTTTCAGGATAGCCGCCAACCGCAATGCCAAACTGGGGAAACTCGCCGCGAATGAGGGAGACCAACTCGTTTGCATGGCTCAACCCGCCCGCACTGGCCGTGAAGCGTTCTTCGCTATTGGACGGATCGCCGCGCAAAGCGACAATGTACGCGATTCCAGCCTCCCCGGCGAGGCGAAGGAAGTCTCGGAGTTCCTCGACATTCGAGTCAACACAGGTGAGGTGAGAGGCGACGGGAACATCGGACAGGTTCGTAACCAGCTCAAGCGTCGCCAAGGTCTTGTCGCGCGTCCCCCCGCCCGCGCCGTAGGTGCAGGTTACGAAATCGGGCTTCAGGGCTAGCAGTTCTTTCAGATTTCGCTCAAGAGAACCCATGCCCTTGTCTGTCTTCGGAGGGAAGAGTTCGAAGGAGAGGACGAAGGGCTTCTGTTGGTATAGACTGCCTAGACTCACCTGACCCCGCGTGATCTTCGGTAAATAGGTTTTCCGTTCGAGCGCGTTCGCGTCGATATCGGCTCGGCTGGGGATTGTATCGCGACGGCGGGTTTTCATCAAAATTTGCCCAGGGCAATCGCACTGGATTCTCGATGTGGCCTTTCTCGAAGAGCAGTCCCGAATACGAATCGGGTACGCTGCCGAAAACATGGCCGCGATTCGAAAAATCGCCCTCAACATTCTGAAAAACAACCAATCAAAGAAAGGCGGAGTCAAAGCCAAACGACT
>PVBE011594884.1_pt1 | contig 20402 bp, 23 predicted proteins | sample 1631181 | NCBI WGS metagenome assembly PVBE01 (sample SAMN08397723, study PRJNA350692) | Marine metagenome, whole genome shotgun sequencing project. | isolation source: water | place: Pacific Ocean | collected 2012-04 | reverse complement strand
GTCCATTTACGGGCTAGCATCGACTGCTTGGCTAAATATCCGAGAATCCCTCCGTAAACGCGTGCGTCCTCAACAACCCACTCGGCGCGGACTGATAACAGCGGGTTTTCGAACAAAAACGAGTTCATCAACTTATCGGAATTGAGTGCGCCGATGACGCCCGTGCTCAAATCGTTTCCTACCCAAGGCGTGTTAGGAACGTTGTCTTCGAAGTTGTAGTCTCCTTCGTCGTCGTGCCAGCGCCGATCCTCGTTCATTGCATATGTGACGTAGAAATTATCAAACCCAGGCCAGTGGGCATAGTCGGCTCGACCGTTACAGACAGCATGAAGTTGTCTGTAACCCATCTATCCCTCTCAGATGGGACGATCACACTGGAATTATCCGTGAAGTCGATCGCGCTGATCGGTCCTCGACGGCATACGATCCTTTTGTCCCTGCCAACGCGAGGAGTGACCCATATCGGTTCGCGATCTTGCTTTGCAAATAGATCGAAGGCCCACGCGGGGCCGTCCACGGATGAATCAGGAACGCTTCGTTGTTTCGAGACCGTCTCCCGTTCCCAGCCTTCATTGTGCATGCGTGCCAACCAAAAAGACCTGATCCTCCGAGAGCGATGTTGCCTGTCCGCTTCGAGCGAATCGTCGGCTTCGACCAGCGGCCACCCCATTTCCAGTTTCACCGCTTTGACGATCTCCCGTCCAACTCGGGCTTTCGGAAAGTTGGGGCCGTCAAAGTCGTCTCGAATCATGTCGGCGATGGTTCGGTCCACGCACACGCGGCGCATCAAACCGACTGGAATCACGACGAGAGGTGTGAACTCAAACTGGTTGACGAAATCCGATGCTTTCTGGCGTGTTATCGGCTCGTCGACAGATACGCGCCAGTTGGAGAACGCGTCCGTTCCGCGGAACTCACATCCCGCCTCAGCTTGGTATATCGAAAACGAACCCTCACCATGGGTGACAAGTAGAAATGCGCCCATTTCATCAGGGCACTGACCGAAAAGTTGATTAACGTAGATCGTTGTTTCGCCGTTGGCGAAGCCGAGGATTTCGTAGTCGCTCTCTTCGGCGACGAACTCGTCAATCTCGACCATTTCGTCACTCATCCGACCAATTTCCGTCTTGAGACGATCGAAACTCAAACCTCTCTGGTTTGATCCGGGGGCCCGATCATTTCGTCCTTGTACCTGTTGCGCCGCGCATCTCCATCAACCCGTCATTGCGACCTTGAAGCGAACGGGCCGCACGGGACCTGTGTTGGTAAGAATTGACGCGGATCGACGAAGGAAGTTGAATTGGCTGATCTCATCACGGTTGCCCGACCAGCCTGACGATTGCGACAGGAAGCAACAGCAAGAATGCTATCGAGGCTCGAAAGTTGCCGTCGCAATCATGGAATACGGCAATAGTCGTTAGGCGAGTGTGGTCACGAAGCGCTTTGTGTGGAGAAATCTCGGGCGGAAAAAGCCCCGAGTGACCTCACCGCCGTCCTCCGCCCTGCGTGCCGCCGGTAGTCTGGACCACCCGCCGCCCACCAAGCTTCAGCCATCACGGCTTAACCACTCGGGACCTTTTTGACCTAGCAAATTTCCGTTCATTTGTCAATGGCAGATCTAATGGATCGCGGTGGCGAGCCGGAGGGAATCCCAAATTACCAAAGCGGTTACCTGGCTCGCTTGGATGGTATTGGGCACGGATCGACCTGTTGGTATATGATGGTTCGGTAGGAGAGTCTGTCTTTGCGCGAATGCGGTGGGAGCCCAACGATATGAAATTCACGTTCGAACGCGGCGACTTGAATGCGCCGAGAGGCCACGCCTTGATCTATTTTCGGAACGCTCAAGATTCCGAGGATTGCTGGGCCACCTACATCATCGTGCTGCCGATTCAGGTGGATGTCGCCAAGTACGTTCCGCCGTTCTTGATGAGCCAGATGGGCGAGATAGGCGCGAACGACCTGTCGGCATTCGCGTTCCCTCCGGCGCCGGAGCAGATTGGCAGTTACTCAAAAGTAGAGGACCTCGCGTTGGTGCGCGAGGACGACGTTGTGTACGCGGGCACGGTTGACCCCAGCGACATCTCTTCCACGATGATACGCATCAATGAGGCAATCGTCTGGTACGCGGAAGCGTACACTGACCCCAACGATGCGGAGTTCACAGCGCTCCCAGACGATGACGAACCCGATGAAACGGACACCGGATTCAGAGTCAGCGAGGTTTTGTACGAATTGATGACCGACGGCGACAAACTCGCGGAGCTCACGAAGCTTATTGGACGGCTGCGCGACGCCGTCGACACCGGCGATGAGGCGCTGACCGTCGAATCCCAGGGCGAAATCGACATCCTGGCGCACCACCTTCCCGACAACCATCAGATCAACAACCTGGTCGCCTCCGCCAAAATCACCGGCGACGCTGGCGCCAGACTGGCCAACCTGTATCTTCAACGATGCTTCCACCTCATCGGCGAGGAGTACGTCAAACTGGGCCAGGTCGAAGAAGACATCGAGGTGCTTGAGGCCGGCGGCGCCTCTTAGCTACCTATGAGCTGCGTGGCGGGGCGTCGGTCATCTCCCAGCGACCAAACCCAACTCGATTCCTCGTTGAATAGCTGTCCAAGCCGCGTGCTGTCTGCCTCTTTTATCGATCCGGTCTTCATTCACGCCGTGAACCGCCCCTGACGTCCCTCTAGTCCCTTCGGTCCCTCCCGTCGCCCCTCGAACCTCCGGCTCGCTGAGTGCAACTATCGCGTTGAATCCCGTCCCCGATTGCATTACCCTCTGTGCCGTGGAATCGAATCATTCGCACGCAATCGTGCGACCGAAACAACACCGCCCAAGGAGGAGACCGTGGCCTACGAAAACCTGAAGTACGAGATCGACGAGCGGGTGGCGACCATAACGCTGGACCGACCGGAGAAAGTCAACGCGCTGAGTTGGGACATGAGACAAGAGCTATACGCCGCGCTGAAAGCCGCCGAGCGAGACCAGGACGTGGGCTGCATCGTGATCAAGGGCAACGGACGAGCGTTCAGCGCCGGCTACGACCTAACGCCCGCTGATCCGTCGCCGAACCAACCGCCTGGAGGCTACGTGTCACCGGATCTGGACAAACTTACTGGCCAGTACGCGCGGGACCTCGTGAACGGCTGGTGGGTGATCTGGGAGCTCGCCAAGCCCGTCGTCGCTCAGGTTCACGGCTGGTGCTTGGCCGGGGCCAGCGAGCTCGCTTCGATGTGCGACATCCTGTTCGTCGCCGACGACGCGCAACTGGGCTACCCGCCGGTCCGAGCTCTGAGCTCGCCCGACACCATGTACTTCCCATGGAAGATGCCCATGAGCTGGGCCAAGTATCTGATGATGACGGGCAAGCCGGTGCTCGGCAAGGACGCCGTCGACATAGGATGGGCGACCAAGTCCTTCCCCGCGGACGAGCTTGACGAGGCGGTTCGGACGGAGGCTCGCGCCATCGCAACGATCCCGTCTGACATGCTGGCTTCGAACAAGAAGGCGACGAATCGCGCCTACGAGATCATGGGAATCCGAACGGCGATGGACGTGGGCGTCGACTGGCAAGTTCTGTCGACCTATCGGAACACGGCCGGTGAGTTCGGCAAGATATCCAGGGAAGAAGGTTTGCGCGCGGCGCTGCAATGGCGCGACGGCCCGTTCAAGGACTACTCGGCCAGGCCCAGAGACGACCGTTAACCGGCAACGTTTTGCGCTTGAATCGCAATAACAAAAGAGGCGCGAGCATCGCTCGCGCCTCTTTTTACTTAGTCGGTTGGCTCGCTATTTTCCTACGAAAGACGGCCTGCGCTTCTCGACGAACGCGCGGACTCCCTCTTTGTGGTCCTCGGTGCGACGCGCGATGTCTTGAGCCGGGCCCGCCAATCGTAGGCTCTCGGCGAAGTCCACGTACAACGACTGCTGCACCAACCTCTTGATCAGCGCCATCGAATACGTCGCTCCGTCGCCGATGCGCTTAGCCAGCTCTAGCGTCGTGTCCATTAGCTCCTCGTGGCGCGTGACCCTGTTCACGATTCCCAATCGGAACGCCTCGTCAGCGTCCATGATGTCGCCAGTGTATTGCAGCATCATCGTGTTGCCGAGACCGATCAGCCGGGGAAGCTGCCAGCAGGAGCCGTCAGCCGGAATCAAACCGCGGCGGACGAACATCTCGGACATCCCCACCTTCTCGGACGCGATTCGAATGTCGCAGGACAGCGCGATGCCCATTCCAAGGCCCATCGCGTACCCGTTGACGGCCGCGATCGACGGCTTCTGCAGCTCGTGCAACCGAAGCGGGATAAACCTGACGTCGTCGATTTCTTCCGTGCCTTCGTCCGCGACCTCCGGCATCTCTGCCCATCGTTGTTCGAGCACTTCCCAAGGCAATACGCCCTCGGGCAATGGCGGCTCGGACTCTCGTGACTGGTTGGCGTCATCCATCCGCTTGACGTTGGCGCCCGAACAAAACGACGGGTCGCGACCGGTGAGCACGAGCGCCCGAAGCTGGGACGAGCCTTCGAGCCGGTCGATCTCCTGGTTGAGCTCGCCAGCCATCTCCTCGCCGATCGAGTTCCTGGTCGGCGGGTCGTCCATCGTGAGCACCAGCACGGCGCCGATCTCTTGAGCGTCGATGAATTTGTATCCCATGGTTTTCGTCCTCCGAATTGCCTTGTATTCAGCCGTCTCAGTTGCCTCTGCTCGAAGTGAGAACGGCTATCCGTTTTCCAATTTCGTTTTCATGCGACCGAAGAAATCGTTCATCATCAGCTTGGCCGCTCCTCCCAGCAAGGGCTGGCTCAGTCGCGCTGCGAACCCGCTGACTTTGGCGTTGCCATCAACATCCACGCGGGTTCGAGCAGAGTCGATCTCAGTGAACTCCAGCGCGCCTTCGCCCTTTACTCCGACGCCGACGCCGTTGCCTTCGATCGTCAACCGATACGACTCCGGTTCAACCTGATCGGCCATCGCGATCTTTGCCGAGGCGCTGCCCGCGAACCCAGCCACGTGCATCGCGACAGTCAGGTCATACGAATCCGGCCCGACGGATCGGAACTCTTCCGCGCCGGGGATGCAACTCGATAGGAACTCCGGCGACCGCAGGGCGTTCCAAACGTCCTGTCTAGGCGCATCGAAATCGTACGAGCCTTCAACTTTCAACGCGGATTCTCCTGATTCCAGAATCTGTTGCCCGTAAATCTATCACACGGCCGCGGTGAGATCGGGGCGATGGGCCTCGGAGTCCAGCAAGGTCAACGAACTCCGGCTCCGCCCGAACCGTTAAAATACACGGCCAGGCGATTCAGCGCCTCTTCGAATCGATCGCGCGTCGATGAGCCGTACGAAATGCGCACGAAGTTCCGCCACGCATCCCCAAACGCGGAGCCGGGCACCATGAGCATGTTGGTCCGGTCTAAGACCTCCCAGGCCAGCTCCCGTCCGGACGCGGTCGGGGCGGCTTTGACGAACGCGAACAGCGCTCCGTTCGTCTTCGTCCAATCGAGCGACGGGATGCCCGTGAGAGTTCGTTCCAGGAGATCGCGGCGGGCTTCGAGTTCGGCGAGATGGCCTTCGGTGAACGCGTCGATCACGCCCAAAGCCACCACCGCGCCGATTTGCGAGATGATCGGCGCGCAGATCGCTGTCGCGTCCTGCACCTTGAGCGCCTGACGGCAGAACTCCTCGCCCGCGACCATGTAGCCGATGCGCCAACCCGTCATGCCGAACGTCTTCGACAGGCTGCCCAGCGTGATAACCGTGTCACCCAGATCGGGAATCGAGCCCGGACTAAACGTGCTCACGCCGTCGTAGCCGAAGAACTCGTACGCCTCGTCGCTCACGAGTTGGATCCTGCGATCGGCCGCGAACCTCGCGATGCGCTCGACTTCGGCCCGATCGTACACGGCGCCGGTCGGGTTGTTCGGCGACGTGATGACGATGGCGCGAGTCCGGTCGGTCGTCGCGGCCTCCACATCGCTCAGGTGTAGCTGAAAGCCATCCTCTTCCGACGTTGGTGCCTCGACGACCCGCCCTCCGCAGAGCTCGATGGCCATGTGGTGGTTGAAGTAGTACGGCGCCGCGATGGCAACCTCGTCCCCGGGCTCGAGCAACGTCAGCATCGCAACCATGAACGCTTGGTTGGACCCGGGCGTCACCATGATCTGAGTCGCCGGGTCCGCGTCGACGCCGTTGTGACGCTTCAGCTTCTCCGCCAGCGCCTGCCGCAGCTCAGGGATCCCCGCGTCGGGTCCATACGAATGGATGCGCGGGTCCAAAGACAACGCCTCGCTCACGGCAGCGATCATCTCAACCGGCGGCCCGAAAAACGGCACGCTCTGCCCAAGGCTGATCACGTCCTGCCCCTCAGCCGCCAACTCCGCCATCCGGTTATTGAGCGCATCGATAGGCGGCATAACCGTCGAAAGAACGCGTTCCGGTAGTCTCATAGCTGCCTCGGGAGTTGGGGGTAGGGTGCAAGTCAGGCGCATTGTACACCGGTTGGCGAAGAATCGAGGCGTTGCTGTTTTCCTGCGCTCGGGCAACAAAAAGGAAAGAGGGCATTGGGTTATGAAGGGCCACTACCGGGGGACGGGCATGATTAGAGCGCTAGTGTCGAGGTCTGCCTTAATCCCGACTATCGGCGTCCCTTTCGTCGGCCCAAACAACTTGGATCCAGCGATCCTCAAACAGATCCTCGATCAGTTTCCGGCGATTCGAGTCAACCGGCGCGCTGGGGTAAATCACACCCGGATATACGTCCAACCCCTGGTCCCAGAATGGCATGATGTACTTCCAGATTTGTCTGGCGTGTCGCTGGGCGTTCGGTCGGACACGGTGATCGCGCACTTTGTCTCAGTTCGTAGCTTTCGCTTCGACCACGGATATCGAACCGTCCAGTTCCTCGATCATGACGTCGATGCGCCCTTTTTGCCGGGCGCGTCGAGTAAGTCAACGACGCGCTCATACGCACGGCGTTCGGACGGGATGAATTCCCACTCCTTCTTTTCTATCTCCTCAAACTCGCGTCCACGCCTGACGTTTGTTCGGAAGGAATCTGAAGAATCGGTGGTCATCGTTATTGCGAACTTTCTCGCTTGCAGAGCAAACAGGTCGCCTGATGCCTACTCACCCCAACGCCGCCGTCAACCCATCCGCGAACTCCGCTCGCTGCCAGCGCCGCACGTCGCCGGTCGTGAACTCGGTGTCGAGCGTGTCGGGGGCTTTGGCGAGGCGTTCGAGGCTGACCATCGGCCAGAGTAGGGCAGGGTCGAGCGATAGCTGCTTGCCGAGTTCGATGCGCCAGGCTTTGAGCTCCTGCAGGCGCTCGATCGTGATCGGCGTGGTCGGGAGACCGGTCCGTCGGGGCGGTTTCTTGATCGGCGGGTCGGTCTGGCCTTTTTGCAGGGCGGCTCCAATCTGACGGCCTAGTCGTGAACGAACTTGGCGTTTGAGCGGCGGGATCGTGGTGAGATCGGTGTTGGGGTTGGCCGCCAGTTGCATCAGGACTTCGTGGGGGAGCACAAAGTAGGGCGGACGGTCGCGTCGTCGCGCCTCGGCCTCTCGAACTGAGAACAGCCTCTTCAGGACTGCTTTCTGTCGACCGTTCAGCTTGCGAGCGCCCTTCATCGACAGGAACGCCGTCTCCGGGTCCTGTCCGTTGTACCGAATCTCTTCCGTACGGACGAACTCCTCGGCGGCCCACGAATAGCGGCCGAGATCGGTTAGCTCGGTTTCGAGCTTGGTCCGAAGGTCGAGCAGGTGCGATACGTCGGTCGCCGCGTAGCTCAGCGCTTCGTCGCTGATTGGACGGCGAGCCCAGTCGCTCTTCTGGAGGCGAGCGAGCTTCGGGATGGTCACGCCGAGAAGAGATTCAATCAATGCCGATAGCCCGGTGCGTTCCATGCCGACGAAACGGGCGGCGATCGAGGTGTCGAACAGGTTTCGTATCCGAAACCCCCACTCCCTGTCGAGGCAACGAACATCGTACTCCACTCCTTGAGCGACCTTCATCGTCGACTCGTCCGACAGGATTTCGCCGAACGGCGCCATGTCGTCAACAGCCAGAGTGTCGATCAGATACACAGCGTTTTCAGTTGCCATCTGGATCAGGCACACTTTTTCCGGGTACCCGTGCCTGCTGTTCGACTCGGTGTCGAACGCGATTGCCGATTCGCCTGAGAGTGCCCGGGCGAGATCGGCGACCTCTTCGGATGTGGTCAGGAGTTCAAATCGAGGCGCAGGAGGCGGAGATTGGGTTTCCGAATTCAAGAGTGCGTTCCTGTTCTCCCGAGTCACGCCAGCGTTATCCGACGCGGCATCGATTCTGCGGATTGTCACTGTTGAGCCCGTCCGTCTGTCGGCTCACTCCGAGCCCACCCGATTGTATCTGGTTTCGCGCAGGTCAGGTATCGTTTTTTGGGCAATTCTGGCTGAGACTACGTCGGGCCTTTACGTCGGTTGGAGTTGAATCACCCCTGCCGATTATAGATTCGTGAAGGCCATGGGACCCGTAATTGTGCAAATCGGTTGCACCCGCAGACTTTGGGAGGCAAGGGAAGTGTAATGTTGACAGAAGCGAACAACCGTGCTAAGTTTCGCAGGCGATGACGGAGATAGCCCGAGTGTGGATTCAAGCCACCAGGAGATCTGGGTGATCACGAGGAGCGCGTGAGCGAACCCGAGCTGCAGTGGTTCAGAGCCTGCATGTGAGGTGATCCATCACGGTATCCGTCACGTGAACCCATCGGAAGTCGGCGGTGCTTGCTCCATCAAGCCTCGCCTGCCTATCGAGGATGCCCACGATCAACCTGACCGCCGGATGTGCGATCGGGTGCGTTTACTGTTACGCGGTCGGCTACGGGTCGCACCCCGACGAAGGAAGCGTGGTTCTCTACGAAGATACCCTCGAAAGGCTTAAGCGCGAACTCCCTCGAAAGCGGAAGGCGCCGCGATCGGTGTTTTTCAGCCCGTCAAGCGACATCTTTCAGCCAGTCGCCCAGTGCTGGACCTCGCACACGAAATCCTCGATTTCCTGCTGGCTGCCGGCATTGATGTCGTGATCTTGACGAAAGGGCAAATTCCGGACCGCACGTTGGATTTGCTTTTGCGCTATCCCGACCGAGTCAGCATGCAGATCGGCATCACCACACTCGACGAGGGCCTATCGAAGATGTTCGAGCCGAACGCCGCGACACCCAGGGTCAGACTCGAACAGTTAGACAGGCTGATCGTCGGAGGGCTCGCCACTCGGGCCCGACTCGATCCGACGATACCGGGCGCTACCGACGACACCGAAGGGTTGGATCGGCTGTTCGCCGCGTTGGGCGCCGCGGGCATCGATTATGTGGCGGCAGGCTTTCTGTTCCTGCGGCCTCGAATTCTGCATACCCTTTACGCGGACGTGAACGACAAGCGATTCCTGCGGCGGATTCTCACCGCCTATGAGGATTCCGAGCGCCTGGATATTCGGGCCGGCAAATCGACCACCACGGCGTTGCCGACCATGGTCAGAAAAGAGTCGTTCACCCGCATTCGGGAAATAGCAGGCCGCCACTCTATCGACGTGGCCGTCTGCGCCTGTAAGAACCCTGACATAGCCACCGGCACGTGCGGAATTGGTGGGGCGACACCGACCCGAGCCTTAGCCCAAAAGCCATCGCAGCGATTACTCATGTGAGAGGGTTAGCGGTCCCAGGGGACATGACTGAGTTTCGTCTGATTAACTTGACATGAAATCGACCGAGGTCAGGCCGCGCCCTGATGCAAAACAAGCCCCGCCACGCGCTCGGTTGCTCTGCCGTCCACGTTCACTGCTGCTCTCAGCGTGGAGGCTTTGCCGCTGAGTTTTTGCTGAAGCAGATCGGTGAGCTGCGGTTCGGCGTTGACCTCGTAAGCGCCGCCGATGTTGGAAAGCGGGTATCCTCCGCATTCCTTTCGACGATCAGGAATGTCGCTGTCCACCAACACGAGAATCGTCGGGATGTTGAGCAAAGCCGCCTTGAGCGACATGGTCGAAAAGTGAGAAACCGCCACGTCTATGCCGTACACAAGCTGGTCGCTGGAAAAGTCCACTGCCAACAATCTGCGGTCGGGGTGAGTCAAGAGGTCGCCGTAATCGCGGTCGTCCCGAGGATGGCGGGCGAAGATCAGCCTGTCCTCGGGACCCAGGGCGTCGACAACCCACCTGAGCGTCCCGGGATTGTCCGGGATGGAGCCCGGCGTTCGGGCTTGCCCGAAATAGGCGATGAGGCGTTCATCGCCTATGGCCAGGCGATCGCGCACATCCTGCCTGCGGCTCAAATCGGGAGTCGAGTAGGCGTCGAGAGCGGGATTGCCTGTGATCTCGATCTTTGAGGGCGGCGCGCCGCGCTGGGTCATTTCTTCAGCAACAGCCTCGTCAAAGACTGCCCAACGACTCGCCAGGGCGCCCGCGATGCGCGGATACCAAACATCCCAACCTCCGACGACATGCACCGAGGGAATTTGACGGCGCGAAGCAGCCAAAATCACCGCGTCTTCGATGCACATGATTTCGCCCGACCTGTCCACCGAGCATCCGACAAGGACTCTGTCAGGCGTGAACCTTTCGAAGAGCGAACTGGCATAATCCAGCGAGACGCGAGTCACGTCGCCGTGGCATCCGTCCGTCTGGAGTTCGTTGTGCTCGACTCCCATTTGCTCGAACAGCAGTGCCGAGCCGCCGTGGTTGCGCGTTTCCGGCGTGTCGTTCCGGACGCCGATTAGCTTGACCGTGTGTCCGGCGTCACGGAGATTCGAGACGACCGGCGCCATGGCTTCGGCGGGACCCGGGTGCATCGCGGCGGCGAGTATCCTCAAGCTACAGGTTCGACCTCGACGAGGCATGTGTTGTATGTCTGAGCTCCGGACGGCGACGGGCTATCCAGCGAGAGCACGTTCGCCGAGCCGCCGGTGTCGACGCCGGATTCGTCGGGACTGAACCACGCGCCCTCCTTCATCGAAACGACGCCCCTCGTGATCCGGTCGGTCACCTTCACGGGCATGATCGTTGCCCCGCGATCGTTGAAGACACGAACCTGCTGGCCATCGGAGATCGACCGGTCGACGGCATCGTCGGTGTGCACCCAAACAACCTGTGGATCGACGGCTTGCAAAACTGTCAGATTGCCGAAGGTCGAATGGGACCGCGCCTTCGATTGCGGCGTTACAAGCTGCAGCGGATGCGCCAGGTCGGCCTCAAACGGCGGGACGTACTTCGGAATCGCCGGAATCGAGCCAAGGCCGTAGAAATCCGGTTCGCTCGCGATGGCGGTCGAGTATATCTCGATCTTGCCTGACGGCGTCGAAAACGGGTTGCTGTCCGGGTTGTCGATTTGGTCCGCGAAGACGACCGGAGCGCTGGGCGGAGGCAGTCGCGCCAAACCGTTCTCCATGAACGCGTCGAAGTCGTCGATCGCGGTGCCTTCACAGAACTCACGCAGCCACTCGATGTCCGACGCCTTGTCGTTGTATCCCGAGATGCCAAGGCGCTTCGCCAGATCGGTGCAGATGTCGATGTCGTTTCGGCACTCGTACATCGGCTCGATGGCCTGTTTCATGAAGATCGCGTAGTGGCCAATTCCCCACGGCGTGCTGATGTCGTTGCGCTCCCAAGAAAAGGAGGCTGGCAGCACGATGTCGGCGTGTTGGGCCATCGGCGTCATGAAGTGGTCGTGGATCACTATGAACTCGATGTTGTCAGACTTCATCGCCTCGGAGGTCTTGTTCGTGTTGGGGAGCTGGTTCAACCAGTTGCCGAACGCCCCGTAGATCATCTTGACGTCCACCGGGTAGCCGCCGGAGGTCCCTTTTTCGAGAAGGTCCGCGAGTTTGGCTTTGGCGACCTTGGTCGTTACCGGGTTCGGGCCCGTGGGCAATCCGGACAACCCGACTCCGGCGCTTCCAGTCGACCCCGAGCTGACGCCGGTGTTGCCGCCGGAGACGCCGATGCTGCCTGTCATCGCCGCGAGTGCGAAGGCGGCGCGGTGGAACTGCTCCCCGTACGCGGTCCTGCCGGGCGCGAAGCCGCAGTGGATCGCCGCGGGCTGACTGGTTGCGAACTCGCGGGCGAGCTCGGCGATCTTCGCCGCGGGGACGCCCGTGATCTCCTCGGCCCACTCGGGCGTCTTCGGAACGCCGTCGGCGGCGCCTAATACGTAGCTGCGATAGTCGGATCCCGGAGGAGCGCCGTCCGGAAGATGCGCTTCGTCGAAGCCTTGGACGTAACGGTCGAGGAAGTGCTGGTCCTGCAACTCCTCTGTGACGATCACATACGCCATCGCGACGAGCATCGCCGCGTCGGTGGAAGGCTTGATGTAGATGTGCTCGTCTGCCACCGTGGCGCTCGTGTGGGAGCCGCGCGGGTCGATGCAAATCATGCGCGTGCCCTGTTTGCGGGCGTGCTTCAGATATTCGAGCGTGCCCGTGCCAAAGTGTCCGTCGCCCGGGGTCCAGCCCCAAAGCAGGATCATCTTGGAGTTGGCGTAGTCGATCGGATCTCGCCCGGCGGGACCAGTGAGGCCAGCGTAATCGCCAAAGGTGTGCTGAAAGGCGAACGCTTCGGCCTGTCTGGAGATGTTGCCCCAGGGCTCGGTGCAGCCGCCGAACATGTTGAGCAATCGCTGAACGGTGTTGCGGTTGTTGAGCAGGGGAGCGGCGCCACCGCTGGACGCGTTGAGTATCGACGCGGACCCGTGTTCCTTCCGGATTCGCAGCATGGAGCTCGCCACTTCGTCGAGCGCCTCGTCCCAGGAGATGCGCTCGAACTCGCCCGATCCGCGCTTGCCGGTGCGCCGCATCGGGTACTTGAGCCGGTCGGGATGGTTAACCCGCTCTTCGGCCGCGAAGCCTCGCACGCAGGCAAACAGAGGCGGCATTTCGGCGTCCCACTTTCCCGGTTGCGTGCTGATCTTTACGATTTTGCCGTCGCGAACGTGGGCGTTGACGATGCAGCGCCCTCCGCACCCGGAGGCGCACGTGCTGGTGACGATGCGCTCGCCGTCTGTCCCCTGTCGTCGTGGGTTCTGGTAGATTGTTGTCGCGACCATGAGTTCTCCGTCCGCTGTTTGTTGTTGCAACTGCCGGGCAGGGTATCACGAGATAGGCGTATTAATAAGGCTGGCCGACCAAGCCTGGTGGGAATTTCGAACTTCTCCGCGTCGATACCGGGTCTGCGAATGAAACCGAGTGTTACGAGCCTTTCCGAAGGCCAGCCAGCGAACCCAGCAAAGCAACCAGGATGGCGAGCTTGAACGCGGACCACCAAGACAGCGTTTCGGCGATGAGCCCCTGTTCGACAGCGCCGGGGAACAGATCGGGAACCGTCCATGCCCACACCAGCTTGATAACGAGCAGCGCCAAGAGCAAAAGTCCGACGAATAGGCCGATGAATCCGACACAGCCCATGCACCCAAGCGTCGAAAAGCCGAGTATCCTTTTGGTCATTTCCCGCCCGCGCTTGTTTCCCGTTCGTCAGCCAATGCCAGCGTCGCTCCCGATCCGCATCGTCGTCTCCGCGGATGTGCGCCTATTCTATCCTGAGCGCCTCCTTTACGGAAATCCCCGCAGTGCGTCTTGCGGGCAGCGCCGCGCCCAGCCAACCGCTCCATGCGAAGCTCGGACGGCCATGCGCCGACCGATGTCGGATCGATGACCAGCCGATCCAGCATCCCGAATACCGTGATCGTCATCATCGCGACGGCTGCGACGACCGCCATTGCAGCGATCGCCAGCCACGCCCTGGCTTTGCGGGCGAAAACGTCCTTGGTGCCGAAAACGACGACGTGAGGCATGTGCAACCGCACGGCGAGTTCCGCGAGCTTCGACAGGTTCGATGAGCCACGCTGGAAGCGCCGTGACAAAGCTTCAACAGTTCGGACACGACCAGATTGCCAGGCTGGGAGCGGCGTGAAGATTACAATCATCGCTCCGATGACTGCGACGACCGCCGCTTTCCGAATCGGCTCGTTGTCGGGAGAAACCCCAGCGTAGAGCAGTTCTCCGAAAGCATTCAGAATCAGCGGAGTCGCGAGAACCGCGAGCACGACCCCGAGCACGGTGGCGACCAAACCGAGCGCGAGCTGCTGGCCAAGGAAAAGCATCGCGATGTGCTTGGGGCTGAACCCGCTCGCCTTGAGGACGCTGACATCGCGGATCTGCGATCGGACGCCGAGGAACGTTGCGAGGAGTTAGGCAACCGCTCCAACTCGGGCGTCAACCGACCGCTCGTCGCGTTCCGCTGCCCCTGGAGCAGCGTGCCTGATGATCAGAGCGGTGCTGCCAGCGGCCAGTCGAATCCGATCGCCGTCTTTGAGCAGGTGGTCCGAGTTCCCGATGTTCCGGTCGTCCACAAATGTGCCGTTGACGTAGTTCAGATCGCGAAGCACAACACCGCGTGGAGTGTCCACGATGAGGGCGTGCTTCCGAGACACCGCGGGATCATCGACGATGACGTCGCAGGTCGTTTCTCGTCCGATAATCATGGGACGAGGGGTCAACTGGATCGACAAACCGTCCCAAATTCCACCGTAGATCACCAACTGGGGTCGGATAGTTGCTAACATTGCCTGGCTCCTCTCGAAGACGTCCGTCCCGTCTTCGTCTCTGCTTACCGTACCCGGACTCTTGGCATCCAACATGGCCATCGTGGCCGATTCTGATTCATCCTTGCGATCGACCGAGCGGTCAGTCATTGGTCTTGCACCGTCCGTCGGATCGGCTCGGTCACCGGGGTCTGTCTGTTCAAGTGCGTGCATATATTCAGACGCTCGGAAGACGAGATTGGTTCCAAGTTCCCGACAATCCGAACTCGACGACCGAAACACGGGCCCGTCGCGACAACGGTAGAATGATCGGGATGCGCCTCACACGCCCTCGTTGAGCACCGGATTGAAGGCAATCGCAACGAACCAACCGAAATCGAACGACAAACGATGAGCCCCAACCAATTCACGGCACTGGAATCGCCAAGCCTGCTGCTCCGACGATTCCACGAATCGGATCTGGAGACGTTTCTCGCGTACCGCAACGATCCTGATGTGTCCAGATACCAACTCTGGGATTCGATCACCAGACAGGAAGCGGCGGACTTCATCGAATCCCAGCAAACCGCCCAACCCGATGTTCCCGGACGAGGGTTCCAATTTGCTGTCGAACAGAAGGGCGCCGGCAATCTGATCGGGGACTGTTACCTGAAGATCGACGAAGCGGACCCTTTGCAGGCTGAATTCGGAGTTTCGATTGCGACGGAGCATCAACGCCGAGGATTCGCGCGTGAAGCTGTCTCGACCGTACTCGACTATGTGTTCTCGAGCCTGGACCTACATCGAATCATCGCTCGCACCGACTGCGAGAACGATGCCTCGATCGCGCTGTTGGAGCGACTGGGGATGCGCAGGGAAGGGCACTTCATCCAGAATATCTGGTTCAAGGGCAAATGGGGCGACGAGTACCTCTACGCAATCCTCAAAGATGAGTGGCTCGCTATACAAGGCGCCGGCTCATAAGCGAATTGTGGATCTGAGTGACGGTTGACGACATAGGTGGCCGGAATTATGATTGCCTGAGCACGGACCCGCGACGAGGAGATCATCGACTCGAGTCGCAAAACCGTCTACCTTTGAAATCAAACACGGTCGGAGTAGCACGCCCGTACAAATCCCGAAACCAAACCCGGAGGCGTCCGATGAGCGAGACATGGAAAGCCACCCCAAGTCGCGTGGTCTATCGAAGGTTTGATCCGGGCGAATCGTTGGTCGCCGGCCTTGACGCCTTCGCCCGCTCCGAGGGCATCCGTTCCGCGATCATCACATCGTGCATCGGCAGCCTTTCGACGTTGCGGCTCCGCAATCTCTGCGAACGGGACGGCGATCGCTCCGAATTCCAATGGCACAATATCGGCGGAATCTTGGAAATTGTGAGCGCGGAAGGTTACGTTCAGCCGCTGCCTGACGGCGAGATTCGCACCCACATCCACATCGTCACGGCACGACCCTCTGGCGAGCTCGTAGGCGGACACTGCGACGACGGCGTCATCTTGACCGGGGCGTTCATGTACCTGCAAGTGCTCGAGCACGACGAAGACGCCGGATAGCCGGCCAATAGAGCGACAGCGAGGGCGACCAAAATGGACAGACGAGAGAGCCTACGACTCAACGGCAGGGTGGCGATCGTCAGCGGCGCCGGAACCCACGGAGGCCAGGGCGTCGGCAACGGCGCGGCCACCGCGATCCTGATGGCGCGCGAAGGCGCTCGACTCGTGCTGGTTGACGCGGTCGCCGAGTGGGTCGACGCGACCAAGGCCACCATCGAATCCGAGGGCGGCGAAGCAGTTTCGGTGGTCGCCGACGTCACAAATGCCGACGACTGCCAGCGCGCCGTTGACAAGGCCGTCGAGACCTACGGGATGGTCCATCTGCTGCACAACAACGTCGGCGGCGGCAGCGTGCGCGGGAACGTGGTCGAAGCGACCGAAGAGGACTGGCAGCGGAGCGCTTCGGTCAACTTGATGAGCATGATTCACATGAGCCGATTTTCCGTGCCTCACATGAAAGCGGCCGGGGCCGGCTCCATTACCAACGTATCGTCCGTCACCGCCCTCCGACCCAAGGCCGGAGCGTCTTCAGCGCCCTACACGGTGAACAAAGCCGCGGTCGTCGGACTGACCCAGGCGATGGCGTTGGACCACGCCGCCGACAACATTCGAGTCAACTGCATCATGCCCGGCCTGATGTGGACGCCTCGCGTCGCGTCCGGAGCGGGCGCCAGGCGCGAGACGCGCCAAACCTCGACGCCGCTCCCGACCGAAGGCGAAGGATGGGACATCGCCTGGGCGGCTGTGTTCCTAGCGAGCGACGAGGCCAGGTTCGTGACCGGTGTCGTTCTCCCCGTAGACGGCGGCTTCCTGCTCACCAGCGCCCCGAACTAACCGCGCTCCGCAGCAAGACTCAATGTCACTAACCAGCGCCCTTTGCCCTGCATGAATGCGCGCCAAACCGACTGAACCCGCAACAACATACCGTAGGGGAGGGTCAAACCCTCCCGCATGGTTCCGCAGAACTGGAGCATCGTCCAGCGGGTATAACGGGCGGCAACCGGGCTGAAGGGCGTTTTGTTGCCTGACATGGCTTGCTGATGCACCGCATCGGGAGGGTTTGAAACCTTCCCCTACGGTATCGTCGCGAACGGTCTCGCCCTCTACATGATCCTGTCGACGGGCATGTTCACCCACGAACTCATCTCGTGCGGCGCCGTGACAGGCTCGGCCGGGCATACGTAGTCCGATGTGATGTCCGAGATGGATGGCGTTCCCAGCAGACCCATCGCGACAGTGAGCTCTTCTTCGAGAATCTCCAGCAGTCGTACGAGTCCCGCTTGGCCGTTTGCTCCCAAGCCCCAAACCTGCATCTTTCCGATCGCCACCGCCTTGACCCCAAGGGCGACGGCTTTGGCGATGTCGCTGCCTCGCTGTACCCCGCCGTCGAGTACGATCTCGGCTTTTCCGTCGACCGCATCGACGATCTCCCCGAGCATGTCCATCGTGCCCAAGCCGTGGTCCAACTGGCGTCCACCGTGGTTTGACACCCACACGACGTCGACGCCGTGCTCTACAGCAATGGAGGCGTCCTCTGCCGTCGCGATGCCCTTCAACATGAACGGGAGGCCTGCCACCTCCTTGATCCGGTCGATCGTGTCCCAGGTCACGGACGCTTGATGAGACCGCGCGGACGGGTCGCGAACGGTGACAGGGGTCGTACGACCCAGCAGCGGCCTCTCTCTCCGGCTGTAGCTGGCCGTGTCGACGGTGATGCAAAGGGCCGTGTAGCCGGCAGCTTTGATCCTCGCGATCTGGCCTAGAGTCCACTCCCAGTCGCCATGTAGATAGAGCTGAAACATCTTCGGATAGTCCACGGCCGCCGCCGTGTGTTCGAGTGTCGGTTCCGTTACCGAACTCAATACGTGCACGATCCCGAACTCCGCCGCGGCTTTGGTCGATGCCGCGGAGCCCTCCGGCGTGAAGTTCTGCAACCCTCCCACGGGCGCCAGCATGACCGGAATTCGCAGACGCTGACCGAGGAACTCCGTCGACGGGTCGACGTTGGACACGTCTCGGAGCACCCTCGGGCGGAATGCGATTCGGTCGAATGCCAATCGGTTCCGGCGCTGGGTCGTTTCCGACTCAGAGGCGCCGGACACGAAATCCCAGGCAGACTGGGGGAGATTCTTTCGTGCCGCTTGGACGATCTCTTCGTTGCTTACGTATTCAGAAGTCACGATTCCTCCTAAGTTTCGCCGCACGGGGTCACGCGGCGTGTTCACAGCCGGAAGTTGTTTTTACGCCTCGACCCGATACACACGAACCGCGTTGTCGTGGAACATCGCGGCCCGCTCCGACGCCGAGTAACCGCTCGACAACCGCTTGAAAGCGTTGTACATCACGTTGTACGAGTACGACACTTTATCGACAGGGAAGTTGCTCTCGAACATGCACCTGTCCGGGCCGAACCGCTCGATGCAGTAGTTCATCAGGGGCGCCATCGACTCTGCCAGTTCTTCGGAGCTCACCGGTACATCCCGCCCGTGCCAATCGAAGCCGGTGCGCGGCATGCCGATGCCGCCAAGCTTTACGACGACGTTCGGGTTGGCGGCGACCGCCGCGATTCCGTTCCGCCAGGTCGTCATTACTTCGTCGAAGTTCGCGTACGGGCCCACTCGCAGCAAGCCACCGATGTGGTTCAGGATGATCGTCAAGTCCGGGACAACCCGCGCAAAATCCGCCAATTCCGGCAGTTGAGGGAAGTAGAGCCACGCTTCAAGTGACATCCCCTTGCTCGCCAGTACGCGAGCACCGGCGCGGAAATTGTCCGTGCCTAGTTGGCCTTCGGTCCGGTGCGCGGACGTGACCTCGATCTCCGGGTGCGGGTCCCAGGTTACCGAGTGTCGGATTCCGCGGAACCTGTTCGGACTAGCGGCTTGCAGCGCGTCCAGAACCGGCTCGACGCGATCTCCCAGGTTCAGATTCGCGTGTCCCACGATGGACGCCGCGGCTCGGGTGGGACCGTAAAGCCCGCTGGCGCTCGCAGCCGCTAGACCCTGCACGAACTCGACTTCGCCAACCGGGCGCATCTCCTCGGGTCCATCGGCGCGATACATCGATCGAGCCTCGACGAACACCGTGGATCGCACGTTGTGTCCGCTGTTGACGTCGGCGGCCAAATCGTCGAGCAGATAGCGTTGGTGCGGAATGCGAGCCGTGCGCTGATCCCAGAAATGGTGATGGGGATCGCAAATGGGGATCTCTGGCTCGAGAGTGGGTTCGGTGGTGAGTGCCAGCCAGTCATTGCCTCCGAACGGCATAATGGCGCCTCCGTCGTGGGATTGTGCGGCCCAATCCTATCACAACAGATGCCGAAAAACCCTTCGCGCCGGAACGCAAATCCAGGCATGAGGCAGACAAGCCTAACGCTGAAAAAAGGGCTCCGCCTCCGAGGGGATCGGAGACGGAGCCTCACCAGAGAAGCGAGACGTCGCGTACTAGGCGTGGCTCAAGCGCCCAGCGAGCGTTCGCTTACGATAGTGTTGACCCGATGCCCGTGAGGCGGTAGAACCAGCCACTGATAGTCATCAAGTTTCCAGTCATCAGGATGATGCCGTACCCGGCGATCAGGATAGCGCTGGCCAGGCCCATCCACGGGACGATTTTTTCGAGACGGAATAGCATTGAAGTATTCGCGCCATCGCCATCGCGCCGATGACCAGCGACACTCCCATGCCCAGCGAGAAGAGGAACAGCAGCGTGGCGCCGACTATCGGCGAACCGGCCAGTCCCACGTACAGGACCATCCCGATGAGGATTGCCGACCCGAAGCAGGTCATGCATCCGGTTGCGAAGGCAACCCCGACCAACATGCTCTCCCACGGGGAGGTCGCTCCGTCGGCGGAGGTCTTCCGAAGGATGGGCATCTTGCACACGAGCGGGGCTCGGGCGCGGGCCGCGACCCTCAACGCCATGCGGAGCAACAGAATGCCGGCTCCGATGCTAATGTACCTTTGCCAGACATAGAATGACTCCATGTTCGTCAGTTTCTGGGAACCGTAGCCGATTACCGCGCTCGCCAGGGTGTAGCCCACCGTAAACCCGATCACGAAGAAGACCACGATCGTGACGGTGTTCACCCTCGGGCGCGACCCGCTCACGTTGGATGCTTCTTGCATGCTCATGCCAGCCATCGCAGGGATGAAGCACGCGGTCAGCTGGAACAGGCATGGCCACATGGCTGCCAGCAACCCGCCCATCACAGCGAGAACGGCGACGCCGGACACTGCCGCCGGCACGTAGAGTGTTCCCTCGGAAGCTCCGAGCACGACATCTG
>PVBE010665454.1_pt1 | contig 20408 bp, 18 predicted proteins | sample 1631181 | NCBI WGS metagenome assembly PVBE01 (sample SAMN08397723, study PRJNA350692) | Marine metagenome, whole genome shotgun sequencing project. | isolation source: water | place: Pacific Ocean | collected 2012-04 | reverse complement strand
CGGTCGTCTCGAGTTCCGCGGCATCCACCGAGCGACTCCAGAGCCACGGTATCGAGGTATCCGAGCTAGCGAGCGCCGGTGATCTCGATCTCTATGTCGATGGCGCCGACGAAGCGACGAAACACCTACATCTTATTAAAGGCGGTGGTGGCGCGCTCACGCGGGAGAAAATTATTGCCGGTGCGTCCAGACGGTTCGTGTGCATTGTCGACGACTCCAAACTCGTAGCGACGCTGGGCCGCTTCCCTCTCCCTATCGAAGTGATCCCGATGGCACAGTCGTTCGTCGCGCGGCAACTCGTCAAAGCGGGAGGCCACCCGGTCTGGCGAACCGACTTCGTCACCGACAACGGCAATCACATTCTGGATGTCCATGATTTGAACATTCTGAATCCACTCGAAGTCGAGAATCGCCTCAATCAGATTCCCGGTGTCGTTACTGTCGGGTTATTCGCACAGAGACCGGCCGATATTTTGTTGGTCAGCTCGGACGATGGCGTCAGGGAGATACGCTAGCGCTAGGCTCGTGCAGGCGAGCCAGCGGCCCGTGGCGTAGTTGGCTGGGGGAGAGGGATTCGAACCCCCGCTGGCGGAGTCAGAGTCCGCTGTCCTACCACTAGACGATCCCCCAGTCGCGGGATCAACACTGCTAGCGCTTGGAATACTGCGTAGCTCTGCGAGCTTTGCGGAGGCCGACCTTCTTGCGCTCGACCTCTCTGGCATCCCGAGTCACGAAACCTGCCTTGCGTAACGGCTGGCGAAGCGTCTCGTCATACGAAATCAACGCGCGGGTTATTCCGTGCCGGATCGCGCCTGCCTGCCCCGTCGTGCCGCCGCCAGTCACGCGAACCTGGATGTCGAACTTGCCTTCGAGTTGCGAGAGTTCGAGTGGCTGGCGGACGATCATACGTGCCGTCTCTCTGCCAAAAAAAACATCAAGCGCCCGGCCGTTAACCTTGATCTCGCCCTTACCGGGGCGGAGAAAGACTCTAGCGGCGGAAGTCTTGCGCCGTCCTGTACCGTAATAACTATCGGTAGTCATAGCCTATATCTCCAGCGATTGCGGCTGCTGCGCCTGGTGCGGGTGGTCCGTGCCGCGAACGACCTTGAGTTTCTTGAACATCTGCCGCCCGAGTGGGTTGCGCGGCAACATGCCTTTGACAGCGCGCTCCAATACGCGCTCGGGCGACCGCTCGAGGAGATGCTCGAGAGATTCGGACTTGAGATTACCGATATACCCGGTATGCCGATGGTAGATCTTGTCCTTGAGCTTAGCTCCCGTGACACGAATCTTCTCGGCATTTATCACGACGATATAATCGCCTGTGTCGACGTGCGGCGTGTATTCGGGTTTGTGTTTCCCACGCAGGCGCCGGGCAATCTCCGACGCCAGCCGACCAAGCGTTTTACCGTTGGCGTCGACGAGATACCAGTCGTGCCGGACTTCTTCTGGCTTGGCCGAGAATGTCTTCATAGCTTGCTTGGGAGTTAAGGCGAGGCCGCCGACCAAAGAGGCGGAATTTTACGCACCTGCTCAAGCGCTTGCAAGGCGCGGAGACTGCCTCCGGGAGCCGGATCGAACCCTTGCTGCCAGCCCTAACTTGACGTAACGCGATACTGCCGCAAGCAGCCTAGAATACAAGCGGCCACGCCAAACGTAGGACTTCGAGACACTGGTAGAGAGATATTACACCTGTGCTGCGACGACCGGTTGAAGTGGCAGCGATAAACGGACGGTCAGAAGCAGGTTAGAGAGCTGCGAATCGCCCCTTTGCGAACGATCCAGCTAAAGGGCTTCGCCTCGATGCCCTCAAGAAAGGCGGTCCAGCCACCTCGGCTCGTTATAATAGAACGATGACCAGGACGCTCAGCTTCGAAGACCGTCTCCTCGCTACCGCAGATCAAGCGCTGCGGACACTGTCTACTCCGCCCGCCTCCGCCCGGACATCTCCTGCCAGTGAACTCGACGAACCCGAACTAACGGCCAAGGAGCGCGAGGAAAGCGCTGCATTCATGCGAGTCAACCATGCGGGCGAAATTGCAGCCCAGGCGCTGTACAGCGGTCAAGCCGTGCTGGCGCGTACCGAAGAGACTCGCGAGCATCTGCTCGAAGCCGCCGCCGAGGAGGAGGACCATCTCGCCTGGTGTGCGCAACGAATTGAGGAACTCGGCGGCCGCAAGAGCGTTCTCGACCCGGTCTGGTATGCCGGAAGCTTCATGCTGGGTCTCTTGGCGGGTGCTGCCGGCGACAGGACGAGCCTCGGCTTCATCGCCGAGACCGAAGACCAGATCGAAGCGCATATCAGCGACCATCTGACGCGTCTTCCGGACAGCGACACGAAAAGTCGGGCCATTCTCGACAAGATGGCGGCTGATGAGGCCCATCATGGGACGACCGCGAGACTCCGCGGCGGGACCGAGCTGCCCCAACCCGTCAAGTCTTTGATGGCTGTCGGTGGTGAACTTTTGCGTCGAACGGCACTTAAGTTGTGAACTGCGTCACAACTTACCCCCCTGGATACTTGTCACAGCTTCACAAACCGGCTAAAAAATACATTACGTCAAACGGAGAGTGAAGCCATGGAAGATACCGTCCGACCTTTAAGCGAAATTCCCGCGATCAATCGCTTTCTAAACTATTGCCGCGTACGCACAGTTCCTGCGAAGACCGTCATGATTCATGCGGGCGATCTTCCGGATGTAATGTATTACATCGTCTCCGGTTCGGTCGAAGTCATGATCGACGACGAAGACGGTAACGAAATAGTCCTGGCCTACCTCAATAAGGGCCAATTCTTCGGCGAGATGGGTCTGTTCTACGGGCAACCGACGCGAAGTGCGTGGGTAAGAACGCGCGCCGAGAGCAAAATCGCCGAGATGACCTATCCGCGTTTTCGCCAGATCGCTTCCGAGAGCCCCGGGTTGATTTTCGAGCTGGCCACACAACTGGCAGCGAGACTGGATCGAACGAACCGAAAACTCGGTGACCTGGCGTTCGTCGACGTCACCGGACGTGTCGCCCACGCGATCATGGACCTCTGCAACGAACCCGATGCCATGACCCATCCGGACGGAATGCAGATCAAGGTCTCGCGTCAGGAACTGTCGAGACTCGTCGGCTGTTCACGCGAGATGGCGGGTCGCGTCCTGAAGGTGCTCGAGGAACAAGGACTCGTAAGCGCCCACGGTAAGACCATCGTCGTCTTTAACGCACATAGAGAGCCGCCGAAGCCCCGCAGAGAGGCGGTTAGACGACTGGCGTAGCTGGAAAGACAAAGAAAAAGGGCCGAGGAATAAAGGGGCTGTGTCCCTTTATTCCTCGGCCCTTTTTTTCTACTTGAAACCGCGGTGCTGCTTGATCCGCTCGTAGGCGGCACGGATCTCCTGCGTCTTCTCTTCCGCGACCCGCATCATCGATTTCGGTAATCCCCGGGCAACGAGTTTGTCAGGATGATGCTGATTCATGAGCCGTCTATAGGCGATCTTCACGTCCTGATTGCTCGCCTCCGGTTCCAGCCCTAGGACGCCAAACGCATCCTCCAAAGCTACTTTCCCGCTGCGCTCACCGCTGGCTCGATACTGCTGGGCGCGTATCAGCGCCTCCACCTGCGCGAGTTCGACGCGGCCCATGCCGAGAGATCTGGCGACCAGCCACAGCAGTTCTCTTTTTGCCTTACTGATCGAGCCTATGGCCAGTGCGGCCTGCATCTGGATCTCCATGAACGCCCTGATCAGATCCCGCCGGCCGCGCAGCCGATCGTGCAGCCGGCGCAAACTCTCCACCCGGCGAAAGTCCGCACTCTTGCCCGCCGTAAAGTAGGCGATCGCCCGTTGAACCTGCTCGGGCGATAACGCCATGCTGTGCATGATGCGACGTGCAACCCGGATATCTGCCTCGGAGACGCGGCCGTCGACCTTCGCGATGTGACCCATCAACGTGAAGGTCATTTCGAAGAACAGTTGTTGGATTTTCTCGGAACCGAACCCGACTCGGCCCCGCGCGGCCTGCCGGGAACTCAACCCCATATCGAACTGGTGCCCGAGCAGTACCCCTACGGCTAGGCCGATGAGGCGGTATGGGCCGGCTACGGCGAAACCGAGCGCGCCTCCGACTGCTTTACCGATCCACTGCATCGCTGGTTCCGGCTTGGAATGACCTACCGTAGCGGTCTCTTGGCCCGCAAACGGCGATCTGGAGTTGCTGACTGACTGCTTGACGAGTCATCATCGCGTTTTACATCCCAATCACCGATTTGCCAACCCCAAAGGAACATTGTCGTCCATGAATAAATCGCTACCCGTCGTCGCCGCCGTCTCCGAGTCCAACCTTTCGAGCCTGAATCTTATCGCACGCGGAAAAGTACGCGACATTTACCGTGTCGACGACGACCATCTACTAATCGTCGCAAGTGACCGTATCTCAGCCTTCGATGTCGTCCTTCCAGATCCTATCCCGGGCAAGGGGATCGCGCTTACGGCGATCTCCAACTTCTGGTTCGAACGGCTCGGCCACATCATCCCGAATCACCTGACCGGAATCGATCCTGTCAGTGTTCTCAGCGACCCACAAGATCACGCCATCGTCGAAGGCCGATCCGTCGTAGTGAAGAGTCTCAAACCATTACCTGTCGAGGCAGTCATTCGCGGTTATCTGATCGGTTCGGGGTGGAAGGACTATTGTGCCACCGGCAGCATCAGCGGTATCTCATTGCCGCCGGGTCTGGAACTCGCAGAACAGTTGCATGAGCCGATCTTCACGCCCAGCACCAAGGCGGCCGCGGGAGATCATGACGAGAATATCTCGGCGCACGATGTCGATTCCCTGGTCGGCGTAGACCTCAGTCGACGCGTGGCTGAAGTGTCACAGCAGTTGTATCTGGAGGCGACCCAATATGCTCGGGAACGCGGCATTATCATCGCGGACACGAAGTTCGAATTCGGACTAGATAGTGACGGTGAACTCTATCTGATCGACGAGCTATTTACGCCCGACTCCTCGAGATTCTGGCCAGTCGCGAGTTACGAGCCGGGATCGTCACCCCAGAGCTTTGACAAGCAGTATGTGCGCGACTATCTCGAGACGTTGGATTGGGACAAGAACCCGCCCGGTCCACGTCTTCCTGCGGTCATTATCGAGCGTACCCATGAAAAATACTACGAAGCTTTCGATCGTCTGCGGCAATAACGTGCACCCCGCAGCCGGTCAGAACTGACGGAATCAACCGATGGAGCGACTGAACCGGCAAATTCAGAACTGGCTCTGGCAGCGCGAGATGCCGGCAGGCGCGCCTCAACGAGTTCTCCTCACGATCTCGCGCTACACCTATGCGCTCCTGAGGGAACTCTCTTCGGGCGAACTGAGCTTGCGTGCCATGAGCCTTGTCTATACGACGATGCTCGCCATGGTGCCATTATTGGCGTTGAGCTTTTCTATCCTCAAGGGCCTCGGCTTCCACCGCCAGATGGAACCGCTGCTCTTGAGCGTTCTCGCACCGCTCGGTCCGCGCAGCGAGGAGCTTACGGCCACGATCATCGGATTCGTGGATAACGTACAAGGCTCGGCGCTGGCCGGCGTGAGCCTGATCCTGCTGATCATAATGGCGCTGTCGATGGCGCAGAAAGTCGAGAACAGCTTCAACTTCGTCTGGCGCGTCGATCGCCCGCGTAGCTTCGGGCGCCGCTTCAGCGAGTACCTCAGCGTGATGCTCGTGGGCCCGGTAATAATGAGTGTCTCGATGACGATGCTCGCGACGATCGAGAATGTGGCAGTCGTCGACCGGCTTCGGGGAATGGAACCGATGGGCAACCTGATCGTCAGCGTGACACAGCTTACGCCCTACGTCCTCGTGATAGGCGCATTCAGTTTTCTCTATGCCTTCGTACCAAACGTGACCGTGCATATTCGATCGGCGTTGCTGGGCGGTTTATTCGCGGGCATCGTCTGGGTCACCTGCGGCGAGCTGTTCGCGGAGTTCGTCGCGGGCACGAACCGCACTGCGGTCATCTACTCGGGGTTCGCGATCGTGATATTCGGGATGCTCTGGCTGTATCTGTCCTGGCTCATCTTGTTGATCGGCGCGCAGTTTACTTTCTTTTACCAGAATCCCAATTATCTTCGCCTCGAGAGACACACACCGGAGCTGTCGAATCAAGTCACCGAACGTCTGGCGATGAGTGTGATGTTGCTCGTGGGCCAGGAGACGGGCGAGTCGCGCGACGGCTGGGGCATCCTGGGCCTGGCGGCGCGCATAGGCGTGCCACGACACGTGCTGGAGCCCGTTGTCGACGCGTTACGGCGCGCGCAGCTGCTCATCGAGACGACTGAGGAACGGCTGATGGCAGCCAGAGATCTACGCAAGATCAGCATCGCCGATATTCTCGCATCGGTTCGCACATCGGGCGCGGATGGCGCAACGATCGAGCCCGATCGATGGAACCCGACGGTTCAGAGCGTCGCGCAGCAAGTCGATGACGCCGTCGCCGCCGCAGTAGACGCACGTTCCCTGGCAGATCTCGTCGACGACGACGCGGCCCGGCCGCAGCCCGAGTCAGCCTAACGAGTGGATTCAGCTTCCCGCAACGGTTAGGCTTTCGACGAGGACCGAGCCGCAACGGACCGACCCCCGCAGGTCAACATCGGAACCGACGGCCTGAATACCGTGGAAGATATCCTTTAGGTTTCCAGCAATCGTAACTTCGTGGACCGGCTGCGCGATCTCGCCCTTCTCGACCCAAAAACCCGCTGCGCCTCGCGAGTAGTCTCCCGTGACGATGTTGACACCCTGCCCGAGCAACTCACCTACCATGAAGGCCTGCGGGTACTCGCGTAAGAGTTCCTCGAGGGTGCCGGCCGTTGGGTTCACGACGAGATTGTGGATGCCGCCCGCATTACCTGTAGTCTGCAACCCTAACCGTCGCGCAGAGTAGCTCGACAGAACATAGCCCTGGAGAACGCCGCCGTCTATCAGCGTTCGCCGGCATGTCGCTACACCTTCATTATCGAACGGTGTGCTGCCCATCGCGCTCGCGATAAACGGATCCTCTTCGATATCCAAGAATGCCGGAAAGACCTTCTCGCCACACGCGTTCAACAAGAACGACGCTCCACGGTACTGACTGGTGCCCCGGATCGCGGCGACGAGATGACCAAATAATCCTCGCGCGAGTTCCGCCGGATAGACGACCGGCACCTGCCTTGTCGAGATCTGCCGGGCACCCAATCGGCGTAACGTCCTTCGCGCCGTCTCCTTGCCGACATGCTCCGGCTCCTCTAAAGCTTCGGGGTTGCGTGCGGACGTATACCAGTAATCCCGTTCCAGCGCGTTTTCGCTCTCCGCCACGACACCGCAGCCCAATGAATGGTATGAGGTCGCGTAGCCGCCGCAGAACCCGTGGCTGTTCGCATAGACCTGCACGCCGCCACCCGTCGATAAGGATGCACCTTCAGAATTCTTTATCCGCGGGTCGGTCTCGCGTGCCGCGTCTTCCGCGCGTTGTGCGAGAACTTCGGCCGCTTCTATCGACAGGTCCCATGGATGGTAGAGATCGAGATCCGGTAACTCGCCGGCCATGAGTTGCTCGTCCGCGAGACCGGCGTACTGATCCTCCGCGGTAAAGCTGGCGATGCTCAGGGCTTTCCGAGCGGTTTCTTCGAGCGCCGCGGTCGTCGATTGCGTAGTACTCGCACTACCCTTGCGTCGACCTGCGTATACGGTAACCGCAAGCGCGCGGTCACGTTGCCGTTCGACCGACTCCAACTCACCCATGCGCACGGTCACGGTGATCCCTTCGTCATAGCTAAGACCCGCTTCAGCCTGATCGGCACCGAGCGCGCGTGCGATCTTGACGGCCTCCGCGGCCGTATCCTGCAGTGACTGCTTTACCTCTTGTACGTCCATCGGGTGGTCTGAAGGTGCCATGAGAAGCTGATTCTAACTACTGTACAATAGTCTGATGAAACCGTTGGTAGGGATAATAATGGGCTCGATGTCCGATTGGGACATCATGCGGCATACGGTGGACACCTGCGACGAACTCGGAATCCTCAACGAGGTCCGAGTCATTTCGGCTCACCGGACGCCCGACCTGCTGTTCGAGTATGCTTCCGGCGCAGCAGAGCGCGGCCTGGAGGTGGTGATCGCGGCGGCAGGCGGCGCCGCGCACCTGGCAGGCGTTACCGCCGCGAAGACCCAGCTTCCCGTTCTCGGCGTGCCGATGCAATCTAAGGCATTGAATGGCATGGACTCCCTGCTTTCCATCGCACAGATGCCGGCCGGCATTCCGGTCGGCACTCTGGCCATCGGTAAACCCGGAGCGATCAACGCAGCGCTGCTGGCGGCTGCCATCCTCGGCAACAAACATACGGCAATCGCCGACGCTTTGGCGGCGTATCGCAAGAAACAGACTCAGCGCGGCCTGGACACACCAGATCCTCGTGATACTGTCGGGTCCGCGACTCAGTAGAGCCGGGCCATCAACTGACTGTCGGCGCACTTCCTCACACTTCAAGACATTCCATGTACTGCGAGCTATTCAAACTCAGGGAACCACCGTTTCGGCTGAGTCCGGACCCGCAGTTCCTTTTTAAGAGTAAGCAACACGCTCGCGCGAAAGCGTACATGGAGTCCTCGGTCTGGCTGGCTGATGGATTCGTGATTCTGACCGGCGACATCGGCTGCGGTAAGACGACGCTGATCGAAAGTTTTATCGATACGCTACCGAAGGACGTCGTCCTCGCACACATATCGCAGACGCAGCTATCGCCGGTCGAGTTTCTCCAGGCGCTACTCGTGGAACTCGGCTTCCGGCCCTTCAGCATGCGTAAAGTCGAGTTGCTCACGTTACTCACGGAGTATCTTATCGAGCAATACTCCGCGGGACGGCGAGTCCTCATCGTAATCGACGAAGCGCAGAATCTCACTCGCAAAGTCTTAGAAGAGATTCGCCTTCTCTCCGGAATTGAAGCACAAAAAGAGAGAGTCCTGCGCATCATCCTGGCGGGTCAACCCGAACTTGGCGATACACTGGATTCTCCAAGGATGGAACAGCTTAATCAGAGGGTCCGGCTTCGATTCCATATCGCGGCACTCTCGAAACGAGAAACGCAGGAGTACATTACTCACCGGCTGAAGATCGCCGGTGCAGGCACACGAAGAATCTTCGACGACGAAGCGCTACGATTGATCTTCCGGTACACGGGCGGCGTGCCACGACTCATCAATATCCTGTGCGACTCCGCGATGCTTTGCGCGTTCGCCGACAAAAAAAACCTCGTCGACAAAGGTCAGCTCATGGCGGCGGTGGAGGAGTTGCAGTGGATTCCGTATCTCGAGCGACTACGTGAGCGAGAGCGGGCACTCGATAATACCGACGAACGCTACGTCGGCAGGATCCCTCTCGCGAGATTGCAGATTCGCCAGGACGACGAAATCGTGGACGATGTCGAGCTACCGGCGGGACGTTTGATTATCGGCAGAACCGCCGGAGCTGACCTGACGATACACAGCAAGGTGGTCAGTAGACACCATGCGCAGATTGTGACGGATTTTCAGCAGTCGCTGCTGGAGGACCTCAACAGCACGAACGGGGTATTTGTCGGCTCGCAGCAGGTACGCTGCCACCAGCTCAATGACGGTGACGTGATCACCGTAGGTAGACACAAGATTCTGTACCGTAATCTTCGCGGTAGCACCGTTGAAGCTGAATCCGTCGAGGAAGAGGATATGAGCGATACTGCGCGGGAACGAAGCAAGTGCTAGCGAGCCTTGGCCTCGGCGCTTGTACGTGCCGAGGCTCTAGAAAAACAATCAGGCCTGGGTCCCACCAACCGTCAACGCGTCGATTCTCAACGTCGGCTGCCCGACGCCGACTGGTACCGACTGCCCTTCCTTACCGCAGATGCCGACGCCTGGATCGAGTTCGAGATTGGAACCGACCATCGATACATGCGTCAGGACTTCGGGTCCGTTACCGATCAACATCGCGCCTTTTACGGGCGCCGTTACCTTGCCGTTCTCGATGAGATAGGCCTCGCTCGCGGAGAATACGAATTTACCGGAGGTGATATCTACCTGGCCGCCACCGAAATTCGGCGCATAGATTCCGTTATCTACGGACGCAATGATGTCTTCCGGCGCGTGTTTCCCGGGCAACATGTAGGTGTTAGTCATTCGAGGCATGGGTGGGTAGGCGAACGACTCGCGCCGCCCGTTTCCCGTCGACGCGGTCTTCATGAGCCCCGCGTTCTGCTTGTCGTGAAGATACCCTTTGAGCACCCCGTTCTCGATCAGGGTATTGCACTTCGTCGGCGAACCCTCGTCGTCCATGTTCAGCGAGCCCCGGCGGCCTTGGAGCGTGCCGTCGTCGACTACCGTACACTCTGACGTGGCGACACGTTCGCCGATCAGGCCGGAGAATGCGGAAGTTCCTTTGCGATTGAAGTCGCCCTCGAGTCCGTGGCCGATCGCTTCGTGCAGCAATATCCCGGGCCAACCGGGACCCAGGACCACGGGCATGACACCTGCAGGAGCAGGTATCGCATCCATATTCACGGAGGCCTGGCGGACCGCCTCCGCGGCCAGATCGCGAACGGTGTTCGTGGAGGTCAACAGGGAGAGGTCTCCCCGACCACCGCAGCCGGCGTAACCCTGTTCGCGACGATCGCCCTTCTCGGCGATGATCGAGACATTGAGGCGGACCAGCGGTCTGATGTCGGCACCGAGAACGCCGTCCGATCCCTGGACGAGAATCACTTCGAAGACGCTCGCGACGCTGCCGATAACTTGAGTAACATGCTCGTCCATCGACCGTGCTTGACGATCCAGGCGTAGCAACAGATCGACCTTCTCGGCATCGTCGAGACTCAAGGAAGGATCGTCAGCGGGGTACAGATTCCGGGATGGCGCCGATCGTGGAATCTGCATGCGGCCGTCGCCGCTCGCACGAACGATTCCGCGCGCCGCCTTGACAGCGTCCTTGAGCGCGGCGGCATCGAGCTGATCGGAATACGCGAAGCCGGTTTTCTCGCCCGCAACGGCCCTCACGCCGACACCCTGATCGACGCTGTGCACCCCGCTCTTGACGATTCCATCCTCTATCGTCCAAGTCTCGACACGAGCGAACTGGAAGTAGAGATCGCCGTAGGTAAGCTGCCGCGTCATCAGATCGCTCAGAGCGTGGCCTACCTGACCCAGATCGAGCCCCCCGGGCTGCAGGAGCTCACGCTCGGCGACTGCCAACGCATCTACGGGAGTATCGACATAGGTCTGTGGTCTCATGGGCCTCGGCTTCGGCGCTCAACGATGGAGTCGCCCTAGAGCCCACGCCGGTGCTCCAGGACGGGAAATCTCTCGCGTATCCGTCGGAGTCGCATCATATCCAGATCCGCGACGATCACGCCAGGGCTCAGATCCGATTCCGCTAGAATCTCACCCCAGGGACCTACGATCATCGAGTGGCCGTAGGTCCGGCGGCCGCCAGGATGCTCGCCGGACTGGGCCGCCGCAACGACGTAGGAGAGCCCCTCAATAGCGCGGGCCCTGAGCAGCACGTGCCAGTGAGCGTCTCCCGTCGGTCCCGTAAATGCGGCCGGAAGCGCCACTATCTCCGCCCCCAGTTCCCCCAGACGCTGAAACAAAGCGGGAAACCTGAGGTCGTAACAGATCGCGAGCCCGAGGTGGCCGAGCGGGATCTTGGTGACGACCGGCGCGTTGCCGGGAATCGTTGTCGCTGACTCCTGGTAACTCTCTGCCGCGCCGGGAATACCGACGTCGAAGAGGTGAATCTTGTCATAGCGCGCCGCGAGTTCGCCTTCGGGAGAAAACAGCAGCGATGCCGAGTACACTTTGTCGTCGCTGTCGCGAATCGGCACGGTGCCACCGACGATCCAGATTCCGTGTTCCGCAGACTGTTCCGCCAGAAAGCTCTGCATCGGACCAGACGTCCAGGTTTCGCTGACGCTGAGTCGTTCGCCGTCGTCGGCGCCTAGGAACGCGAAATTCTCGGGCAACACGGCAAGCTCGGCGCCGGCCGTGCGTGCTTCGCGCAACAGTCGTGCCGCCTCGCCGAGATTGCGCTCGACCGATCGGCCACTCGTCATCTGGATGGCCGCGGCCTTCATGAGGACGTCGTTACTCCTGTACGAGGTTAAGCCCGCCCGGCGGGAGATCTGCGCAAAACTCACCGGATGCGAGGTCCTCGGGGCTCAATCGTTCTACGGACGGTTCGTTCCAGGTCCCCGACATGCAGTAGGACGCCCGGCCTATGCCCTTGAGCGGTTCCTTGAAGATCTGCGTAAAGATCAGTAACGCAGTCCCGATGCCGGGTCCCGCGAGGAAGCCCATCGTCGGAAGCACCTTTCCCGGCTCGGCCGTCACGACAGCTTGCTGCTGGTAGGTCTGATCTTTCAGCCCGGTTCGACCAACGATGCCGATGTCCGCAACGGGCCCGGTAAGCAACAGATTATCGGTGTATGCGTTACCGTCGATGAGAACGAAACTTCCGCTGACCTCGTCGAAGACGAGGCCACGATTGAAGACATCCCTAAAATCCAAAGCGAGTCGTCTCGGCAAAGCCGTAATACTCATGAGCCCCATCATGCGGCCCGCTCCGGGCTCCAGGTCGAGTACGCTGCCCTGTTCGAGTCGCAGCGCAACATCACCGCTGATGGCCTGCCTCCAGTCCCCCGAGGGGCCGCCCGGCCAGTAGACATTCGCAATGACTTCGGCGAACTCACCCTCGAGCACCGGATCCAGCGCAAGCTCGTCGAGTGCGATCGCGATATCGGCACTGTTGAGCGTGAGCGCCAGACGCGTCGAGAAGTCCTGCGCACGGCCGTACCAGCCCCCGCTACCCTCCAGCGTGAAGCCCTCGTTGACAGCCTGGAGCGAGGCCAGGCGAAGCCCCATGGGCTCCGCTTGAATATCCGCGGATAGTATGCCGTAGCGGCGTTGCCCCACCACGAAGTCGCCAGCACTGACGAGAAGCCCGGGAAGATTGCGCGGATCGATCTGACTGAACTCACCGGACTCGCCCGCCGAAAGATGCAGTCGTTCCATCGTTGCCAGGATCTGGGAGCGACTCCCGAGATCCAGTGGCATGATCAGCTGTCCAGCGACCGGCTCGCTGTCGATGTCTACAAGCCACTCGGACGGCTGCCGCTCGACTACGAGTTTCGCCGGACCGAGATGCTGCCCGAACGCGGAGAAGTCGGCGAGCTCCAGGTCCGCGTTCGACAGCAGCGCGTCCACGACTGTCTTGGTCGCGACTTCCTCGAATAGATTCAGCCAGTCATCCAGTCGCACCTGACCGAGTGAACCGCGTATGTCCAGACCATCCTGAGGCGGTAACAGCGGATAGGAGCCGCCGAAGCGGACGCTTCCTCTACGCAACGACAACCCATCATCTCGATTCCACAAGCTCAGGGCAAAACGATTCGCGGCTCCGAGATTACCCTCGATGTCGAGTCGTTCGGGCTGAGAGAAGATGAAATCGACCTGAAAGCTCGTTGCCTCGGATGGAGGCTTCGCCAGCGGCTCGGGAAACTTGAGCGCGACGCCCGACAGGTTCGATCCCACGCTGACTCTGAGTGGCTCTCTCGATCCTGGTGCGCCAGGCTCCGGATTCGAAGGAAGCAGCAGACTTCCTTGCCAGCGTGTCTGCCCGGCAAGATAGGAATTCAATGCCAGCTCGAACGCCTCACTGACAGACTCGGCTGCAACCTCTCCCTCGAAGTCCAGACGCGACCGGTAACCGGGCTCGTCAGGTGGAGAAACATTTGCGACCACCGGCCCGTCGAGCAGCGTCGCTTCGATGCCGGTGGCCGTTACGCTGAGATTCTCGAGGTTAACGACGCCCTCTATCTCGGTCGCTGCGAGCCCGAATCCGCTGACGGTCAACTCACCGTCCCACATCCGAATCTCAGCATCCAAGTCGTAAGCGGCGACATCGGCTAGCGGGAGATTGAGCGCCAGATTCACCTCGGCGAAACCGCCGTTTGCCTCGACCCGCGACAGGTCCGGGCCGAGCCGCCGTGCGAACAACGGCACAGCTTTGAGATATCCGAGAACGTCCGTTAAGGGTGCATCCGTAACGCCTTCGACCTCCACCACGGCGTTACTCATATCCGCGATGCCACCGCTGATGACAGCGCTGTTTCGGCCGAGGATGCTGCTCGTGCCGTGAGCCGTGAAGCCCTCATTCAAGAAATCGACGGTGCCGCGAACGTCTCGTGCCGCCGGCCAATCTTCCATGAATGCCAGTACACCGTTCTCGACATCGAAGGAAGCTTCGAATCTCCCCTCGTCCTCGTAGAACGGAAAAGCGGTCACCGGTCCGACGAACGAAGCCTCGGCTCTCGGAACGTAACCGGCGACGATTGACCGGTCCATCCAGGCCACGACCGGGGGCGGTAATACGCCGACCGGCAGATAGTGACTCGTTCGGGTGGTATCGAACCCGAAAAAATTACTCTCGATTTCCAACCGCGGTGAGCTTCCGTCGAGAGGAATAGTGAGTTCGAAATTCGAACGGGTCGTCATATCTTGGTTGTTCATCGTCAGGTCGTCGCTGACGAGACGAATTCCGTCCTGACCCTGCCGCCAGACTAGAATTCCAGTCAGCTCTTCGATACTCAGCTCCTGGCGGAAGATTCTGGGCCAATCGAAACGAGCGTCACGCGTCAGTAGCGCCACGCGCCCGCTGCGAGAGTCGGCCCGCAGTTCACCCGACAGACCCGTCACCCCAGGGGAGATTTCGGTCGCATTGAATCCGATATCTCGAAAGTCGGCCGATGCCGAGTACAGCAATGCATTCGGCGCATCATCCCAATCCAGTTCCAAGCTCAGAAGATCGCCGACGGGCGCAAGTTCGAGCCAGATATCGGTCGCAGGATGCCCCGGAAAGGAAGCGATCAAGGGCGACAAGTCCTCGAGCCGCAGGAAGTTGCTGCTCAGGACGACATCGTCCGATCCATCCGGGTCTTCCGTTATACCGAGAGTCACGTTCACGTCGCCGGGCCAGGAGCGGTTTTGCCGCCGTAGCGTCATATTGCTCAACGCGAGTTTCCAACCATCCTCTTCGCGATTCCATTCCGTTGTCAACGCCAGATTCTCGTAAAGAGATTCCTGATCGGTGAAATCGGGATGCGCGGTGATCAGCAGATCCTCGAGCTCCAATTCGGTCGTCGCACGTTGCACTCTTCCGCCAAGGAAATCGAGCCAGACCGAGATATCGCCGACCCCCGAACGCGGCATCCCGCTGCCGCTCGGAAACACCGCTGTCAGCGCACTCAGATCCAGGTCCCGCAACTCGGCAACGATACGCCAATCGCGCCCGCTGCCGTCGTCGGGCTCGATCAGGCTGCTGTCCACCGATATATCGATGCGACTGCCGAGTTCCGCGGGAGTATCGGCGCGAGCCTCGAGTAACAGCCGCTCCGCTTCACGCGCCAACCTCAAACTGACGTCGAGGAACTCCCATGAGACGTCCTGCACTTTGTCCTCATAGACCACAGTGCTGTCGCGGACGATGACCTCGACCGGCGGCAAGTTTTCGATATCGAATTCCGTCGAGGCCGCCTCCTGTGACGGTGCGCCCTGCAGCCGCAGACTTCCGTCGAGCGCCCGTTCGAGCGTGAGGCGGGTATCGACGACCGTGAGCCGGCTCACGGCCAACCGGCGCTCAGTCAGTAACGCGAGAGCACTGATTCCAATATTCGCTTCGCGGGCTGTGAACATGGGTTCGTCTTCTTCACCCGGATTGCTCACACTGGCATCGTAAAAAGTCAGCTCCGGGCCGAGCAGTGCCCAGCGAGCGTCCACGCGGCTGAAGTCCATCGTCAGTCCGAGCGCGTCCCGCGCCCACGCCTGAATCTCCCCGCGATAACTCGGCAGCTGGGTTACGACCAGGCGAAATGCACCGACACCGATCGCGAGCACGATCACGAGCAACGCGCCCCCGATATAGAAGTGCTTAGCTACTTTGCGAAAAAGCTTCCACATACGCTTGCCACTAGTTCACATGAGCACAACGTCGAACTGATCCGGCGCATAGAGGCCTTCACTCTGGAGTTGAATCGGCGATCCGGTCAACTCCTCAAGTTCCGCCACACTTGCCGATTCTTCGTCCAGCAGCCGCTCGATGACGTCCGGTCTGGCCAACACCAGAAGCTCCTGGAACTCGAACTGGCCATGTTGACGCAGTATCTCCCGAAAGATTTCATAGCATACGGTCTCCGGCGTCTTGACGAAGCCCCGGCCTTCACAACTTGGACAAGCCTGACACAGCACGTGTTCCAGGCTCTCGCGAGTCCGCTTGCGCGTCATCTCGATGAGCCCCAGAGGCGATACGGCCATTATCTGGGTCTTTGCATGATCGCCGGCCAGACGGCCTGAGAGCGCCTGAGAGACCTGCCGGCGGTGTTCCTCTTCGGTCATGTCGATGAAATCGATGATGACGATCCCGCCGAGATTGCGAAGCCGTAGCTGCCTTGCGATCGTAACGGCAGCCTCGAGATTCGTGCGAAATATCGTTTCTTCGAGGTTACGGTGCCCGACATAGGCCCCTGTGTTGACGTCGATCGTGGTCATCGCCTCGGTCTGATCGAAGATCAGATAGCCGCCCGATTTCAGCGGCACCTTTCTCTCCAACGCTCGCTGGATATCATCCTCGATTCCATAGAGATCGAAGATCGGGCGCTCGCCGGTATAGCGCTCGATGATCGGCGACATGTCCGGCATGAATCTATCGGCGAAGCCCTTCATTCGCTGGAACACGGAATTGGAATCGATGCGGACCTTCTCGGTTTCCGCACCCAGGAAATCCCGGAGTACCCGGATCGCCAAAGGCAGGTCCTCGTAGACGAGTTCGGCAGGGCCGGCCTTGGCCGCCGATTCCTCGACGGCCGTCCAGAGCTTCTCCAAAAAGAGCATATCGGCCCTAAGCGCCTCGATCGTCGCACTCTCCGCAGCAGTTCTCACGATATAGCCGGGCGGTGAGTCGGGGTCCGAAATGCTCTCCATGCACTGCCGCAGGCGCTCCCTCTCCGCATCGTCCTCGATCCGGGCTGAGACACCGACACCTTCGCTCTGAGGCATCATGACAATGTAGCGGGACGGGATCGTGATATGCGTCGTGAGCCGAGCACCTTTCGTCCCGAGCGGATCCTTGAGCACCTGCACGAGCAGATCGGCGCCCTCATCGACGAGGTCGCGGATGTTCGTCTCGACATTACCGTTGCCGACGTCCTCGTGCGGATTGCGAGCGATATCCGAGGTGTGCAGAAATGCCGTACGCTCGATCCCGATGTCGATGAACGCGGCCTGCATACCGGGCAGGACTCTCGATACGCGGCCCTTATAGATGTTACTGATGAGCCCCCGACGACTCGCACGCTCGATCTGCACCTCCTGAACCACGCCGTTTTCGAGTAAGGCTGCGCGCACCTCCCGCGGCGTGACATTGACGAGTATCTCCTCTCTCATGCAGTGTCCCCGGACGCATGCAACCAGGCAGGCAGACCGAACTCCGCGAGGAGCATCGCCGTAAGGGCGACGGGTAACCCCATTACGGCTGAATAGCTGCCACTGATGTGTTCTATGAAGACGGCGCCCATTCCCTGTATGGCGTAGCTGCCAGCCTTATCCAACGGCTCCCCCGTCGCAACGTACGCCACTCGCTCACGCTCTGTCGTCGCCCTGAATCTCACTTCGCTGGTTGAGATCTCGCTCAATACCCGTTCCCCGTGATGAACGACGACCGCTGTCAGAACGTGGTGACTTCTGCCCGAAAGCCGGGCCAGCATATGCAGGGCATCCTCCGCATCTCGCGGTTTACCAAGAACCTGGCCGTCGACGACGACAGCCGTGTCCGCAGCAAGTACCGGCCGGTCCTGTCCGGCCGCGAACTCGTTCCAGATCTTCGAGGCCTTCGCACGCGCGACGCGATCGACGTAGGCGCTAGGAAGCTCGCAGGACCGCCGCGACTCCGAGACCTCCGCCGGCCACACCTCGAATGGCACGCCAATCTGCTCGAGCAGGGCGCCGCGGCGTGGAGACGCCGAGGCTAAATACATGAAATCCTTTCTCATTCAATGAAATATACGGGGAAACGGGGTCGAACCGAAGTTTTCCGGACCATCGATTACGGCCCTTTTTTTCTCAGGGGCGATGATAGGGGTGCCCCTCGGTGGCACTCCAGGCCCGGTAGAGCGCCTCGGCGAGAATCACACGCACGAGGCCATGCGGGAACGTCAGCGGTGACAGCGACCAGCTCTCATCGGCCCGCGCCTCACATTCCTCCGCGAGACCGTCGGGCCCGCCGATGAGCAGACCGACGGGAGCGCCCAGGGTCGCCCAGTGCCGCAATCTCTCGGCCAGTTGATGCGTGGACCAGGTTCGGCCAGCTTCACTCAACGTAACCACGTGCGCCACGGGCGGGAGAGACCGCAGCATGCGACGGGCCTCCTCTGTCCGCGCTTTGTCATTCGAGGAGGATTTCGATCGACGCCCGAGCGGAATCTCGATCAATTCCAGAGTGCAGCTACCACGTACGCGGCGAGCATAGTCTGCAAAGCCCTCGTTGACCCATTCGGGTTGTCGCTTGCCGACGGCTACCACGACGATGCGCATAGTCTATGAACGACGGTCTCGGCGGAAAGAGCGGCGGAATGCGCCGACTCAGGATGACCGCTCCGCGTCTTCCACGCTCTCTAGATCCCAGAGCTTCTCGAGTTCATAGAAATCACGGACCTTCGGCAGCATCACGTGCACGATGACATCCGCAAGATCGACGAGTATCCACTCACCACTCTCCTCCCCTTCGATTCCCAGCGGACGATGGTGGTTCTCTTTGCAACGCTCGACGAGCGCATCTGCCACGGCGCGAACATGCCGGGAGGAGCGGCCGGTTGCGATCACCATGACATCGGTAACGGATGTCAGATGCTTGACGTCGAGAGAGACGACGGCCTCCGCTTTGAGATCTTCGAGAACTCCGTCGACGATAGTAACGAGCTGTTTCGTGGGCGGTTGCTTCTGGTTAGTCGTTTTGGACATAGCACCCCGATTCGACAATGATTTTTCGTACGCTATCCGGCAGCAGGAATCGAGGATCCAGTCCCGCATTCAGCGCGTCCCGCAGCCCGGTCGCCGAGATCTCGAGTTGCGTCACGGCCGTCACGAATACGGCGCCGGATAGCGAGCCATGCAGACTCATAACATCTTCCGTACCGCAGGTTTGCAACAAGTCTCCCAGCGGCCCATCGCCCGGCGCCCGCCATCCTGGCCTTTGTGCCACGACGATATGAGACAACTTCACGAGTTCCTCCCAGCGATACCAGTCAGGAAGACCGAGGAAGGAATCCATACCCATCAATAAGCACAAAGGCGTCTCGGGATTCTCGCTTCTCAGGCTACCGAGCGTCTCGACAGTGTAAGAAGGGCCTTCGCGTTCGAACTCCCGGTCATCAACCACGAAGGATGGCTCATCCGCGATAGCTGCCCTTATCATGTCGAGCCGAGATGCGCCCGCAACCGGCTCGGCATCGCGATGTGGTGGTTCTGCGCATGGAATAAAACGGACTTCCGCCAGGGATATTCGTCGCTGCAACTCGAGCGCCGTGCGCAAATGACCATAGTGGATCGGGTCGAATGTACCGCCGAAAATGCCGATTGGACCCATACGCTGTGTCAGTCGCTCCTCATCAAGCCGCGCGACCGAAGTTCAGCGGATCTGAACCCAGCATCGCGATGACGAGTTGCGTCAGCCCGTCCCAGGGACGCCCCGTGCTGACGCCTTTAATGACACGATCGACCTCCTCTGCTCGACCAAGAAGGGTTATGAGCTGACCCAATTGATAACGTCGCAACGCGGTGCTCAGGATCGACTGTCGCTTTGGCCAGACGCGATGTCTCGAGAACACCTGCGCCTCACTCACGCCCTGCCCGGCCGCCGTTTTCAAACGAAGCAACAGACCGAGTTCCCGGCTCAAGGCCCATAGTACCAGAGCGGGAGCTATGCCCTCGGCGCGCAGACCTGTTAATACCGCAAGAGAACGACGAGCGTTGCGAGCCAATATTGCATCGATCAGCCTGAAAATATCGAAACGAGTATTGCTGGCGACGGCATTGAGAACCGTTTGCTCATCGATGCTTCCCTCGCCGACCAAAAGGCCCAGTTTCTGAATCTCCTGGTCCGCGGCCAACAGATTGCCCTCGACGCGATCTGCGAGAAACTCCGCGGCGGTAGCCGAAAATCTCAAACCGGTGCGCCCGGCTCGCTCCTGAATCCATCTCGGCAGGTTGGGTCGTTCGACGGGCAGGGCGTGAGTGAGGCGCAGGTGTTCTCGAGACATCGCGTCTGGCCAAAGCGACAGTCGATCCTGAGCACCGCGTTGCGACGTTATCAATTGGG
>PVBE010572855.1_pt1 | contig 20412 bp, 19 predicted proteins | sample 1631181 | NCBI WGS metagenome assembly PVBE01 (sample SAMN08397723, study PRJNA350692) | Marine metagenome, whole genome shotgun sequencing project. | isolation source: water | place: Pacific Ocean | collected 2012-04 | reverse complement strand
TTGTTAAGTCATTGGTAACTATTGTAGTAGCAGCACCTGTTATGGCAATCTGCTTTGAATCCAACTGTGTTTGAATTGATGAGGTTACACCATCAACATAGTTTAGTTCAGTTCCTGTTGCAGTAATCTCAGTGCTATTTAGGGTTAAGCTTCCACCTATTGTGGTATTTCCATTAAACAAAACGCTAAAGGCATCACTTTTGTTGGAAGCATCAACTCCATTACCTATAACAAAAGCAGGAGCTAATGTGCTAAAAGATGTGGCACTTGTTGCAGTTGATCCTGATGAGTTGTATTGACCTATAACAGTAGATGAATAATCACTTGCTTTTGTAAAAAATCCCATTGCTGTAGACTGAACACCACTTGCTGTTGTCCAATAACCCATTGCTGTAGACAGATCACCACTAGCATTCGTAGAGGTTCCCATTGATGTGGAATACCAACCACTTGCTGTGGTGTGATAACCCATTGCTGTGGACCATTCTCCACTTGCGGTTGTAATATTTCCCATTGATGTGGAATACCAACCATTTGCAGTTGTACCATATCCCATTGCTGTGGAATAATCACCAGTTGCTGTATTATTATTAGGGGTCCAGTATCGATTTCCACTATAAGACCACTGTGCTTGTATTGTTAATGTTAATAGAATAGCTAGAAATGTAAGTAAATGTTTCATGATAGTTGATTTTAATTATTTGGTCGTATTTAAATTATTATTTGAGACTCTTATTTGCTTGCTCTAAATTGATAAATATTTTAACAAATATAGATTTATTCTAAATCATAAAAAATAAAATCATATGTTATCAAGGGCTTTGCAATCAAAATTAATTGACAATGGTTACTTTCTTAATATACATCTTATCATTTACCTGTAACTGCAGGAAATAAATTCCATTTTCAAGATCTTTTCTATTTATCTTGATAAGCTGTTCTCCTGAGTTTAGAATACCTTCATCGCTTTGGTAAACTAGCTCTTGTAAAATATTATACAAACTAACTTGCACATGGCTTGTCTCATTAGTTTTTATTGAAATATTTGTGTGATGGCTAAAGGGATTTGGATAAACATTCATATTAACACCAAGCTCTTTGTCATCGATGGATGTGACATCATCAGTAGAGAAGTTAGTTCCCATACCCAGTCCAAAATCACCCATGCCTTGAAGTATATAATTGCTTGAGCCATAAAATAGCGCAAAGAAGCCAGGGGAACTTAAACCATCCCCTCCTGAGTCATTTAAGTAAAATTGGTAGCATGAAAGGTCATCAAGTTCAAATTCTTCTGTGAAAGTATACCCTGGGGTGGTGTATGGACCACCCTCATGTAAAACATTGCCATCGCTATCTTGCAGTTCCCAGGTGGTTTCCTCTGGATTGCTATCACACCTAAGAAATAAAGTAACTGAGCTCTCCAACACCAAAGGTGGTGACCATAGCAGAGGCTCCTTTAATACGAGCATATCCATCAGCCGCATAGGCGCCATTTAATTCATTACAAGTACCTACCCACTGCATATCTTTATTTTCAACAATCTGGTCTAGGAATCCAAGGTTATAGTCGCCTGGCACTCCAAAAATATGGTGTATATCCAGCTCAGCGAGGCGTTTTAATAAAAAATCTCCAATTGTAATTTTCATTAGATGTACCCCAATTCTTTAGCTTGTTTAAGTAACTCACTTCTAAAATTTGGGTGAGCAATATCAATCAATGCAAGAGCTCTTTCGGAGCTGGATTTTCCTCGTAAATTTGCTACCCCGTATTCTGTAACAATATATTGTGTGTCAACGCGAGGATCGGTTGCTGGCCCTTTGATTCTAGGGACTATGCGAGAGAATTTCCCTCCTGCAGCTGTTGAGTAGGCTGTTAAAATAGATTTTCCTCCTTTGGATATTTGCGAGCCTCGAACAAAATCGAGCTGCCCTCCTGGAGCACTAAATTGATGACCCTTGAGAAATTCTGCATTTATTTGACCTGAAAAATCTACTTCTACAAAGCCATTAATAGAAATGACATTATCATTTTGTCCAATGATATAAGGGTTATTTACATAGTCTACGGGATAGCATTCCATCCCTGAGTTATTATCTAAAAAGTCATACATAGGTTGGTCACCCATTGCAATTGTATACACATTTTTATATTGATTGATGTGTTTATATTTATTGGTAACAGCACCTGACTGAATTAACTTAGCTAGCCCTGGCCCCATAAGTTCGCTGTGAACGCCTAAATCTTTATGATGCTCTAGTTCTGTGCATACAGAGTTAGGGACTCCTCCAACCCCAAATTGCACTGTTGCTCGGTCTGGGACCATTTCAACAATAAATTTTCCTATTTTTATATCTAGTTCACTTGTTGGACGTGCAGGTAACTCAATAAGGGGAGCGGTATTTTCAATGATGGCATCTATTTCTGATATATGCAGGCAGCAGTTCCCTCCCACTCTAGGCATATTGGGATTAACTTCAACGATGATTTTTTTTGCTATTTTACTCGAAGGAATAGTGTAGTCACCATTAGTTCCACAGCAGAAAAAACCTCCTTTATCCATAGGAGATACTGTGAGGATAAAAGTGTCTGGTTGAATGTAATCTTTGAAAATATAGGGAACATCACTAAAGCTACCGGGCATATAAAAAATGACTTTTCGCTTTTCTGATAGACCTTTTAGTGTCAATGCTCTCTCAATAGGGCCCATATAGAATGGATATGGTTTAATCACATCCATGTACTCGTATTTTAAAATGGTGTCATGCATTGTTTTTTCAGAATGCATATAATAGACGCGCAGCTCTTTGATGGATTTTTGTTTCACACGCTTTTCTAACGCGCTGAGCAATGCTGGCGGTGCGCTTACTGCCATTCCGACGCCAATAGTCCCTTGGCTAGGGATTAGCTCTATGGCTTTTTCAGCATTGAGGAGTTTAGATTTAAATTCAGCTTCATATGACATCATTTTTTTCTCTGTTTTTATTCAGTTTAATGTTACCCCATCCTTTTGAAAGGATATTTTTATTCAATAACCCGCTTCTTTGTAAGGACCTAAACCTTTCTTATAGATCAAGAAAATCCTTTCATAGGAAAGAACTAATTTTTTATTTTGGTTAAATGCTTTGGCCTCTACATGCATAATCCCTTGAGTTGGACGTGACTTAGATTCTCGTTTAGTTAAGATCTTTGACTCAACATACACGGTGTCACCTGCATAAACAGGAGCATATAATTTAATGTTTTTCCACGCTAAATTGGCTACCACTCTGCCAAAGGTCCTAGTAGTTAATGCTGTTACTGTTCCAGCAATAAACATATCTGTGATTAACATTTTCCCCTCTGCTGAAAAGGATTGAATAAAATCTTCATCTGCATATTGAGGGTTTATCTCCAAAGATCGTAGGGCATGCAGGCGATTTTCTTCGGTTGAAAAAGTTTTAGCTGGTCTATGCTCATAAACTTCATCAGGCAATAAATCTTCATAATAAATGCCAACTTCTTCTATAAGATACCCATCTTCAAGCAGACTATGAGAAGAGAATTTTTCCTCTTCTACTCCCTTTCTTTGTATATTTCCTTTTTCATCTGCAGGGTGTTTACCTTGTTTGTAGATAAGAGCTTTATATTCAATTTTTGTAACTTCTTCACCTCGTTGGTTGCGACCGATAGTTACTATATGTAACAGTCCCAGATCAGGATCTTCAGAGTATTCTTCTTTACCTAAGATTTCTGATTCTGCATAGAGTGTGTCTCCACCGAAAACAGGGTGTGTCATATCAATATTACAAAATTCTACAATTTGCTTTTTGCGAAAAAATGTTTTTGAGGTCATTCCGATAACTTTTTGTAATGTTAACGTACTGACTCCCAGGCAATTTTTCCATTCCGTTTTAGATGCATAATTTGCATCATAATGTAGTTGTGCACTGTTTATCGTATCAAGAGCTTCTTGGGCATTATCCTCTTGACTGATGGTGACTCCAGGTCTATGTCTGAACTTCTGCCCCGTTTCGAACTGCTCAAAATCTAATCCAAACTGCTCGCGATATCGATTGTTTGCTAATTTAATATAACTACGAAATGTATTCATAAATGTACCTATTGAATCGTTTTTTTAGCTAAGGCCAAAACACGTTTTGCTGATTTATAAATGGGAACATCAATCATTTTCCCATTAATTTCACAAACTTTTCCGCCTGAATTTTCATAAATTTCCACAATTTTTTTTGCATGCTCTACCGCTTGGGGTGGTGGCATAAATGTTTCTATTATTGGTTTTACTTGCTTAGGGTGTATGGCAAGCTTTCCTGTGTAGCCTAAAGCTTTAACTCGCTGTGTTTCTTCAATTAACTTTGTATCATCTGTGTCTTTGAGGTTTAGATAAGGAACATCAAAAGCAGCTATAGCTGCATTAGCAGCGGCTCGAACAATAACAGATCGAGCATTTAGCATAGGCTCCCAAGCTAACTCGGCTCCTAAATCCGCCGAGAGGTCTCCTCCTCCAAAAACAACAGCGTTAACATTTTTGCTAGCTAAAAGAATTTCTTTTGCATTGAATAGCCCTCTAGCAGTTTCTAATAGAACGATATACGGGACATGCTTAGGAGATAACAATTCGTCTAAAATTTGTATTTCAGCAGCATACTCTACCTTTGGAAGCACCAACACGTCTGGTCGAAGTTCTGAGTCAATCAATGCTGAGATATCTTTTAAGCCACTAGGTGTCTTGATACTATTGATGCGTACGCAAGTAAGGAAGTTTTTGTCAGGCTTGTAGCTCTTTAAATAATCCAAAACAGTTTTTCTAGCACTATCTTTACTGCTTAACTCAACCGCATCCTCAAGGTCAATGACCAGCCCATCGGCTTGCGTTTCTTTCGCTTTGTCAAAACGCTCAGGTCTTGTTGCTGGAGTAAATAGCATCGTGCTAATTGCAGAGAAATCCATAATATTCTTTTGTTATATTTAAAATTCACAATTCTCTGGCAACCATTCTGGGTCTATTAGGAATGAATAATTTTGTTGAATAACATCCCCGGATGAGAAGTCCAATGGAATACCATTATGATTGGGAAGCATGATACGGTTAACGAAGTTTAAGTGTGATTGACCCTGCCATAATTCAGCAATATGCGATTCAGTAATAGCACAATGCAAGCGAATATCAGAACCTACATAAGGATCTACCATTTCAATAGTTACGTCAACATTAAAGTCTACAGAACCTTGTGATGTTCCTTGAATATCTATGGAAAAAGAAGTAGGAACATTAATTTTTTGGTTATATCTTGATAAGTATTGAGGGTAGAGACTTGTGCTACTACTTCCTCCAACATAGGCTGAGCCACCATCAAATAATGCTGTTGGATAACCTGAAATATTATAGTAGGCATTTCTTGCATTTGAAGCAGTGTTAGCATAACTGTCGCCATTATGATTTTCAATTACTACAACATCGTGACCGTTTGCAACAAGGTCATCAGCACCCATTGCGGAGCCTGGACAATATTGGCACCATGTGCCAGTGCCTATTTCCAAAAGGACTTTATCACGGGAAATTTGTTGAGCAAATGAAATGTTAATTAAGAAAATAACAAAAGTTAGAAGTGAAGTAAGTAGTTTCATTGTGGTTGTAGTTTGTAATTAAAATATTTTCATTATGAACAAAATTACGTTTTTTTAGTAATGTCTGACGTAATTTAATAAAAACAAACAATTACTTTAATAACAAAAATGCTTAGTGGTGATATTTATATTACCTTGAAATAATAATCAAAAGAGATTATGGTTATTTTTGATTGATACTAAATATAAGTTTAAACTGGAAAATGGAACTCTCACTGAAAGAATTAAATACCTTGAATAAGGGGACCTTAATGGAACACCTTAATATCAGTTATATTGAAGTAAAAAATAACAACATCATTGCAAAAATGCCTGTTAACGAAACTACTTTTCAACCGGATAAAATACTTCATGGTGGTGCCAACCTTGCGCTAGCTGAAACCGTAGCTGGTTTGGGTTCATCGCTACTAGTTGATCTAAAAAAAATATCTGTTAGAGGAGCACAGGTAAGCGCTAATCATGTTGGCACTGCTAATAAGGGTCACCGGAACCTGGCCAGTTCATTTGATATTTCACAAGTGTAATATCATCTTCATGAGTAACACACCATGGAACAAAAGGAGCATTAAAAGTGGCACAAGGAGCACAAGTTGAACTCGTAAACTCTTCAAATAATGGTTTCCGGTTAACAATATGACTCACTACACTTATTTCCTTTGTCAGCATGTCATTATCTGGGTTGTCATCAGGGGTTCCATTTACCGATGATAGCCAAACTTGAAGGTTATACAATCCAATTGGGAAGTCAAACAGATCAGCGCAGGTAAATGAATAAGAATCACCTAAGTCCAGATTCATTCCTGAAAAAGTTGAAGTAAAAATATCACCTCCATTTGCTTGCCATTGTACTTCAATTGAAGTAATTGGTGTTAACCCGTTATTGGATACAACACCTTCAACTGCTGTAGGACCGCTCACAAAAGGATAAGTAGTTATGGCTGCCATCTCACCATCAAGATTTACTGGATTGAATAATGAAATGTCATCAATGTACCAATAATTCATGTTGTACAGGTTTCCATCTAGGTAGAAACAAAACTGAAAATCGCTCTGTCCAACATCATCATTGTCTACCGTAATTAGTAAATCTTCAGGGCCAATATGACCAGTTGGACTTACTTCCCATACACTATTCCAGTCACCTCCACCAGATCTGGTAGCAGCTCCAATAGCATAATTGCCACCTCCATAATTGTCGAGATAATGTTTAAATCGTAGTACAACGGATTGATAACCGGTTAGGTCAATTGCTGGAGATATTAAGTGTGATGCATCAATAACTTGTTTCCAAGTAAACATAGCTTCGGGTGCTGTACCTTCAGCATTAGCCGTAGCACTTGAACTCCATTGGGCGTTAAGGTTGTCAATAGTCCAACCTGCAGGGGGCATAGTTCCACTACTAAAGTCTTCGGTGATAAATGTTTGCGCAAAAACAGCACCAGACATAGCAATAAGTAATAGAAAAGTGTAGATTTTTTTCATACGGCAATAATTAATTTAGTTAATAAAATACGAGACAACTTAACTATCAAACTATTGAATAGTTATCATTGGTATGACAAAGATAAACTAATTCTATATTTTGCGCTTTAAAAAGTTTTCAATTATTGATAATTGAGGATTTGATATTTCTTGGTATCACCTATTGCACCCTCACAATTTCGGAAGTTTCAATTTCGTTACTTTTGTTTAAGGCACGATCGTAAATATATGCTTTGAATTTTATCGTATCAAAATCTGATAAGGGATTGTAAATAAATAGAGTATCTTCAAAAACACCCTTAATTGCCTGATTGCCACTTTCGGGAGTTAGTATTGGGAATCTGGAATTAAATGTTAAAGTGTCATAATTGGATGAATCGGCATTCCATGACAGTAAGGGAACCTCTACAAATACCCCATTCTGTTTTTCAAAATATTTAATAATCAAATTATAATAGTATTCACTTTTTCTGTTGAATGGCGGTAAGGTGTCACCTTTATCTAGGCCCAGGTCACCATTACCATCTGTATAAGAAAACACAAGAACACCTCGCTCGGTAATACCTGTTTGCGTATTCATTAGTACAACAAAATTATCATAAGTTATTGCTGGGATATCAGGGAAATCTTCAAACTTACGGCATGAAAGCACTACTGTCCCAACAATCAGTACAAGAATTAGTATTTTTGTAATGTTATTCATTAGTTATTATACAAGAGCATAAAAGTATAAAAATCATGCCAGAAATCAAGTCTGTAGAAAACAGAATCTTTAATATCAATGGTCCTGATGATTTTAACGAAATAGCTCTTGAAATATTTCATTTTCAATATAAATACAACTTTGTTTACAAGCAATTTGTTGATTTTCTCAAAATTCAGACTTCACACATAAAGCATTATTCACAAATCCCATTTCTTCCTGTTGAGTTTTTTAAGAATCATAAAGTTACCTCAGGAGATTTTAAAGCGGAAATGATTTTTACGAGCAGTGGTACATCAGGTAGGCAGACAAGCGAGCATTATATTATGAAAATTAAATTATATGAATTAGCATTTGTAAAGACCTTTGAACTTTTTTTTGGTTCACCTGGCAACTATGTTATTCTTGCATTACTTCCGTCATACCTTGAAAGATCCGGGTCGTCATTAGTTTATATGACTAACAAGCTAATTGGATTGACCAATAGGACAGAAAGTGGATTTTATTTAAGCGAATTCGCAGAACTTCATTCATTACTTGTTACGTTAAAAAGACAAAAGCAAAAGGTACTATTATTAGGAGTTACATACGCATTATTGGATTTGGCAGAGCAATTCCCCATACATTTCCCTGAATTAGTGTTGATGGAAACTGGAGGAATGAAAGGCAATAGGCAAGAAATAGTACGTACTGAACTTCATGCTAAACTTAAAAATGAATTTGGAGTTCAGCAGATTTATTCTGAATATGGTATGACTGAACTTTTGTCGCAAGCTTATTCATTAAGTAATGGTATTTTCGAATCCCCACCTTGGATGAAATTAATTATTCGCGATGTTAACGATCCATTAAGTATACTTTCATCTGGCAAAATTGGTGGAATCAACATTATTGATCTAGCAAATATTTATTCTTGCTCGTTTATTGCAACTCAGGATCTTGGTAAGATAGATTCATCAGGTTCTTTTGAGATACTTGGACGTTTCGATAACAGCGATGTAAGGGGTTGTAACTTAATGGTGGTGTAGGTAGGAGCAAGTAGGTGGAATACTGAAATAAATATTTCACTCACTAATTCATTACTTATACTGGTATAATTATTCCAGGTTTGTTATTCTTAGGTGAGTTTACTTCTTTTGAAATAGCATAAGCTGCCATTTTGTTTGGATCAAAAGGCACTAGTAATTTTTTAAGCAATTCCTCATTGTTTTCTGATAACCAGCTTTGTTCATCCTCAGGTTTAAGAATAACAGGCATTCTGTTATGAATATCTTTACTTAAGGAATTTGGTTCAGTTGTTATTATTGAAAAGGAGTTAATTATCTTATTTTCTGCATCTTTCCATGTCTCCCATATACCAGCTAATGCAAATAGTTTCTCATTTTTAAAGAAAATCCTGAATGGAGTTTTGTTTTCATCTTTTCTCCATTCATAAAATCCGTTAGCTGGTATAAGACATCGCCGTTTTTTGAATGCATTTTTAAACGACGGTTTGCTGCTGATAGTTTCCGATCGGGTATTAATATTCCGATATCCTAATTTTGGATCTTTAGCCCAGAACGGAATTAGTCCCCAGCGAAAATAGCTAAGGCTATGGGGTTGATCATTCGTAATTACTGGAAGTTTTTGAGATGGTGCACAATTGTAGTTTGGTTTATAGAGTTCATCAAACACTTCTACATTAAAACGTTCAGAGATTTGTTTCCCCTTTACCGATAATTGAAATCTTCCGCACATGGAGTTTAGATTATAAATTATATGTTATTAGTTATATGTTATTAGTTAATTCTACTGGTTTAAGTTTCTGGCTAAACATTATCTTTTTGATTAAGGAATAAACACAATTCATTTTGACAAAGTTTGAAAAATTTTATCTAAAAGTACACCTTTGTACTAATTCCCAAAGCTTCTACTTTTTCAGCAATAGCTATCAACTCTTCTTCAGGAATTTTTTCAATGTCTTTTGCAGCAGTTCCTCTTTCGATAGGATAAATCATTATATATTCAGGATTTATTTTATCCAAAACTTTTAACCAGGCTTCTATCTCTTTATCTGTAGTATTGTCAATAACCTTCCCATTATATTCACCTCTTACAAATAGAGTTTGAATTATTAGTTTTCCATCAAACGCGACCAGGTTATTAATAACTTTATCTAAAGTTAAACCTCCTGATGCCTGATTAATAGTATGAAATGTACTTTCGATTCCAGTATCTAGCTTCAGGATGTTTTTATCTACTCTTTTAAGAGCTTCTTTTACAGAAGATTTATGGAGCATACTTCCATTCGACAAAATACTAATGGCTGCCTCAGGTGCATAACGATTACGTACTTCGATGGTATCGTTAATTATTTCTGCAAAATCAGGATGGATAGTAGGTTCTCCATTACCAGCAAAAGTTATTGAATCAGGTTCGTTAACTGTACCTTGTAATTCTTTTAGTTTATTCTCCAATTGTGCTTTAAAATTTTCACGCTTTGGTAGAACTATTTTAACTCCTTTGCTTAAATCAGTCCATCCACATTCACAATACACACAATTAAAATTGCAAAACTTATTGTTGACAGGTAATAAGTTTATACCAAGAGAAACACCTAACCTTCTGCTATATACAGGTCCAAAAATAAGGTTGTCAAATAAAAATCCTGCCATGATTACTGTTTGTGCAAAAATAGATTTAAATTTGATTTCTATTATTGATGTGATATCTTAATAATATGTTAAACTTGAATACTTCTTAATATTTTAAGTCGAAAATTATAGCCCTTATGACATTATTAAAAGACTTAAAAAAGCCACTTTCCAAAGAAATTAAGGAATTTCAGAAGATTTTTCGCAAATCAGTAAAATCAACAGTCCCACTTCTGGATATTATAATGAGGTACATTCTCAAAACAAAGGGTAAACAAATTAGACCATTAATTGTTTTTTATAGTGCTGCTTTATTCAACGGAATTAATGAATCAACTTATCGAGCGGCCACGCTAATTGAGTTATTACATACTGCAACACTTGTACATGACGATGTTGTTGATGATTCAGATAGACGAAGAGGGAGGTTCTCAATAAATGCGCTTTGGAAGAATAAAATAGCAGTCCTGGTTGGTGATTATTTATTATCACGTGGAATGTTAATGGCATTACAAGCAAAGGAATATAGCACGTTGGAAATTGTTTCGGAAGCTGTGAAAGAAATGAGTGAAGGAGAACTATTACAAATCGAAAAAGCAAGAAAGTTAGATATTGATGAAGCGATTTATTTTGAGGTAATACGAAAAAAAACTGCCTCACTTTTGGCATCATGCTTTGCTGCTGGTGCCTCATCCTCAACTAACAATCAAGAAGACATTAAAAAAATGTGGAATATCGGTGAATCTGCTGGTATAGCTTTTCAAATTAAAGATGACTTACTTGATTTTGATAAAAGTAATGTCATAGGAAAACCAAGTGGCATTGATATTAAAGAGAAAAAGATGACTCTTCCATTAATTTATTTACTTATTCATTCACCTGCATTAAAAAAGAGGAAAATAATCAATATTATTAAAAAGCACAATTCAAATAGTGATAAGGTAAATTGGGTAGTAAATGAAATTATAAGCGTGGGTGGATTAAAATATGCCACTGAGAAAATGATAGATTATAGTACCAAAGCTTTAAATCTTCTACATGAATATCCCGAGAGCAATAATAGGCTTGCCCTAGAACAAATTATTGAATTTACTATTGATCGAAAAAAATAACTTTAGGCTGTTTTCAGTGTAAACGAAAAAGTGGTTCCTCTACCAAGATTACTCCTAACGCTGATTGTTTGACGGTGAGCTTCAATAATATGCTTGACAATTGCTAGGCCCAGTCCGGTTCCTCCTTTATCACGCGCACGGCTTTGCTCAGTTCGATAAAACCGTTCAAAAACCCTTTTGATATTCTCTTCCGAAATTCCTATTCCATTATCTCTGACTTCTACAAGGTAGTTATCTTGAAAATTATAAAAAGAAATTCTGATCCGACCATTTTCGAGTTTGCCATATTTTATGGCGTTATCGATTAAATTAATCAATACTTGACGAATTCTTTCTTTATCGGCTCTAACCTTTGTGCTCTTTGGTAAAGCAGTACTTATCTTTATTGTTGTCTTATTTTCTGCGGCTTTGTGCTCCATGAAATCTACCACTTCTTTAATTAGTTCATGGAGGTTAAAGTTTTCTTCTTTTAGTTTAAGGTCACCAACCTCTAATTTACTTATCTCTTCAAGATCTTCAACAAGGGCAATCATACGATTAATACTCTTTACCGATTTCTTTAAAAACTTTGTATTTATCGAATCATCTTTCAGTCCACCCTCAAGCAAAGTATGTACATAACCCTGAATATTAAAGATAGGTGTTTTAATTTCGTGCGATATATTACCTAAAAACTCTCTTCGGTAAGCAGCCATCTCTTTCAACTCGTCAATTTCTTTCTTTTTTTCTTCACTCCACCTAAGAACTACCTGATTAACAATTTCAAGAACATCCCCTTTATTCTTATCTTTCTTCATATCATCAGGATTGGGTCCAGTACGACCAATGGTTTTATAAATTACTTTTATTTTTTCGCTAAAAAATGTGTTTAAACTATAATTAATAAAGACAAAGGATAGTACAAAAATAAACGCTAAAAAAATCACTATTGAAATTGCATTTATTTGGTTAATAGAGACAGTAATAATTAAAAAAGCAACACCAGAAATAATAGTAATTACTAAAGCATTTAATAGGGCGATATTTTTTGGTGAATTAATTTTCAAGTGCGAAATCCTTTTATTATCTATTAAATTTATACCCTACACCTTTTACGGTTCGGATGTATTCTAACCCGATCTTTTCTCGGATTTTTCTAATATGAACATCAATTGTGCGGTCACCAACAATTACCTCGGTTCCCCAAACGTTTTTAAATATTTCATCTCTAGAGAAAACCTTATCAGGAGCTGATGCGAGTAAAAAGACCATTTTAAATTCCTTGTTAGGAAGTATTATTTCTTCACTATTTTTTATAACTACAAATTTTTCACGATCAATTTTCAGGTTATTAACTTCGAGTACCTCCAAAACTTCAAGCTCATTTGATGAATAACGTCGGAGTAGTGCAGATATCCTACTGATTAATACTTTAGGCTTAATAGGCTTTGTAACATAATCATCACCACCAGCATCAAATCCTTTGATTTGTGAATAATCTTCAGCTCTTGCAGTTAAAAAAACAATAATCGTATCTCTTAATTCATGAATTTTTCTGATTTCCTGTACTGCCGTAAAGCCATCCATTTCTGGCATCATTACATCCATTAATATAAGTGTAGGTTTGTACTTTTTTGCTTTTTCAATAGCCTTATGACCATTTTTGGCAGTAAACACATTGTAACCTTCTTTTTTAAGATTATAGCTTAAAAACTCAACTATGTCTTCCTCATCATCAACTAACAAGATGCTGAATTTACTATTATCCATAACAGTATTCAAAAAATTTAACGATGCAATTTACCACAATAAAATCTAGGAAATACACCACAATATTAATTTTAAGTTAATATTTAAGATTCCTTTTATCACATATATGCATATTAATTTGTCTTTACTAAATTTGCAGGCAAAGTTTGTTTCTTGATAAAACAAAAAAATAATAATCGTATTGAAAGAATAATAAAAACCCTTCCGGGTAAACCGGGAATTTATCAATATTTCGACAAAGATGAACGCATACTTTATGTAGGAAAAGCCAAAAACATAAAGAAAAGAGTTGGAAGTTATTTTACAAAATCACACCAATCAGGTAAAGTAAGAGTACTTGTAAAAAAAATAGTTGATATAAAATTTATTGTTACAGAAACCGAGTTAGACGCACTCCTCCTTGAAAACAATCTTATAAAGAAATATCAACCACGATACAATATTCAGCTAAAAGATGATAAAACATTTCCATGGCTTTGTTTAAAAAATGAACCATTCCCACGACTTTTTCCAACCAGAATATTAGTAAGTGATGGGTCAAATTACTTTGGCCCTTATGCATCAGTAAAAATGATGCGTACTATACTTGATATTGTTAAGCAACTTTATCAACTTCGAACATGCTCATTAAATCTATCCCAATCAAACATAAAAAAAGGAAAATACAAAGTTTGTCTTGAATATCACCTTGATAATTGCAAAGCACCTTGCATAGGTGAACAAACTGAAGAGGATTACAATGAAACTATCAGGCAAATAAAATCAATAATAAAAGGCAATATTGGTTCGGTTATAGTTGAATTAACTCAAATAATGAATACCAAGGCTGATGAACTTGAGTTTGAACAGGCACAGGTTATAAAAGAGAAAATCAATATTCTTGAAAAATATAAAAGCAAATCGACCATTGTTAATCCTCATATAAATAACGTTGATGTTATGTCGATGGTAGTTGGTGACAGCAATTCATACTTCAATTATTTGAAAGTAATTAGTGGTGCTATAGTTCAGGCGCACACAATTGAGGTAAAGCGGAAGCTCGATGAAACAGATGCTGAGGTACTTACATTTGCTTTGCTAGATTTTCGACAACGATTTGAAAGTATATCGAAAGAGATCATATTACCCTTTTTACCCGAAATAGAAATTCCGGGAGTGAAAATCACCATTCCTCAGCGTGGTGACAAAAAACACTTATTGGAATTAAGCGAAAGAAATGCAAAGCATACAAAGATAGAGCGGCAAAAACAGAAAGACCTCATTGATCCCGACAGGCACAAAAAACGAATTTTAGCACAAATAAAAAAGGATCTGCATATGAGTGATTTGCCTGTTCAAATAGAATGTTTCGATAATTCAAATATTCAGGGAGATTATCCCGTAGCAGCAATGGTCCAGTTTTTAGATGGAGTTCCAAATAAAAGAGCTTATCGTCATTTCAATATCAAAACTGTTGAGGGAGCCAATGATTATGCTTCAATGGAAGAAGTTATAAAAAGAAGATATAGCAGGCTGATTTCTGAAAACAAAAGGTTACCTCAATTAATTATAGTAGATGGAGGCAAGGGGCAGTTAAGTTCAGCTGTGAAAGCCCTAAAATCGATTGACATCTACGGAAAAATTACTATAATAGGGATTGCAAAAAGACTGGAAGAAATTTATTTTCCTAATGATTCAATACCTCTTTACTTAGATAAAACTTCAGAAACCTTAAAGGTAATCCAACGACTGAGGGACGAGGCTCATCGTTTTGGTATAACTCATCATAGAAAAAGGCGAGAATCTGGTACAATTAAATCTATACTTACAACAATTGATGGAATTGGTTTTTCAACTGCACAAAAATTACTATGGAAATTCAAGTCTGTTAAAAAGGTAAAAAAAGCTGAAAAAGAAGATCTTGCATTAGCAATTGGTCAATCAAAAGCACAAGTGGTATTCAATTATTTTCATCCAGAACTCAAGGATTAATGGTAATTCATAAAAAACGAAAAGCCCTGTCCGGGCGAACAGGGTCTTTTCACATATTAACCTAAAAACCCTCATGTTTGAGGGATAACCCAAAAAATTAACCTGCTAAAGTTAATAGTTCTATGAAGAACCAATGCAAATATAATACAAATTATATAGATAGGTTCTAAATTAGGAAATTTTTTTGTTAAAAAATGAAATTATTTTGTAAAACGCTGTTAATAAATATTATGCAAATGCAATAATTAACTGAATTCTTTTTTCCTGAGGGCAAAATTTTTCCCTAGATAAACTTTTCTTACATGTTCATCATTAGCTAGGTCTTCGGCTGAACCAGATTTTAGTATCGATCCTTCAAACAGTAAATAAGCCCTGTCAACTATTGTAAGTGTTTCATGAACATTGTGATCAGTAATTAATATGCCAATATTTTTCTTTTTAAGTTGCGAAACGATAGTTTGTATATCCTCAACAGCGATAGGATCAACACCAGCGAATGGTTCGTCAAGTAATATAAAATTAGGATTAACGGCAAGAGCTCTTGCTATTTCTGTTCTACGCCTTTCGCCTCCCGACAATTGAATTCCCTTACTTTTACGAATACCCTGTAATCCAAATTCATCAAGAAGCAGTTCGAGTTTTTCCGCTTGTTGCTCCTTAGTAAGATCAGTAAATTCCATTACAGCTTTAAGGTTATCTTCTACACTCAGGTGTCTAAAAACAGATGCTTCCTGAGCAAGATATCCTATCCCTCGCTTAGCCCGTTTGTACATAGGCTCGTTAGTAATTTCAGTTTCATCAAGAAATACCTTTCCCGAAAAAGGTTTGATCAAGCCTACGATCATATAAAAGCAAGTAGTCTTTCCAGCTCCATTTGGGCCTAATAATCCAACAATCTCACCTCTGTTTACTTCCATTGACACATGGTTAACAACAGTGCGCTGTTTGTATTTTTTAACAAGTTCTTCGGTCCAAAGTTTCATATTAAAAAATTCCTTCCTTTAGTATATCATGCAAATGAATTACACCTATATAATTGCCATTATCAGTTACTGGAAGTTGAGTAATATTATTCTCCCTCATTAAAGAAAGAGCATTCACTACTAATTCTTCTTGATCAATTGTAAGTGGATTATTGGTCATTACATCCCGGGCAACTAGTTTGTTGAAATTATTATGCTTTTCAATCATTCGTCTTAAATCACCATCTGTTACTACACCTATAAGTTTTCCTTTCTCCAGTACGGCAGTAGCCCCAAGCCGTTTTGAAGATATTTCAATGATAACTTTTGGGATAGGTTCATCGGCGTCTACAACTGGAACTTCATTATTTGAAGCAAGGTCAATTACTCTCATAAACATTCGTTTTCCTAGCGACCCTCCGGGATGAAACTTGGCAAAATCAGCAGCTGAAAAGTCCTTGAGTTCAAGCAAACTTATTGCGAGAGCATCGCCCATTACAAGTTGTGCAGTGGTACTGGTGGTAGGAGCAAGATTATTCGGACATGCTTCTTTTTCAACTGTTGCATCCAGTATGTAATCAGCCTGATTGGCTAGAAACGATTTTTTATTACCGACTAAGGCAATAATCTTATTTTTACGAGCCTTGATTAAAGGTATTAGTACTTTAATTTCTGGTGTTTCGCCACTTTTTGAGACAATAATTACTATATCTTCTTTTGTAACAATCCCCAAATCACCATGAATAGCATCAGCAGCATGCAAAAAGATTGATGGTGTACCTGTAGAATTAAAAGTAGCTACGATCTTTTGAGCAATAATTGCACCTTTCCCAATTCCGGTTACAATTACCCTTCCATTCGATTCATAGATAAGTCTTACAGCTTGAATGAAATCATCATCAATTGAGTTCGATAATTTTTTAACAGCTATATATTCATCATAAATGACCGAAATTGCAGTATTTCTTATTTTATCGTTTATATCCAATTATTTATTTGTTAAAACTTGTAAACAAAAAAATTATTACTAGATCAATATTATTTAATAAAATTAATTAGTAATTTTACTACAAAGATATATTTTATCTGACTAATTTGATGCAGACTAATAACGAAAATTACGAAGCAAAAAAGCTACTTAAATCTTTTTTCGGTTTTTCAACTTTTAAGGGAGAGCAGATGGAGATTATCCAAAATGTTATGGATAATAGAGATACATTTGTTGTTATGCCAACTGGTGGTGGTAAATCACTTTGTTATCAATTACCTGCATTATTGAAACCTGGAACTGCAATCATTGTTTCTCCTTTGATAGCCCTAATGAAAAATCAGGTTGACATGATCCGTAATTTCGGAACACAAACCGGAATTGCTCATGTAATGAATTCTTCTTTGTCGAAGGCAGAGATTAATCAGGTTAGAGATGACCTTACGAAAGGGAAAACTAAGTTGCTTTATATGGCTCCTGAATCATTAACTAAAGAAGATAATGTAAAATTTTTAAAGAACATTAAGATATCTTTTTTCGCTATTGATGAAGCCCACTGTATTTCTGAATGGGGTCATGATTTCAGACCTGAATACAGAAAACTCCGACCTATTATTAAAGCCATTAATCCAAAACTTAATACTATAGCATTAACTGCCACTGCAACTCTGAAGGTACAGGAAGATATTCTTAAAAATCTTGAGATTTCTGATGCTGATGTTTTTAAGGCATCCTTCGATAGGACTAACTTATATTATGAAGTTAGGCCAAAAACCAAGAATGTTATTAAAGACATAATAAAATATATCAAAACACAACCCTCAAAGTCGGGTATTGTGTATTGCCTGAGTCGTAAGAAAGTTGAAGAAATTGCCGAATCGCTTGTTGTAAATGGAATTAGGGCCCTGCCTTATCATGCTGGTCTTGATGCTTCAACCCGTAGAAATAATCAAGATATGTTCCTTATGGAAGATGTTGATGTAATTGTAGCAACAATTGCTTTTGGAATGGGGATTGATAAGCCTGATATACGCTATGTTGTACATCATGACATCCCTAAAAGTATTGAAGGTTATTATCAGGAAACTGGTAGAGGAGGTAGAGATGGAAGAGAGGGTAATTGTATTACATTTTATAGCTATGACGACATTCAAAAACTAGAGAAGTTTACGAAAGATAAGCCTGTAGCTGAGCAAGAGATTGCGAAAGAACTTCTTTTTGAAACAGTTACTTATACTGAATCGTCAGTTTGTCGGCACAGATTATTATTACATTATTTTGGTGAATCTTATGAAAAAGAGAGCTGTGGAGCATGTGATAATTGTTTAAATCCCAAAGAAAAATTTGAAGGTAAAGATGATCTTCAGTTAGCACTAAAAGTTATCTTCGAACTCAAGGAGCAATTTAAAGCTAAAATTGTTAGTGAAGTCCTTGCAGGTAAAATGAGCGGTGATATTAAGTCTATTAAACTTGATAAATTACCATCATTTGGAGTTGGGAAACAAAATGATGAAAAGTATTGGGTAATGGTTATTCGTCAGGCTCTTATTCATCGACTTTGTGTTAAGGAAATTGAAAATTATGGTATAATTAAGTTAACTGAAAGTGGTCACGAATTTATAAACAACCCTTACAGTATCTTAATTGCTAAAGATCATGACTATGAAAGTGGTGAAGATGATGGTATTATAGTTAAGAGTGGTGGTCAGCCCCAAGGTGGTTCAGACTCAGTTTTATTTGCATTATTAAAAGATCTACGCAAGCAAATTTCAAGAGAAGAAAATCTACCTCCTTTTGTAATTTTCCAGGATCCCTCGTTGGCAGATATGACTATTCAATATCCTATTTCGGAAGAAGAGCTTAAACAAATTTCTGGAGTTGGAATTGGCAAAGCAATCAAATACGGGAAACCATTTCTTGAGCTTATTGCTTCCTACGTTGAAGAAAATGAAATTACCAGACCAAATGATATGGTCATAAAATCCGTGGTTAATAAATCAGGACTGAAAGTTTATATCATACAAAGTATCGATAGAAAACTGCCATTGGACGATATTGCCCATGCAAAAAACCTCTCCCTTAGTGAAATGTTAAATGAGATTGAGCATATAGTATCATCAGGCACTAAACTTGATATAAGTTATTATGTTGATTATAAGGTAGACGAATACCATCAAGAAGAAATATTTGATTATTTTTCTGAAGCAGAAACAGATTCAATTCAAGATGCACTTGATGAATTGGGGGAATCTGAGTTTAACGAAGAGGAAATCAGGTTAATGCGAATTAAGTTTTTATCTGAAGTTGGAAATTGAAATGCAAAAACTATTTTATATACTAGGTATTATTCTCCTCCTGTCATCATGTTATAATACGAACAAAAGTGACTCTGTTATTCCTGAGATATTATTAACTAAATCACAGTTAGTAGAAATATTAACAGAGGTTCAAATAATTGAAGCTAACTTTAGAATTTCAAAAAACCGAAGTAAAGCAAGCAAACAAAAACCAAATTATTATAATAAGATACTGCTGGAGTATGGGATCACATTACCGCAATTGAAGGCCAACATAGATTATTATCATAATTCTCCAGCCGTTATGGAAGAAATCTATGATTTAGTATTAGCTAACTTAAGTAAAATTCAAAGCGAAGCACTTTTAGAAAAGGAAGAGCTTGAAAAAGCCATTGTTGCTGATAGTATATCAAAGCTGAACGACAGTCTCGAACTTATAAGAATTGACAGTTTAGCACGTAGCCTGTAAAATATTTATTTTCCTGTTAAGAATTATTTGGTAAATACAGCAATTCTCGATTCAATATCTATACCATCATTAAGATTGAAAGAAAATTCAAGTTTGCCGCTATTAACGTAGCTTCCTGTACCACTTACAGAATAGTTAGAACCTAGTGATTGACTGTCGATAACAACTGAATTACCTACAACTAAGCCTACAGCTGAGTTTCCCAAATCTGCAAAATTATTTAATAAAATTTCAGCTGAGTTAGAGGGATTTGCAATAATGGTAACATTGTAATTAATTCTGGCAGCATGGTCGGAAACGTTCCATGTACCAATATATTTTTCAATATCATCGGATTCATCTAAAGGTGAAGTTGCACATGATCCTATAAATAGGATACTTATAAATAATATAATTTGTAATAATTTTTTAGAAATAATA
>PVBE012682811.1_pt1 | contig 20414 bp, 16 predicted proteins | sample 1631181 | NCBI WGS metagenome assembly PVBE01 (sample SAMN08397723, study PRJNA350692) | Marine metagenome, whole genome shotgun sequencing project. | isolation source: water | place: Pacific Ocean | collected 2012-04 | reverse complement strand
TCCTTTTTGATATGCCTCGGCTGTACCAGGCCTTTGTATATTTAGGATCGATTTCAATCACTCGAGAATAATCCTTGATCGCTCCGTCCAGGTCTCCCTTTTTCATCCTTGCGAGCCCGCGGTTGTAGCAGGCCTTTACATATTCGGGATCAATTTCTATCGCCCGGGTGTAATCTTCGATCGCCCCGTCGAAGTTTCCTTTTATCCTTTTTGATATGCCGCGATTGTTCCAGGCATCTACATATTTCGGATCGAGTTCAATCGCATGAGTGTAATCCGCGATCGCCCCATCGAAGTCGCCTTTCCCGCTCTTTGCAAGGCCACGTTGGTTCCAGGCATGTACATATTTCGGATTGATCTCAATCGCCCGAGAATAATCCTTGATCGATCCGTCGAAGTCTCCTTTTTCATTTCGGGCATACCCGCGATTGCTCCACGCATCTAAATATGTCGGATCGATCTCAATCGCCCGGGAGTAATCCTCGATCGCCCCGTCGAGGTCTCCCTTATTCATCCTTGCGTGCCCGCGGTTGTACCAGGCCACTACATATTTCGGGTCGAGTTCAATCACCCGGGAGTAATCCTCGATCGCCCCGTCGAGATCTCCCTTTCCGGTTCGGGCATACCCGCGATTGCTCCACGCATCTAAATGTGTCGGATCAATCTCAATCGCCCGAGAATAATCCTTGATCGCTCCGTCGGGATCTCCTGTAAAGTTCCTGACAAGCCCGCGGCTGTACCAGGCCTTTACATATTCTGGATCAATTTCTATCGCCCGGGTGTAATCTTCGATCGCCCCGTCGTAGTCTTCCATCTCCACCCTGACAAGTCCGCGGTTGTGCAAGGCCTTTACATATTTCGGATCGAGTTCAATTGCTCTATTGTAATCGTCGATTGCTCCGTCGAAGTCTCCTTTTTCCTTTCGAGCATTTCCGCGGTTGTTCCAGGCCCATATATATTTTGGATCAATTTCGATCGCCCGTGAACAATCCTCGATCGCCCCATCGAAGTCTCTTTTATCCATTCGGGCATTCCCGCGATTGTTCCAGGCATGTACATATGTTGGATAAATTTCAATTGCCCGATTGTAATCCGCAATTGCTCCGTCAGGGTCTCCTTTTTCCTTTCGCGCCTTCCCGCGGTTGTTCCAGATAGCATAAAAATCAGGATCGAGTTCAATTGCCCGATTGTAATCCTCGATCGCCCCTGCAAGGTCTCCTTTCCCCGCCTTGGCAAGCCCACGTTGATTCCAGGCAACTACATAGGTTGGATTGAGTTCAATCGCCCGGGTGTGATCTTCGATCGCCCCCTCGAAGTTTCCTTTCTCGGTCTTGGCCATTCCGCGATGATTCCAGGTATCGAATATGTTTCCCCCATTTTTGACCGCTTTATCGGATAACTCGAGCGCAAGGTCATAATCTCCAGCCTCAATAGCCTCATCACAACGCATGATCAACACAAAGGGGTTGTCCGTCTCACCGAGGGCCTCCGCCCGGGTACGGATTTCCTGTAGGTACCGGGAATCATGCGTGTTTTTTCCTTCATCCTCAATCAGATGCTGATAGTAAAGCGCCTCAAACGATCGCTTTTTGTCGAGTCTGATCGCCTTTTCGAGAAAGTATTTCGCTTCGACCTTCATCTCTTTATCATTGGTTTCGTAAAGAAGGCGTCCCGCTTCCGATAACCAAACGGACCCGGGATTCGTTTCCGCTTCCGCTTTTCTCAATATACCGACCAGTTTCTTCTTTCCTTCCCCCCATTGAAGTGCCCGGCGGGCATCCATGAGCGCTGTTGCCCGCAAGGCCGCCATGTTCTCTTTATCCCGCCCTTCTTTTTCAATCCGCGCGCGGGAAACAAGGGAATAGATACCAAACCCGCCCCCAAAGAGGATCGACAAAACAAAGGCTACTGTTACAGACCAGAGAAGGGGTTGCTTCTGAATACGCTTCCGCATCCGATACCCAAAGGTGACCGGCCGGGCATGTTCCAGAGGCTCCTGCTGGAGATAACAGTCCAGATCCACCGCAAGATCTCCGGCCGTCCGGTATCGATTTTCGGGCTCTTTCCTGAGACATTTCATCACGATCGTTTCGAGATCGCGATCAATTCCGGGATACTTTTTTCGCAGAGAAGGGGGCTCCTCTTCCACAATGGCTTTGAGCAGATCGTAAATCGTATTCCCCGCAAAAGGAGGATGACCGAAAAGAAGTTCGTAAAGGGTAGCACCCAAAGAGTAAATATCGGTCCGGGCATCGATCAATTCACTCTTCCCGTTCGCCTGCTCAGGGGACATGTACGCAGGGGTTCCGATCAGGTTGCCGGAAATCGAAAGGGAAGAGTCGACGGAGACCTGTTTGGCCAGGCCGAAATCCGCAACATAGATATGATGGCCCAGCCTGGAGGTCCGAGGAGGAGTATCGGTCGGGCGGGTCGACGAATGTTCTTCGACCAGAAAATTGGTCGGCTTGATATCCCGGTGAATAACATCATTTTCGTGGGCATATTGGAGCGCCTCCGCGGCATCCCGCAGAAGGCCAGCAATCAATCGGACATCTTGCCGAACGTATTCTCGTAGAGTCGCCCCTTCGACAAATTTCATCGCAATATAATGGTGCTTCCCCAAAATTCCCATTTCATGAATCGGAATGATATGGGGATGACTCAGCCGACCGACCATCCGAGCTTCCCGCCGAAACAGTTGCAGATTGAACTCTTCTTCGTTCTTGAGAAATTTTAGCGCCACCCACCGATGAATCGATTCATCCCACGCTTTCCAGACCTCCCCGGCCCCTCCGGCACCGACCTTTTCGACCATGGTGAACTTACCGGAAATCGATTCGGGGCGTTCCCGGCGTGCCGTCTCAACCGTGGAAGGAACGGGAGCCGGAATTTGATCTGATCTTTCCGAAGGAGTAAACGTTTCCTGAAATGACTCGGAATTTGGTTCCTTCAAACCCCCCGCAACGCGGCGGACCAGATCATCCGGAGAAATCATCCGGGGGTTTTGAAGATCAGAAGAAGAAGAGGTCTCTCCTTTCATCGTTTCCTGGGAACCTTCATCCCAAATTCGACAGGGAAGACAGACCCCATCTTCTATCTTTTCCCCTCCCCCACAATTTTGACAGACTTGGTCACTCATACTTACAAGAAGTATATCCCGAAAAGGAGCGATAATAGGGAAAACCGCTATTTTCCCTTTCTCTCATCCCGCTGCCCGTATTATCCTTGAGAAGAGTTATGAGAGATCCCGATACACGCGCCAAGATGCTCAAGCAATCTTTTTCGGCGACCAAATGGAGTCTCCTCGTAAGAGATGCCGGGAAAGTAGAGGAGAAACTCCTTTCTGATTTCCTCTCCGCGTATTGGCGCCCCTGTTATCTATTCATACGCCGTGACCGGGGGCGCTCGAACGAAGAAGCGAAAGACCTTACGCAGGAATTTATTACCCATCTCTTCGAAAACAAGATCCTCGACAGATACAAGGCAGAACTGGGAAGGCTCCGCACTTTCCTCAAAGTAGCCTTGAAGAATTTCCTGACCGACCGGCAACGAATGGAAGGCGCACAACGGCGCGGAGGGGGCAAGAAAGCGGTCGCCTTCGACGACCTCGAAATCGACCGCCTCAACGGGATGGCACGCTCCGGAGAAACGCCGGAAGAGCTGTTCGACCGGGAGTGGGCGTATGAATTGATGATCACCGCGATCGATACGGTTCAGAAAAAATTGAAAAAAGACGGGCGAGAGACCTATTGGAAGATCTACCAGGCGTACGACCTCGATCCCGCTCCTGAAAACCGTCCCACCTACAGCGCCCTCGGAGAAAAGTACAACCTCAAGGAAGATCAGGTGACCAAGCATCTGCAATACGTGCGGAACAAGATTCGCGATGCGATGGTGGGGCAACTGAACAATCAGGTCGCCACCGAGGAGGACCTCCACCGCGAGATGGAAGACCTCCTCGGAAAATAACTCCCTCTTCCCTCGTTACGAATAGAACCCGTATTCCAGATACCATTTCGCCCAATCCCGCACGTTTTTACACGAGTCGGTTTCGGCGAGAATTTGGAACGTTTCTCTTACGGAAGAGGGCAAGTCTTCAAAGGACTGGTGAAAAATTTCAAGCGTGCGAAGCCGGACATCCCTGTTCGGATCGTGCTGCGCCGTCCATCGAAGATCTTGCAGAACATCCTCCGGGATCTCCATGACGACCTGTTCCTCGGCCGATTCCAGCGGATGTAACTTGAGCGCTTCGAGGGCCGCCAATCGGACGGACGGATTCTTGTCGGCCCGAAGAGCGTGAAGAATTCGAACTTTTTCCGATTTCGGATTCGACATCCCGAGCGTGATCAAAGCGGCGCTTCGGAGTCGGGGGCACTCGTGATTCGCGAGGGAACGAACGAGATTCCGATGTGTATTCGTTTCGGTTCGACCGATGGCGTGAAGAACCTCCGCCGCTCGTTCGGTCTTCCCCTCTGTTAAATCCGTTTGAAGGGTCTCTCCGAGAAAGCGGACGATTTCCTTTCGAAGTTCCGGACAGCGGCGCGCGAATCGGGCGAGGACGTCCAGAGCAAGATCCCGGAGGCCCGGTTCCTGTGAAGCCTGTTCTTGGAGAAATCGTACCGTTTGTTCCGGGACCTCTTGGGCCAAGGCAAGCACGCTGACCGCGGTCCGTTTCATGTTCATCGGGAACTCAGGATTTTGAATGAGGGAAAGGAGAATTTCATGCGTGCGGACAGAATCTTCCTGCATCCCAAATGCTTCGAGCAAGATAACGGTTGTGAAAAAGTCCAGACCATCATCGGTCGAAATCAGAAAGGCGATATTTTCCCAGCACTGGGGATTCTCCTCCATCACCCGAGCAAGAGTTTCGACAAGATCCCGGTAGCGATCAGAGCCGATCTGACAGTCGCCTTTGTTATTGACCAGACTTTCAAGCATATCATAGGGACTCGTGAATGGTTCGACGTTGCCTAAATCGGTGCCTGTTCCTTCGAGTCCTTTCACTTCCTGCTTATGGAGAACAGGTGCCGTTTTAGATTTGTTTTCCAATTCGACGTGATATTGTATGGGGGCGCCCGTTTCCGCAATACGGTCAGGATTGGCTATTCCGAAAACGAAAATCAGAAGCAATGCAAATCCGCCTGCAATCGGAAAGAGGGTTTTCACCCATCGTTTGATATCTTTTGTTTTTGGTTTCATTTCAAAATCTCCCATTACTTTTGTATTTATTTGTCCTTCAAAAGAGCCTTCTTAAGATCTGGAAACGTAATGTGGTTTTTTCCATTTCCAAATCTCTTCAGAAGGTTTTCTGCAATAGTTTTCCGCAATAATTTTATCTTGGCCTCCTTGAGTAGTTGGACTATCTCGTCAAAATGCAGCTTGTAATCTCCATTTTGATCCGCCGCCCGGAATGCATCTTGGGGGGATTTGTAACCCTTAACCCACTCTTCGAGTTTAATTGTTACTTTCTCTTCAATACTGAGATACAGATCTGGTGTTGGTTCGGTCTCCGATAAAGGGTCCCCTGGGTAGGTTTTTAATGGGGACCCGGAACTTGCATAGTATGGGTTCCCCTGGATGTAGAGCCGTGGGGTCCCTTTTGATGATGTGAAACGTCCATCCGGATACGTCGTCGTTTTGGAAGAAGGCACGTTCGAATACGGCTCGTCTTTGTTTGATGAAACCGGCTTTATCGATCCGATTTCAAGGTTCTGTTTTTGCAATTCCACTTTTATATCCCACGCGGAAACCATGTCGTTGGTGAAAAGGAACAGTTTGATCTGGTTTTCGGATTCGATGCTCGCAGTCGACTCGGCTTTTCCGTTTACGTCCGCTTTGGAATTCGCATTCATGAATAAAAAAGGGTTTTTCGAGGAAAAATTTCCCTGAAACCCAATTTTGACACCCCCTTCAGCGCCATTCTTAGCGCTGAATCCCGCGTTTCCCCCAATATTGAATGCGACGGAGGTCTCTTCCTCCTGTTTATAGTTAACCGTCGCATGTCCATCGGGAGTTCTTCCTTCAACGTTTCGAATCGTATTTCGATTTCGAACGTCGGGTTGGATATATCCACTGGCCCCCCCCTGAAACCAATTTCCTCCGATTTTTTTCAACATCGTGTTGCAGGTAATCTCGTGGGTGAGGGTTGCTTCTCCTCTATGCGGGAGGTTCTGCTTGGACCAATGATTCCACCTCTCCCATGTGCTTTTCATCGGAGGAATGCGAAATTTCAGGTGGTCGTATTCATCGCTTCCGAACCAACCCTTCGTATATAGATTTCCGTAAGGTGCCACTTCGCGGAGACTGATGGAACCGACGGTCCAATCATATTTACCCCCGTTCTTGGAGAGACCCTCATCAAAAGGATCCCAATCATTAAAAGCCTTCGTTGCGTTAACTCGAACCCCTTTGGTCTCCAATTCGTCTGTTGCGGGGAAATACATGCCGTACGGTGTAGCTCTGACACCCCGGTATCCGGTGATCCGAAAACGTTTGTATGAATTCTTCCTTAATTCTGTAAGCCGTAATTCTGGATTGTTCAACTCGTCTGTATTCTTCCCATTAGATCCAACCGTATGGACGCAGGAAGGATCCTGGCACTTCAAAGTGGGGCGTTCGACCTTCTCCTGGGCCATTACCACCGAAGGGGCAAATAAACTTAGAGTCACTATTTTCATCCATTGAACTCTCATTTTTAGCTCCTTAACTGTTGTCGGTTCCTTTACGGAAATCGGTGCTTTACCAAACCTACAAATAGTCCGGTTTTCTCTACTTTTTGAGCCCGGGAAACGGTTTCGATCTTTTTTTGAATCGTCGGTTCAGGGTGATTTTCCGGAGCTCCGAATTTTTCTTCCCGGCAGATTTGGAATCGAGGAAGTTTTTTACTCCTTTTGCGATCGCCTCGGCATACGTTTTCTGCCATTTGGGATGAATCAGACGGGATCGCTCGATCTTATGCGTAATAAATCCTAGTTCTACCAACCCCGCAGGGCAGTGTGTCTGGGAAAGAACCTGTAAGGATTTATTGTTTTTCACACCTCGATCGATTGAGGGGATTGCAGGAACCAGATTTCTCCGAATGCAGTGAGCTAAATTTTCACTCTCCGGATCCCCTCCTTTTCGAATCCAGATCTCAAAGCCATGCGCTGAAGGGGAATATACGGAATTCACATGGATTGATATAAACAGGTCCGGTTTTGTCCGATTTACCAGACGCGCGCGGTTGGAAAGAGAAACAAATCTATCGTCTGTCCTCGTAAAAACAATATCGCACCCTCTTTTCTGTAACTCTTTCCCAAGAAGAAGCGAAATAGCTAGGGTGATATCTTTTTCCGAAACTCCTTCTGCCTGGGCTCCGGTATCGATGCCTCCATGACCAGGATCGATCACAATACGAAAGCGGTTTGGCTTCTCGGATCGACAATCGTCACAATTGAGGGGAGGAGGGCTTGTCTTTTCTTGAGCATGACAAAACGGAACGAAAAGTAGAAACCATAGAATTGACTGTATATATCTTTTGTTCATAACCGCTCCTTCTAATTTCTGTTGAGACTTTCCCTTACGGATCCACCCCAAACTCCAACCGAGAAATCCTTTAAAAAATGGGCTCCCTTTACTATTAATAGGGGGGATCCCACCAAACCCCGTTTTTGGCCAAAAATGCGGGTTTTAGGGTGAGGATCGGTTGTGGTTGGGAGGGAAAGGGGATACCCTTCGGAATATGAATTTTTTGATCGCAGCCGCCTGCCTTCTCCTTGGTCCACCCCAGGAAGGGGCTCTCTCTGAGGTGAAACGGAAAGAACTCGACCGGAAGCTCTCCGCCTGGTTCAACCGCACCGCCGAAACAGGAAAAACGGAAAAACTCTCCTGGCCTCGATTTGGCAAGCTTACGGCCGAGGAACATGCGGAGGTAAAAGAGCGCGCCTGGCATGCGTATCAGGAGGGAAACCTTGCCAAAAAACTCGCGGGGGAATTTAAGAAGCGTGCAATCGAGTCCGGAAAATACACCATGCCTTTTTCTCTGGAGAAACGGGGAAAGAGACCGGCCGATGGATGGCCGGTTCTCATTGCGATGCATGGGGGAGGAGGGGTCCCCAAAAAGGTGAACGACTCCCAATGGGAAATCATGAAGAAATATTACCGGGTCACCAACTGCATCTATATCGCTCCCCGCGCGCCGACGGATGAGTGGAACGGATTCTATACAGGATACATCTATCCCCTCGTTGACCGCTTGATCCGGGCCCTGAATCTCTTCGAAGAGGTCAATCCAAACCGGATCTACTTAATCGGATATTCCCATGGAGGATACGGAGCCTTCTCGATCGGCCCAAAGATGGCGGATCGATTCGCCGCCGTGCATGCCTCCGCCTCCGCCCCGACCGATGGACAGTCGGCCGCAGAAAACCTGATGAACACCCCTTTCAGTTTCCGCATCGGAGAAAACGATACCGCATACGGGAGGTTAAAAAGGTGTCGTACGTTCAACACAGAGATCGAAAAGCTTAAAAAAGAGAATCCCGGTTTTTATCCGGTCACATTCGAATATATGCCGGCAAAGGCGCATGTCGATCTCGGGGACTGGACCCGCCCGGTCGGGATGTTCAAAGAGAAAAGAAATCCATATCCAAAAACCATCCGGTGGAAAGTGACCGATAACATCATTCAGAACTTCTTCTGGCTTCGGATCGAATCCCCGAAGAAGGGGATGGATATACTGGCTACCGTTTCGAAAAACAGGATCGACCTCACGACAACGAATATAGAGAAAATTGTTCTTCGCCTCCCTTCGGACCTCTTGCCCAAGAACAAAAGAGTCGTCGTCACCGCGAATGGAAAACGAGCCTACTCCGGTATTCCAAAGGCAACCTTGGAAACCCTCTGTAAAACATTGGAAGAGCGGGGAGACCCTTCTTATATCTGGGACCGGGAAATCGAGCTATCGATTCCAAAAGAGAGGTAAAGAGAGCTCAAAACAGCTCCAATAACAGTCGGATTAACTTCGGGTCCCTCCTCAGGATTCTCCACCCCTTCTCCTGTTGAAATCATCTCCAGCAACGTTCTGGGGACTCTATTGGACATATCTGCCTGAAGAAGCCATTCCCGGAGTGGACTTTGAAGAGGGCTCTCTCTACAATCATCCCTCCAATCAAACCACATTATCTGAGGAAGGCACAAAAATGATCGAGAACAGCGGAATTGCAAACATTACATCTTCCAAGATCGAGGAGAGTTGCCGGGAATATTTGGAGTTGGCCAAAAGAGACCTCCACTCTATCCTCTCGGTAACCGAACCTCGAAACGAAGAAAACACCCTCCTTCCTTTTAATGAAATGAATATTCACCTTTCCAATGCAGCCTCATTGGCAGGGGTATATGCCCATTTGCATCCCGAAAAAGAAGTTCGAACAACTGCAGAAACAATCGAAAGAGAGGTTCAGAGCTTCGCAACAGATCTTTCTCTAAACCATGACCTATACACGGCATTCCTGAATCTGGATACTTCCGAATTGGGAGAAGAGGAACTCCGGCTGGTAAAAAAAACCCTGCTCGATTTTCATCGATCCGGAGTAGATAAGGACGAAGCCTCTCGAGAAGAGATCAAAATCCTTCAAGAAGAGATGCATAAAATTGGTCAAACCTTCGGTCGTAATATTAAAGATGATGTGCGAACCCTGGAACTTTCAGGCAAAGAAGATCTACAGGGACTACCGAAAGACTACATTGACGCCCATTCTGTAGGACCCGAAAACAAAGTCACAATTACGACCGATTACCCTGATTATCTTCCTTTCATGAAATACGCAAAAAACAGCGAAGCACGAAAAGCTCTCGGAACGGCGTTTCGTAATCGTGCCTACCCTCAAAACGAGGAGGTCCTTCATAATCTTTTGAAGGTACGTCATAAGTTGGCAAATCTTCTCGGATATCCAACCTGGGCGGACTACATCCTGGAAGACAAAATGGTAAAAGATCCTGCCCGCGTGGAAGCCTTCATTACAGAAATTTCTGAAATGTCGAAAATTAAGGCAAAACAGGAATACGCCCTTCTTCAAGAAATAAAAAGAGAGGACGTAAAGGAAGAAAATGCCTACCTGGTTGAAAATTGGGAGGCCGCCTATTACATAAACAAACTGAAGGCGGATAAATTTCTCTTTAACCCCCTTTCCGTTCGCCCCTACTTCCAATATGAAAAAGTAAAAGATGGAATCATGAATCTCTCTTCGGAAATTTTTTCCGTCCGATTTGAAAAGGTACAAGATTCCGAAGTGTGGCATGACTCTGTAGAGATCTATAATGTTTTTGACCAGGAAATGGATACTCACCTTGGTCGCATTTACCTCGATATGCACCCCCGGGAAGGAAAATTCAAGCATGCGGCCCAAACATGCTTAAAACAGGGAGTCCAAGGTCGGCAACTCCCCGAAGGGGTTCTCATGTGTAACTTTCCAAACCCCGAAAATGGAACCCTGCCTGCCTTAATGGAACATGATCAGGTAAAAACTTTTTTCCACGAATTTGGACACCTTCTTCACCATATCCTGGGTGGAAATCAAAAGTGGATACGGTTTTCCGGAGTGGCAACGGAATGGGATTTCGTGGAAGCCCCCTCTCAACTTCTCGAAGAGTGGGTCATGGATCTCCAGGTCTTAAATCGATTCGCTGTTCATTATGAAACAGGAGAGAAAATTCCTGAAGAACTTGTCCTTCGAATGAAAAATGCGGACGAATTTGGAAAAGGCCTTTTTGTCCGCCAGCAGATGTCTTACGCCACGCTATCTCTTCAATTTCACAACGAAGACCCTTCGAATTTTAATCTAAATGAACGTATGAAAGAGATCGAGCGGAAATACAGTCCTTACCCCCATATGAAAGGAACACACTTTCATCTCAGTTTTGGTCACTTAGATGGGTATTCGGCCATTTATTACACATACGCCTGGTCGGCTGTAATCGCAAAAGATCTTTTCAGTCGATTTCAGAATGCCGGGATCATGAATGAAACCGTATGCCGGGAATATCGAAATCGTATTTTAGAACCGGGAGGGTCTCGAGACGCGGCTGATTTGATTGAGTCTTTTCTCCAAAGACCCTATTCATTCGAAGCGTATAAAGAGTGGGTTACCTCTTCCTCTAAAGAGTCTTATTTCCCCTCACACCGCGTTCTATAAAGAATAAGCAATTAAAAACAGGAAGACTTCAAACTTGAATCCGTGCCCCAAAGGGGGTACCCTTCCACACACTTGTCTGGGGGCAAGGTGGCAAATGGAATACTCCTGTGGGAGGGAGTATGAGAGAACGGGGGTTCTTATGTTCCAGGATGATGTTGCCACTTTTTCTTATCTACAAAAGCTTTTTCAGGATCCCGAGATTCCTTCCTTGGAACCGGTCTGTCATGACCGATTAGAGGGCTCCTTCCAACGGTTTGGCTTTTCCTTTCTCCAAACCATCCTGGAAATGGGTCAGGAAACAGGATCATTGGAAATACGAGACCAATGGAAGTCTTTGATCGCTTCTCTCCTGTTTGAAAAGGGGGAGATCGTAGAATCTCAGTTGAATTTGGTTCCTTTTAGTTCGAGAGAAGAAGCTTTAGATTATCTTACTCAAAAAACACCAGGCCCTTATAGATTCGAATTTGCCCACAATGAAGTGGAAAACCTGTTAGCTGACGTAATATAAGCTTTCTTTTACTAGATCAGCCCCTTTCCCCTCCAGAAAGACCTCTATAAACCTGTTATTAAATAGGTTGCAACCCCACCCATACCACCTATCTATTTTATTGAATATTTAATTCACTCTTGACATATTATATGCAGTAGTTGTACAGTTCATGTAGAGAAAACAATGAGTGACCGAAAAAATAGAATTAGAACGAAAACCGCTGACAGGTTTCATGGAAACCGGCAATCTCCAAGACAGTTGAGGAGAATAGATTATGACAAAAAATATAAACACCATCATTATCATATTTGGCGCCTTGATTTTGGGCCTTATTGCCTTTGGGGCGCGGAAAAACGCCTCTATTCTCCAAAAATCACTTATTCCCTCCCCTCACTCTGTGGTCCAGGAGCCCGTCGAACCCACATCGACGGGCTCCATTCCGACCACCCCTGTGCATGAGGAAAAGACTTCTCTTACGGGACGGATCCTTGATATGTGGGGAAATGGGGTTTCTGGTGCCACGGTTCTCGCTTTTCCAGCCACCCGGTCTCTTCGTCGTTGCTGCATGTCTGCGCCTACGACTCCCATGACAAAATCTGGCCAAGATGGATGGTTTTCCTTTCTTGATCTTCACCCTGGAGTGGAACTGGTTGCCTTTAAAGGCGTGGGAGCGCTCGTTTCTCGGGTTGTGGAAACCTCTGGGCCCCATATCCTTACATTTACTCAAGGAAAATTTATCGAAGGAGTGGTCCAGGATTCCGAAGGAAACCTGGTATCAAACGCTACACTTCGCACTTATGTACGCCCAAATCGAGCTGCGGCCCTTCAAATGGGAAGTGCGGTTGAATCCGTTTCAAAGAATGATGGGTCTTTCAAAATTGGCCCCATCGCTCCCGGAACTTCCGTGCTATTGGAAGGGACGGCTTCGGGATATTGTTCTGTCCGAAAAACCGTTACCATTGAGGAAGGATCCCCTCTGGAGCAACTTTCTCTGATATTAGAGAAGGGAACGAGCTTACTCGGGTCGATTGCAACCGCCAACGGAACCCCTCTCTCAAACGTTCTTCTCACCGCCCGTCAAAGGAATGGGGTCTCAATAGAAGTGCGCTCCTCTTCCAAAGGGGACTTTGAAATTACCGGGCTAAAAGAGGGGGAGATCCAGGTGGTAGCCCAACTTCCCGGTTTCGTTTCTTCAACCGTTTCCGTATTTGGAACCGACAGCACCCTTCAAATTGAACTCCGAGAAACCAAATCGATTAATGGCCACCTTTCACCCACACAAACAGGTTTGTATGCGGTTGTTGTCCATGGAAATACCCGCTACAGAACACCTATCGCTCCTGACGGTTCTTTTCACCTTTCGAACCTCTCGAGCGGATCGATTAAAATCTTAATCGAATCAGAAGATCGAAACATCCTCTCTTCCCGTCAAATAGAGCTTGAAGATAAGGTAACCGACTTATCTATTACGCTACAGTAATTAGGTTGTAAAGGGCTGCACTCCAAGAGGTTATAGCAGACGTAGTCCAAACCGCCACCCCCTCTTCCCAAACTAAATCGAACCAAAAAAAACCGACTCCCAATTCACCCTGGGACCCTAAAAAACCCCCCTAAAGTTACATTCAAACAAACCCATTAACATGTTGTTTCACCGCAAGTTACGTAGAACCCAACCTACATCAACTGTTTTTAATGAATAATAAATTCACACTTGACATATTATATGTACTAGTTGTACAATGTATGTAGAGTTAATCATCAAGGAAGTGGAAATGAAGATTCGAACGAAATTTTATGACAGGTTTCACGAGACTCTGCAATCTCCACTACAGATGAAGATGAATAAAATAAGGGTAGTTCAACAAACAGGGGATATGAACGATGATAAAATATATTTTGATCCTGGTTGGAATAAGTTGTTTGGCCGCTTGTGGAGGGGACTCGGGAAGTAGCCATGGAGGAGGAAGCGGGTACGGGGCTCCCCCTTGGAGTGGCGGAGGAAGTGGCGCGGGAAGCGGATCTGAAAACACGACGGATGACGCTATCATCCCTTACAGCATGACCCCCCCCGTTGGGCTTACCTGGTATGTTGCGGTGAACAATAACGTTCCACTCTCTACCATGGAAAGTTGGGCTGCAAAACTTGCGGCAACGAGCCTGGACCTTTGGAACGTATCCGAAGAACAAGTTTACCTTCATAGGGTTGTCTTTACCGATAACGTTGCTCCGGGAACCAACGCGAGCACCTACTATCAATCCGGAACATACGACATGATGGTCTTCACTGGAAGTAGTTGGGACCTTCCCTGGGGTGGATACGTTCAGGAATACAATGGCCGCCAGGGTCATTTTTGTGCCGTTCCTGAAAATTCAAGTTGGTTCACAAATCTACACGAAGCTTCTCACATGATTTTCTGGCTGCGCTGGGGACTCGGAACATTACTCGTAGATGAATATGCAGATGGAACCCAGGATGATGCCTGTATCATGGACCTCGGATTTTCTTCCATTCGCTGGTGTGGGTCTGATAATCACGTGACCCAAGGGTCCCAACCCCATTCCTGTTGGGATCAAATTACCGCTGACTATTCCAATTGGAGCTATCAGGGAACCAATATTGCAAACTCCAGCGTTCCCACAACCTCTTTTGAATATAACAACACCCCCTAACGGGAGTGGAACCTTGACGGGATCCTTTACGGGCCGTACATTCAGGTCCACATGATAAAAATTGAAGGATCTTTCGTCGCTGTCGCTACGCCCTACCGGGGAGGAAAAGTGGACCTTCCCGCGGTTCGGGATCTCGTCGATTTCCACCTTCGGTCCGGAACAAATGGAATCTGTCCCGTAGCAACCACGGGAGAATCCCCGGTTTTATCCACAGAAGAAAAAGCCGAGGTTATTCGAACCGTTGTAAAAATGGCCCGTGGGAAAATGATTATCGCTCCAGGAACCGGGTCGAACAACACCGCCGGATCGATCGAAATGACGAAAATGGCAAAAGATCTGAGAGCGGATGCGGCCTTACTTGTCACCCCTTATTACAATAAACCGACACAAGAAGGGTTATACCGCCACTTTTCGGCAATTGCCAAAGCGGCGCCTCTGCCACAAATTCTCTATAACGTACCAAGCCGTACGGGTGTCCATATGACCCCCGAAACAATCGCCCGCCTCTTTCGAAAAAAAGAAGTGGTTGCGGTAAAGGAAGCTTCAGGAAGTCTTGACCAGATATCGGAAATTCGAAACCTATGTGAGATTGCGATCTTATCTGGAGAAGACTCCCTTACCTATCCCATTCTGGCTCTTGGGGGGAAAGGGGTCATCAGTGTTGCGGCCAATATTATTCCCAAACAGATTGCGCAGATGTGTGCTGCCGCTCTAAAAGGGGATTTTCGAAAAGCACAAAAGATACATCTGGCACACTACCACTTGTTCAAAACACTCTTTGTCGAAACAAACCCCATTCCCGTCAAAACCGCCCTGAAAATGATGGGTTACATAGAAGCCGAATTCCGTCTTCCCCTTACTCCGATGACCCCGAAGGGGATAACCACATTGCGCCGCGTCCTGAAAGCGCACCGGCTTGTATAAACTGGGACACACCCCAGCAGCCCAACAAAATAAGAAAAGGCTCCACGGCAAGACGGTACCGGATCGACCCTAAAAAGACGATATGAAGGGTCGCTGTGTAGACAATCGGTAACAAAAGCCAACCCGCTTCCTCCCGAATACGACGCCATTTCCATAAGGCAACCATAAATCCAAAGAGGACGGGGAGAAAACAGAGTGTCGCGAGATAAGACAAAACACCTTTCATCCCTTCCGCATTCGGCACAACACTCCAAAACCGTTTCTGTTTCTCCAGGGCAAGAGAAAGAAATCGATTGGGGGTCAACCCTTCCCAGGCCTGGTTTCGTAGCCGTCGATCATAAGCAACCTCTCCCACTCCCTCGCGGGGAGGAAGTTTCATGGCCGGCCCTACCGTTCCTCCCGTTGCATGGGGACCCATAGATTCAAATAAGGTATATCCGGATTGCGTCGTAATCGGAATCCACTCCCCCAGGACTTCTCGATTTCGCCAACTCCATAACCCAACAACAAACAAAAATGTAGCGAGATAGGGCAGCGCATATTTTCCACGTCGATAAAAAAGAACGGGAATAAAAAATAGAATGTGCCCCGCTTGAACAAGAGAAGCCAATCCACCCGCCAATCCGGCCCACCAACCATATTTCCACTCCCCTTGAGCGCGAATCAGAAAAAAGATCTCCAAAAGAAAGAAAATAGAATATAGAGGTTCAATAAGAAGAGAAGCTCCGGAATAGATCAACAGGGGATAAACAGCGCAAAAGAGAGCGGCAAGAACCGCAACCGTTTTTCCCACCGTAATGCGGCCCACCCCAAAAACAAGAACACAGAGGAATCCACCCAGAAAAGCCTGGGAAATAAAGGCCGCTTCAATTTTCCCGGGGAAAAGCTTCTCGGATAAACTTAAATAAAGAGGGTATCCAGGGGGTCGCTTCGCCTTTGCCCCTTCGTGCAGAATAATTCCATCCCCGGCAACAATATTGAGAGCAATATCCCGATACTCCCTCGAATCAGACAAGAGAAGCACTTTCTCGGGGAGAACGAGCGTGGCTCCAAATCGAATCGAAAAGGCAAATACGAAAAGTACCAATATAAATGAACGTGTGCTCATTTTCGAATCGAACCTTCTTCCGCCTCGCCCGATATAATTTGCCAACCCTTTTTCCCCAACCTCCACTCAGCAAGAATCTTGTATTCAAAAAAGGGAACCGGAAGTGATCGAGGACGAATAAAGCGAATTCGACAGGTCACCCGTCCAATCGACCCCACCATTTCCACCTCTCGATCCCGAACCACGATTGACTCATATTGATCTCTTATCAAATTCTGCCGGATCTGCGCCGATACCTCCTGATACGTCCTTCCTTCACTTTCAAAGTGGGGGGAAAGATAGGGAAGAACCCCTTCGGCATCCCCTCTTTCTATGGCCGCTTCCACCATTTGGATCGCTTCTTCTAAATCCGTATCTACTCCGGGAAAAAAGAGAAAAAGAACCCCTCCGGTGAGCGTGAGAATTCCAACAGAAACCAGGAGAACGGTTCTCGAAAAGGTCATTTTACAACATCCATAACCCATCGAAGGTAATCAGGATTTCCCGATTGAACCGGAACCGAGATTACTTCCGGAGTGGAATAACTGTGAAGAGTTTTCACCTTTTCGAGCAAGGCGTTCTGATTTGTAGAAACCGACTTCACCATCAAGAGGAATTCCTCCTCCCGGCATACCTTTTCTTCCCAGAAAAATATGGATGTTATCCCCGGAATGATGTTTACACAGGCGACAATCTTTTCCTTTACGAGAGCCTCGGCAATTTTTTCCGCCTCTTCTCGATGGGCGCAGGTTATCCAACTGATCGTCACATCATCCATCAACCTTCTTCTCCGAAAAAGTACGCAACCGAGATACGGTCCTCGGAAGAACTCGGATCAGATGTTCCACCTCCTCGTTTCTCGTATCTACGGCTACGGAAAAGCGAACCGAGTTTTTCGCTTTTTCCATCGGGAGGCCCATGGCCAACAACACGTGGGAGGGTTCCGTGCTTAAGGAAGAACAGGCAGACCCAGAGGAGATATAAACCCCTTCGGCATCCAGGGCGAGAACGAGCGCTTCCGCATCCACCCCTTTAAACGAAACATTCAAGAGGTTCGGAAGTCGATCCGATTCCGAACCTAAAATATCACTTTCCGGGATCGTTTTTATCATCGTAATAAAGCGTTGTCTTGCTTCTTCCATTTTCTTTCGGTTATCCGATAATTCCCCCACAGCAAGGGATACCGCCTTTGCAAAACCGGCGATAAGGGCCACGTTTTCCGTCCCCCCCCTTTTTTCAAATTCCTGCCCCCCTCCCAGGATAAGGGGATGCAGAGGAACTCCTTTTCGAAAATAGAGAGCTCCAACTCCTTTTGGACCATGAAGTTTATGTCCCGATAGAGTGAGGTAATCAACCGCTTTCAGATTCAAAGGGATTTTTCCCAGGGCTTGCGCGGCATCGGAATGAAGGAGGTATTCCCGATCTTTCCCCAGAATTTCCACCGGTTGAATCGTTCCCACTTCGTTATTGGCCCACATTACGGAAACGAGAACCGTTTCCCCGGTAACGGCCTTTTGAACGTCAACCGGATGAACCCCCCCTGTTTCATTGACCGCAAGACGAGTTATGGACCACCCCTCCTGTTCCAGAAAGGAGCATACTTCCAATACAGAAGGGTGTTCAATTTGGGTGGTAATAATATGTTTTCCCTTCTTCTCTCCCACTCCACGGAAGACCAGATTGTTGGCTTCTGTCGCTCCGGAGGTAAAAATAATTTCCCGCTCATGTACCCCAAGAGCACCTGCGATCCGTTCCCGAGAGTCCTCAATGACTTTCCGTGCTTCCCGACCGGCCGCATGGGGACTGGAGGGGTTTCCGTACACCCTAGAAAAGGTTTTAAGAAGAACCTCTTGAACTTGAGGGTCGATTCGCGTTGTGGCTGAATTATCAAAGTAGGAGGTCTTCATTTCGGACGAATCTTCTCAAAATATTTCTTTATATAATCACGAACAGCGGGGGGCACTTTTTCTTTTCCCATCGTTTTTTCCACCCCTCTTTGATACTCCGGAAAAAGTTGCCTTAAATCTCGCCCTTCCTTTTGGGTTAGATCCCGTTTTTTTCCCGACCAGACCCATTGATCCCGGTCAATCTTTTCTTTCTCTCGAGAAGAAGAGGGGACCGTTACAGGATCGATTTCAATCTGTTTCGGCTTGGACCGATTCCCGAAAAGCCCCCCCTCTTCTCCCCCTGATTTTTTGGCGGTTGTCTCCCCCTGTTTGGCGTTGGGTTGAGGTATTGTTCCACTTCCCCCCCCTCCGCCGGAGGAGTTTCCTACCTGGATATAGGCTTTCTTGATTTCCACATCGGTTTCCCCTGGTCCATGACTGATTAAGTTTATGGTATACGTTCCGGGGAATCGGAAAAGATGCTCCGGGTTCCTTTCATTGGAACCTTCCTTTCCAACCGCAAACAGATCTCCAAAATCCCATTCGGAACTTTCAATGTTCCCGGTAGATAAATTTTCAAAAGAGACCAGCAAGGGGGCTTCACCGGAACGAGGAAAGGCTCGAAAATCGGAAAGCGGAGCATCGGGACCCAAAACCAGAACGGTTTCTTCTGATTCGTGTTTCCCCCATTCATTGGTTGTGATGAGGGTAATTTTGTAGGACCCGGGTTGAGAATAAAGATGGGTGGGGTTCTTTTCCTTTGAACAGGACCCATCTCTGAAATCCCATTGATATTCATGTCCGTTTCGAGAAAGGTTTTTTGTGGTTATGGAAAGAGGCGCTCGACCTTTATTGGGTTCTATCTCGAATTGGGAAAATGGATTTCGAGCGGGAAGAACATCAATTTTCTTTTCGTTTATAGATTTCCCTCCCGGGCCGGAAACCGTCAATCGAAGCCGGTACACTCCGGGACGATCATACTGATGCGCCACTTTGATTCCCGATTTCTTCTCCCCATCTCCAAAGCTCCATTCGACCTTCTCCACCACCCCTTGATGGTGGGAGATACATTCGATGGGAAGAGGGGCAGGACCCCTTTGGGAGGAAACGGAAAAAAGAGCCACAGGTGGGGGAGTCTTTTCCGGGGGATAGGCATTTAATAATATGGCAACTCCAAGAGAAAGACCGGTTCCCCATCGATATCCCATTCGAGGCCAATGGATAATTTTCCGGGGAGTTATGGAAAGGCGGGAAGCATCGGCAAAAAGTAACGAATGAAAAACACCCTCCCCTCCGGTTTGAGCCATTTCCACGGCACTGAGAAACCGTTCTTCCCCTCCCACCACCCGATCGACCAAAAAGGCGATTTCTGCCCGGGAAATCCTCTGAGAAAAAGTGATCACCAGGGAGAGAAGAAGAGAAAAGAAAAGACCTCCTGCCATAAAAACGACGGCCCATGAAGAAAGCTCCGCTTCGACCCAACCCCATTCGTAAAAGAGCCGGTTAAAGAGAAGCAAAGCTCCTATGGGGAGAGATAAAATAAAGGATAGTTCGAAAAGAAGATCAACCCCCCGTATCCAACGAAACCGTCTCTGCAAACGGTGATATAGATCGAGAATTTCCTCCTTCATATTCCGGGATTGTACCCGGACCGATATCGAAAGAACACTGAACAAAGAGATGCGTCATTGACCCTCTTTCAGTAGGCTGTGGGAGGAAAGGAGAGTATCCAGAAAAATGGGGGAGCGGTCTTTTGTCGGTCATGCCCGAACGATCGGGCTTTTCACGCTCTTGTCCCGCTTTCTGGGACTCTTCCGGGATATCCTCTGTTCCCACTTCTTCGGAGCGGGATATCTCTGGGACGCCTTCACGATCGCGTGGAGAATCCCAAACCTCTTTCGACGATTGTTCGGTGAGGGAGCTCTCACGGCCGCTTTTGTTCCCGCCTTTGTCGAGCGGTGGGATTCCGGAAGGGAAGAGGATGCCCGTGAACTGTTTAACCGGATCATTACCCGACTTGCTATTCTACTCGCGGGTGTGGTTCTCCTTGGAATTTTGATCACCTTTCTTCTCCCTCTTTTTGCCGATGATCAAAAAACGATCCTTTTCAGCCGGCTTCTTCGGATCATGCTCCCTTACCTCTTCCTGGTCTGTATTGCCGCCATCATTTCAGCCACCCTTCAAAG
>PVBE010494379.1_pt1 | contig 20414 bp, 21 predicted proteins | sample 1631181 | NCBI WGS metagenome assembly PVBE01 (sample SAMN08397723, study PRJNA350692) | Marine metagenome, whole genome shotgun sequencing project. | isolation source: water | place: Pacific Ocean | collected 2012-04 | reverse complement strand
CTCGGAATTTATCCAAGAGTTCGAGGAGTCTTCGATCAACGGGACTACTTCCTCCGCAATTACAGGTTCCTTGTTCTGGTCCATGACATCGCACCTCATAATCAGAAAAGTATTTACTAAGTTTAAGCAACTGCGGCCTCCCCTGGTGCCCCGCTTATCAGCCGAAGGTTGTCAGAACCAGCATCCACGTAGTCTGTCTCCGCGCCGCCCGTATCTGTGGTCACCTCGCTAATATTTATCCCATCAATGCCGGTGCGCGGAGTGGTGTTGTCTCGTGTGCGGCTATTGATTTCGACTACTGCAACATTACCGGTCCCAGAGTAAAGATTATCAAGCCACTTTGTACTGTCGGTGACGTGGTTGTTTATCAACAGAATTTCTTTGCCTGGAGCCGAATTGGGGCGCTGAAATGCGGTTGCTAAATTGTAGAAAGTACAACCTATAACCTCTTCGATGCCGTTGTTATTCTCAACCACAACTCCCTTCGCGGAACCGTCCCCAATAAATACGGTGTTGTAGACCCGGATTGCGGCGGCGCTGCACAAGTTGCCGGTCCCCTTGAGTCTGCACCCAAAAACCAAAGGAGTAGCATCAGCATTGAATGTGGCCACAGAAGTAGCCCCTGAGCATTCCACGTCACAGTTAATCAGGGTGGCCGAGTTATCCCCGCGAACACCGTAAGTAGACCCTCCCGAGTTGGTATTCAAAACATTGCACGACACCAACTTCCAATTGTCTACCGCCGTATTGCCAAAGATGGGGGAGTTAATCGCTCCCGTGAATGAAATGTTTTGTACAATCGAAAACGCACTAGGAACAAAAGAGCCGGACATGGTGAACACGGGGAAGCCGGTTACAACCAGAGTCCCGTCTGCATTTCTGCCTAGGCCTTCCAAGTCCCCTATCACGGTATCGTAGCCGCGCCAAACCAACAACGCCGCCGCAGTCCCGGGGGAACTCAGAGTCGTACTGCCCAGCGTATACCCGCTATCGCTCTGTACGTTGATGCGGTCCCCGGCAACCCCGGAAGACGCAGCCTCCGCTACGGTCCACGGGTCACCTTCAGTGCCAACACCACCCCCCGAGGCCGCAGAAGTGACGTAGCGTTCCGTGAACGCAGCCCACCCAGGCAGGGTAAGGAGAAACACCAATGCAGAAACGAGCCAGCGCATTATTCCACCCGAATTTTTTGTCCATCACGTATCTCACCAAGAAGTTGGCGGGACGCTTTGGCCTCGATTAAGGAAGCTTCCAGAAGCTTCTCCATACGTTTGTTGCCGTCCGACATTCGCAGAATGCGGTCGTGGTCCTCGGCTACCAGGTGGCAGGCGCTTTCCATTTCCCTGCGATTACCATTCCCGTTGCGATGCTTCTTGACACCGGCGTCCACCAGCTTTTCCGTGACCTTAACCAAACCTTGGGCCAAAGCAATAAGACCAGCGAACGCCGCTATTACTCCTAGTGAAATACCTTCCATTGAAACTACTCCTCAACCGGGAGGGTGCCGTTGGCTTCAATGTTGGCTACCAACGCTTTGGCGTTGGTGTAGCCAAGGTGGCGCAGAGCACGAACGATAGCCACCCGTTGCCGAGGGTCGTAGTCCAACTCTTCGAGTTCATCGTTGTCGGTAATCACCAAGTTGTAGATACGCAGAATCTTTCCTCGGACGGCGTTTCGCTTGGCACCTTTAGGTAATTCAGAAGCAAGGGCGAGACCCAGCTTCTTCACAAATATTTTCGGATTGTCCCGAATCTTGAGTGCCAGGGGAATCTCCAACTCCCCAAAGAATTTTGTCGGTTCCGTGGCTCGTTGCGCGTGGGTGAAAACACCTGCCAGCATTATGACCACTGCAATTGAAACGATAGTCCAGTCAAACTTCATGCTCTTTCTCCTTTACAGTATTTGGGTGTCTAAACCCGCTTCATCAGTGAACCATAACTCTTGGGGGGTGGTATCCTTAACCCAAAGTTGCCCATACAAAGTCGTGTCTGGTGGGGCCGCACTCACTTCCTTCAATTTGATAGTGGCATCGAACAAGGCAATGTGACTGCTGTCCAATGTTAACGCTACCCCACCACTGCCGGAGTATAACTCGAAAATTGAAGACGCAATTATAGGTCCAGCCCGAAACTCATTAGCACTGGCATCCCATACCAGGTTTGCTTCCAAGTTGGTGGTACCGGTACCGAAATAAATGGCACCTGCGGTACCCGTACCTCCCAACAAAGACAGGCCCACACTGGCGTTACTTTCCACAACAAAGTCATCTGCCCCCGCACTCGCAGTAACTGACCCTGCAGAGCCTGTGAAGACGTGTAGGGTACCATCTGGGGCTACAGCGGTGCTCCCGATTATCGCATCACCATCTACCTCTAGGTTACCTGCTAGCTCAGTATCCCCTCGAAAGAACATATTCAAGGCTGCGCCGTTCGTGTTCGTAGTCATAAGGAAATCTACGTTGGCGTTTTCATCTTCGTAACGGATGATAGAACGTAGAGCGTCGTTGTCGTAGCCTTCGATGTTGAGCATTGCAATTGCAGGAGCTATGCCCGTTCCACCGACCCTGCCAATCGTAAAGTCGCCTGACCGACCGAAACTCGCTGTCTCGACAAGACTCCCCTGGTTCATCCATACTGCCAAGTCGGTAGTTCCACCGTCGGCTAGGGTCATCTTTGTCCCCAGCCGGGTTCTAGTCCCCACCGACCCACTCGCATCGGCAGACTTGAAGTCAAGGGCTGCGAAGGAATTGACCAAGTCCCAAGAACTGCCCGTCGCCGTATCGCTGATGGATATAACTATCGGCGTGGCTGTTCCACCTTCCCCGTTGCTGTCTCCTTCGACTTCGAGCAAAGCGTTAGGACTCGCCGTACCTACGCCTACGTTGCCAGCATTACTAATTCTCATGCGTTCTGCAAGTCCGTCACCTCCGTAGGTGGCGGCATTAAAAGTATAAAATGCTGTTCCAAACTGAGTATTATATCCATTTTCATTAATATTATATATTGCAGCAGAAATTCCAGGCATTTCATGAGAAGATTCTGTTGAATACCATTCAATTGCTCCACGCTTTTCACCAACCGTTGCAGTATCTGACCCATAGTCACCAACCGTATCAGTAATTCTTAAAGTAGGTATTCGCTCTGTTCCGTCTTGAGCAGCACCAACCTGTCCTCCAGTTCCAGCAATATCCAAACCTTTTGCATTTGCTGAGAAAGCTGGAGTTGCTGTGCCTATGCCTACGTTGCCATCGTTGTTAAGTGAGAGTACCTCAGTCAATGTGCCCACAGACTCAGTTTCATCCTGAACAAGAAATCCAAGATGTCCTTCATTTACGGAACCATTCCACCCACCGTCTACCTCATACCTTATCTGAGCCGCTACACCTGCGCCATTCGTACTTGAGTCGTTGGAATAGAACTCATACACACCCAAAAGTTCACCAGAAGATAAACTGGCGTCCGAAGAAGACACTCGAATAACCGCACCTGTTCCCGCCTGTACCTCTAACTCAGCGCCAGGACTCGCCGTGCCTATGCCTACGTTGCCATTTTCATCTATTAGCGCTCTTAGTCCTGCCCCAGCGTAAAACTCTATATCACCACCAGCGACGTTACCAGCACTAAGACGCAGCACGCCAGGAACACTACCCTGCTCATTACCTGCCAGAAGGATTTCAGCGCCTCTAGCATTTCCGCCACCACCACCTCCATTTATCTGGGTAAATTGGCCGTCAGCACCATCAACGGTTCCTCTAGATATAATCGAGTTCGTTCCTTGCGTTAGGAATACATTTCCTGCAAGGATCGTATCGCCATTGACCGTTAGATCGGTAAGTGTCGGGTTCTCAGACGGCGCGCGGTACATCCGCTGGACTTCCTCGGCGCTGAGGATACGGTCGAATACCATTGCCTCGCAGATGTGGCCGTCGAATGTAATTGTAGCGTTCCAGTTGTTGCCTATCTTGAAGTCTTGCCCCGCATCTGAGTCGGCGGTTCCAGTTGGGGCCGCGTCTTCGTTGACCGTTACGCTTTGGCCATCGATATAAAAAACCGGAGCGTTGCTAGTGCTGGTGTTGTCGTAGGTGACAACAACAAAATGCCAAGCGTCAAGCGTAAGAGCATTTGAGTCGCTTGTCCAATCTCCATTTGTGCCAGAGAAGAGGTGGATGAATCTAAGTTTCTCGGTCGAGGATACAAGTAACAGCTTGTGGCCCTTGTCGATAATTCTACCGCCACTTGTCTCGCCGTACCCATCGGCCTTGACCCACGCCGCCAGCGTAACCGTTGTAATAGCGTCCAGCGTCGAGTCACTGCCGCAGTTAATGACTGTATCTGCGCTGTCGAATTCATAGCTCTGGCGAAACGGACTGTCACTGCTCCACCCGCCCGCGCCAGCCGTGATCGTCCCGGTGTTGGAGTTGAGGCTCAGGTCGTTGGCGGCGGTACCAGTACCCTCGGTCAGAGGCCAATAACCAACAAGATTGGCAGGCAGAAACGAAACGGCTTCGATGTTGCCGCCTACGTCTACATCGCTATCAAAAATAGCATCCCCTGTTACCGTAGTATCCCCTGACCCCCCATCCACTCGGAAAATTTCTGAACCAGAATTATCAAGAACAAGGAAGTCCACATTATTCGATGCCGGACCAACAGTAAAACTGCTGGCAGCTACGTCTATTTCTACGAAAGTTGCATCATCCGCAGCATTGGTAAATTGGATAACTCCAGTCGCATCGGCAGCACGAAGAATAACGTCATCAGAAGCGTTGACAAAGAGTAGGGGTACGACAGTATTGTCCGCTTTCAGAAAGTTTAGAGGGTTATCATTTCCAAAGGTCACCCCACCCAGGTGATACTGTTGCCCAAAGCAGGTAGTGGATAGCAACAATGCCAATGCTAGTAAAAACCGTTTCATATCAACCTCCGAGAGTTCTTGAGTCTGTAATGTCGCCCACCTCAATAGAGGTCTGGGAAACAATCAAATCGATTTCACATAACTTTAAGGTACCGGTTGGTGCCGTGGGCGCAACCGGCGACCCCGCCTCTGTACCCGTTATAACATCAAAGGTCTTTCCTTGTGGGTTTGCCACAATGATGTCAATTCGTGGATTTGTCACTGGAGCAATAATAACCGGGGATAATGTATCAATCAGTAAAGCATAGGGAACTCGGTCAACCACGCAAATGCCCCGTGTTACCGACACTTCCATACTGGTAGGGGAATCGGGCACCACCTTAAGGACATTAATTCCCTCCGCACCAGCCGGTATGCATACATCTTGGGCATCATTTAGGTACATGGCCATGAAATCCTGGAACAGTTCCAACGCATTCCGGAAGTCTATGAGCCAATCTAGATGACTCTGGGCAATGTCATCACCACCCTCTATAGGAACTGCTCCTGGGAATTCAAAAGGCATATTACCACTCCACCATCACGGCCCCGGCAACACCAACGGACCCCGCGTTTCCAGCGGGAGAGCCTGAACCAGCCGCACCGGCTGTCCCTCCCGCGCCAATGGTTACAGTTAAGGGTGCACCCGGAGTGACTGCAATATTATGTTTAACCGATACACCCCCACCGGCACCACCACCCCCACCATGTTCTCCGCCAGAATGCCCATCACCACCAGCACCACCATGCCCAAATCTTTCGGATAGGTTGTCTATGGTCCATGCCCCAGCACCCCCATGTCCCCCATAACCCGCGAAGAAGCTATTAGTAGCATCCCCCTGTTGTCCATGTCCCCCTTCATTCACACCATTAACACCAGAACCACCCCTACCCGGAGTGGGGAAGACGGTGTTAGTGCTGGCAAAACCTTTACTACCTCCAACACCCCCAATAGTATCAAAGGCACTTGCACCACCTACACCTCCATTAGTCCCATTACCGGTTGTACCATAAGAACCTCCACCACCACCCCCACCTCCTACGACGGTGGCTGTTACAAGAGTAACACCTTGAGGAACTATAAAATTTCCAGAAGTAGTAAAAATAGTACGTCCCCAGGTATGGCCAACATTACGTTGCCACTCTTGCCATTCTCCTGCGGTAGCATCCCATTTCAGCATTAAAAATCGAGTATAGGAAGAAAGGTCAAAATCCCTACTACCTGCAGTATATCCTGGTCCTTCTTGATTTAGAATAATTTCATTGGCCCCACCTTGATTATGTTTAACAGTAACCAAATTGGTCGGAAGAGATGCTGGCCATAGAGCAATAATGGCTCCATCATGCATATTGGTGGGGTCGATGCGGTCGAGGTCAGCGGTACCCCCAGAGGTATCAACCACGGTTATACAGGAGGTGGGGGTAATGCTTCCCCCGGATATGGTATGGACAGTTACACCCCCATCCTCAGCCGAAAACATCTGCTTAATGGTGGCCAATTGGGCTTCCATGGCCGTCTTCATTTGGTCAATAGTGCGGCTGGAGTTACTCAAATAACCTGATGCTGGGAATACTGCCATCTTAATATCCTTTCATTCGGGCGTCAACGACACCCGCAACCGCAACACCGGCATCGTCAAGGACCTCTATTTCAGGCCCACTTGTTAGAAAATCAGAGGATACGGGGACTTTGATACCCTTGTCTTTAACTCGAATAGCAATACCAGTTCCGGTATCTTGTAAATCCATAGTAATGGCTCGAATAGCCCTAAAGTCCTTCGAGATAGGCAATCGCGTGGGACTAGCGCCAATGGCTACATCTTCTACCACCTCTTCCACATCCTCAACATCAATGAGAAGGGTAAGTTTACTCACCAAGCCAAATGTAGTACCACCATCAAATTCAAGCTTAAACTCGTATAAACCAAATTCTGCAAATATGCTCCCTGGCCACGGTAACCATCCTTGAATGGAAAACCAAAAAGAATCTGTCAAAGCTGGCCAAAATTCGAGGGATAGAGGTGTTGGCCAAAGAATCTTCATAGCATTGGTTCGGTAGTATAATGCCCACCGCGAAGCTTCCACGGTTAAGTCAAAGCTTAACCTAGCAGGACCGTTACTAGCATCAATCGTCTTTGAAAATTTATATACTGCATTTAACCAAGCAGTGGTTGCCCAGAAATCTGCGGTTTGGTCCGCGTTCCAAAACAATGCAGTGGGGGAACCCACCCAAAAGAGAGTGGCTTCACCGTCAGTTTCTAAGTTATTACTACCATTGATGAAAGCATTGGTTATAGTACCTGGCCAAACAAGGTCTTTGTAATCATGGGTTTCAATGATATTGTCGGGTTCTATGTCGCCCAAATTTACAATAGCGAATGCATACCCGGTACTTTCATTACCGCTTGTGTCCACGGCCTTAACAAAGAACTTCTTTGTTTGAAATCCAGCAAAATTAGTGTTAAAGGTCGTATCCGAGATTAGTCCCGCGTGAAGGGGTGTAGCCGTTTCCCAAGTAGCCGCCGAACCATCCGCCACCCGAACTCGAAATCCGGCCAAATCTAGGGGCGGGTCCGAATATTCCCATGTCATATATGGGGTGTTTATTAACATACCCGAAGGGTCAGGAGGAGGAGAAGTCTTACCAATAATTGTTATATTGGGAACAAGTACCCAATCTGATTCTATCCCCAAACGAGACAAAGTTCGCACCCGTATATCATAAGTTTCTCGGTCAGTCACTGGAGCAAAAGATATTACTCTCGAAGAAAATTCTGTAAGAGCAACATCCACCCAAGAGGGATCAATGTGTGGTGCTAATGCGCCCTGAGGGATGGAGGGTCTAAATTGTCCCTGCAGTGTTTGGGGTGCTACTTCATTCATACCAACCGGAGACGGAACTATAAGTACAACAATTCGGGATACCAAGGACCCGTCTGTGTCTCGTTCGAGAACCGCTTCATTGGTTAAAATGCTATCAATGATGGGAATAGATGGTTTGAGGTCCACTTGCGGATGCGGCAGGGTGATAGAGGGGTCAAATTCGGGAATATCCTCCAGGAAATGCACCCCTGGAGAATGGTCCACACATATAAGTTCGGCCTGAAAATTAACACGATGCCGGATTTCTTTGACTACAAGTTCAACGGTTTCAATATTAACTACTCCCACCGCAAGGAGGTCACCGATGTCAATATTTGACCCCGAGGTCGTAATGGGGGTGGTGAGTGTAACCACGTTACTCGTTTCGGAGGCTTCATCAATTGGTATATCAAGGAATGAAATAGTGCCACTGGCTTCCTGCCTAATCCGAATTTGATGTGAGTCCGCGCCATAATTTATCTCCTCGTCCAGGTCCAAGCTAATAGTATTGGGACCGGAAACATTAATAGCTTTAATTCGTGCAGCGGCCAACCCCCACAGGGTAACATCATTTCTCACTAATATCATGTCACCCAATTCGCATACAAGATGTTCTACATCAGTCTTGAAGGAATAAATTTCAGGTCGCAACCGCATATTATTGAGATAATACTTCCCATCCTTCCACGCCTGTGCCTTAGAGGTGACCCCAATCAATTCGAGAGTGTCATAGGTTACGGCATTGTCGATGTTAAAGCCTTCATTGTATACACTTACTTCATCTTCTTGCCAACCAACTTCTTCATTAAGAAAATGTACCCTTAATTCGTTGGGCACCGCCCGAAAGGGCTTTTCCACTTTAAAATCAAACGAATTGCGAGGGGTAAACATTTGAACAGCAGAACCGGTTTGGTCTAAATCCAAGCCCACCGCGTATTTACCATCCCGCATATGGAATCGTGCACGGCCAACCGCCGCCACATTTTTGAGATTTTCAAATAAAGTTCCACCCCGCGTCAGAACAGCATTGAACTCTCTGCCATTCGCTAAAGTTTCAGTTTCCCATTCTTCTAACTTCGTAAGGTCCAGACGGGAATCAAGTACCGGGAATCTTGCTCCCTTTCCCTTGAGCATGTCCGCGTATATCCACGCGGGTGTAGCAGAATTAACCAAATGAGCATCAGTTAGCACGGGGTCATCCCACGAAGAACCATTCCACACTGGGATTGCATGAGCAGCAACACAATTAAAGGAATCGAGGCTACCCTGTAATTGGTCTGTTGCACGAATTCGAAGAGCAATGGTGGCTAATTCCGCATCGAGGGGAACAGGGGTAGTATTTCGAATAGCTCTAACCGATGTCCAGGTAGCTTCGTCCTGACTCCTGCTATCTTCATCCAAATCAGGAGAAACACGACGAAGACGGACATCATATCTTCCTCGAACCACCGGCCATTGTACCCCCTTACGAATGAGAATTCCGCGCCGGTCCGTAAATCGAAAGATTGGATTAGGAGGAGTTCCAAATATACTGTCAAAATAAAATTGAGATTGATACATCCCTTGAAAATCAGGACTTATTGCCAGCATATTAATGTCTCTACCACTATCCACATTTCGAAGGATGCGTACCGTTCGAATTAGTAATAGTGATTCAACATTAATTTCAAAAAAGTCATCTTCAAACACACCTAAAAGACCAGCAGTCTCTGTAAACCCATCAACAAGAGTAACCATAGTGGCCGCATTGGCTACAAGGTTATCCCTCGTTGTGGTTTGACCACCATCGTCCGTATTAAGAACACCAGCAAGAACTCCAATATGTTGCCAAGCCCTGTTTAAGATAGCAATCTGCCCCAAGGGTACCTTCCGGTCCCCCACACCATGGGCTTGGATGTCCGTTATCATGGTGTCAGTCAGGGTTTCAAGACTGGCCAAATTGGTAAAAATAGAAGCCCGAATAGTTGTGGCATCAGCACCCAAATCCTGAACAGCCGCATAAAATTCTTCATCTGTAAAGCGATTAACAACAATCCAATCATCTTGAGTTGCGCCCGTGGGTCGATATTGTACATTTATTTCAACTGTTTGATTACCAAACAAACTTCCCGTTTCCGCAAATAATCCGTTCTTGAAAGAAATATCGAGAGAAATTTCATCAGCATCCGCATCAGTAGTAAATTCATTCCACACATTAAAGAGCAGAACTTTATTAGGTTTACTTTCAAGAACAACATTGGCAAACCCATCTTCAAAATGAGTGTCTACGGGAAAACCCGCACGAACCTGAGCGGTAACACCCTCAAGATTACTAATATCTTGTTCCCCAATCTTCAATTGGTCAATTTTCATTGGACCATATCCAATCAAAAATAACAAATTTAAGAATTGATCGTCCCCTGTAACATGGGTGAAAGGACGGGCAATAAGAGGGGGAAATACTCGATGGGTGCCGTATACCACAGGAACAGGCGCATTGGGTGCCATGCGGTTTTGGGCACCACTCAGGGAAAAGATATCCTCTAAGGTTAGATCAGGTGGAGGAATGAGCGCATTTACAAGTAAAATACCCCCAATACTGACCACCATACCAGGAATAGCACCAAATTCATTTTGAACTACAAATCCAATGGCCTGAAATGCAAGGGTAGCAACAACACGAAGAGTTCCTTTGTTAAAAGGTTGGATAGCCCCCTCAGCGGGGAGCGCTCGAACTACAATGTTGTGACCCGGTTTTGGCTTAACCTTATGATACCACTCTGCTGGGACTTCCTGACCATCAATACTACAAAAAGTAGCCCGATAACGACTTTCGGGAATACCAAACTCCTCAAGGATTTGAGCAAAGGACATCCCCTCGGGCATATTTTTCTCTACCCGTGCGCCACTAAATGCGCGAGGAATACTTTGTACAACTAAATCATGCATGTTGAATACATATCCTTATGCATGTAAGAGCCAAGTGTTCGATTCTGCCAGATACCAGTAAATCTTTCAACCACGGAGTTACACCCACTCAGACAATGTATAAACCGCAAAGGTCGTCCAAGCCTATCAATAGCGGCCAACATTCCGATATGAATTGGATTGCCAGCAACTTGAAAAAGAATTATGGTACCCACAACCATACTGGATAAGGGCATAGGTATAAAACATTCCTCCGCTACCTCTTGGATAAAGGGTCCCCGTTCTCTAACCGGGACATCCGGACAATACTCCGGACAGTCCAAGCCCCACTCCATTTTGAGGATGAGGGATACCAATCCATAACAATCACAACCCACAAAATCAGAACCCAAGTCGACATAGGGAATCCCCACGTATTTGGTCCATTCTATGTCCGCAGTAGTTTTCATCATGATGGATTAAACAGCCCCGGAAACACCTTTGGTGACATGATATCCTTCGGGAATGCTTCCTGTAGTATGGGTTCAAATGTTAATTCCGCAGTTATACCTTGAGAATTGTATCGAGCACCACGCATTAAGTATTCCCAAGGACCGGCCTCAATAGTATCAGGAGAACTAGCAAGGATAATTTCCACCTGAACTGAGGGTTCTGATTGTAAAGACCGAATGGTAGGAATTAAAAGTTGGTCTACGTTGTCCAACTGAATGTTCACACTCGATATTGTATCCCCGTCTTCTGTGGGAAATTTAATTTCAAAGGGATAAGCTGTGTATAAATCACCACCGCTTGTTACATCCTCGGTATTATTTACAAGCCGAAAAGGAACACTAAGGTCTGCATGGTCAATAGTCAACAAAGCAAGAAATATCTCACCTGTAGAACTACCCATAAGTGCCGCAACGGCTGTTGCAGATAGGGACCTCACGGTAATCGCTCCAATCGGAGAGACACATTCCATTTTGCAGTGGTATAATCAGCATCAACATGGGGAGTGGAACTCACATCCCCTTGAACAAGAGTGGCTGACGGGGGATTAGCAAATCTAAACTCTTGGGTACTATTATCTATGGGGTCTTCCCAACTAAAAGGGTGGGTTCCTAACTCAGATGTCGTCCGATAAAAAGTATCAAGAATTTCGTATTGTTCCCCTGTCATGAGTAAATTAGTAGTGAAAAAACGAGACACTGCGGTATACTTTGGCCGCATTTTGTCCGGCCCCGCATCCATTTTTGTTTTAAGTACGCCGTCTTGAATTTCCCGACGAGCACTGAGTTGGACAAACTGGGGAAGAGTTCCGGGCCAAGTAATGTGTGACATTAACGCCCACCCCCCTTTCTACGAAGACCGAATGATTCTCTCAGGGACCGGTCAAGCCTACCCCCATTAATTGCACCAGACATCGCATCTGTTAAAATAACCGCGATATTGTCACCCTCTTGTTGTACCTCCACCGGGTTACCAAAAGACCTATAATCATTAATAACCACACTTGCACCACCACCGCCTCCACCAGCAGCCATTACCCCAAGTTGACCATTTTTTGTGGTCAGGGGAAGAACGGCTTCAGGTCCGGATTCACCAGCGGTAACACCCGCAGCAACAAGAGTGGGGGCGGTAAGTACCTGCCCCTTAGTTATAACACCTCCGGACTTAAGACGAATACCAAGTGAATCAGCAATAGGTCCGGTAATAAGTGCACGGAACGACAGGCGCAAAAGGTCATCCAGAAACGTATCGATGAGGTCGTTGAATTGAATTTTACCCTCACGTACGAAGGAAATGAGTTGGTCCTCCATCGCCTCAAAGGCCCGTGCAAAGGCTGAATTGAGAGATTCCATGGCTTCTTCCACACGGCTAATTTCTTCCTCACCTTCATCACCAAATAGCCCGAATGCATCGGCCATTAGGGTAATACCTTCAAGAATTAAACCTATGACCCCAAGTGCGGTTTCAAGTTTAATTCGAAATGTGGCCATGCCCCGAACGGCAGCATCTTGAAATGTCTTTATAAGTTTAGGAATGTCGATGAACATCTTTCGTAAAATACCAACGGCGGTTACAATTCGGGATATACCTTCAATGATGCTACTACCGGTTTGTTTAGCCAATCGTTGCATACCCCATACTAATGCATCTAGGGCTTGATTAACCTGTCTGACAAGCTTTTGTAGGTCAGAACTCCACTTTCGAGCGCCTTCAAGAGATTCTTTGAAGAGTTCATCCATCTCTTCAAGCATTTCTTCCATCATCATTTCTTCCAAAACAACAATGCCTATCTCGGCAAATGTCTGTCGGAATTTATCGGGCAAATCTGCAAGAAGTTGGTCAATTTTACTAAATGCAAATTCACCTTCTTCCGCAAAATTTTCCCAAATTTCCCGGAAAGCAAGCTTAACAGCCTCATCATCAATAATTTCCGGAAAATTACGAGCCAATTCTTCAACTTCTCTAACTGCACGGGCCATATCTTCTTGAGGAAATAGGGACAGGCGAAGTTGTTCCGCCTTATCCTTTAAATCCTCCATCTTTTTCTTCAATTCTTCCGCATCGTCCCCCATGCCAACAAGGGCAGCATCCCCATCCAGCAATCCGGTGACCATGGTATCTATCTTACTAACCACATCCTCCATCATTTCATCAAAATGGTCAATGGCCCCTTGAGAAAAATCCTCAGGGAGAATGTTTTTGCCTATTAACTTGACAAATTCAAATACTTCCTTGATTTCAGTCCACGCGTCCTTAAAAAGATTACTGGTATCAGCTGCCCCTTTAAGTGATTTTACAAAACTATTTACTGTACTGCCGCCCCCCTGTAGAACTTTAATAGCGGCCAACTGATTTTCAACTAAGTCATCAAAAAACCCTTGTTCGGTAGACCCCTGATTAAGTGAATCCCGAATGATTCTAAGGATTTTAACGGTATCGGTCCTGACAGATTCCTCCATATCATTGAAGAAATTATTAACTGCGCCAAAGGAATTTCTAGCCTTATTTGCCATCCATTCAATGGCTTCCCCGACCGCTCGAATTTCAGGTTCAAAATTTTTCCAAGCAACAGTGCTTGCAAGTACCACTGAACCTATGGCTACTAAGGCTGCGGCTCCTGTAAAGATAGCACCGGAAAATGCGGCCCCAAATCCAAGATTAACAAGGATAACTACCCCGGCAAGGGTAGCCAGAGCAAATATTAGGGGTCCTACAACCGCAAGTATACCTGCAAAACCGGTAATGGCTAATTGGATATCCTTATCCCCATCTCGGAAGGCTCTAGCCATAGCAATAGCAGCAGCACCAAAACCCCGAAGACCTCCAGAAGCATCCCTAATTTTTTCGGAAAAGACGCTGCCCACAGTCTCTCCAACCAACCGGAATGCGTTGGCAAGAAATTTCAATTGAGACGTGGTAGACATGTATCTTTTTTCAGCCTCAATGCCGAGCGCTGTACCCTTCAATATTTCAGCCGCAGCCAGTCTTTGTCCAATAACAAATTTATCCAAACCAGCAGCAGCCAATAAAAGGGTGTCTCGAAGGCGAATTTCTTGTAGATTCAGGCTTTCAAGAACGGCAAATACATTTTGCCCAGAGGCACGAATTTTGGCCAAACCTTGAATGAAAGATATAATAGCATCGCTGGGGGTTTCTTTGAATGCTTTGTAAAATTCCTCACCCGTCATTCCCGCTACTTCAGCGAAACCTTCTAATTTTTCTCCTCCAGAATCCACCGCATTGGCAATTCGAATAAACAGCTTCGAAAAGGCTGTTCCCGCTTTTTCCGCTCGAAGGCCCATCGAAGATAATGCAGCCGAGAACCCAAGTATTTGTTCCTCAGTTAAATTGATTGCCGTACCGGCACCACCTAAACGCAGGGAGAAAGTAAGAATCTCGGCCTCGGTGGTTGCCATATTATTACCCAAATCAACAATGACAGACCCGATTTTCTCAATATCCTCTTGAGCAGTTCCGGTAATATTAAGGAACCGGGCAAGCTGTTGGGCACCCTCTTGACCAGCGATGTTTGTGGTATCCCCTAACATCGCAATAACACGAGTAAATTTTACAATATTCTTAGTTTGGATGCCTAATTGACCAGCAGATTCTGCCAATTTAGCTAAGTCATTCGCCGACTGAGGAATCTCGGTAATTGATAACTCTTGCAGGGCATTTTTGAGGGCTTCAAATTGCTCAGGTGTGGCCTCTACGGTCTTTTTTACCCCAACAAAGGCATCCTCAAATTTGATGGCCTCCCGAACTGCGGCAGCAAATCCACCTGCGATGGGGGCGGTTATAGCAAAGGATATACGACGCCCCACAACACGCATGTCCTCTTGGAAACCTCGCATGGACCTTCCAACGAGATTGCGCGATTCTTGCATCTGGCTTTGAAGCCGTGCAAGGTCCACATTAATCTGGACCAGTGCTTCCGCCAGGACTCCGAGGTCTTCGGCCATTAGTTAGCTTGCATCTCCTCTTTCATTTTTTCGAAGTCAGCTGTCATTTCTTCGGCTTTGTTTCCCGAAAGTACCTCAGTTTTGTTTTCATAACCTTTTTCCATGACAAATGTCTCTCCATTAGGTAAACGTTTGGCTCTCATAAGATTCGCGAGATTCCAAATCATTTCCCTTCTTTGTTTACGCTCAGACTTCTCAAGTTGAGCAAATGCCTCAAAGGACAAATATAAGTCCTTAAAGGTTAAATTCCAGAACTCACCGCTTCGGATTCCAACAACGAGGGCTTCTCGCTGGAGTCTGTCCCAATCGGTGGGGGCGTAGGGTCAACCTCTTCACCTTCCATTTCTTTCCTGGCTTCCCGAATTTTGTCCGCAGGGAAAGCCTGACCGAAGGCTTTACCAAGAAGGGGAAGTAGAGTTGCAATACCTCCTGCGTCGTCCATCAAATCCCCAATATCCTCAAGAGTCATACCAAATGGCTCTTGGAGTTTGAGTTTCGCAGATTGGACGCCACAAAATATAACAATGCGAAGGTCGGTGAAAGTGACTTTTCCAACAGTAAATCCCTGCGCCACTTCCATAATGCCCTTACCGCACAATTCTTCTATGTCGGCTATAGCGTTGGTGGAGAGGAGGAAGGGCACTTCCGCCTTTCCCGCTTGAAACGTTTGCAACTTACTCATAAGGTTGCTCCCATCCATTTATTCAATTCAGGTTAAACCGCTACCCATGCTTCCGTTCCCTCGATAGTGGCCGAAACCACTGCCGGTCCCTGGTCTGGGAACGAAGAACTAAGGTTTGCAACTACACCACCGGATTTTTCAACATCAACTCCGGATTCCCTGCGTCGAATTTCGAGGAGCGCTCCACCCCTCATTGCTGTCTTCAAAGCAAGGTACTGCGCATTACCAGGAACAAACAAGGCATCAAGGTTCGCAGACCAACTATACCGGCCAGCAAGACCTTTACGCTCGCGTTGGTCCTTGGAACTGGTGTCGAGATAATCCGTATTCTCGTCAAATGTAACATCCCTTTGTGCCGCTACCACTTCCCAGGTAGGCGAAGCCGGGGTATTTGTATTCACGAGAAGTAGAACATCAGTACCATTAATCTCAGGCATCTATTTCACCTCCTTGTTCAGAGATTGGTTGTAGTGTCCTATTTGGACAACGGTCGCCAAAAGTTCATGGTTAGGGACGTCACCGACGAATACGTAATCTGTACGCGTCCATTGGCATCGTTATAACCCGTCGTTGGGATGGAAATCACCCTTTGCGACGTAGCCGGAACAGCGACGGCAATACTGGCAATCGTCAACGAACCATAACCAGGGACAACAACGGAAGTCTTCACCGCAACAAAAGTTACTGTGGTCGAACTGCCGTCTTGGTTATCCATCCAGGCTAGTGTTCCAGGATTATTGGTATATTCATCCCCACCAGCAGTTGCCGCATTGTCGTCTGGTGTAACTGCGGCATTTCTTACTTCATCCACTACAAGAGTAGCCATGTTATCTTATCTCCATTGCGTGAACGGTTATAGGAATCTCCAAAACGCTGATGTTTTCATCGCTTGGAATATCCCTGGGGCCTCCCGCCTCGACCACTAACGTGTTATAACCAGTTAGAGCGAAAGGTTGTCGGTTAAATAATGCTCGAACTTGGTGAGCTATACTACCCACTTCAGCCATCGAGCTTATAACTCTACTCATGGCAAGAATATTCTTAGTAAAGAATACCCCACCATTATTCTTGACTCCACCATCATTAAAATTACCAAATCCATAAGCATAAACCAATGGCCATAATGAGGTATCCGGGGGTATTTCCTCACCCGTTACAATTGAATTAATTCCCGAACCCAACATTGCCACCAAGGTGGAATCATCCCTCATTCTTTCAAATATTGCCTGTGTAAAAAAATCAGACATCCCCACCACCTCCAAGGGCATCAAACATGCCCTTAGTCTCTTTTGCAGCACGGGACAAATATGGTCTTGGGCCTTGAACAAAAACCCGCCCTAAAGAGTCAGCACCCACATAACCTCTTTCTAATCTTAATGCATAAGCGCTAGCCGGTCCAATAACGCCCAACACAACTCGAATAACCTTCTTCGAGGATTCAACCCGAGTTCGAATACCCCGTCTTAATTGACGCGTAACAATCTTTGGAGGTTCACCTTCTTTTGAAGGATTCATGCCACGCGCTCTTCCGTTAGCGGTAATAATTATGGGCTGTGTTCTACTTACAAGTCTCCTTGTATGGGTTTGCAACTTCCGAGCCGTAGATTTAAGACCCCGTGTAAGTTGAGCACGTAACTTCCCCATAACACGTTCACCGTGCCATTCAATTTTTACGGCTCTGTTAACTAGTCTGGGGGGCACCCTGAACCTCCGAAAGGTTGATTTGCATTACATGCCCTCTGTCTCCAGGATTCTTAATGCCAACAACCCTAGCTTGAAACGTTCCTCGTTGTAATACATCATCCAATTCTATGTTAGCCCCAAACCGAAAAGTACCAACAAGGTCTATATTAGTGGTTTTGTTAGCGCCTCTTTCCTTGAAGATGTGTTCACCTACTACTACCGGGGTTATGCGCCCACGTTCTTTTCTTCCGACCGCAGCAGTAGGAACACGAGTTTTACCCCCTATCCCATCCGCAACTTCCGCAGGACGAAGGACCGTGTACACCTTGGTTCTACCTGGGTCTTGTCGACTCAAAATCCAGTCTCCGCATGTCTAGATAAGGCAGACCTAATTTTCCTGGCCAGCCCTGAATGTTCCTCAACATCAAATTGTACCTCGGAATCCCCAAGTACATCACTTATAATAGATGGATTTCGAGTTTGGTGCACAATGGTTGCCAACTGATAAGCAGCTAACTGTACATCTGCCGGATATCCGTCTACACCACCAACATAAACAATCTCCCATCGCCTCCGCCCTGAACCCCACGTAGAGACCAAACTGTAAACTTCGCCCAGATTCGGGTCGAAAGCATAGTCAGTCGCCGGAATCACAATACCGGCTGTCGGGTCAGCGTAGTCCGTGACGGAGGTGATGGAAGCAATGGGTACACAGTCAACTACAAGATTCTTAATCCCGCCGTCAAACCATTCGGTTCGAGACGTAGATTGAAAATCAATGTGGGTAATCTCATTTATTTCTGCAGAGATTAACGGAATAATGAGATCAAAGAAATCATCATCGTCATCATGGTCTATTTGCAGAAATGATTTAAGATTTGACCGCGTAATTATGTCTGGCATCAGTCTTCCTCAGATTCCTCAGGTTCGTCATCCTCGGATTCATCACCCTCAGGAGACTCCAGACCCATTTTTACCTTGGCCCGTTGAATACCAGCCTCCTCGTTACCGTCGAGGTCATCACCCAGAAGATATTTCCGCCAACATTTCGCTTCGAAGTCAGTCAACTTCCGCTCTCCGGGTTGAACTGGAAATTCGGCGGTAGTTTCCTGATATCTAGGGTCATCTTCCTCCGGAGGCTCTCCAATTACAACAGCCTCCTCAGGGACATCCCCATATCCAGGCACAATTTCAATGACTCCGGTTCGTTCAAGAGCCTTAATAAATCGACTCTTCAATTCCTCTTCGTCATACTCACACTGAGGTCGCATCACTTCGAACCCGCGAATCCCTAGGTTCTGTAGTGCTTTGTAGCGTTTTCCACTCATTGGTTACCTCCTGTAAGAAGTGGGGCCACCCCGCCCATGGTCAAGCTGTAAGCTTTTACGGGGTGACAAACCACCTCAAAAAGATTAAGTTCCGGCCACGTTGGCGTCCGAGAACTGGTTGCGACCAATGTAACGCGGGAACGCACCCATCGAAATAACACCGGTTTCCATACCGTTCGTATGGGTACCTGTGACATCCAGGTTGATGCGGCTATACCGCTTCGGACCCTTATATTCGATGGCAACAACGACATCATCTTCTGCGTTATCATTAATTACAGCCACAACACCGGAAGCAGGAGTAACCATGCTGCCGGTATAATGGGACGAATCAGTGACAGCGGTATACCCGGAAGCGAGTGAATCGCTGTGTTCCAAGATGACATCCAAGAAGACAGACCCTGAAAGGGTATCCCCTGTGATACCAACTTGAATCAAATGCAAGACCGACCGAAAATTCAACCGGTCGAATCCGGTGGACACCGCATCCGCCGTACGGATTAGCGGTGTAAGCGCGTGTAGCAATTTAACATTACTAAAAAGATCTAACATGTTTTTCTCCTATTCGGCGATTTTGCCTACATTAACATTTAACGCACTTGCAACGTTCTCCTTCCAAAGAATGCGTTGCGCGAAATTACGCTGCGCGTACCATGATTTGAAACGGGTCGCGTAGGATGGGTGCTCCATCAAAACGCTTACGCAACCGAAAGCCAATCTGGTCAAACTCGGCGTATTTCTCGTCGAGACGCTTGATGGCCATCCCCTTGCGGTCGATAATCCAATAATTGGAAAGGTCGCCGAAGAAAATGTACGGGTCGCCTGTGGTTGTACTGGTGCCGTCGGGCATCCACTCAGATTCGACGAGGGGAAAACCGTTCAACGTCGCCGGTTCGCCAGCGCGAAGGGCAGGTTGCCACAGGTATGCACCAACCGTGAACGCCGGGGAGTCATCCGAAGGCGTTAGCGCACCCTCTTTCAACTTCCGAACCTGCTTCACGAAATTCCGGTGCATCATGTACACACCCTGAGCGCGGTATACTGCTCGCATCTCGTAGGGAATGCCAACGATGTCATCCGCCGTAACCAAATTCGAACCCGAAGTCTCGAAATCGGTTGTGGGCAGACCAGCATTCAACAGACCAAGAGCCTGAGTGATGCCGTTTCCGGTCAGAAGCTGTTGTTCCTCAACCTCCGCAAACCGAGTCGCGAAGTGGGAGGTGAGCAGGTTCACCACATCAAACTCGGCATCTTCCAACAGTTCCTGAGGAACGCGGAAAATGCGACCGTGTTTGTGTGGTACGAAGTTTTCCTTACCGAACAGATTGGTAAGGTTTTCCTCCGGAATCTGCTCATTCTCGGCCACATCGGAAACCGTCGCGTCATAATCGAACGCGGGGAAACTAATGGAAGCCGCACTGGTCGAAATGACCGTGGCGCGCTGCCGGATAAATACCCGGTCGCGAATCTTCTGAATCAATTGTGCCCGAAAATCGTCCAGAACGATGTAACCACCATCCGGGTCCGTATGACTCGAAAGAGTCTTGACTTCCGATTGCTCAATTTGGAGTTCGCGGGTATGCATATAAGTGTCGAAGGCCTTAACAT
>PVBE011843447.1_pt1 | contig 20415 bp, 20 predicted proteins | sample 1631181 | NCBI WGS metagenome assembly PVBE01 (sample SAMN08397723, study PRJNA350692) | Marine metagenome, whole genome shotgun sequencing project. | isolation source: water | place: Pacific Ocean | collected 2012-04 | reverse complement strand
CTCAATGGGACGAACTACTCAGGCGTCCGCACGCGATCTACATCAGCCCGTACGACCCCGAGAAATACGTTTGGATCGTGGATGACTTCCGGCATGCGATCTTCAAGTTCACCAATGACGGCAAGAAACTCGTGCAGACCATCGGCACACCGGACGAAGCGGGAGACGACGAACACCACCTCTCTCGACCGACATTCATTGCATGGCATCCAGACGGCGGATTCTATGTCGCGGACGGCGACGGCAATACACGCGTGGCACGATTCGATGCCGACGGTAACTACCTCATGGAGTGGGGGAAGAGAGGTAACCCACCGACCGAAACGCGTCCCGGCTACCTCAACGGCGTGCATGGAATCGCGATCGATCCTGGAACCAATAACGTCTACGTGAACGACCGGGACAACCATCGCATCCAGATCTTCACGGAGCGTGGCGAGTATCTCGACGAGTGGTTTATCGGCGACGATCCCTCGAGGATCCATCTCATCATCATCGATTCCGAGCGCAATCTTTAGGCTTATGACCGGGGCACACACAAGGTCATTAAATATGACCTCGACGGAAACTTCCTCTACCAGTTCGGTACCTACGGGCTCTTCCCCGGCTATTTCTGGGGCGTGCACGACATGGCCGTAGATCAGGAAGGCAGTTTCAATGTGACCGAAGTCAACAAGGGCGGTGCACAGAAGTTTGTTCCTCGCTCGGGCGCCAACCCGGAATTCCTGGTCGCAAGGCCGGCCTACTCGGCCTGGGAATAGCTTTCAATATATCGCGGCGGGCGCAACCGTCGACCCTGTCGCTCCCCGAATCTTTAACGGCTGGATGACGAGCGCAAACTCATAAACTTCCCGTGCGGCAAGCTCGTCTAGCTTCATCCTCTCCAGCAGATGGATCCCGTTGACGGCGAGCATGATCTGATGGATCGGCAGGGAAATTGCCGGATCGGGGTTTGGTTGAATCTCGACCGGCTGATTGTCGGCACCGACGAGCATGGGATCCTGAGTGACGAGCCATTCTGCGGCGGCTACTCCGATACCCGGCGCCCTGCCAAGGAAGCGCGGGACATCACGTTCCCAGAGTTGCCCCCAACCGGTATTAATGATCACGGCATCGCCAGGCTCCAACGTCAGATCCTCCCGCGTCAAAGCCTGCTGTAGATCCTCCGTCGTGATCTCATAATCCTCGGGCAACATGTCGACGCCTTTGAGCTTGGCGATATCGAGCATCACACCGCGCGTCATGAGCGTGCCCACATTCTCGATACCGAGCTGTGTGAAGCCTACTCGCGTCTGCGTCTCATCGACGCGAAAGCAGTTGTATAGCAAGTTGCCGATCGACTGATGGCTGAAACCGTCGAGCTGCGTGCCGACCTGGCCTAGCTCCGTAACAACGAGCTCCTCGTTGGAGCCCCTGCGATTGCTTTGAGAGTTCATCGCCGTGGGTTTAGGATAGAGCTCGAAATGGCGGTTACCGAGCGGTATCGATCCGTGCAGAACATGGCTGAGTTCGACGACTTCGCCGCGGCGTATCAATTGCGTCGCCCGTAACACCGTAACGGAGCCCATATGGTTTGCCGAGCCGCGCTCGTCACCGGCTCCCCATTTCGACGGACAGCGATCCTCCTCGGCCGGCGGACTCCAAGACTGTGCGTTCGCTGTCGATAGACCGCCAACAAGCGTCAGCAACGTCATAATTGTTATGCGATTCATACTATTGCTCCCCTGCTACACTGGCGAGTATCTGAAACGATTAACCGAGGTCGATTTTCCTAAATTCTTGCCCCTCAGCTATGCAGCAGCTTGTGTGTTAATTGTTAACGCGCGACGGCTACCCACCAATAGCTGGAAGCAAATCAGGATAACTCGCGTAGGAATACAGGTAAATAAGTCGTCGTTGGTTGTACAGGAATTTGGCCGTCGTGACACGCGTCAAGTGATTCCTCCGGCCAGAAGCAGGCACTCGATTGAGCTGCTCAATGTTCGTTCGCCGACAACCTATTCGCTCTTCTAGTCTTCGATTCTGAACCCGATCTTGATCGTCACTTGCCAGTGCTTCACGGCCAATTCGTCTATGGAGCCGCGCGTTTCGACGACACTGAACCAATCCATCCGCTTCACGCTTTGACCCGCTTTCGCGAGGGCTGTCTGAATGGCGTCATCGGAACTCTCCGTGGATGAGCCTGTAATCTCGATCTGCTTATAGACGTAGTTCTCCATGACTTCAACTCCTAGACCAGTATTCGCTATCGGCCATCAGCCGCGACTCGCTTCTTGTGCATACGTATGCATATTGACTGTTAACGAGTGGCTGCCACTTCCTGCCCTTCAGCTCGCCCCCCGATACGTGAATTCTGGGCGTCTGCTTTCGGAAAAGTAGTGATGAAGGGGCGCTCGATCGATGAAACCGGCGGCCTCTATTCACACTCGTTACAACTTCCATACGTCAGCTTCTGGCCAGAAGCATCTCCTGATAACAGCGGACCTCCTAATCTTCCGCTGTTGTCGGGTCAATTATTTTTCGCACTTCAGTCACCTTCGTCGCGGGAAAACCACTCTGCTCGGCATGTTCCTGAATCAGTTCCTCATGATCAGCTATGTAGATACAGACCGTCTTATTGGCGGCGACATAGGAGTGCTCCCACTGAATATTCTTCTGCTCGGCGACCATGGCTGCGAGTACGCTGATCATCATAGGACTCAACGCGCCTATGCAAGTGCCGATTCCGAACGAGAAGATTCTTGACCGGTAGAGAATCAATCTCCTATGATCTTTTTTCGGCTGTTTCGAATTACAGGGGGGTCTCCAGTGAGACGTAGGTTCGTGCGGTTGATGTTTTGCCTGGTGGCGATCTTCAACCTCACGCCGATACCTGGCGTGGGGCAGACCGCGGCCACGACACCCTACACGCCACCGCGCACAGCACACGGGCACCCGGACTTGCAGGGCATTTGGCAGGTCCTCAACACGGCCGCATGGAATCTCGAGGGCCATGGCGCGAGCCTTGGCGTGCCCGCCGGGCACGGCGTGGTGGAAGGAGGTGCCATCCCCTATCAGGCGTCGGCGCTCGCGAAGAAGCAGGAGAACTTCGAACAGCGTTCCACGCTCGATCCAGAAACCAAGTGTTATCTGCCTGGAGTTCCCCGCATCACCTATATGCCGTACCCATTTCGAATCATTCAGCAGGCCGACAAGATCTCGATCGCATACGAGTATTTACGTACCATTCGCTACATCTATATGAACGGGAATCCGCATCCCCCCGGTCCGATCGACTGGTGGATGGGGGACTCGCGCGGCCGCTGGGAGGGGAATACCCTCGTGGTCGATGTGATTCATTTCAACGAGAAGACGTGGTTAGACCGGGCGGGGAATTACCACAGTGACGCCTTACACGTTGTTGAACGCTACACGCCTACGGGCCCAGATCACCTGCTATACGAAGCCACGATCGAGGACCCGAAGGTTTTCACACAACCCTGGAAGATCAGCATGCCTCTCTACCGTCGTCAGGAATCGAATAGCGAACTATTAGAATACCAGTGCCATGCGTACCTCCTCGAGCGGGAATGGGACAACCCTGAATCCACCTTTTTCGATGAGCACTGAGCCAGGCTGTATGGGAAAAGTAATGCGAGGTGGCAGGTGAATCAACGAATACTGGCCGCCACCTCGCCGTTGGCGGCAATTCTCTGGATTTCGCTAATGGCGTCGCAACCCGCAGCGGGGCAGGCTTTCTGGCGGGAAGACGTGCCGAAGCTCCCGATGGCTGCAACCTGGCTCGTGGAGAAGGCTAAGTTACCACCCTACACTTCACCGCGGACACCGGACGGCGTGCCCGACCTCCAGGGATTTTGGGGTGACTCCGGTGGTGATGGCCTCAGCTACCTTGAGGACCACGAGTACGTGGACGTAACGACACCGGCTCAGGAATCGTTCGTCTCCGATCCACCGGACGGCAAAATCCCGTACACGCCCTGGGGAATGGCCAAGCGGAATGAGATACTCGCCGGACTCGGGAGAGGATGGCCCGGCGAGTCGGGTGAACGCCTCTACAGCAATCCATCCGCGTTTTGTCTAAATTTCATGCCCAGATTCTCGTTATCCGCCCTGGAGATCGTTCAGCAACCAGGCATCGTGATAATGCTCGGCGAGGAAGGCTATCATGTGATCCCAACGGATGGGCGCCCGCCGATCAGCGAAAATGTGAAGTTCTGGTTCGGGAACTCCCGGGGTCATTGGGAGGGGGATACGCTGGTCGTCGAGGTGACCAATCTCAACGGCAGGGGGTGGTTTGACAGCACCGGACTCTATTATTCCGAGAACACGCGCATGACAGAGCGCTGGACGTTAGCCGACGCGGATACCATCGACTACGAGGTGACGATCGTGGACCCTACCGTCTACGCTAGGCCCTGGACGATGAACTTCCCAAGAAGGCGCCCCGGCACCGCTCCGAGCACGGCAGGCACCCGTATACCCAGTGCGGTTGAGGTAAACGCGCCCCCTGTGGAGGACCCGTATGAACATGAGGTGTGGGAAGATGGTTGTTACGAGGGGAATGGAGAGGGCCAGGCCTCCCTTCGCGAACTCGGCTACGAGTGGTTCAGAGGGGTGACTCCTCCGCAGTGACGCATGCACCGACTTACAGGCACTTGAATTCCGCTGAACATAAGGATCAGTAACATGAAAGATCAAACTCTTGGTTTGCTGGGCGCGGTCGGTCTGCTGCTGGTCGCAGTTCCCGTCGCGGCGCACCATTCCTTCGCAGCCGAGTTCGATATAGCAAAGCCGATCGAGCTACGAGGAACGCTAACGGGTATGGATTTGGTGAACCCGCACGGGTGGTTGTATATCGACGTCAAAAACCCAGACGGTACGGTGACCAATTGGGCGATCGAGGCGGGCGGGGCCAATCAACTGCTGCGGCGAGGCCTCCGAAAATCCGACTTCCCGATCGGAACAGAGGTGATCGTCAACGGCTATCTCGCACGGAGTGGGGAGCCGGTGGTCAACGGCCGAAGCGTGACCACGCCGGAGGGGAGAAATTTCTTCCTGGGAGGGGTCGGGACGGGCGGCCCCGCCGACCGGTAGTGGCCTTAGGGAAGGCACTCGGTTCCACCGCATGGGACGATTGCGGTTTTTCTACTTACTTCCAGCCACTTTCCTGCGGGAGACACAGAGCTGGCCGTGAACGGAACTTGGGGAAACGCTATCGCGTGCCTGAGCCCTCGGACTCCGGCACATGATTCCACCAGCAGTCGCGCATGTACGCAATGTAGTCGGCCATATCGACATGAGCGGACTTCGTAATCAGCTTCATGACCGGATCGTCTTCGATATCGACCTGCAGACCGTCGGCGAATCGGTTCCAGAAATTGAAAAACCCGGCAATCATCGAGATCTCGACGATCTGTGCCTCGTCATATACTACAACGTCCGCTCGATTCCGCTCTAGTATTTGTGCACGCGCCCGAGTTAACGGGCACCTCACGCCGCGGCATGCGACAGCTCTGTCCCACCGCGTTGAAGCATCGCGAGACAACTGCTACTTTGAGGTCTGCTTGATTGGCGGAGCACCAAGAACAATGCGCCCAGTCGATCTAGCCCTCCTGGTTCTGCTGTCGCCGGCACACACTCTCGCTCATCATGGCTCAGCCTACTACTACGACATCGACAATCTCGCCTCCACCGAAGACGAGGCTCTCGCCGTGTCTTGGCGAAACCCTCACGTGATGCTCGAGATCGGTCGAGTCTGGTCCCGGCCGCGAATGCAGGGTCAGCTCCTGGCGGAGTTGGAAGGGGAACTGCCCTACACGGCCGCGGCACGCGCCGCTCAAGCCACGTGGAATCCTCTCGCTGACGACCCCTTTTTAAAATGTACGCCGCGAGGCATGCCGTCCATCATGAACAACTCGCTACCGATCGAATTCGTCGACCAGGGCGACATTATTCTGCTGCGCCTCGAAGAGTGGGATGGCAGACGTACGATTCATATGACGAGCGACGCGCGAAAAAAGGGACCCGGCCCCTTTTCTTAGGGCGAGGTATTTATCGAGTGCAGCAGATCGCCGAAGCTCGTCGAAACCGGCCACAGACGCCCGTAGTCTTCGATATCGGCATTTCGGCCTGCGGTGGCCAACTGTAACCAGCCGGGTTCTTCATAACGCTCGTTGAGCGCTTTGATCGTCGGGCTGTTGTCGAGCGCGTCGGGCTCGATCGGCTCGGCACGGAGCTTCAGATGAGCGAACACCGCACGACCACCCGAGATCATGGATTGGTCCATCGGCAACAGCATCTGCTGCCGATTTCGCTCCGCCGGCCATAATTTCAAGCGCACCGAGCCACGAACATTGCCGCCGATCACGAGGATGCGCTCATTTACGTCGTCTATCTGGACAACGATGTCACAGTGGCTGCGTACGCCGTTGCCGAGCTGGCGGCGGCGTTCATCGAGCGTGTGATACGCTGCGCGGTGCGCCGTGCAGACCATATCGCCGGGCAGGATAGTCTGTTCGCCGACGTCGTAGGCCTCGAACGCCGCAAGCGGCTCGCCTTCGTCACGGGCACGTATCGCCTGGTCGATGTATACATGGTGGGCGATCGCGCGCCGAAACTGGCTGGACTCGCCGAGACCACCCTCACACATGACCCATGAGATAAACGCTGCGGACCACGGATCCCGCCAGCGCGCTCCGGCACCGCTCGGACCGTTCCAAGCCCGGTTCTGCCTCTCGAGAATCCAGCCGCCGTCGGACGTCACCGTCCAATAGCCCGCGATCGAATCGGCGACCCGTGCCGACTCCCGGTAACCGAGCCGCGGTGGGCGATTCAATGCCCGTGGTGCGCCCGGATAGGTCGCGTACACGGTCGTTTGGTCGACGACGCTGAACCCAAAATACCCCCACTCCTGTACTGCCGCGTCGACGATTCGACGTCGCACATTTTCCGTGGGAAGCGATCGGCAGGAGCTCGATTGAATTGTCATCTTGCCAGGTGTACCGCTGACACGCGCGCTCGGCGGAAGGATATCCAGAACGTCGGAGGACAAACGATCGAGTGGCGACAGCGCCGCATGGCCTACCGACCCGGCAGCCAGCGCAGCGGCCAACGGCAAGATTCCGGTCTTTATCAATGCCCCCCGCATGAATGTCATCTCCAGATTCTTGTTTAACCCAGGATTTTACCAATCTCGACGAAATATCGCTTGTATCCCGCGATTACTAGCGTACAGACGGTATAAAGGGGCCATGTCCCTTTCCCCTCAACCAAGGGACACGGCCCTTTCTTTGCCTATTTTCGTTTCTACAGCGTTAACGGGAAAATTTGTAGGAGGCGCCGACAACGAGCCAGACCGCACAGCATGCCAGGGCAGCATGCACGACGAACGAGTACTCCAGTACCGACAGATAACCGAACAGCATGCCGTGTACATAGTCACCGCCCTGCGCGATCGGTCCACTACCCATGAACACGGATAGAAAGATCGTAACGATCGCCATGCTTGCGACCATGCCGAGCGAGCGCATCTTCGCCGACAATGCGGACGCCATACTGAGCTGATTCTGTTCGACGCTGTGGAGGATCAACGACATGTTCGGCGAGGAGAACAGCGCGAAGCCGATTCCCTGAATCAGGAGGACGGCGACGATGTAGGGCAACTCGGTGTCGATCGTAACCCGCGTCGCTAACAGCAGACTCGCCATCACGCTGAGCGCTCCGAGCACAGCCAATCCCTTCCGCGAGTAGTGATCGGCCAGCCGACCAGCGATCGGCGCGATGATCGCCATGACGGTGGGTGAGATCATCAGTACGAGTCCTGCCTCAAGCGGCGAGAATCCATTCAGCATCTGAAGATAGATACTGAACAGGAAAATCATGCCGAAGCCGCCTGCGTAGATCACGAACAGACCAAGCAGCGCACCTCCATATTCCCGGTTCGCACGAATGCGTACGAGATCCAGCATGGGCCTGTGGCTGCGTTTATCGAACTGAAAGAACGCGATACAGGCGAGAACCCCCAGGATTAACGATAGATAACCGGGACCGCCCCGCCCGAGTAATGCACAGCCGACGATCAACAGAAATACCGCGGCAATGATGCACGTGCTGGCGCGCCAGTTGAGGTCCGGCACCGAAAACTTCCAGCGTTTGAGCTTGGCTTCGACGGCGATAAAGGATACGAATAACGGCACGGCTGCCAGGTAGTACACCCATCGCCAGTCCAGTTGGGAGATGATGAAGCCGGCGACGAGTGGCCCCGCCGCGAGCCCGGCATAGACCGAGCCCAGACACAAACCGATCGCCCTACCCCGCATCCGTACCGAAGCGTTGTCGAAAAGTATGGCCATCGCGGTCGCACCCATGAACGCTGACGCAACACCCTGAACAAAGCGTAATGCGATGATCGTCGTTATCGAAGGCAGGAAGCCGATCGCCAATGTGAAAACCGCGTAGACAAAGAGCCCCGCTTTGAACAAGGTGCCCTTATCCGCCGTCTCGGCGATTCGGCCAAGCGGCAACAGAAACGCCGCGCCCGCACCCAAATACACGGTCTCGATCAAAGCCAGTGAGACGCCGCTGGCCGCGAGGTCGAGTCCGATCGCCGGCAGCGTCAACGCCACCCCGGAATACATGAACGGAATGGCGAACTGCGTTAGCGCAACGACGTAGACGATGGCGGGTACGCCGTGGTCACGGACGGGTCTGGCCTGTTCCCCTGACGACATACTTGTAACTCGTCAGCTGCTCGGTGCCAACGGGACCGCGGGCGTGGATTCGCCCAGTTGCGATTCCGATCTCGGCACCCATACCGAACTCGCCGCCGTCCGCGTACTGCGTCGAGGTGTTGTGCATGACGATTGCGCTGTCGAGCTCGTTGAGGAAGCGCTCTGCCACCTCGGCATCGTCTGTGACGATCGCGTCGGTATGCCCCGAGCCATAGCGACGAATATAGTCCAGCGCCTCGTCCAGACCCTCAACGACACGAACTGCGACGATCTCATCGAGAAACTCCTTACCCCAATCGCTCTCCACGGCCCGTTTTACGCGAGAATCAGCCGCATGCGTTCGTTCGTCACCCCGCACCTCGCAGCCCGCATCGATCAGATCCCCGACGACCGGACCGATATGCGTATCCGCGACCGTTTCATCGAAGAGAATGGTCTCGGTCGCACCACAGATACCCGTACGGCGCATCTTGGCGTTGACGGTGATCGCACGCGCCATATTGAGGTCCGCGCCGGTGTGAATATAGTTATGACACAAGCCCTCAAGGTGCCCCATGACCGGCACGCGGGCGTCCGTCTGAACCCTGGCGATGAGATTCTTGCCGCCACGGGGGACGACGACGTCGAGGTATTCGGCCATGTCGCGGAGTAGGATTCCCACCGCTTCGCGATCCTGAGTCGGAATTTGCTGAATCGCAGTCTCCGGCAAACCCGCCGCCTTCAAGCCCCGCACTAGGCAGGCGTGAATCGCCGCATTGGACTCTACGGCCTCGGAGCCTCCGCGCAGGATCACGGCATTCCCGCTCTTCAGGCAAAGCCCGCCGGCGTCCGCCGTGACGTTCGGGCGGCTCTCGTAGATGATGCCGATGACGCCGAGAGGCACTCTGACGCGCTGAATGACTAGCCCGTTCGGACGCTGCCACTCCGCCGTCACCTTACCAACGGGATCGGACAGCTCGGCGATGTCCTCCAACCCGACGGCAACGCCTTCGATGCGCTCGGGCGTCAGCGCCAGGCGGTCCAGCATGGCGGCCGACAATCCGCGCTCGCGACCGCTCGCGAGATCGATCTCGTTGGCCTTCAGAATACCGCCGATCGAAGCCCGCAAGGCCGCCGCCGCCGCACGCAGCGCGTCGTTCTTACTGTCCGTGCTCGCACGTCCGAGGAGCTCTGCTGCTTGCCGCGCCATGCGGCCGAGTACGCGCATCTGCTCCGGCAGCCCGTCACCGATTGTTGCACTGGCTAGCTGTCGTTCCGGCGTCGTCATGAACCTATCTCAGCGTGCGTTAGGACGAGATCGTCCCGATGAATCATCTCATCCCGGCCACGATAGTCCAAGATCTTGGCGATAGCGTCGGAGCGCTTACCCAGGATAATGCCGGCCTCCTCCGCACCGAAGGCAGTGAGCCCGCGGCCGAGTTCGTCACCATCGTGATCGATCACGCGGACAGCGTCACCGCGCTCAAACTCACCCTCGATGTGTATCACGCCGACGGGCAGGAGGCTCTTGCCCGCCGCGAGCGCAGCTTTTGCACCGTCGTCGATGGTAAGACTGCCCTTGGGCTGCAGCGTACCGGCGATCCACTGTTTACGCGCGGCGCGCGGCGTTGAGCCAGGCAGGAACCAGCTCACTTTCTCGCCCGCTCGAATCGCTTGGATCGGGCGATCGATCTGTCCCGGCGCGATCAACATCCGGCACCCTGCGCCCATCGCAATTCGCGCGGCTTCGAGCTTCGTGCGCATCCCACCGGAGCCGTGATCCGATCCCGGGCCGCCGGCCATATCCCAGTGCGCCTTCGTAAGTTCTGTGATCTCGGGAACGTGTTCGGCGTCAGCATTCGTTCTGGGGTCACTCGTATAGAGCCCATCGACATCGGACAACAGCACGAGGCAATCCGCGCTAACCATTTGCGCGACGCGGGCAGCGAGGCGGTCGTTGTCCCCGTATCGAATCTCCTCGGTCGCGATCGTGTCGTTCTCGTTGACGACGGGTACCGCGCGCCATTTGAGCAGTGTCAGCAGCGTATTCTGGGCGTTGAGGTAGTGGCGTCTGCTATCGCTATCGTCGAGCGCGAGCAGCACCTGAGCCGCGGTTATTCCGTGCCTGCCGAGTATCTCGTGATACGCGTGGGCGAGTTGAATCTGCCCGGTCGCGGCTGCCGCCTGGCTTTCCTGCAATCTCGCTCTGCCAACATTCACTTGGAGCTGAGCCGCACCCAGCGCGATCGCGCCGGATGAGACGATGATGACCTCCTGTCCGCTCTCGTACATCTCTGCCACGTCGTCGCAGAGGGCCTCGAGCCACGGGCGATGCAGCGCGCCGGTCTGTTGGTCCACGAACAGCGCAGAGCCGATCTTGAGCACGACGCGCCGTGCTTCGGCAAGACGTTTCGCGCTCAGTGATGTCGATTCAGAAGCCATTTCAATTGTCCCGGTCGGACGAGACGAGTGCCTAAGTCGGCGTCAGGATCGGCGCGCCCCTGGCAGCCGCCATGGCGCCACTACGCACCACCGTCAGAATCTCGGCGAGGTCGGCTACGCTCCCCATGAAGCGATCGATATCGTGACTGCCGCCGATCAGTTCGACGGTGAAGTGCCCTTCGTGATCGTCGAGTATGCGTGCGCCGAAGTCACTGACCAGTTTCGAGAGCCCGTCCCGTGTCGCCTTGTCCAACTGCAGCTTGAATAGAGCCAGTTCCCGCTCGATATGATCGTCGTCCGTCATGTCGACGATGTTGACGACGTCGACGAGTTTGCCGAGCTGCTTCGATATTTGGTCGATCACATCGTCCGAACCGGTAGTCACAAGCGTCAGACGCGACACGAGTTCGTTGTTCGTCGGAGCAACATTGAGGCTCTCGATGTTGTAACCGCGCGTGGAGAACAGGTTCGCCACGCGGGCTAACGCACCAGCCTCGTTTTGCAGCAGTATCGAAATGATGTGTCGCATTCTGTTGGTCTGTAGAGTCCTTAGGGACTATGCCTTTGGCCGACAATGTTGGCCCAGAACAACGGCTATTGCAATGCAGAAACTTTTCGTCAACACTCCGAGCGAGCAAGGGAATCCAGTACAGAAGCGGTTAAAATATTCAGCGATCGCAAGCTGTTCGAGTATCACCATGGACACACGGATTCAACCCAACGTGAATCGCCCGCATCCCCTGACGGGCATCGGGATGACCGGCGCCGAGATGGTCGTCCAGGTACTCGCCGACGAAGGTGTGAAAACGATCTTCGGCTATAGCGGCGGAGCGATTCTTCCGACCTACGACGCCGTGTTCCGCTACAACCAAACCCATGCCGAGGAAGGCGTCGAGCCCATGCCGTTGATCGTCCCCGCGAACGAACAGGGTGCGGGATTCATGGCATCGGGCTACGCGCGCGCCACAGGTCAGGTCGGTGTCGCCATCGTGACCTCCGGTCCCGGCGCGACCAACTGCGTCACCCCGGTCCGCGATTGCATGGCGGATTCGATTCCGATCGTCGTGATTTGTGGTCAAGTTGCAACAGCCGCGATCGGTACGGATGCTTTTCAGGAGGCGCCAGTGATCGGTATTATGGGCTCGGTCGCCAAGCACGTCTTCCTCGTGACCGACCCCGAGCGGCTCGAATCCACGATGCGGGCCGCGTTCGAAATTGCCCGCACGGGCAGACCTGGTCCTGTCGTCGTGGACGTCCCGAAGGATGTGCAGAACTGGGAAGGCACGTTCCAGGGCGAGGGCCTGCTGCGCATGCCCGGCTATCAGCATCGGCTGAAGACGGTCAGAGAAAACCATCTCGACGATGCGCGTTGCGAAGAGTTTTTCGCCATGATTCAGGATTGCAAGCGCCCGTTGCTCTACGCCGGCGGTGGCGTCATCAACGGTAACGCCAGTGAGAGCTTAAGGGTGTTCGCAACCAACTACCAGATCCCGGTGGTTACGACGTTGATGGGTCTCGGGAGTTTCGATACGACGCAACCCCTGGCGATGCATATGCTGGGCATGCACGGCACCGCCTACGCGAACTACGCGGTGGACGACTGCGACCTGTTGATCAGCATGGGCGGCCGCTTCGATGACCGGGTCGCCGGGGACCCGCCGAAATTCGCGGCGAAGGCCCGGCACGTGATGCACTTCGACATCGATCCTTCAGAGATTCAGAAGGTCAAATCGGCGGACTGGTCCCATGTTGGCTTGCTTTCCGAGGCGCTGACGACGCTGATCGCCTATGGACGCCGCAAGGGTATTACGACCGACTTCAGCGCCTGGCTTACGGAGCTCGCGGAGCTGAAGTCGACCTACGCTCTGAACTACGACCGCGACAGCGCACTGATTCAACCGAACTATGTTATCGAGGCCATCAACGAAATCACGAAGGGTGAGGCGATCATTGCGACCGGCGTGGGCCAACACCAGATGTGGGCGGCACAGTACTTCGATTTTCGCGAACCCCGGCTCTGGCTGACGTCGGGAAGCATGGGCACGATGGGCTTTGGACTGCCTGCCGCGATCGGGGCCCAGTTCGCGCGCCCGGACCGGCTCGTCATTGATGTCGACGGCGACGCGAGTGTGCGCATGAACGTGGGCGAACTCGAGACCGTCACGACCTACAACCTGCCAATCAAGATCATCATTCTGAACAACTACGGCGACGGCATGGTCATGCAGTGGCAGCGGATGTTCTTCAAGGGCCGCCTGTCGGGCAGCGATAAGTCGCTGCGCAAGAAGAATTTCGTGAAGGCGGCGCAGGCCGACGGCTTCCGTTACGCTAAGCGGCTCGATTGCAAGCAGGATGTCCCGAGCGTGCTGGCCGAGTTCCTGGCATACGATGGCCCAGCGTTCCTCGAGGTCATCATCGATCCCAAGGCCGGCGTCTACCCAATGGTGCCGCCCGGCATGTCCTACCGCGACATCGTCACGGGTGACTTCATCCCGAACCGCTACGACGGCCGCGAGGCGCCGACCCCCGACACCTCGGAGATGTTCTAGCCGCGGGATCGCTTGATCCCACCGCTGCGCGCAACGCCGCGGAACCCAACCGCGGGCGGGTGCGATGGTTACCTCGAACGGATGCTCGCGGCTGCATGCCGGTGAGATGAGTGCCTACCTATTCCGCGAGTTCGAGTGAGAGGTGGCTATCGCGACCGCCCGTTGCCATGAACGTCAACGAACCATCACGACGAGGACATCGCTCCTACGGCGGTGATTTAGACCAGTCCGCGACGACGCGGACGACGGCGTCGATGAGCGTGTCGAGGTCCTCGGGACCGATCACGAGCGGCGGCATGAGGTAGACGACGTCTTCGAACGGCCGCGCCCAGATGCCCTCCTCGACGAACCGCTGCCGCATCGCGGCCAGATCGGGCACGCGGTCGAGCTGCACGACGCCGATCGCGCCTTTGACGCGCACGTCGGCGACATGCGGCAGATCGCGGCACGGCGCGAGGCCATTATCGAGGCGCGCCTCGATAGCGGCGACCTGCTCCAGCCGCGGCTCGGACTCGAACAGATCGAGCGAGGCGTTCGCCGCTGCGCAACCCAGCGGATTCCCGCAGAACGTCGGACCGTGCACGAGTGCCTGACCCATAGAGTCGGACAGGAAACGTTCGTAAACGTGACTTCTCGCAACGGTCACGGCGAGCGGCAGCGTACCGCCCGTCAGCGCTTTCGAGAGTGTCATGATGTCGGGCACGACGCCGGCCTGCTCACAGGCGAACATCGTCCCCGTACGGCCGAAGCCCGTCGTGATTTCGTCGAAGATGACGAGCAGGTCGTGGCGAGCCGCGATCTCGCTGATACGCGCCAGGGTCTCGAGCTCGTGGAACTTCATTCCGGCCGCAGCTTGGACGAGCGGCTCAATGATGAGCGCCGCGAGCTCATCGGCGTGCTGCTCCACGATCCGTTCGAACTCACCGAAGTCATCGGCCGAGCTCGGCAGCTCGACGACGAGTTGCTCGGCTAGGACGCCGCGCAGCATGCGATGCATGCCCTTCTCCGGATCGCAGACCGACATCGCCGCGAAGGTGTCGCCGTGGTAAGCGTTCTCGAAGCTCAGGAAGCGCGTGCGCCCGGCGATGCCGGCGTTGATCCAATACTGCACGGCCATCTTCAACGCGATTTCGACGGACACCGAGCCCGACTCGGAGAAGAACACGTGGTCGAGGTCGCCCGGCAAGAGCGAGGCGAGGCGGTGGCTCAGCGTCAGCACGGGCTCGTGGACTAGGCCGCCAAGCATGACGTGCGGCAACGTCTCCAACTGCGCCACGACGGCTGCGGCGATGTGCGGGTGGTTATAACCGTGGCAGGCCGTCCACCACGAGGACGTCCCGTCGACGAGGCGCCGGCCGTCGTCGAGATAGATATGTACGCCCTCGGTCCGCGTGACCATCCGCGACGCGGACACTGTCTGCATCTGTGAGTAGGGCAGCCATAGGTGGGACGAAATCATGGGCGATCTGCCTGAATTGGAGTGTGCTCATACTAGGAGTACTCGCGTTGGGCGGCAACACGGCATACCGTTGCAGGAATGACAGTCTGTGGCACGCTGGCCAGTTATACTCACGACTCACTCGAAGAGCCCACCGACCATGACAGAGATTACCTGCTTCAAAGCGTACGATGCCCGGGGCCGCGTTCCCGAAGAACTCAACGAGGAGATCGCCTACCGGATCGGCCGCGCGTACGCCGCGTTCGTCAAACCGAGACGCGTCGCAGTCGGCCGTGACATCCGCCTGTCCAGCGAGGATTTAACCGGCGCCCTGATAGAAGGCCTCACGGATTCTGGCATCGACGTGATGGACATCGGCATCGGCGGCACCGAGCTCGTCTACTTCGCCACGTTTCACGAAGAGCTCGACGGCGGGATCATGGTCACCGCTAGCCACAACCCACCCGACTACAACGGCATGAAGTTCGTCAGGGAGGAGTCGCGGCCGATCAGTGCCGACACGGGGCTGCAGGACATTCGTGCGCTGGCCGAGGCGAATGCATTCGATAAGTCCGAGAGCAAGGGAACGGTAACGGAGCTCGACATCATACCCGACTACATCGAGCACCTCTTATCCTACGTCGATCTCGAGATACTCTCGCCGCTCAAGATCGTCATGAACGCGGGGAACGGCGGCGCGGGCCCGATCGTGGATCTTCTCGAGCCCCGGTTGCCGTTCGACTTCGTCAAGGTGCATCACGAGCCGGACGGTACGTTTCCGAACGGCGTGCCGAACCCGATGCTGGAGGACAACCGCCAGAGCACTATCGACAAGATACTGGAAACCGGTGCGGACCTCGGCCTGGCCTGGGATGGCGACTACGACCGCTGTTTCTTCTTCGACGATCAAGGTCGCTTCATCGAGGGCTATTACATCGTCGGCCTGCTCGCACGGTCCTTCCTGAACGGATCGCCCAACGAGCGCGTCGTCCACGACCCCCGCCTCACGTGGAATACGCTCGAGGTCGTCGCACAAGCGGGCGGTAACGCTATCCAGAGCAAGTCCGGACATGCGTTCATCAAACAGACGATGCGCGAGAACGACGCGGCTTACGGAGGAGAGATGAGTGCACATCATTACTTCCGCGATTTCTCCTACGCCGACAGCGGCATGATCCCCTGGCTGCTCGTCGCCGAGATCATGAGCCGCACCGGCACATCGCTCGCGGCGCTCGTCGACGAGCGCATGACGCGCTTCCCGGCGAGCGGCGAGATCAACCGCCGCGTCGACGACGTCACCGAGATCATCGCGCGGATCGAGAACATCTATACGAAGGATGCTCTGAGCGTCGATCACGTGGACGGCGTCAGCGTCGAGTTCGCGGATTGGCGGTTCAATCTGCGCGCATCGAACACGGAACCGCTCCTGCGGCTCAACGTGGAGACGCGCAACGACGTCGAGCTCATGCGCGCGCGCACCGAAGAGCTGCTCGAGGCCATGGGCGGAGAGCCCGGCTAAGCGATCTACGCGCTCGATTCGAGATTTTCCTCCGCCAATACCTGTGGCAGACTCGGGCTGACCCACGGCCTGGAACCCGACGCTTGACTCAGGATTCTCTGCAACAATTAGCGCGCGACAGACTCGCACGCCTGGAAGTCCAGCACTTGCGGCGAGAGCTCGTCGTGACCGACCGCGTGGCCGCCAGTGTCGCACGCCGCGGCCCGACCGAACTGATATCGTTCGCGTGTAACGATTATCTTGGGCTGTCCCGGCATCCCGACGTTATCCGGGCGAGCGAGGAAGCGACGCGACACCTTGGCGTCGGCGCCGGCGCGTCACGGCTCGTCACGGGAAATCACTCACTGTACGAGCATCTCGAGAAGCAACTTGCGCAGCTCAAGGGAACCGAGGATGCGGTCGTCTTTGGGAGCGGCTACCTCGCCAACATCGGCACGATCCCAGCGCTCGTCGGTGAGCCCGACCTGATTCTCATGGACGAGGCCAGCCACGCCTGCATGCATGCCGGCGCGCGGCTCGCGCGCAGCCGCGTGGAGGTGTTCAGGCATAACGAGGTCGAAGACGCGGCGGAACGGTTAAGGTTGCATCGCGCCGACCACCGCCACTGCCTGCTCCTGACGGAGGGCGTATTTAGCATGGACGGAGATCGAGCGCCTGTCGCCGAGTTGGTCGACCTCGCAACCAGGCACGATGCTTGGCTCATGACCGACGATGCCCACGGCCTGGGCGTCGTCGGCGAAGGCCGGGGCTCGAACGTGTCCGGGGGCACAGCCCTGCCCGTGCCGCTGCAGATGGGAACGTTGTCCAAGGCCGTCGGCGCCTACGGCGGCTATCTCTGCACGAGCCGGGACGTTGCCGACATGCTCAGGAACCGTGCGCGCAGCCTAATCTACACGACCGCTCTGCCTCCTGGCACCGTGGCCGCCGCGAGCAAGGCGCTCGAGATCATCGCGACGGACGGCGAACTCACGCGCGTACCGCTCGAGCACGCGCGGCATTTTACGGAGAGACTCGGGTTGCCTCAGGCGGAGAGCCCGATCGTCGCTCTCTTGCTCGGCAGCGCCGAAAGGGCGCTCGCGGCCAGCGAGCGTCTCGAAAACGCAGGTTTCCTCGTCGTCACGATCCGTCCGCCGACGGTCCCGGAAGGCACGGCGCGGCTTCGCTGTACGTTCTCGGCCGCGCACGAAGCGAGCGACGTCGACGCTTTCGCGGAGGCGGCCCGGGAAGCGTTGGCCGCCGTATGAGCCGGCTGTTCGTCACCGCCTCGGGCACGGAGATCGGCAAAACTTTCGTCACCTGTGCCCTGATCCGCCAGCTCGAGGCGGCCGGGCGCACTGCCGCAGCGCTAAAGCCCGTGGTGACGGGCTACAATCCGGACGCGCCCGAAGCCAGCGATGCCGGCGAGTTGCTCGCGGCGCTGGGACGCCCGGTCGACGCCACAGCCGTCGCCGAGATCTCACCCTGGCGCTTCGCGGAGGCATTGTCGCCGGACATGGCGGCGGAACGCGAAAACCGCTCGATACCGTTCGCGGAGCTCGTCGAGTTCTGCGCCGAGCGACCCGAAGCCGACGTGACGCTGATCGAAGGTATCGGCGGCATCATGGTGCCGCTAGACGAGACCCATACCGTACTCGACTGGGTGACGACGTTGGCCGTGCCCGCTCTCGTCGTCGTCGGCGGCTATCTCGGCACACTCAGTCACACGCTGACAGCCATCGGCATACTGCGCGCCCACGGTCAGGAGATCGCCGGCATCGTCGTCAACGAGTCGCCCGAGCAGCCCGTGACCCTGAAAGAGACCGCACGCACGATCGCGCGGTTCGTCCGCCCGACACCGGTCTCGGTTCTGGCTAGGCTACCGAGCTATGAAGAGGCACCCGACCTTCTGCCGCTGATCACGCCCGACCCGTAGCTGCCCGATAACCGCTGTGAGGGCGTATATCGTCTGTGTGACAGAGCAGAGTGTGCGTCTTATGCTGCCGTCACAGGTCGGTGAGCCCGCAGGAAGGAGCGTATATGGCGTACGGCCAACGGAATGCGTTCCTTGGGTTGCTATCCAGGGAAAGAGACTCACTTCAGCATTCGGCGCGAGAAATGCGGACTCCATGGCGACCGCATATGGGTGCGCCGGGATGTCGTCCAGCAAGACAAGAACGGGCGTCTGTCAGGCACGCACGAAATCGCGCGTGACCGTGAAGACGAAATCGGCATCGGAACGATACATCTTATTCAAGAAAGCCTCGACCATCGTCATAGTAACCTCGGCCCGGCGGGCGCTTAGCTCTGGGCCCCAACCGCTCATATTGTTCTCATAGAAGTAGTCGGGTATCTCTGGATCGAACCCGCTAGGCTGGGCCAGTACGGCAGCGGGAATGCGCTCGGGTGCCCGCTCTAAAAGGTTCCAGACAAACGGCATGGTAGTTTCCCCTCGTCCAGCTGGTTGTTGTGCGAACGCCCGTAGCGCTGCGGTAGCTGCGACCGCCGCGGCGCCCGTCTCCAGTAGCGTGCGCCTAGTCAAATCCACGATTTGTTCTTGTTTTGACAAGCGTATTCGGTTAGCTCTGCACGGATAACAGCTTGCTACCGCAAGGTAATCGCCGTTACTGCGGCACCCTGATCGGCATGCCGCCGGGTGAGTTAGGCTCTCGGTACCGGTACAGGTAGTCATACATACTAGTGACGTTCGGCTCATGATACTGCTCGAGGTTCGTGTACTCCCCGAAGTCGTCCATCGTCACGAGCCCGAGAATCTCCTCCAACGAGCGCCCCTCCACCATATGGGTCAATACGCGTTCTCTGAGGGTCGCCAGATACTCCCTATACCCTCGGAAGTAGTCCTGAGTTGAGAGAGGCGAGTTATGCCCCGGTACGACGATGTCCACGTCGTCCATACGCGCCAGTATTCCCAACACCTCGATAGTGCTGTCCACATCCATGTCACGAAAGTCCGGATTGGGCAATTGCCCCGCTGGACGCGCCAGATCCGGAGCGAACAAAACGCCATCCTGGGGTATGTGGATGACGATCAGGTTATCGCTGTGGGTCGGGCCGAAATAGTGCAACACCACCTTCACCCCACCCAGATCGATGTCCAGCGACTCTTCGAATGTGACCGTCGGAACCGGCGCGATGCGCCCCTCCCGAATCAGATGCGACCTGATCTTCTTATGGCCAATGGATACGGCCGTATCAGCGAATACGGTCGTACCGCAGATGTGGCTCTGGTGGTCATGGCTCAACACGATGTAGCGCACGGGCACTTCATAGCGCCGCTCGAGCTCATCTTTGAACCACTGGCCACTATCCGGCTCACACGGTGTTCCCGGCCCGTCGATTACAACGATGCCCTCCGAGGTTGGAACGAACAACCCGTTGATCCCACCCATGGCACCGCCACCCCAACGATACACGTGTTCCGAAATCTGGTTGATACCGGGCTCAGAGTTGTCCCAGCTCGTGTCGAACTGCGAGAACGATTGTTGACTGACCAAGAATAGCCCAATAAGACTTAGCGGCTTGATGGTATTCATTCGGTTTTCTCCCCAAATTTATTCACTTGCGTGGCAATTATCTTCTAATCGACGGCTGCTTGCAGCCAACCCCGGTCATTCGTTAACAGTTAACAATGCTCTCTTCAAACTGACCTGCCCCCTATAGCGGTACCAACCAAACTGAGAGAGTCTGAGCTCATTGTGTCGTCATGCCATTGGGCATGGCAAGTCTAGTTGCGGGTGACTGGAGGCTCTGTGGGGCTGGTGG
>PVBE012187817.1_pt1 | contig 20417 bp, 14 predicted proteins | sample 1631181 | NCBI WGS metagenome assembly PVBE01 (sample SAMN08397723, study PRJNA350692) | Marine metagenome, whole genome shotgun sequencing project. | isolation source: water | place: Pacific Ocean | collected 2012-04 | reverse complement strand
GTTTGTACCGCAGTCACTGCCTACGGCGTCGGTACTGTTCGTCCAGCCTCCGCCAATCCCGGAGTTAGATATTGATAAACCTATCAAACAAATGGTGGCGCCATACGTAAATCCCGAAAGCCCGCTGTTTCGATCCATCGACGCCCTCGATGTTCTCTCGGGAACCAATTTCGCATACACCACACCAATGTGGGCAACGTCGGACGCTGGCACCGAAGACCGCAGTGTCGTCGCCCACGGAATCGTAAATGGGCGTCGCACTATCGTGATCGGATTTGATGTCGTCAGCACGCATGTCAGCCAAGCACCCTGGTATCCAATTCTCTGGACCAACTTGGCACGTTGGGCCAACCCGTCCAATCCGCTTCCTGAAGGCGTTGACGTCGATCTTGGCCGCCCGGCGCAGCTCATCCCCCATCCAAACGCCAACCGCACAGCTATCAACGACCCTGATGGCACGACACGAGAGTTCAATGCGCCACAGTCGCCAATTCTGGATGTCGATTCCCAAGGTAGATATACCGTTCAGCAATTCAATGGTGAGACACTGATCGCCGAGACTACGATCGATTTTCGTCCGTCGTTCTCCGTACCAATCGTTGCTCGGAACCCGGATCCGACACCCTATGCGTCTTCTGTCTCCCTTCTTGCTCGTGTAGAACGGACGTTTGAAGCTTGGCCATGGGTCGCCAGCCTCGTGCTCAGTCTCTTACTTGTTGAATGGTGGACCTTCCACCACTTCCGCGGGGTCCGCTGAGTCGTGACCTTAGATCATCCTTGGTTGCTCATCCTGTTTCTTGCTCTTCCGATTACTCTGTGGATAGCTGGAACCAGTGTCGTTCGTCTTTCCCCCCATCGAAGAGTGCTCATAACATTCCTACGCCTCCTAGGCTTGACGACCATCATCCTTGCCCTAGCCGGTTTCTCAATCGGACGCGATATCACTCCATCGACAGTGTTTGTCGTCGATACATCAAATAGCGTGCCGCTAGCCGAGCGTGCTAATAGCTCGGAACTCATTGATGCGTACGTCCAAGAATTCGGATCAGAAACCGAGATTGGGATCGTCCAGTTCGGCGCAACCACGGCCGTGCTAGCCGCACCTCAACACCTAGCAACAGTGCCCGTGCTCGATACGGACTTGCCAGCACACAGCACAGATTACGAATCCGGACTTCTTACAGCGCTCGGGTTTATTGATCCAGAGGTTGGCGGCCAAATCATTCTGCTGTCTGACGGGACTGGCAGCAACGCCTCATTAAACGCCGCTGCTCAGACGGCAGTAGCGCGCGGAGTACCCATCTCCGTCATCCCTGCCCGAGCGAATCGTCCCACCGATCTCGTCCTTAAGTGGATAGAGGTTCAACCAACAGCGCGACCCGGCACTACCCTGACTGCGCGGCTGCGCATCGTTTCGCAGCGTGACACTACAGCTCGCCTTCGCATCTGGGACGAGAACCGTCTCATCCGCGCCGGATCAATCGTCATAACACCAGGCGCACATACCTATAGCATCGAATTTTCCATCGTCGAACCTGGGTTCCATCGCCTGCGTGCTGAGCTACTCGATGACACAGACCCGCGTCTCACTAACAATGTTGCAGAAGCATTTGTGAAGGTAAGCACATCGAGTCGGGTGCTGACGGTCGGTGAGGCAGCCCATATAACCGCCGCGATTGAGGCCGCCGGGATTGAGGTTCGAGAGATTAGTCCTAGCGGGATCGCTAACACCGATCTCACTGCATTCGAAACCATTGTCCTCTCAGATGTCCCCGCGACAGCCATCGGTCCCACTAATCTCCATGCATTGCGAAAACATGTCGCTAGCGGTCGTGGTCTGGTCGTGTTCGGTGGTCCATCCAGTTTTGCCGCTGGCAGCTATTCCAACACACCCCTTGAAGAGGCCCTACCCGTTTGGTCCGACCCGACAGACCAAGGGATTAATCCACGCCTAGCGTTGGTGCTCATAATTGATAAGTCAACGAGCATGAACCAAGGCGCGAGCGAAGGGAACGCCAAGATCGACTTAGCGATCGAGGCTGCTGTGGATGCCATCGAGCTTCTCAGCGAGGGCGACATCGTCGGCGTGATGGCATTCGACATGAATGCGCAATGGGTCGTTCCGCCACGATTGTTGACCTCAATTACCGACGCCAAATCCATCATCGAACGAATCCGAGGCATACAGATCGGAACGTCTACCGACCTCTATCGTGCGATGTTCTTCGCGCGTTCACGGTTAGGCCAAGTTGACGCGTCGATCAAGCATGTTGTTCTCCTCACCGACGGGCGCGTCAACTATGGAGACTTTGCCAGTCTGACACGTTCCATGCACAGACGTTCCATAACGGTCTCAACCATCGCGATTGGAGAAAATTCCGACCGCGCGCTCCTCGAGCAGATTGCGCAGCTTGGAAATGGCCGTCATTACTTCGTTTCGGATCCACGCTCCATCCCTCGTATCCTTACGCGGGAAACCCAGACAGCAAAAGAGTTCGCGCTCGTTGAGCGGAGATTTCAGCCACAGCTGAATGCTGCCAGCCCTATCTTTGGCGGCCGTCTAGCCGGTCAGGATCTCCCTGAGTTATCGGGTTTTGTCCGAACACGTGCCAAGCCGACCGCAGAGATCGTATTGAGCTCCGACAGGAACGAACCAATCCTCGCGCAGTGGCAGTACGGTCGTGGCCGATCAGTAGCGTGGATGTCGGATTCCGGATCCCGATGGGCCGCAGACTGGATCGCCTGGGACGACTTCCCGACGTTCGTACGCCAGACTGTCGAATGGGCTAGCCCGCCACCCGATATGGCCCCTGCTCCTATCATCGTCCGCATTGAAACATCGTACAGGGACGACGAAGCGGTAGTCACAATCGACACGGTGGACGCAGACCACCAATTTGTGAACGGCCTCAACACCCACTTGACTTTAATTTCACCCGACGGAAGCGCACGCAACCAGCCTGCCGTGCAAATCGCGCCTGGCCGGTACCAAACCCGTGTCCGCGGATTATCTTCAGGCGTGTACAAAATAGGCGTCGAACAGCAAGATAGCGAGGGCCTTGCGAGTACCGCTTCTTGGGGCCTTGTAATACCCAGTTCCGATGAACTGCGCCATGTCACTACCAATCGACATGAACTTCAACGCATTGCTGCCTTAACCGGCGGCGTGACAATCGAATCTTCTAAGGATTTGATGTCCTTACCAACGTACGCCAACCATTCGTTTTTCATCGGATGGCAACACCTCCTAACCATCGCACTGATGGCCTTCGTCACGGATGTTGGTGTTCGTCGGATACGAGACAACCCGCGCCGACTCGGATCTCGGATTGGTGAGCGTGTAAAATTAACGCGCGTAGTCGTTAAACCAGTGCAGAACATTCGTTGGCCTTTCACACGACTACACTAGACTTGGCAATGTCTCAATGAATCCCACTGGGCGCCTTGTCCACATCTTTAATAAGTTTGGATTTGATCTGTTTCTCGTCGGTGGACCTGTCCGTGACCGACTGATGGGAACGACATCAAACGACATTGACCTAACAACCAATGCTCCACCCGAACGAATCAAGGAACTTGTCCAACGCGCCGGTGCAACAGACATATACACCATCGGTGAGCGGTTCGGAACAATTGGCGCCATTTTCGACGATCAGACGCTCGAAATCACGACGTTCCGATCAGAAAGTTATCGTTCTGGCTCGAGAAAGCCTGAGGTTCAATTCGGCACATCGCTCGAAGCTGACCTAGGGCGTCGCGACTTCACGGTTAATGCGGTAGCTCAGGATGTCCACTCAGGCCAAATCATCGATCCGCACGGAGGGATCGCTGATGTTGTCGCTCGGACGATACGCTCAGTCGGAACAGCTGACGACCGTTTTCGAGAAGATCCACTCCGCGTCCTACGCTGTGTACGCTTCGCCGTGCAACTCGACTTTGACGTTGACTCAGCGACGCTCGCCGCAGCACGCCGTAACGTTCCAGAACTCCAGCACATTAGCGCCGAAAGGATTGCGGCTGAACTGCAGTTGATTTTGCTCGCCCAAAGACCGGATCGCGGTCTAATCATGATGCTCGAACTCGGCATTCTTGACCTCGTGATCCCTGAACTGATCCCGCTGCAGCAAACCGAACAGGAGGGGGAACGTCAACACAAGGACGTTTTCGCGCACACGATGCGGGTGCTCCGAGGTACTCCACCGGTTCCCGAACTTCGTTGGGCCGCCCTTCTTCACGACGTGGGAAAGCCAAAAACCAAAACTTTTCGACGTGGTCGTGTTCGCTTTTTCGGTCATGAAGAACGGGGCGCCCGGATTGCCGACTGCCTCCTTCGCCGGCTCAAGCTCGATGGACAAATGATCGAGACGGTGACAGAAATTGTCCGACTTCACATGAGAGTCAACTCCTATAACCCTGATTGGACGGACGGAGGTGTCCGGCGGTTTATTCGTGACGCCGGCAGTAACCTCGAAGCTCTTCTTGCCCTTTCCCGCGCCGATATAACAAGCTACCAGCCCCAACGTGTCGAAGACGGCTTGGCTCGGGTAGCCGAATTACAGATGCGTTGCGAACAGCTCCAAGCCGAACAAGATATTGCGACTCTTGATTCCCCGCTCGACGGACACGCACTGATGGAACTCTTTGATCGCGGCCAAGGCATATGGATTAAGCCTATTAAGCAGTATTTGCTCGATCTTGTCCTGGATGGCGATTTGGAGCCGAGCGATATCGCTCGGGCTCGCGATTTAGCCACCGCCTTTGTCGAATCGCACACTGAAGCGGCCCGACAGACTGAGTCACACTCATCCAATGGCTAATTCCAAGCATTCCTTGCTCGGCACACGCATACCCGTGAAGATGGAATTGGCCGAGTTCGATCACCCGCCGGAGCAGCTTGGATGGACTCGCGGCTACCAGTATGCTGCCTTATCGGAGGGGTGGTTGTGAACGTGGCCTTGGTGTCATCGCAGACCACCACATGCGTGTGTCGAAAACCAAGGGGATACGATGACCCACTTTTCGTTCGGATGTCCACATGACCAGTGGCCCAAGTGATTACTTCTCGTTGCGCGTCCTTGGAACGACCGGCCTCAAGGTCACACCGCTGTCTCTTGGCACCGCGGCTCTCGGTGATATGCCAGACGTGTTCGCGTACTCCGTGACCGAGGACGATGCTCAGGCGATGCTGCGCGAGGCGTTTACCGGATCCATAAACTTCATCGATACCGCAGCGTCCTATGGCGACGGCGAAAGCGAACGCCGGATCGGTAATGCGTTACGAGACATTGGGGGACTCCCCGAAGGTTGGGTCCTTGGAACCAAGGCCGACCGCGACCTCCAAACTGGAGAGTTTAGTGGGATCCAGATGCAGCGTTCCGTGGAACGAAGCCTTGATCTGCTCGGTCTTGACAGACTCCAACTCGTGCATCTTCATGACGCCGAGCACTCGACTTACGACTCGATCATGGCCAATGGGGGACCTGTGGACGTACTACTCGGCATGAAGGCTGAGGGTCTCATCGAACATCTAGGCGTGGCTGGCGGCCCCATCGATCAGGAAATCCGCTATGTGGAGACCGGTTGTTTCGAGGTCGTAATCACACATAACCGATACACCCTACTCAACCGTTCTGCGGACCCATTGCTCGAGATTGCCTCGCTTCGAAACGTTGCCGTACTCAACGCTGCGCCCTACGGCAGCGGCATTCTGTCTCGCGGACCGAAAGCGTATCCTCGCTATGCCTATCAGCAAGCCGCGGATGATGTCGTCGAACGAGCCCACGAGCTCGAACGGATTTGCAACCGATATCAGGTACCGTTGGCTGCGGCAGCTCTGCAGTTCTCGCTTCGCGATCCGCGCATCGTTTCGACCATCGTCGGCACGAGCCGGCCAAGACGGATCGAACAAACACTTGTCCTCGCATCCCACCAGATCCCGGATGAGGCTTGGCCAGAGCTGGAAGCTGTGGCGCCAACTGTCATCGATCCTGAATCGCACCGATGGGATTAGCGGCACCCGCTCAAGTGTCCGAACGAACTGCTTTGGTCTGCATACAATCGTCTTCAGATAATGCTGTCGTTCGGATAGGCGTGTGCTAACCGGAACCCGGATCGACTCAGATGTTCTGATTGTCGGGGCAGGCTCAGCTGCTGCCTGGTCCTTATCGCGCCATGGCCTACGTGTGACCTGTCTCGAGCAGGGACGCTGGATCGATCAATCGGAATATGCACACAGCCGACCCGACTACGAGTTGGCGCGACAGAAGAGTTTTCAAAGGATCCGAATATCCGCCAATGGCCTGAGGACTATTCCGTCAACACGGACAACACACCCATCCACTGGAGTGGCCACTTCCCTCGGATGCGTCCGTCGGACTTCCGTGTCCGTACACTGGATGGTGTAGCAGATAACTGGCCGCTGAGCTATTGGGACCTTGAGCCATTTTACGACCTGAACGACTCGATGATTGGCGTTTCCGGACTTGCCGGTGATCCCGGCAATCCACCACGCAGTCCTCGACAGACACCGCCGTTAGCATTTGACGCTGCCTGCTCTATATATCTACGTGGTCTCGATCGACTTGGATGGCATTGGTGGCCATCTGACAATGCGCTTATCTCGTCTCCTTTTGGTCAAGATCGATCTCCGTGCAATGCCTGTGGTCCATGTGACATCGGCTGTCCGATAGGAGCAATGTCGAGCGTTCACGTCACCTACTGGCCCTTGGCCATCGCCCAAGGCGTGGAGCTGATCACTCACGCACGGGTCGAGCAGATCACGGTAGATACGAACGGCCGGACAACGGGTGCGGTCTATTACGACAAATCGGGGAATAGGCACCAGCACACGGTTGCTGTGGTCATCATGGCTGCAAACGGGGTTGGGACATCCCGCATCCTCCTCGATCCAGTGTCTGCGCCGTTTCCTTCTGGGCTTGCAAATCGATCGGGGTTAGTCGGAACACACCTCCACCCTCGGGGGCCTAATCGGCGGGCCTATACCGTGGGGTACCGGCCACCATCACGCCTTACGAACACGATTTCGACACGCGCTCACCGTTACAACAATGCTCGAAGACCTGCCGGAGTCCGAGAATCGCATCACTCTGGATCCAAAGCTCAAAGATACTGATGGGATACCGGCACCACGTGTCGAGTACCGCCTTGGCTCCAATAGCAGGAACATGTTGCCCTTTGCGATTGCACGTGCTCGGGACCTGTTTGAAGCCGCGGGAGCTGCCGAGATTTTCGTCGACTCGCTAGTTCAAGACAGCGGCTGGCACCTCCTGGGAACTTGTCGGATGGGGAATCATCCTGAGCGCTCTGTTGTCGATCAATGGGGACGCTCCCATGAATGTGACAACTTGTTTGTAATAGATGGCAGCGTGTTCATGACTTCCGGAGCTGTTAATCCGACGAGCACTATTCAGGCGATCGCTCTGCGTTGCACCGACTGGTTGAGTCGTAACTTTCGTGAGGTGACAGCGTGACTGATCGTTTCTTGAGTCCCCACCATATTGCTCTGCTCACTGCCGTCCAGGATGAGTTAATACCGGATGAAGACGGCATGCCTTCCACGGGATCGATTGGTGGAGCCCGAACTGTTGAAGCGTTTCTTCATGAACGGGCAGAGCTATATGAGCCAATTGTAGTGGCGCTGGACGCCATTGAAACAGATGCTGAGAACCGGCCATTTCTACATCGATCTTCCGAGGAACGTGTCAATATTCTTAAGCATGCGAAGCTTGCGGCTCCAGAAGCTTTCGCCGAACTCGTGCGTCAAACGTACAACGCGTATTACACACAGCCAGAAATTCAGGCGAAGCTCGGAGTTGACCTCGCTCCGCAACCAGCTGGCTTTGAGCTGGCAAGTTTTGATCCATCACGCTTAGCAAGAGTCAGGGCGATGGGCAAGCTCTGGCGAGATGCCTAGGGTACGGTGCCTAATCTCTAGGATGTAGGACTTCCTTGGCTGAGCATGGGAACCGTGTGGTCCCATTCCCATGTGAGTTGGTTTTGGTCGAATACTGGTCCGTCATGACACACACGCTTGACACCCTGCGTTGTCTTAACAACGCACGAGTAGCAGACGCCCATCGCACATCCCATCCGAGCTTCAAGTGCTGTCTGGACTGGACGCTCTCCGTGCTGTTCACCAAGGTCAGGCGAAAGCTTCGACATCGCGTACATCATCGGAGTCGGACCACAAACGAATATCTGGTCACTCCAAGCGAAATGGTCGGGAACAAGGTCGGTAATGAATCCGTGATGTCCAACACTTCCATCGTCAGTCGCAACCTCATACGACGCGTTCAAATCAATCCATTCGCGCGGTGTTATGTGATCAATATCACGCCCCCCCGCCAATAAACGGATCTCAATGTCGAGTTTTGGTGCAAGGTCAGCCAATGCAATTAAGGGGGCTAGTCCTATACCGCCACCAACCAGCAAGGCACGTCGTCCGCCGGACTGAAATTTATAACCCATGCCAAGAGGCCCCAGCATGTCGATTGCCGAACCAATCGGCTGTCGCACCAACCATGAAGTTCCCCGCCCAACGGTGTCGATAAGGAAAGAAACCGTACTACGCAGAGGATCGACACGGCTGAAGCTCAGGGGCCTGCGTAGCAACGGATCTCGTTGATCGGAGGCACTACACACGACATGCGCAAATTGCCCAGGCCGAGCAGATGCCGAAATGTCAGGCGCTTCATATTCACACCACCACAGGCGGCGTGTGATCCGGACATTGCGAACAACACGTGCCGTCTCTAGACACTTCGTCATACAGCAGACTCGCGATACTCATCCACCGTCCGCACATCGAAGATCCCATGGGCCTGATGCAGCGTTTCCACAAGTGCTCGTGCTGTATCAAGCGAGGTGAGACAGGGTGTTCGCGTTTCGGCTGCAGCGCGGCGCATATAGTGACCATCCTGAATGGCCTCACGACGCCCGGTCAGTGTATTAATCACAAGAACGACGCGTCCCTCTCGAATAAACCCCTCCACATTCGGGCTACCTGCTCGCATCTTGCTAACACGACCTACCGGAAGCCCCAGTGTTGCCTCAATGAACTCGGCTGTCCCATGTGTTGCCAGCAATCCAAACCCAAGCTTCGCCAAGTCCAAAATTATCGGGCCCGCTTCGGCCTTGTCTCTATCAGCGATCGAGACAAGCACATCACCCTCTACCGGTACATCAATCCCCGACGCAACCATCGCTTTCCGTAATGCCTCAGGAAACGAGTTGCTCAGACCCATAACCTCGCCTGTGGACTTCATCTCAGGCCCGAGATAGGTATCAACGCCCGAGAGTTTGGACATCGAAAATACCGGCGCCTTGACAGCCACGAGCTGGCGTGGTTCCACCAATCCTGCGTGATAACCGAGCTCCCGGAGCGTGGCTCCAAACACTACACGGGTCGCAATTCGGATCATTGCCACTCCCGTTGCTTTGCTAAGAAATGGGACTGTCCGGCTAGCTCGCGGGTTGACCTCTAAAACATAGACCTCGCCGTTGTGTAATACGTATTGAATGTTCACAAGACCCCGAGCTGAGAGCCCCGAACAAATCCTCTGGGTAGCATCAAGCAGCACTGCCTGCTCATCAGCATCAACACTAATGGGCGGATATACAGTGAAGCTGTCGCCGGAGTGAACACCCGCACGCTCGATGTGCTCCATAATCCCAGGTATAAGCGTCTCCGAACCATCACAGATCGCATCCACTTCAACCTCACGACCCTGCAAGTACTTGTCGATGAGAACTGGATGCTCCGGAGAGGGTTGGGTGACTTCGGATATATATCGCTCAAGGTCGGCACGATCGTCGACGACCTGCATCGCACGACCACCGAGGACATAAGAAGGGCGCGCCACGACCGGATACCCCAGCCGTTCAGCCACATCCAGCGCATCGTGCATCTGGGTTACGGTCGCGCCGGGCGGACGCAGAATGCCAAGGCGCTCTAGAAACCGGTCAAATTTGTTTCGGTCCTCCGCCTCATCAATCGTGGCGACACCGCTACCAGCAATCTTGAAACCCGCGGCGTAGAGCGGACCAGCCAAGTTTATCGCCGTCTGCCCACCGAATTGAGCAATTATCGGCGGCGCGCCACCAGCACGAGCTTCGTTCTGTAGAACCTCGGTGACACTCTCCTCATCAAGAGCCTCGAAATATAGTCTTGTCGAAGTATCAAAGTCGGTGCTCACCGTTTCGGGGTTGGAGTTGATCATCACACTATCCAAGCCCGCTTCGCCCAGCGCCCATGCCGAGTGAACGGAACAATAATCAAACTCAATACCCTGGCCTATACGTATCGGACCGCTGCCCAACACGACTGCGGAGGGACGCCCCTCCACAACAGCCTCGTTCTCAGATTCGTATGTGCTCCAAAAATAGGGCGTCGCGGCATCAAATTCTGCCGCACACGTATCTACCATCTTGAATGTCGGTCGGATGCCGGCAGCCTCACGCGACTCACGCACATGCTCGGGTAACGAGTCGCTGAGCGAAGCGATCATCTGATCCGAGAAACCTTGGCGCTTGGCATGCCACAAGAGATCAGGCGAAAGTGGATCGGCCAGCAGTCGTCGTTCAGTGGCCAGAATGCTGGACATCTTGTCGATGAAAAACTTATTGATGCCGGAACGGCGGGAGACCTCGGATTCATCAGCACCGCGCCGAAGCGCAGCCATCACAGCCCATAGCCGCTCATCGTGCGCATGCTCAATTCGCCACCAAATCTGGGCCTCGTCCTCGGCCCACCGCGGGTCCTCCCAAAGGAGCGTACGGCCACCATTCTCCATTCCGCGCACGGCTTTGTTCAGGGAAGCCTCGATCGTCCGCTCGATCGCCATTACCTCACCTGTCGCCTTCATCTGTGTCCCCAAACGACGGTCAGCCTGCCCAAACTTGTCGAACGGCCAGCGAGGGATCTTTGTTACCACGTAATCAAGGGCTGGTTCGAAGGCCGCCGACGTGGTCTGTGTAATCGGGTTGGCGAGCGCATCCAGCCTTTGACCAAGCGCGATCCGGGCAGCAATTCGGGCAATTGGGTATCCCGTAGCCTTCGACGCTAGTGCGGACGATCGGCTAACCCGAGGGTTGACCTCGATAACGAAATAATCGTACGAGTTCGGATCAAGGCCAAACTGGATATTGCATCCCCCTTCGACCCGTAGCGCACGAATGATCTTAAGCGAGGCGCTCCGGAGCATCTGATACTCCTTATCGCTCAAGGTCTGCGACGGCGCAAACACTATCGAGTCCCCCGTGTGGACACCCATCGGATCAAAGTTCTCCATGTTGCATATCGTGATGCAATTGTCGCCGCCGTCACGCATCACCTCATATTCAACTTCTTTCCATCCAATTAACGATCTTTCAACGAGCACTTGGTGAATTGGACTGGTTTGTAATCCCTGCGTCACAACCGCTTCAAATTCATCCTCGTGTCGAGCGACTCCGCCGCCACTACCACCAAGCGTATAGGCAGGACGGATAATGAGAGGGAAACCGCATACCTGAGCGAAATCCCACGCTTCAGGTAATGAAGTCACCGTCCTGCTTTCCGGAACTGGTTCACCAATCGCATGCATGAGCGCCCTAAAGCGCTCCCGATCCTCCGCATCACGGATTGCCTCGACCGAGGTACCGAGCAGTTCGACACCGAATTGTTCAAGGATTCCAGCATCAACAAGTTCGACAGCAAGGTTGAGTGCTGTTTGCCCACCCATGGAAGCAAGCAGGCCGTCAGGACGTTCTCGTTCAATCACACGCTCTAAAACCGGAACCGTAAGCGGTTCTATGTAGACGCGGTCCGCTATGTCCTCATCCGTCATAATGGTTGCCGGATTTGAGTTGACCAGAATCGATCGAATCCCCTCTTCGCGCATAGCCTTGCAAGCCTGCGTACCGGCGTAATCGAATTCAGCCGCCTGCCCGATCACGATCGGTCCGGACCCAATAATTAGTACCGAGGACACATCAATCCTGTGTCCAGAACCTCCCGCCCCGCGACCCAGCTTCTTCATGACCGACGGTTCTCATCAACCAGATCAAGAAATCGATCAAAGAGATACTGATTATCCTGTGGGCCAGGGCTAGCCTCCGGATGGTATTGAACAGAGAACACGGGCAAAGCCTCATGGGAGAGACCCTCAACCGACTGATCATTAAGATTGATATGGCTGACACGAAACCCACTATTGGCTGGAATTGAGACCGCGTCAACCTGGTAGCCATGGTTCTGCGACGTTATATACGCGCGTCCTGTCGAGAGATCTTTCACCGGATGGTTTGCGCCCCGATGACCGAAAGGCAGCCGACTGGTCGTCGCTCCAATCGCCAAGCCAAGCACCTGGTGGCCAATACAAATGCCCATGAGCGGTCGACGACCCACCACGCCACGTACGGTTTCGACCGCGCGCGCGGCCTGCTCAGGATCACCTGGGCCATTGCATACCACCACACCATCCGGGGTCGTACTTTCAACGTCTCCAATACTCGACCCATAGGGCAACACAGTTACCCGACAACCACGGCTTGTTAGTGAACGCACGATGTTTGTCTTTACGCCCACATCAAGCACCGAGATGCGCGGCGAGCCCTCACGCCGGCTTGGTGAAGGCCATGGACTCCAATTCGACAAGTCAGCCACATATTTGTCTGGCGTCGACACGTCATCGACATACTGTTGTTCGTCGTAGGAAATAGATTGGCGGGCCACGTCAACCTGTTCCGCAGCCCACTCAACCGCAGCTGACGACTGTCCCTTAACCCAAAAAACTTGGTCCAATCCATCCGTCACGCTTGCAGGAGCTCTAATTAGCACCCCACGCTGAGGCCCCCGTGTTCGAAGGATCCGCGTCAACGCACGAGTATCAATACCCTCAATGCCTGGGATCTTATGCTCGATGAAGTAGGCGCAAAGATCAGATTCCATGCGCCAATTGCTCTGTGTTGGTGCTAACTCACGAACGGCCATACCTGTAATCCACGGCTGCCGCGACTCGACATCATCGCTATTCACACCGTAGTTGTTGATGAGCGGATATGTCATAACGACAATCTGGCCTCGGTAGGACGCATCCGTCGAGATTTCCTGGTATCCGGTCATGCTCGTATTGAACACGACCTCGCCGGCACCCACAGTGTCCGCACCGAAGCCGAACCCAAAAAACGTATCGCCCGTTTCGAGCGCGAGAACTGCAGCCCGATCAGGCACGCACAACCGCCGGATCTTCTGCCGATCGATCAAACACTTGTACCCCATCCACAAAGGTGCGCTGAATTACGCCATGCATGGGAAGCCCGGCCAGAGGGGTGTTCTTCCCGCGCGAACGGAACGACGCAGGATCCACAATGAATTCTTCATCCGGATCGAAAACGGTCACATCCGCCGGACTGCCAACCTTCAACGTCCCGCCTGGGAGGCCATAGCAGCGTGCTGGGGCAATAGTCAGACCTTCGATAGCCGCAGCCAGCGACAATCGGCCATCCCGAACCAGTGTCAGAACGGAAGCTAGTGCTGTCTCGAGCGCCGTAAACCCAACAGCAGCATCGGCGAATTCAATGTTCTTGTCATGCAGTGCGTGCGGAGCGTGGTCGGTCGCGATGCAATCAATGGTGCCATCCGCTAGCGCCGAAACTAACGCATCACAGTCGGCTTGCTCACGCAGAGGCGGTGCTACTTTAGTGTTCGGATCGTACGGTGGCAGCACCGCACTAAGCGGCTCTGTACGCCCAGCAACTAGCTCATCTGTGAGCGTTAGATGATGGGGCGTGACTTCCGCCGTCACATTGACTCCACGGTCTTTCGCGCGCCTGATGTAATCGATCGAACCCGCGGAACTGACATGGATGCAGTGATATCGACCACCCGTAAGCTCAGCCAGCAGCAGGTCGCGCGACAGCATAATCTCTTCTGCCTGCCGTGGCGCGGATGGCAATCCAAGCCGGGTTGAGACAAGACCCTCATGCATGGCCGCACCTGCCATTAACCCGGGGTCCTCGGCGTGGTTGCTTACCGGACGACCAAGCTGAGTCGCATATTCGAGAGCATGTCGCATGAGACGAGAACTGGACAACGGATTCCCATCGTCCGTAAATCCGATCGCCCCAGCATCACTAAGATCCCCAAGTTCCACGAGCTGTTCACCGTGCTGGCCAACACTAATCGCTCCGTGGACATACAGATGTACCAACGCCTCGGTTTCCGCCTGGTCTAAAATGGATTCGAGCACGCTCCGTGAATCGATAACAGGGCTCGTATTCGGCATTGCGCAGACAGTCGTGAAGCCCCCAGCGGCCGCAGCCCTAGTTCCGGAAATCAAATTCTCTTTGTACTCAAAACCAGGAACTCGGAGGTGGGTGTGGATATCGACAAAACCTGCGGTTACCAGTAGTCCATGAGCATCGATCACCGTCGGTTCACCCAGAGGGAGCTGGCCCGCTGGTGGATCAATCGCCGAAATTTCGCCATCCTCGATGACGAGATCGGCCGTCCGATCAAAATTCTGTGATGGATCAACAATTCGTCCACCGATGATGACAATGGATCGGTTATTCACCAACAGCAACCGCCTCCATCCAACGCTCCACCGCAATCTTCGCTTGATCCAAGATTGCTTCACCATGCCCAACAGCCAAGCTGGTAAATTTCAAATCCAAGATCGTCCGCAACGTAGCTGGAGGGCGAATTCGTGGATGCGCACCCACGGATCTCTCACCATGGGTCCAATAGCTGGTGGTACCAAGCGCATCGCCTACGAAAAGGACCCCACGGTTGTCATGCCACAACAAGGCGTGCTCACCCGCAGTTATGCCGCCCAACGCGATCGCCTCCAAGCCGCCGGGCAGGGCCATACCCTGTGAGTACACCTCATCTGGCTTAATCGTCTCAAGTTCATCAATATCACCGTCCGGGGCCCACACCTTTGCACCGAAGCGGTGCTTCCACATCGCAGCAGCACGCTCGTGATAGTGATTTGTCAGAAAGACATGCTTTACACGACTCTGGACGCGTTTGAACATGCCCGGGTGAGCATCTTGCGGGTCGATCGCGATCGCACCATCCGATGTCTCTAGTAAGTACGACTCCAACGGATAGCGCGGCCAAGCGACCGTCCACTGATACAACCCTGGCAATATCTCACGTGGGGAAGGAGCCCGGTACCCCGTCACGAAGACACTCCAGCCAACAGCAGGTAAAGAATCGCCATGCGGACTGCCACACCGTTCGTAACTTGCTCAGTGATAACAGATTGTTCTCCGTATGCGACATCCGGCGATATCTCAATTCCCTGATTCATCGGGCCAGGATGCATAAGTAGAGCACGGCGATCCGCCCGGGCCAAACGAGATTCAGTAATGCCCCAGCGCCGTGCATATTCCCGCAGATCAGGCAACATGCCGCCAGCCATACGTTCCTTCTGAATCCGTAAGGCCATTACCACATCAGCACCATCGATTGCCCGGTCAAGATCGTGCTCGATTCGGACCACAGCCACGCCGTTGAGCACCTCGCTGAAGCGATGGGGCAGCAATGTCGGCGGCCCACTCAGATACACCTGCGCACCCATGCGCGCAAATGCCCAAATATCAGATCGGGCCACCCGACTGTGAAGCACGTCGCCAACAATTACAACCTTAAGGCCCTCGATGTCTCCCGCATGCTGCTGAACAGTGAATAGGTCGAGGAGTGCTTGACTAGGATGACCACGGAAACCATCACCTGCATTCACAACGCTGCACTTGAGGTTTCGTGCAGCTAGGTCTGGTGCGCCAGCCCTTGGGTGTCGGAGCACCACGAGATCAGCTCCGAGAGCTTGGATCGTGTGAAATGTATCGACCAAAGATTCACCCTTTTCCACACTGCTACCCGATGCTGCAATATTGACGACGTCGGCACTCAGCGATTTGCTCGCGAGTTCAAACGAGACGCGCGTCCGTGTGCTTGCTTCAAAAAAGACATTAACGATCGACTTGCCACGCAGCGTGGGAACCCGACTAATGGGCCGGTCGAGAACCTGGCGCATCGAAACAGCTGTATCGAGGACAGCCTCAAATTCATCGCGTGAGAAATCCGCGACATCAATGAGATGCTTACGATGCAGTGGCATCGGCTTCCTCACTCTGGCGATCAACGACAATGCGTACGGCGTCCTCACCAACGATCTCTGCCAAACTCACCTCAACGCTCTCCTGAGGAGCCGTCGGAATGTTCTTACCAACGTAATCGGCACGGATCGGTAATTCGCGGTGTCCCCGATCTACGACCACCGCGAGTTGGATTGAGCGCGGACGACCGAAGTCAGTGAGTGCATCGAGAGCAGCCCGTGCCGAGCGTCCCGTATAGAGCACGTCATCCACCAACACCACATCCTTATCATTGACGTCGTCAGGTATCTCAGTCGGGTAAATGTCCGGGGTTAGGGCACGCTGCTTCAGGTCATCGCGATAAAGCGAGATGTCAATCGCGCCAGTCAATACATCAACACCCTCAAATTCAGAAACAGCTTTGGCCAGACGTGAAGCTAGTACAGGGCCGGGACGTGGTACCCCAAGAAAAACAAGGTTCGAGGCGCCCTGATTGCGCTCAACAATCTCATGAGCGATACGTCTCAACGCACGCCGGAGATCGTCAGCCGACATCACAAGACGACTAGCGCTCTCATCCACAAGCCACCACGCCTCCCCTGAAATACAGGGCAAAAAAAAAGGGCCCTATGGGGCCCCATACCAACCGAGCGCATGCTTCAGCGCCGTCTTAAAACGGTGCCTTTCCGCCTCGCTGGGTCGGATTAAAGGCCCGGGGGATTATAGCGCCTATGACCAGGACCGTTTCCAAGTGCAGACCGTCACCTTATAGGTCAGTGTCCAACGACGCCAAAACCTCATTGATATGCTCACTCAGATTTACATCCCGAAAGATCTGGCGAATGACGCCTGTCCGATCTAGTAGAAACGTGCTCCTTCGAAACCGATCGCGCGACAGTGGACCGAATTTACCGCGGACACGGACACCATACTCCTCCGATACAGATCCATCATCACTGAGCAATTCAAACGGCAACCCTAGAACTTCCTGAAAGGCTCGCAAATCCTCGAGAGCCGCCGTTCCTATACCAACAACCGTCGTGCGCTCCGCCGCAAGAAATTCACACGCGTCCCTAAAGGACGTGGCTGCCAGAGTGTCCGCACTGCCCGACGCATGGTCGAGAAAGAAAAGAACCAGATTGGATCTTCCGTGCTGCTCAAAGAGCGAGAACACCGTCCCACGGATGGACGGGAGGCGGAATTCGGGCGCTTGCACACCCACCGACACCGTAGCCATAGATGATCCTCACGCACTGGCGTAACTAAACATCAGCCTACCGAACTATTATTTAAAACCCGACAATCAGATCGGCTTTTATCACCCACACCCGTATCAAACAGAGATCGCCAGCTTGGATCTAGGTCCTATCAAAGGGATCAGCCAAGGTTATTGCTGCATCACGATGTTGTCCCGTCCCAATCAATCCGATCGAGATTCCGGTTATCTCACCAATCGCTTCGATATAACGAAGCGCATTGGGTGGTAATTCATCGATATTCGAGACACCCACAGTTGAAACCCTCCAACCGGGGAATTCCTCATATATCGGTGTTGCGCGCTCGAGCTGCCGAGTATCCGGCGCCAATTCCACGCGTGAACCTTCCAATTCGTACGCTACAGCCACCTTGATCCGGTCGAGCGTATCGAGACAGTCAATCTTTGTGAGTGCCAGTCTATTTATTCCGCTGAGAGCAGCCGCTGTCCGGACCGCAACCGAATCAAACCAACCGCATCGCCGCGGACGTCCAGTTGATGCGCCGTACTCACCACCCCCAACCTCTCGCAATTCATCTCCTGTCTCATCGCGCAGCTCTGTTGGGAATGGACCCTCTCCTACCGAGGACGTGAATGCCTTAGCCACGCCCCACACCTGGTCGAGCGCACGCGGTGGGATACCCGCCCCGATGCAGGCACCCGCCGCCGACGGACTTGAAGATGTGACGTACGGATAGTGTCCCCAGTCAAGATCGCGCATTACACCCAGCTGGCCCTCAAGAAGAATCCTGCGGTTTTCGGCGACTGCAGCCCCCACAAACGGCAGCGTATCGACAATGTGCGGAGCGAGAGCCTCACCCCAAGCCAGAGCTTCCTCAATGAGCCTTTGTGGATCGTGCGGATCCAAACCATATCCGTGCTTCAGTAGCCGGTTCTTCGGTTCAAGTACGGCTGGCAACCAAGTTTGCAGGTATTCCGCATCCTGAAGGTCTCCCACCCTGATTCCCGAACGCGCCACCTTATCCGCGTAGGCCGGCCCAATGCCCCGGAGTGTCGTACCTTGGGCCAACTGACCCCGTTGCGCCTCCTCGGCAGCATCCAAAGCAATGTGATATGGCATTACAACGTGGGCACGTTCAGCAATCCAGAATCGGTCAAACGAGAGGTTTGCCGCAGCTCGTAGGCTCGCCATTTCATCCAGCAGGGCGGCTGGGTTCACCACGGTGCCCGGGCCAAGCACGTTTTCTACAGACGGATTAAAGATACCTGAGGGCACAAGATGCAACGCGAACGTCCCAAGATCGTTTATTACTGTGTGTCCAGCGTTATTGCCACCCTGAAAACGGATAACCATCTCAGCCTCGCCAGCGAACCTATCCACAACCTTCCCCTTGCCTTCGTCACCCCATTGAGCACCAATAATCGCAACCGTACTCATTGCAGGTTCTGCCGACACATTGGTGGGGGAAATCGCATGTAGGTCTAGGCTCCGTCGAGTAGGAGAGCCGGCTATCCGGCAACCTCAGGTGTGAGCGCCGGAACCGAAACACGACCCTCAGCGTGGCGGATCGACGCCTTTAGCAGCCCGCGAAATAGTGGATGCGGACGATTTGGACGAGATGTAAATTCCGGGTGAAATTGTGACCCAACAAACCAAGGGTGATTCTCGAGCTCAATGATCTCAACCAATTTCCCGTCAGGCGAAAGCCCACTAAATACCATGCCATGGGCCCGCAACAGATCACGATACTTATTGTTGAATTCCATACGGTGCCGGTGCCGCTCCTGAACTGTAGGAACTCCATAAGCTTCGCGAGCTCGTGTGTTAGCCACAAGCTCACATGGCCACAAACCCAATCTCATGGACCCGCCCATATTGACAACGTCATAATATTCCTGCATAGGATGAACTACCGGATGCTTGGTATCGGGATCGAATTCTGTGCTGTTGCAGTCGTAAGCACCTAGAGCTTTACGAGCAAATTCGATCACCGCAATCTGCATCCCAAGACAAAGCCCAAGATACGGAATGTTGTTTACGCGAGCGAAGTTAGCTGCCTGCATTTTTCCTTCAATTCCACGGGGGCCAAAGCCACCCGGCACAATTATCCCAGCCACCCCGTCAAGCAGGTCGCTCGGGTCACGATCTTCCAGAATTTCTGCGCTTATCCATCGAATCACTGGATCGATGTTCTGTTCGATCCCAGCCAGCCGGATTGATTCAATGACGCTCAGGTATGAATCGGCTAATTCGATGTACTTACCCACGATTCCAATCTCAATCTTTGGCATCGGCCGATGAAGTGCCGCAACCATTTCACGCCACTCGGCTAGGTCCGGTTCAACATCGTCAACCCCAAACCGTTCCGCAATAAATTCGCCCAAGCCTTCCGACTCGAGTACCAGTGGCACCTCGTAAATTGTTTGCACGTCATGATTTGAAATCACCGCACGAGCGTCCACATCAGCAAAAAGAGCAATTTTCTCTCGAATGTCCGATGGCAACGGTGTATCAGACCGGCAGATTACGATGTCTGGCTGGATACCGATTGTCCTCAGCTGTGCCACACTGTGCTGGGTCGGCTTCGTCTTTAGCTCGCCCGTCGGTCCAATCCGAGGCACGAGAGTGACATGCACGTAAAGCACGTTGGCATCACCGACCTCTCGTCTCATCTGGCGTAAAGCTTCGAGGAACGGAATGTTCTCTATATCGCCAACAGTTCCTCCCACCTCGACAATCACGACATCAGCATCGTGCAATTCACCCACACCTCGAATACGAGCTTTGATCTCATCGGTCACATGAGGTATGACTTGGATGGTTCCACCCAAGAAATCACCACGCCGCTCCCTGCCTATTACACGATCGTAGACGCGCCCAGTTGTGAGATTACTGGCCACACTCAAATCCTCGTCGATAAACCTCTCGTAATGTCCTAAGTCCAAGTCTGTCTCCGCGCCATCTGCCGTGACGAATACTTCACCGTGCTGCAGAGGGCTCATGGTGCCCGGATCCACATTGATATACGGGTCGAGCTTAATCAAGGTAACCTGGAGTCCGCGAGCCTCCAGAAGCGCTCCCAATGAGGACGCGGAG
>PVBE012783485.1_pt1 | contig 20420 bp, 14 predicted proteins | sample 1631181 | NCBI WGS metagenome assembly PVBE01 (sample SAMN08397723, study PRJNA350692) | Marine metagenome, whole genome shotgun sequencing project. | isolation source: water | place: Pacific Ocean | collected 2012-04 | reverse complement strand
TTGAGTTGCCACTCCGTCCGTCCCTTTTCACCCGCCGCCCTCAACTGCGCTGCAAACCTTTCCATTTCCTTGCTCTTAGCGCTTGGGTCGGCCGAGGTGTTGCTGCGAACCTGGCAACCGGAGTTGAGCTCGTCGTCCCCGAGCTTCACCTCAAACCGCAAGTCGAAATCGAAGTAGTGCTCCTCGGTGCAGAGGAACGAGTTGGGGCTCCCCGCTGCCGTCGTGCCAGGAATCGTCCCCCCGTCGACCTTGTAGTCCGCCGTCCCCCCCCAGAACCTCCACCCGGAGAGATCCTTGCCATTGAACAGAGGCACGAAGTCCTCTTCCTCTGCGCCGACCCCTGCCAACAAGCTGACGTAGAAAACGGCGATCAATTTCGTTATTTCCATATGAATACTATTTTTTGGGAGCGTACAACTGGAACTCAGACACGGTCGGGACGTCGGTGGCGCTCTCGATGTTGAGGCGGAAGTACCTGGCTGTGATCACTTCGAACTGGGGCCGCTTGCGAGCCCCGATCGTCGTTCCGCTGGCGAGCGTCTTCCACACGCCCGCCTCCTTCACCTGCAGCGCGAACTTCCGCGCCCGCATGTAGGGGCGGTCGTCGAGAATCGCGCTGGCAACTTCCAGCTCCTCACCGAGATCGATCTCGACCCAACCACTGCGCGAGTTCTCCGCCGCCGCCCAGATGGTGGAGAAACTCCCGTCGACGATGTGGTTCTTCGACAATTCCTTCTCCCGGCCGATCCACTCGCCCGAAACATTGACCGTTTTGCCAGCGGAGAGGGGCATCCTGCTGTCTCGGGCTGCGGCGCTCTCGGGGGCCCCCTCCCTGATCCACTGCAACACCGCCGCCTTCATCTCCGGGGCGACGGTGGGCATCGGAAACGGCGGCATGCTCTCTGATTGGATCATCCCCAGCAGGAAACTCTTCTCGGGCACCTCCAGGTTCACATACTTCATCAACCGGTCGTAGGTCGTGTAATTGTGCGGCATTCCCGGGCCGTGGCAAGGCATGCACTGCTTCTGGAACAGGTGCTGGTTCAACCATTCGAAACTCAAGTCGCCAGCCTTGTACGGAACCGCGGCGGCGACCGGACGTTTCACGAGATCCCGGCCGGCACGCTTGTCGAAAAAATTGGTCAGGTTGCTGTAGGTATTGCCATTGCCCGGTTTCGTCGGGACGACGAGATCGAGTGGTTTGCCGCCGGAATAGGCGGCTCCCCTCGGGTGATCGCCGTTCAGCTGGTTGAGGGTCGCGAACAAGTTGAGGGCCAACGCCGCGCCATTCGTCGCTTTCAGTTTGCTATACAGTTGCGTCGACATCGCGGGCAGGAGCGCCTGCGCTTCGACGAACAGTTCCTTCCCGTCGTCGGAGAGATGGACCGAGTCGATGCCGACTCGATCGTGCCCAAGCTGGTCCGGGGATTTCACCGAGTACTCCCCCGAGCCGTAGGATCCCGGGGAATCAATGTAGTTCCACTGCTGGAGGAACAGCCCGTCGGCGCTGATCGAAGACGGATCGATCGAGGTGTTGAAGGTGACGGAGATGCCGTTCTTGTAGGCCTTCCACGCCACCGGTTTCAGGCAGGGCTCCCCCGTATAGCGGATGCGGTTGAAGCTCCCCTCCTCCACCGCGAAATCGCCCCAACCATCGAACCCGACCACGTAGACCTGCCCGTCCTTCGGGTTGATCGCGACCCGGGCCGCGCCGCTGGAGACCTCCATGGGGAGCAGCATCATCGCCGCCTGTGGGGTCCCGTGGTTCGGATCACGCAAGATGTGATAGAGGCGCCCAGAACCATAGCTGGTTCCGATGATGCATTTCCCGAGCGGACCGAACCTAGGGTCGTTCATGAAGGTGCGGCTGCCTGGTGAGTTGTCGACGCCCCGCGGCAGATAGAGGATGCGCTTCAGATGCGACACTGAGCCCTCGTTCTCCGGGTGGTTCGACTCATAGATCGTGCAGGTGCCATTGTTGGGGGAGCCTTCAGACGAGTCCGACAAAGCGAGCCCGTCTGGCCGCAGGCCGAGCCCCAGCGAGTTTCGCGCACCGGCCGAAACGACTTCCATCTTCTCACCGTCCGGGCTGATCTTGATCACGCCGGCACAACCACACACATAGAAATTCCCTGCGGCATCGCGCTCAAGGTTCTGGTTCCCGGATCCCGGCCCGCCGAGCTGCACCACCATCTTGGTGAAACGCTCGTAATAGTCGGCCTCGCCGTCCAGGTTGTAGTCGTGAAGGCGGGTGATCCCGCCTTCACCGAGAACGTAGAGCACACCGTCGACCATCTCCAAGCCGAGCGGCAGCGAGATCCCCGATGCAAATCGCTTCCAAGTGACCGCGCCCAACTCGCCATCGAGCCCGGTGACCCTCCAGATATCACCGACGAGTGTGGAAATGTAGGCGACGCCATCCGCATCAAAGGCCAAGCCCGAAGTGGTCATCGGCACCCCATAGGGGTTCTTCACAGGAACCGGGATGTCATCGAGCGCGTATCCCGAGCCCGCCGCCGCAGGATCGGCATCGACGCCCCCTTTCGCCATCGCGGCCTGAGCGAAGTACGATCCACCCCCGCGCAGTCGATCCGAAAGCTTGGCAATGCCCCCTGGCGGGGCCACCCCGTCGGCCGCACCCACAGGCGCGACCCAACTGCTCACCTGCCAGCGGTCGCCGGCCCGGCTCCCCGGGAACTCGACCGTGAGACCCTCGCCTTGCCCCACAAACTTGGCACCTGCCGCTCCACGCACTTCGTGGATCACGGAAAACTTCGCCCCCTTGATAATGGCTCTCGCCGATCCCCCCTTCTCTGAAAACTCCAGCGCGGCACCCTCCTCTTTGAATTCCGCACCTGGTTGAGGAAGTCGAAACACCGACGGTGGCGAAGTGCACCCCCACTCGAAAACCCTCCGGAAAACCGGGGTATCTCCGATGTAATCCAACTGCGACATCTCCAGGTAATCGCCCGCGCTCAGGTTACGGCGGTAAATCACATCCTCCCCATGCACATAGTACCCACGGTTGGTGATCGACAGCGGGCGGCCCGTAGCGTCAGCCCATTCAGCCCCCTTGTTCACGAGATACCCACGACCCCGTTCCGCCATGTTGAAGCCGAAGCGATCGACGAGATACGAAAAGTTGTGCAGTGGGGTGTACTGCACCGCGTCGATCACGACCCGGTTCAAATTCAGACCTGCGGCATCGAACACGCAGAGGGCCTTTTCCGGCCTATTTGCACCCGGGTTGAAACTGATGAAGTGGCCACCGCTCCGGACCATCAGCCGGTGGTAACCCGGTTCCTCGGTGCGGTCGGTCACCGCTGAATAGCGCGGCTCGTTGGTGTTCCCCCAATGCCCCTGCCGCCCGCCCTGGAGACCGGGATAGGGAAGGAGAAAGTCTGGTGCCTTGGCCGCGCCCTGACCAAGATGGTATGCGGCCTGCCGCGCATAGAAATCGTACAGCCGGAACTTGTTGATCGGCGCAGCCTCGAAGCGGTGCCCCACCCTGCCGAGACTGGTCTGGAAATGCTCCTCGACAGCCAACGGGGACCGCAGCGCCGTCGCGTCGTACTGGGCGGACAGTTCGGCGCCGCAAACCCCGAAAAAGATGCCCGTGCTCAAATGTATCGTTCTCATCTTCTGGATCATCTTGCTACCTGCGCCAGGATCTGCTTCGCCACCCTACCGTGTAGGTCCTCCCCGCGTCGAGGCCGGTGAGATCGCAGTTCGAGGTTCCGGAGATATCGGCAGATTGGCTGCCGGTTAGCGGTTGGAACAAATTCGTAACACTCCCTCCCCCCACACAACGGCGCGTGGATCAGATTCCGAAAGGCCGAGCCGGCCCCGGTGGCGGAGCCCCCCGAGGGTGACATCGTTGGGGGAAACCGCCGTCGATGCCCCTGCGTCCGCAACCAACCCGGTGACAGCAATGCCGCTAGAGTCAGACAGAATGCTGTCGGCGCCACTACCCCGATCCACCCAAAAAACAATGTTTTCGTCTCATAATATGTGACATTGCGCCGGATTATGTGATACTCAGATAAGCAAATCTCGATATGGCGCTTGCGCTTGAACAGATCGGTCTGGAGCCGAGGAAATCGTTTCGCTTCCTCACATGGACCGACAATCTCTCCGATATCGTCCGGTGTCGGGCGGACGGCTCGCGGCTGAAATTGGCCGGCAGGGGAGACCAATGGCACTTCCATCCGGAATACGAACTGACCTTGGTCTCCAAGGGGAAGGGCAAGTGTTTCGTCGGCGATCACGTGGAGAATATCCAATCTCCGGACCTCGTCCTTATCGGCCCGAACCTGCCGCACTGCTGGCCTGATCTGGGCACGTCTTCGGGCTTCGCCCTTCAGTTCGTCCTCGATTCGAATCACCCGCTGGGCCAGCTCCACGAGATGCGAGCGTTGGAGACAATGCTGCAAGATGCGAATTTTGGAATCCGCTTTACCGGCCCCGTAGTACAGCGGATCGAGCACGCGATGCGGGCGCTCGCCAACCTGCCGATGCTCGCCAACCTGCCGATGCTCGGCAGGCTGGCCAAGTTCATCGAAGTGCTCGCCGAGTTGGCCGACGTCCCCAAACACGAACAGATCCGCCTCTCCGACTCCAATCTAATGCTGATCCATCAGGAACAGAACATGCCCGTCATCAGCCACGCGGTCAGCTTCATCCTCAACAACCTCGAAAAGGAGATCGGCATCAACGACCTGCTCGAGGTTACCCGCATGAGCAAACCGACCTTCAGCCGCCACTTCAAGAGCCACACCGGGCGATCCCTGACCGCCTTCCTCAACGAGGTCCGCATCGTCAACGCCAAGCGCCTTCTCGCCGAAACCAACGAATCGATCACCGAGATCGCCTTCGCGTCAGGCTTCCGCAACCTGTCCCACTTCAATGTTCAATTCCGCCGCTCCTCCGCCGAGTCGCCCCGCGATTATCGAAAGCGCTCAGGGAACAGCGGGATATGATCCGGTCGTAGGTTCGGCGTCCGCTCGTAGCTTAGCTATGCTGAAAGCTACCTGACCCGAATGCCGGTGCCTTAAGCCTAACGTCGGATCACTTGCCGAACTCCATCGGGGTCACCTTGAGGTTGCGGAACGCCACCGCGGCATGATCGCCCTGGAACATCACCGGCCCCTCTGCCGCCTCCTTGCCCGTCATCCCCGCCGGCGTCGGCCCCTTCATTTCGACATCCTTCTGAATGACGGTGCCATTCAATTCGACTTTGAGAAGCTTCGCATTGGCCACCTTCTTGCCGTCTTTGTCGAATTTCGGCGCCTGGATATCGATGACGTACTTTTGCCACGCTACCGGAGGCAGGGGAAGCAGACACCCATCAGGGTGCAGGAAGCAGGGTGCGAGGACAAGGGCAAGCCTGCGAGCGTATCGGGCGATCTCTGGTATTTGCCTGCTTCAACATTGCCACCAGGCGCATGAATTCTCGCTTTTCGGTTCCGAAGAGCGTCGCGGAGCGGTAGGTCACGATCTCGGTTCCGCCGCCGCTGTTCACGGCGCGAACAAATCCGATCAGCGTCACGAGACCGTGTGCAGCAGGTTCGGTGAAGATCGTGCCGATGTTCAGGTCACTCTCAACGGTAGCGTTAAAGGGCGTCACCTGACCGGACGACCCTGCTTCCGGGAAAGAAGAAACGGCGGTGCCCGAAAGCGCCGCCGTCTCTGTTGGATGTCCTGCGAAAAATCGAAGGGAAATACCTACGGGGCCGGGGCGGAAACAGCGACGTCGTCGATATACCAGCCGGACTGGTCGAAGCTGTCGTCGTTGTCGCTGAGAAACCGGAACTCCAGGATAACCTCCTGCCCGAGGGCAGCGGCGGGAAACTCTCCCGAGAACTCCGTCCACTCGACCGGGTCGAGTCCCGAGATGTTCATGTCGATCACTCCCAGTTCGGACAGGTCGTCGGCAGCGAGAACCCTTACCTGCCCATGGTCCAGCGGAGAGTCGATTTCAAAGGGATCGATATCGAGCCACTGCCGGAAGGAGAGATTGGCAAAGGGCATGGCCTGGAGGGTGATGGAGGGTGAACGCAGCCAGGTATTGGATTCGATCCCGTAGTTGGTCCCAATGTTGGTCCCATAGCAGTTGGCTCCGCTGAAGGCATTCGGTGGTCCTGTCAACAGGCCTCCACTCGGGTTGCCGAGTTCCCACACTGTGTTCATGGACAGGTCGGCGGGGGCGAACCCGGTGGTCCATCCGGGGTCACCGTCGTCGAAGTTCTCTGCGAGGATGGTGACAGGGGGCTTCAGGAATCTTTCCACCACAAAGAGAGAGAGGGGATTGGCTCCTGGATCAATTGGAATGACCGAGGTGTTTATGGGTGGAGTAGCCTCGATGTTTTCGAGGATCACTCCCCAGGTCGCGGGATCGCCGGCATCGGCAGGCTCTGAATCTCCACGGATGTTGTAGAGGAAGCCGAGATCGCTCTCCCAGCTGATATTGAGTTCGCTGGTGGCACTGTTAAAGTTGATATCGGTGATGGCGAAGGCGGGCGGCGCGTTTCCTGGAACCCCATAAATCTGAATAGCCTGCATGCCTGTCAAACCATTATCGCCTCTATAATTGGAATCAACATCAATGGCGACATACCGGACACCTTTGTAGGCGGTCGCATTAACGACAAGTTCCGGATCAATCAGTTGACCTGCGACTAACTCGTTCCATTCAGGTCCATGAGCCAAATCACCGTCCCATATGTTTGTCCAACTGGCGTCCGTGAAATAATTCCCCAATCCAGTGGCCGTCGAAGGCAGAACAGCGTCATCACCGGCTACATGGATCGACATATTCTCGACGTGCCAACCCGTAGTTCCAGCGTCGCCATGGGTGATATCCAGGTTCCAGAGCCTGATTTCTTCCAGGTCGTACTCTTGGCCCAGATCAAACATGAGCCAGATGCTGTCAGTGTTTCCATTGTCCGTCCACGGCCATGCGGTATCCGGTTGGACTGGTATGGAAACGTGGGGATCCCAATCCCCTGCCATGGCCTGATCCCCGGACTGTCTCGTCGGGTCGATCATGTGAAAAGGGGTGGTAATGTGGAAACTCGATCGCGCGGTTCCCGTGATCCCGGTAATCTGAGTAGCCGCACTAGCCACCGCCGGCCTCAGTGCGACCATGAAACTGTCGTCGAGCTGGATCATTTGCCCGAGGCTGTCCTCGGCGGCGAATATGTAGTTGACGGTTGCGCCAAAGGCGAATTGTGGAACCTCGTCGTGGCGGACCGTCGTGACGTCGCCGACTTTGTTTACAGTCAGTCCGCCAGTCACATTGGTGCCGTCGATCGTGACACTGATGGTTCCCGGCTGGAGGACGCTCGCCCCGACGTCCCTGATGTTGAACTCGAGGAAATTGAGCCCGTTGCTGACCGTGATGTCCGGGTCCAGGGTTTTGAATTCCCCAGACTTTTCGACATCTTGCCCGATACTATCCATCGCGGAGAACTCGTACATGATGGTCGCGCCAAACAGGAACTGCGGGTTCTGCTCGTGGCGGATGGTCGTGACACCACCGTCCTTGTCGACGCTCAGTCCCGCCGTCACATCGTTACCGTCCAGGCTGAGGCTGACTGTTCCCGGCAGAAGTTCACTCGCCCCGACGTCTGTGACCTCGAACTCGACGAAGTGGAGGGCGGTCCGGATAGCTGAGATATTGGCAATCTCGTCGCTTTGAACCCCATGGATCTGAATATGGCCCAGCAGAGCGGGACCGTTAGCGCCGTCATACCTGGAATCAATATCAATGGCGACATACCGGACACCGTTGTTACCGGTCGCATCAAGGATAAGTTGCGGATCAACCAGTTCGTTTTGGGCAATAGCCGTTCCCCCAGGTCCCTGAGCCAAATCACCGTCCCATATGTTTGTCCAACTGGCGTCCGTGAAATAATCCCCCAATCCGTCAGCCATCGAAGGCAGAGTAGCGCCCTCACCGGCTACATGGATCGACATATTCCTGACGTACCAACCCATCAAGCCAGCGTCGCCATGAGCGATATCCGCGTTCCAGAGCCTGATTTCGTCCAGGTCGTACTCTTGGCCCAGATCAAACATGACCCAAGCGTCTGCAGGGTCTCCACCAGAACCATAAAAATGATCCCAGGGCGTCGCATCCCACTTGTTAGCCATGAACTGCTCTCCGACCTCTCTATCCGCTCTGATCAAGCCTGCAGCCTCGGTAAGGTGCCAAGCATTTCGCGCGGATGCCGTGATCCCGGTAATCTGAGTAGCCGCACTAGCCACCGACATCATCAGTGCGATCCCGATAACCAGACTTGTAAATAATTTCTTCATAATTCAGGTCATCGTTAGGAGTTTGCTTTTGTTAGGTTAGGTTCAGATTGAAACTGACGATTGACGTTCTCCGCTGTCGCCACTTGCTTGAGTCTGGATATTAGGACAGCCACACACTGTAGAACAACCTGTCTAGGCCCAAACACGCCGGCCACCCCTGCGCAGAGGCTGCTCGCTGTGGGAGGGGCTGCCCCCGATGGCCGCCGCAGGCTCGAGGGGCGGCCTTCCGGGCTCGGATGCTGACGCATTCTCGCCCTCGACGCTGCCCGATGGGCCTTACAAAATCCTAGCGTTTCCTTCTTCTGAGAAGGAACATACCGCCAAGACCAAGCAAACCAAACGTCGTCGGCTCTGGAACTTGAGTCCCATCGATCTGAATATGGCCCAGCAAAGTGGGAGCGGCATCGCCGCCCCAATTGGAATCATGATCAATGGCGAGATACCGGATACTGGTGTAGGCGGTCGCATCAAGGACAAGTTGCGGATCAACCAGTTGGTCTCGGGCAAGAGCCGTTCCCCCAGGTCCCTGAGCCAAATCACCGTCCCATATGTTTGTCCAACTGGCGTCCGTGAAATAATTCGCCAATCCGGCATCCGTCGAAGGCAGAACAGCGCCATCACCAGCCACATGGATCGACATGTTCCTGGCGTTCCAACCCATCAAGCCAGCGTCGCCATGAGCGACATTCCCGTTCCAGAGCCTGATTTCGTCCAGGTCGTGGGCGATGCCCAGATCAAGCAAGGCCCACCCGTCATTTGGCCCAGACGAATAAAAATCAGCAAACGGCGTCGCATCCCACTTGGGAGCCATGTACTGCCCTCCGACCTCTCTATGCGTTGCGACCAGGGCTGAAGCCTGGGTAGTGTGCCAAGGGGACAGAGCGGTTGCCGTGATCGTGGAACCATCAATAGTAGCCGCACTAGCCACCGACGTCATTAGTGCGATCTTAACGATCACAATGGGCGTAAGTTTCATTTTCATCAGCTTTATTTAAGTTTGGATATGAAGTGGTGACCAAGGGGATCTCCCCCCGGGTTGGGCACCGTGAAGTTAAGAGGATACGCCCTTCGACGCTACCTTAATCCGCTCAAAAACAATTGCCCTCGTCTCACTCGATGGAGGCAGGTCACAGGCACGGAGACAGCATTTCCGGTCGTGGCCATCCCATCACCAGCAAGATCAAGACCAGACCTAAAACCAGACTCATGTCAGAACCGAAAGAAATCGAAAAGATCCAGGACTTCCGGTTTCGTGATCAACCTTCTGCTCCCTGAATCTGCAACGCTATCAGCGTGCGGGAGTTTTCAGGACCCACAGGAGCAATTCACTTCGCCTACGTGGCGTTCAGCCCCCGCATCGTGGCGGTGCCTGTTCCAAACCGGTCCGTCTCCATCCCTAGCTGCTGAAGCATTGACACGTAGAGGTTTGGCAGCGGGTAGTTGTCTTTCCGGTCAAACGCGAGGTGCTGGCCATGATCGAATCCCCCTCCAGCAAGGACGATGGGCATATTCTTGGTGTCGTGGCTGCTGGCGTTGCCCAAATTGGAACCAAATAACACCATGGTGGAATCCAATAGGGAACCGTCACCTTGGGCGCTCCCGTCGAGCTTCTTCAGGAACTCCGCAAGCTCGTTTACCACCGCCGACTCGACGATGGTCAATTGCTTGATCTTTGCAGGATCCTTGGCGTGGTGGGAGAGGTTGTGATAATCGACGTCGATACCCGGTATCACCGGTACGGCATTCATGCCCGGGAGGTTGCAGGTGATGAACCGCGTCGAATCGGATTCGATGGCGAGATGCATAACATCGTAGAGTAGGCGCATGCGGCCGATCATCTCCCTAGGGTCCATTTGATCCCTGGGTTCTTCGGCGTCCACCTTTGGCTTCGGCCTGTGTTCCCATGCCTCGGCTTTGAGCAGGCGACGCTCGGCCTCGCGGACAGCCTCAAAATACTGGTCAAGTTTCTCCCTGTCGCGGCCGCCGAGCCGGCGCTTCATCCCCCTGGTCTTGTCCATGACAACGTCGAGCACGCTCTGACCCTCCTTCAGTCGCCCAACTCGCCGGGCCACCTCCTCCGGTGATCCGTCGACGAAGAGCTTCTGGTAAACGAGCGACGGCCGCCGGTAGGTGGGGATTTCCACCCCGGATCGGGACCATGAAAGACCGGGACCGGAGGTGCTGAGGGAGAGCGAGGCGAACCGGGTTTCGGTTCCGAGTTCCGCCGCGGCGAACTGGTCGAGCGAGATGGTGTTTCGAAAGCCAGCGCTGTTTGGGTGAGGGGCGCAAGTCAAAAACGATTTGTACGACAGGTGTCCGCCGCCGACCTCGGGATGGGAGACCCCGGACATGACGGTAAACTGATCGCGGTACTCGCCAAGAATCTTGAGGTAGATCGGCAGCTCGTACTCACGTCCAGCGCGGGTAGGAATAATGTTAGGGGCGTGCAATCCGAGCCCTATATTAATCGCGACCATGCGCCGGCGCGCTCTGGAGGAGACCGCCGCTGCCCCACACGGCAGCAGAGACTCCAGATACGGCAGGGCGACTGCGACACCGGCGCCGCGGAGAAAGGTTCTACGGGTGGTCATTGGGTTCATGGATTTCTAATCAGCTCGCTTTGCGCCACGGCATGCACCAGCGAACGGAAACCGTAGCCCTGTTCCCGCGATCGCCCCACGATTTCTTCAACCGCACGCCGATCCGCAAAGCTGATCTTGCGGCCGATAGCATAGGTAAGCAGTTTTCTGGCGAGGTTTCGCGCCAACTGGTCCGGGTCGCGGACGAGCAGCTTCTTGAATTCGTGGATGTTGGAAAATGGTTCTCCGTCTGGCATCTTACCGCTTGCATCGACAGGCAGGCCAACGCGGAAGCGGATCCAGGCCCAGGTGAACGGTGCCCGCGAGATACCGGGGCGCTCACCGCTCTTCGCCATGGTCCGGTAACGTTCACGAAAACCGCCGATCGGATCGAAGCACTCCAGCGCAAATCCGGGCGGATCGATCCTCTGGTGGCACGCGGAGCAAGATTTGACGTCGCGATGTTTGGCGAGCTGCTCACGCAGCGTGATTGCACCGCGCGTGTCTGGCTCCACCGCGCCGGCGTTATCCGGCGGCGGAGAGGTGGGATGACCCAGGATGTTTTCCAACACCCAGACGCCGCGTAGGACGGGCGAGGTGTAGGTGCCGTTGGCGGTGATCTTGAGAATGCTCGCCTGGGTCAGCAGCCCGCCGCGCTCGCTGCCAGGCGGGAGCCTGACCTTGCGGAACTCCTGACCCGTGACGTCCCCTATTCCGTAATGGCTTGCCAGCCTACTGTTGAGAAAAGTGAACCCCGAATCGACGAAATTCAACAGACTGAGATCGTTGTTGAGGATTTCCTGAAAAAACAACTCCGTTTCCCGAACCATGGATATGCGGAGCAACTCATCAAACTCGGGATAGAGGTTGGTGTCGGGTTCCGTGAAATTGATGGCACGCAGATCCAACCATTGGCCGGTGAAATTCTTGGTGAACGCCTCCGCCTTGGGATCGCTTAACATGCGCTCGATCTGCGCGCGGACGACAGCTGGTTCAGCGAGCCTTCCCTCCCCTGCCAGCTCTGCCAACTCCCGGTCTGGAGCGGAGCTCCACAAAAAGTACGCCAAACGGGACGCGAATGCGTGGGCTCCGATTTTGTCCTTCCCCGGCTCATCAAGAAACAAGAATTCCGGTGAGCAGAGAACTGCCTTCAAACTCATCCGCAAGGCCATCTCAAACGACTTGTCGGCGGCGAGCGCAGACTCAAAGACGGCCAGATAGGGAGCGGCCTCCTCAGCTGCGATGGGCCGCCGGAACGCTTTCGGCAGGAGCTTCAGGATGATCTCCTCGGCGTCTTTCGCGGTGGCCGCCTTCGGATCGATATCGCCGAGGAGGTGGGCGCGGCTTGGCGGCGGCCACTCATCGATGGGCCCTTCGATGACAATGTTGCCGATCTCGATGCCCGGCTCCGAATAGGTGTCGGCGTCCTTGCGGGTGTCCTGGGTGTTGTAGCACTTCGGCTGAAACGTCCCTCCGTCCTGCACCAGTCGGTCAACAAAGTTGACGGTGGTCCATTTGCCCGGAGGTATGTCGTAGTAGCCGACCAGGTGCCGTTCCCGCCTGTTTACGATGGTGTCACCGGCATAGATCCGCAGGGTGACCGGCTCTTCACTTTGGATCGCCCGCACACGGACAGTTCCACGGTAGGTTCCAGCCGGCGGGCGCAGGCGGGAGAAATTCACCAGGTTGGTCGGGCAGTAACCCGACTGGAAAATCACCAGGCCATCATCGGTAGGGCGGAACATTTTGCCAAATTGACCGTTCATCGGCTTACCTTTCCAATCCACCTGCTTGAGCAGGTTGGTTTCATGGCGGATGAATTTGGGTCTGGTCCGTTGGCCAAAAACCGCGTCCAACACATGGTCGGCCGCCTCAAGATAGGCCTGCATCGCCTCTGCCGAGACTGCCAACCCCTCGCCGACATTGTCGAACCCGTCGGTCGAGGTGTCCTCGGGCAGGCCTGATACCCGCACATCGGCGAGGAACAAATCACGCGCGGTGTTTTCGTACTCGCGTCTGTTCAGACGACGCAACACCACGTCGGCCCGGTCGTGTTCGGCCTCGGTGATGGCATCCGCCAGGAGTTGCTGGATCTCCCGGGAACGGGTGGCATCCGGGCGGGGCTTTTTCCGAGGCGGCATCTCGCCCTTGGCGATGCGATCGTGAATCAGGATCCAACGCCGGGTCGTCTCCTCGTTGGTCAGATCAAAATCAAGTTCGCAGAGGTCGAGCCCTCCGTCTGCCTCCGCACCATCATGGCAATCCGTACAATGGGCTTCGACGAACGCCTCCAATCGCTCTGGTATCGCGGCTTCCAACTGCGCAGCAAGGGGCAGTATGCCCAACATCAAGGCAGCTGTGACCAGTCGGCAGATCATGGAAGAGATACTTCACCGAGACAACCCGCACCGTCAATTGCGGAAGACAGTCCCGCACCGATACAGCTTACCGCGTGCACCGCACCCTGCACCTTGCACCCTTAACCCGTGCACCGCACCCTGCTTCCTGCACCGTGATGGGGTGAAAGTCGATTGCCTCATAAAATGCTCAACGCCGTACATTCGATGCTTGAATCCTGATCCTAAGTGCGAGAATTATCAATGATACGGCATCCTCTACCTGCAGTGAGAACACCTGCATCCCAAAGCCGGCCTTCTATGCAGGAACCATGAAACCTAGATATGCGAATGTGCCGGAGAATGTGCCGCAACCCCCAAAGCTCAAAACCCGACAGATCCGGGTGCCTGAGCTTGAGCACAGTATAACAGTGAGGGCAGGAGATAATATGAAATCGTTCATGTCCGTAATCACCTTGTTTATTTTTGTCCTGGGCACTCTTTGTAGCGGTGCTGATTATTACATCGATTCGGTCGATGGATCAGACAGCAATGACGGTCTCTCGATACGCTCGCCATGGAAGTCGCATATGAAAGCGGAGTCAGTATCGCTGGCGGCAGGAGATGTAATCCACTTCAAGAAAGGCTCTTCCTTTTCCGGCAATATTCGGATCAGTGAATCTGGAACAACGGCCAAGCCGATACGGCTGACTTCCTACGGGAAGGGCGCACTGCCCAAGTTTACTAATCCCACTACCCGCGATGCCAGCGGCAACGCGATCATCCTTCGCGGCGACTACATCATCGCAGAAAACCTGCATTTTCACGATACCCCTGGGGAGTATGTCTCGGGGACGATCATCATGACGAGACTGGCTGCGCTGCGTATCGATCGCGGAGCGGATCATTGCATTATCCGAAACAATGAATTCATCAATACCGGTCAGGGCATCATGTCAGCGGGCGAGTACACCTTGATCACGAAGAATTATCTGGATGGCCCGAGTTATGCGCTTTGGCGAACGTCAAAAAGCAGCTGGGGACCGATGGGGATTCACTTAAACATCGGAAACCAGGAAGTGTCATACAACACAATTAAGAACTTTGGGACCAAAGACAGCCCATGGGGCTCAGACGGCGGTGCTATCGAAATAGATTGCGGCAGATATCATAAGAAAAACATCTACATTCATCATAATTATTCGGAAGGGAATGCTGGATTCATTGAATCCAGCTGGGATTACGATTGGCCGCGATATCGACAGGAAATCTATAACTGGAGAGTCTCCTTCAATGTGTGCTACGATGGACAGTCATGGCTATTCATGCTGGCACCATGCACTGGCATCTATTTCGATAATAATACGATAGCCCGATACAATGGATTCGGGAGGTCCCAAAATGCCTGTGCACGCCTTGATGTCCGGGGCGGGAACCCTGTCGGCAAACCTTCGGGGGCCCATTTCAGGAACAATCTGTTTATCTATTCGTCTTCTCCTTATAGCGGCAATCGATCTGGTGGCGCCCTGAAAACAGCCAACTGGTATTCAAAGCACCAATCCCCCGACACTAAATATAAGGGTGACGGCAATCAGGCTGGCAGCGGCGATCCGCGCCTTGTCGATCTTGAGAAACAGGATTATCGCCTCAAAGCAGACAGCCCATTACGCGGCCACGCGATCAACCTGAGCGAACTCTATAAAACTGATTTCAACGGTCGCCCATTGCCTAAGACCGGCAACTGGGACATCGGCGCGATTCAATATAATGCGGCCAAGGAGACCAAAGCAATGCAACCGGAACGGCGACCTACTGTTCACCGGTGACCAAGTCCGTGCCCTGTCAGCGGATTACACCATTGGGTTGAACGAGGCAGGGAACGTGCAGATGAAGATCAACTTCTTCGAGTCCGCCGACCTCGCGACCTTCGCACCCCTCACCGTGAATCCTGAATCGGTGTCGGTGGTTGATGGCAGCATCTGCCTTGAGTTTGCGCGCGCTGACAACGCCGCCTTCTTCCGGTTCAGCGTGCAGTAGTCGCGCACCCTTAACCCGTGCACCGCACCCTGGTTCCTGCACCCTGATACACGGGTTAATCTTCCAAAAGCCATACCTTCAGGCGGTAGAAGCCGGCATTGCCATTCGATGGGACCTGGACATCGACACTTATCTCCTGACCTTCCCCCACGAGATCCGTAAGGCCTGGAACCATTGCCCAGTCGGAGTCCGTGAGATCAACGGACATTTCCACCCCGAAGTGCCGGGTGAGCCCCAGGTACCCTGGCCCCGTGGCGGCGCGGGCCTTAAACGACACCGTGAAATGTGCTCCCTGAGCAGTTATCTTGGGTTCCAATCGCGTCTCGGCAACGAGTGGCCGGGTGCCGAATATGAACTCCTCCTCGTTGGTTGTTCCATCTCCATCCGGATCTGACGCAGGGCCGGAGATCAAGGGATCAGAAATCTGCTCCTGATTGAAGTGCTGGGTCTGCCAACTCGTGAAGGTGTCAACCACGGTGACCACTGCGACTCCGGAATCCACGACCCCTGCAGGGTTTGAGATCCTGACCCAGAAGCTCGTCGTAGTATCGAGTGCAGAGGTGGCAAACAATGCACCATTTGCGTTGGGGACGGGACTGGATGTATCACCTGCGGTTCCCCGATACCATTGAAACGAGAGCGATGGACCGGATGCCATCACCCTGAGGGTCGTGGTCGAACCCGCATTGATGCGGACGGAGTCGGGCTGGGTTGTGATCGCTGGCGGAGCATTTCCGGGGGCGACCTGGATCACGAATGCCTTGCTCTGGTTCTCACCGCGATGATTGGGTTTCTCATAAGCCCGCACCGTGATGAAAAATTCCCCTGCCTCCGTGGGGGTCCCCGTGATGGCATCGACATTGCTTGCGGTTGAATTCAGGTGGACAAGGCCGGCAGGGAGATCGCCTTCCACCTCCCAGCTCTCAGCTTCAACTTCTCTGCCGGTCACCTGGTAGACGAAGTTGAGCTGCTCCCCCGCCTCGGCCGGCACCGTGGACGAACCGACGGAGGGCGCAAGCTGCGTGATCACGGTGGCCCCAGAAACGGCGTCGTAAGCGCCGAGGCCGGCAACAGTGGCGACACTCCACTTTACGACCTGGGTCAACCCGATCGTGCCCGCGAGGCGGGCTTCGTGCACAATGAAATGAGTCACCGGCACCTTGTTGAAGACCAGAGTCGCCAGTCCTGCCTTGGTAACTGTGCGTCGGCATTTCTTTGCCACCAAAGAGAGCTGCTTCATGACGGGATCATCGAACTAGTTGCAGCCACACCCACCGCCGCCGACACCGCCGCCTCCGAAACTGCCTTCCCTGGAGAAGTATGCGTGCTCGGTCATGGCAGTGTAGAGGGCGTTAAGATCCCTGGACATACCCAAACGGGACAGGTTCCCGCGTTCATATGGCTTCACTCTCACCAGTTGTTGAGAGCAACTGCTCAGGCACAGCCCGACAAGGATGAGCGGAATGACAAGGAAGGAGCGTCGCATGGTCAGGAAGGTGGCTCTGGGTTAACGTTCTTTGGCAAGAAGGGCCTCGATCTCGGCGATGTATTTCGCCCTCGTTTTGGCGCCGCTGAACCCCTTGTGGATGTGCCGGACGATTCCCTTGCTATCAACGATGTAGCTCATTGGCATTGCTGAAGGATTAAAGGCGGCAGCGGCCTTATGTGCTGAGTCATGGACCAGCGGAAAGGCTGCCTTCATCTTGCTGGCAAATTTGCGGTAATCAGCTTCCTTCTCGTCGACACTGATTCCAATGATGACCAGTCCCTTTGGGCCATACTTCCGGTGAAGTTCGTTGAGGATGGGAAACGACTTCCTGCACGGACTGCACCACGACGCCCAGAAATCGACCAGTATGATCTTGCCGGAAGTATTCGGAACTTTGGCCCCCGGAACGAGGTTGGAAAGCTTGGGCATTGGACGGCCCACTTCAACCGTGGCAGCGGTGGAGAGGGCAGCGCCGATGCAGGTGAGGAAGAGCAAGGAGGAGGCGCGTTTCTTCATTGAATGCCGACTTGGGTAGTGCCCCATGAATCCCCCCGTTCAGAGCTGAGATTGTGACACGATTTACCCCAAGGCGACATTCGCGGCAATCTCAATTAAATTCAACCCCACCCTTTTTGGTTACACATACGGGATAGGCCAATAGTATCCGCGCATGGTCGCCTGCACCGACTACGCCAGCTCGCTCCGAACGAGCCACCGGCCGAAGTCCCGGTTCCCATCGATGCCCTGGTCTGACTGGATACATATGTCCACTCCATGCGCGCGGGAAGCGAATTGCAGCCCCGCGCTGGGGCCAAGAACGTAGGCGGTTGTGCTGTGGATTCCCGCTTCGAGACAGCTGCGCCCGATCACCGTGACGGCGTGCGTGCCGTTACTGACCGGCCACCCGCTACGGGGATCCAGGATGTGTCCATAACGCACACCGTTGTGGGTGAAATGCCGGGCGTAGGAGCCCGATGCGGAAACCGCGCGGTCGCTGATGGCGAGACCGCCCCAGCACACTCCTGGTTGATTGCCGTTCTCGACCCCGATGTGCCAAAACGGATGTGCCCCGTTCCCGCCCAGAGCGAAGACGTCGCGTCCGAGGTCAATCAGCACGTCCTTGATTTCGCGGCTTCTGGCCAGCTCGATCAGTGCATCAACAGCAAGCTCTTTTCCGAAGCCACCAAAGTCCAATCCCATTCCTTCCCCGGGAAGACGAACCTTGCCTGGGCGACGCTCCACCTTGTCCCAGCCGGTAAGTGCCAGCGCCTTCTCAACCTCAGCCTTCCCGGGCAATCGCTCATGCACGACCTTCCAGTCCCAGACACGCAGCAGAGACAGCATGGCCGCGTCGAGAATCCCGTCAGTGACGGTGAAGAGTTCGTCGGCGATGTCGAGGAGTTGCTCCGTTTCGGCATCAATCTTCACCCAGCTCCTTCCAGCGGCCGCGTTGATTTTTGAAACGATAGAATCAGGAAGAAACCGCGAGAATTTCGCCTCGAATTTCCCGAGCCACTCCAGCGCCTCGGCCGCGAACTCCAGGGCCTCACGGTCGGCGGCATGCCTGAACCTGATGTGGCACTCGGTTCCCAGGGCGCGAAATGAAAGGTGACGGACCCCGTGGCAATCGGGGAGCAGGGAAGCTTTCTTGTCGAGAACAGTCATCCCCTGCAGAGCTAGAACTTGAGACGGGCACCGATGGTGAAAATATTCACGTCGGGATAGGCCCCCGATGGGGCTGAGTCGCCACCAGTCCCATCCATGAGGTAGCGCTCATATGCCGCTGAGAGCGTGAAGCTCTCGGAGGCCTGGTAGCGCAGACGGAGACCGAAACTATGTGCGTCGAAGGAAGAGAGCCGATAGTCGGCTGAATAGTTTAAACCTGAACCCGTGGGGTCACTCGAGGGGGTCGTGATCGGCAGATCATTGAGGGTGTTCACAAAGAAATCGGCGGCGCTCTGGTGATAGTAACGGCAGAAGGGGATCAGCAGGAGCGTGTCACCTATCTCCTGTCGCCATTCGAGGTGTGCCGTCTGAGAGAAAATCCCGAAATCATCGTGGGAGAGCCGCAGGGTGGCATCCAGCGTGCCTTGAGCAGATTCAAAGTAGTGCTTAATTTCCTGAAGCAGGACCAGTCTGAAGCGGCTATCAGGCCTGTTTTCCCTGTAAATATTGACGACCGGAAAGCTCAGGCCCGGCCCGATGCTGAAAAGTTCGTCCCGCTGCACCACCTTGTAGGGGTCGTTGAGGTAGCCGTTCATGAAACCAAGGGTGAGGTTGGCCGAAGCTACGGTGTTCTTGCTCAGGATCTGGGTGACTCCGGTGAAGATGTCGAGACTCTCTTTCCGTCGATCACCGAGGCCGGGCACCTTCACAACGTCATCGAGGTAGCTTGCGCCAAGAGCCAGGGTGGTATTCTTCTGATTGAACTCCATCTCGTGGCTGAACGCGATTCCCCTGGAGAGGTAATCGTTCTCCTCACTTTTAGAGAACTCCAGATCGATCTTGTGATCACCGAACCTGTGAGACAAAGCGCCCAGGATGCCCTCCCGAACATCCTCAAGGTTGGAGGTGAAGGGTTGAACTCCTCCGGGGAGCACTCCCGTTGGGGAAGATCCGCTAATTGCATCATGCAGCAACTGGAAGTTGAAAGTGGTTGCGTCCGTGATGTCAAGTTGCCCGCGGAGATAGTGGGCCTCTACACGGATGCGGCCATTGTCTTCCTGGTAGAGTTGAAAGCTGTAGTCGTATTCCTGGGAAAGCACGTCCCCTCTCGATTGAACGCCAGGCGCAAGGCAACCCAGGAGAAGGGGGTAGGGATATCGCAATCTCAAAATATCAGATTCACATCTTGTGTATCTCTAATGTGATTATCAAGGAATTTGACGATAGGTAGTCCGCTCAAGCTGATCAGCGAAAAGCCCTGATCCCCCGGAACCCTGCACCCTGCCACGTGCACCGCACCCTGCTTGCTGCACCCTTAACCCGTGCACCGCACCCTGGTTCCTGCACCGTGATGGGTGGCTGTGATTGAGTGCAACTATCCTCTCGGCTTCTCAGAATCGTAAATTGCGCTGACCTCCTTGGCGGACAATGCGCGGTTGTAGATGCGGACTTCATCGATGAGGCCCCTGAAGTTTGCCCTTCCACCCTTGTTATCCGCTCCGAAGATCAGCGGTTCAATGAATGGGTTGAGATCAAAGCTCACCCTAGTGTCTACGATCGCCTTACCGTTGAGATACAAGGCCGCCCCATTTGGACCATGGGTGTAAATCACATGGAGCCAAACTCCATTTTCAATCGGTGTCCGGGGTGCGTTAAAGAGATCTCGATGAGGGTCATTAGGGCCACAATCCACCGCCAGATGGGAACCCCTACCCCCAGTCCCAATCGACCAGGCCCGACCGTCACCCCCCCCGCCCCAGCTGGAGAGGATTTGATTATATCCGTTTGGTCCCCCGCTTTGTGAAGTATCAACCTGGATCCAGACTGAAACGCTCAAGGAAGGTAGCGCTCTCAGCTCAGGACTGGAAGTCACCTCAATAAAGTCGTCCTTCCCATCAAAGCTGTAAGCGCTGGACTGCTTCCCGTGTCGATCCGTTGTCAGGGTTGCCCCCTTGACCTCACCGTCATTCCTGTTGCCGCTCTCGTCCTTGGCGT